>Ga0310696_10000255_pt1 | contig 90961 bp, 75 predicted proteins | sample AusTroGonzalo_MG_4_FD_203885 | JGI IMG/M metagenome (GOLD analysis project Ga0310696, IMG submission 203885) | Bovine rumen microbial communities from tropical cattle in Woodstock, Queensland, Australia - Gonzalo_02 (v2) (version 2) | ecosystem: Host-associated > Mammals > Digestive system >...
ATCTGGACGACATATTAGTGGAGTTCACCCCATTTGACTCGGTACGCACGACAAGTGGTGTATATACCTACGTGGAGATTGACCATCAGGGATGTGTGGACACGGTGAATTTGCATTATACCGTCAACCCTGTCTATGATCAGACAGAGTATCTTGTGATATGTGAGACCGAGTTGCCATACACCTGGCGTGATACACTTTTTGATGTTTCTACTGTGAGTGGTGATTATCTCTTCTATCGGCAGTCGGTAGGAGGATGTGACTCGGTAGTGGCCCTTCATTTGACCGTGAATTACAGCAGTAGCAGTGACAGTACGGTTGTGGCTTGTGGAAGCTTTACATGGTTTGACAGTACCTATACTCAGTCGGGAGTATATACGCATACTTTGACCAATGCGGCAGGCTGTGACTCGGTGATTACCCTGGCACTGACTATCAAAGCGGTTTATGATCAGACGGAGCAAGTTATGATATGTCAGAATGAACTGCCACTTACTTGGCGAGATACTGTTTTTGCCGAGGGGTCGGTCAGTGGACTTTACGTATTTAACCGACAGACCGTAGAGGGATGTGACAGTATTGTGAGCCTGTACTTGGTGGTGAATCCGGTTTATGATCAGAGCGAGAATGTGACCATTTGTCAGCACGAGTTGCCCTATACCTGGAGGGATACGATTTTTGCTGTGGGCACTGAAAGTGGCGACTTTGTGTTCAACAGGCAGTCTGTATATGGTTGCGACAGTGTGGTTACCTTGCATTTGACCGTAAACCACGACTCGGAGGTGGACATTACTGCAGAGTCATGCGACAGCTATGAGTGGTATGGCAACACCTATACCCAATCGGGTGAATACACCCATACGCTGACCAATGCGGTAGGCTGTGATTCGGTGATCAAGTTACATTTGACCATTTATCCGTCGTATTATCTTGACGTATATCTTACCATATACGAAAGTGACCTTCCCTATACGTATGGTGATACCACTTTTTATCCAGGCACGGTACAGTCGGGCGATTATCCATTTTATTTTTTCACTGCAGCCGGCTGTGACTCAACGATAGTATTACACCTTACGGTTGAGACAGGAGTCAATGACCACGAGGCAGCAGCCTTTATGAATGTATATCCGAATCCTGCCACCGATAAGGTGAATGTGCAGTTGAAAATGTACAACGAGCCTGTGAGTGGAGTTGAGATTCGGGTTTATGATATGTATGGAAAATGGCTCAACACATGGCAGATGGCAGGGGAGACCACTGAGATTGACCTGTCGTCGTATTCAGCAGGTGTATATTTCATCAAAGCTGTTTATGAAAACACCCAGCTGGGCATTCGCAAGGTGTTGAAGCAATAATGTACTTTTATTTAATAGAGGTTTTTAATAATCTTTGGTATTAAACTAAAATCGAGTGGTTCAAAACTTGCTCGATTTTGTTTATTTATGGCCGAAATTATAGGGGAATCTATGATTATTTTGGCCTTGTGGTAAAATTTGCAACAAACTGTGGTAAAATTTGCAACTGTAAATGTGTTGGTGTAAAAAATTTTTTCTTATGATTGCAGATGACAAATATGTGTATCACCCAAAGAGCTAATATGGCAGTATTTGCGGGAAAGAAGTGATTAAGCAAATTTGGATTTTTGAATTGAGAGGTCAAATTTTTCCGAAATAGAATGAAAAGATATCCGAACATATTAAACAATGAAGAATGGTGTGAAGACATCCATTTCGGAAACCTGATTAAAGACCTGTTGAAGAAAGAAGGCCGGAATGTGGGTTGGTTTGCCCAACAGATGAATTGCGACCGCAGCAATATGTACAAGATACTTTCACATTGTCATTTAGACAGTGGTTTTTTGCTTCGTGCCTCGGTGGTGCTCAATCATGATTTCTTCAAAGACGGTTCTGCGCAATTGAAGAGCATGATGGTAAAGGTATCCAAGAAAGAGGAATAAGAATATCGCTATAAAAATATGATTAATGTAACGGTTAACGACCGCATTGCGGTGCTGACGATGCAGGATGCGGAGCATTTCAACTGCCTGAGCGGGCAGATGTGTGAAGAATTGACTAATGCCATTGACGAGGCCTATAAGGCTGAATGTGTGGGTATAGTCATTAAGGCTGAATGCCGCAGAGGCGTATGGTCGGCGGGGCATGACATCCATGAGCTGCCGCTGGACGGCACGGATCCACTTGCCTACGCGGTGCCGATGGAACGGCTTCTTCGCAAAGTGCAGGACATTCCTATTCCCGTGATTGCCTGTGCCAATGGAACTGTATGGGGTGGAGCCTGCGACCTGTGTCTAAGTTGCGATATGATTGTTGCCTCCGATACTGCCACTTTTGCTATCACTCCAGCGAAGATAGGTATTCCCTATAATGCCTCTGGTATCATGCACTTCATCAATCAGTTGGGTATCAACAAAGCCCGTGAGATGTTCTTTACTGGCAACCCCATTACTGCGCAAGACGCACTCAACGTGGGACTGATCAACCACATTGCTCCGGAAGACGGTCTGGATCAGCTGTTAGAAGAGAAATTCCTTGCTCCGTTGCGTCGGAACTCCGTGCTGAGCATCTCGGCCATCAAACGCCAGTTCCGCATTTTGAGTAAGGCGGCATCGGTGCTGTCGTCGGAGAGCTTTGAGCGTATCAACTATTACCGTACAGAAGTCTATCGTGGCGAGGATTACAAGGAGGGTATTCGTTCCTTCTTTGAAAAACGCCCGCCTGAGTATAAAGGGAAGGCATCGGATTTGGATTAGTAGGTTACGATTTTCATAATGAAATAATTATGGATAGATTGAAAGGATGCTCATTTGTAAAAAAAGGAAACAATTGGCTGTTAAAGGGCCAACACGGAAAAGTGGTGAAAGATTTTGGCGCAATAGACGCCTATCCGCTGCTTTGCGTGCTGGTGGTGAAACAGGACGGACTCTTTGGCCTTATTGATTTGACTGGGGAGTGGGTTTTGCCTTGTGAATACCGGAATATCGTACAACCCTATAATTCCGGTGGTTCATGCGGGGAAAATCATGAGGTGTTGGAGCTTACAGACCAACATGACAGACTTTGGCTTGCCGATAAAAACGGTAAGATTGTTACCTCGCGCAGTTACAAGGAAATTGCCTCGGGCTCATTTTCTCATGATCTGCACGTCAATGAGACGTGGAACGGTTTCGCCGACTTGTGCGACAGTGACGAAGAAAACCGTCATCAGAAATTCGGCCTGTTCGACATGGTCAACGTCAGGGAGGTCCTTCCGGCTATTTACGAGCCCGGGGTCCCTGATTATGGCGCTATTATGGGGAGGTTTTCCACTGGTATTCCCGTCTTTCATACGGAAGATGGCGAGACGCATTGCAAACTCATTGATGCGCAGGGGAATGACCTCATTCCTTTTGAGAAGGGATACAGTTCCATAGGAGTGCCATTACATGATGATTACCTGATTGAAGCCATGAAAAACGGCAAGTGGGGCTACATCAATATTCACGGGGCTGAAAAGATTCCGTTCCGTTACGATTACGCCAGTGATTTTAGCTATGGGTGTGCCGTGGTGGGGTTTAGTACGGATGACGGCACGTTTGGTCAGTACGGGGTGATCGGTCATCATGATAAATTGCTTATTCCTTTCGTTTTTAGATATATAGAACCTGATGTCTGGGTTGAAGACGGCAAAGTATTTGCTGAAGGGTTGTCTAAGGAGCACGAGCCTTTGAAGATGGAGGCGGAGCTGCCGGAGCGGGAGAAATGATATGAATTCGGGAGATGAGGTGCGGCCTACGCAAGCATCATTTTATTCCGCCTTTTCCCTTGATGGAAAAGTGCGCAAAAGATCAAGCCGACTTTTTTCTCACACTTTTCCCTTGGATGGAAAAGTGTGCAAAAGATCAAGCCGACGGTAAGTGCAGCCGCACAGGCTCGCTCCCCCCAACCGTCGGCCTTGCCCCCGCACGCATCTTCAGTGCAAGGGACTGACGAGAAACAAAAAAGCCGTCGCTCTTGCAACGGCTCTATCATTAAATTTATAGTTATTCTAATCGCGGACACAACGAACGGAAATCCCAGCATACTTAACACATTTAACTCTGTATACGATGGCTTCCGGGGAGCAAAGGCTACGTCTTTGCGCACAACTCCCAGGATCCCACGGAGTTTCCTCCTCTGTAGCTGTCCAAAAGTAGGTGGCTTCGCCGAAAACCACCCAAAAATTTCCAGGAACTCCTTGTATTGTGCCAGCGGGAGGAGCTGAAAAGCCAGTGGCATTGTTGGTAGAAAGGTTGTTACCTATAGCATCTATCTCGCTTGAGCTATTCCATCCCCATGTGGTCGCCAATGCTTTGGCTATATGTTCAGGATTACCACCTGCTATGTAGGCTGGCTGCGTACTCATATAGTCAGTCAGTTCTGTCCATTCCGCATCACTGGGTACATGCCAACCATCAGGGCAAATACCCTGCACTCCACTGGGGTTAGCGTCACTAGTATTTTCATTATGCATCACCGCTGGCCAGTTGTATAAGTATCCATAATGGGCCACGTTCTCCATATTTTCCTCATTGCTTTGATTCGGGCCCGGGGCATAACGATAAGCTGTTGTAGTACTGGTGGATGTCCCCAATGGTATGGTTGTCCCGTCAGCATACCTTGTGGTGCGCAGGTTTTCGGCCATCCATACTTGATTACCTATTTGAACTGCATCGTAGGTATTGCCGTCAATGTCGGTCACCGCCTGGGGTAGCACCACTGCAGTCTCGGGATATTCTTGATTAGGAGTGACTTCGCCGCCGCCACCTTCTCCACCCCCGCCAGGCGTCTCTTGATTGTTATTATTCCCGCTATTATCTGGCTTTGGGTCGTCTTTTTTACATGCTGTCATCAGCATCGCCACCGACACCAGCAGGGTGATTGCTAAATGAAAATGTTTGTTCATAATGTTTGTTATAGGGTTAGTAATAAAATTCATCTGCAAACATACAAAAAAATCCGTTGCTCTCGCAACGACTGAAGGAAATTATTACCATTTCTTTATCACAAAAAAATGTAGAGACGGAGCATGCTCCGTCTCTACTTGACGTGTTGGAAACACGTAATTCAAATAACCCTATTTTTTCGACTTTTCGCTTGATCGAAAAGTCTGCAAAAGATCAAGCCGACGGTAAGTGCAGCCGCACCGTCCCATTCCCCCCAACCGTCGGCATTGCCTACGCACGCAGCATCAGGGCAAGAGACTAGCGATTGTAGAGACGGTGCATGCACCGTCTCTATTTCAGTACTAGCGTGGAACTATCCACTTCCAGTATATACCGTCGCTCTTGCGGCATGGTGATGGTGCCGCGGTTGTAGCGGCCGTAGATGACGTTGCGGCTGCGGTCGGTGACGTGGAGCTGGACATCGAGGAGGGGACGGTCGCGGGAGAGGAGGCTGTCGATGACGGCCGACTGCTCGGCTACCTGCCGCTGGAGGCTCTTGCGGTGGCTGTGCTCCAGGAAAGCAGCAGTGGCGGCAAGGGCCGCCAGGGCTGCGAGGATGAGGGGGAGGAGGAGGCGAGGGGTCATGTTGTAATGGTTATTGGTTATTGGTTAAAGAGGTTTCAGGTTTCAAGTTTCAAGTTTCAAGAAGTTCAAGAGTTCAAGGTTCAAAGTTCCAAGTTCCAAGTTCCAAGTTCAAGGTTTTGGTTTTGGTTTTGGTTTTGGTTTTCGTTTTCGTTAGTAGGGGATGCCGGCGTCGGACATGAGGTGCTCGTAGCGTTTGAGGAGGGCTTCGAGGCGGTCTTTCTTGGCGACTTCGGTTTCGAGTTTTTCTACCTTCATTTTCAGGTTTTCAATTTGGTTGATCTGAAGGTTGATTTCGCGGGAGAGGGTTTCAATTTTCTGGGCATCAGATTCGCGTTGCTGGAGCAAACGTTCTATTTGGGCTTGCAGCGCGTCTACGATTTTCTGCCAAGTTTCTACAGCAGCATCGATGTTGTCGATGTTTTGCCTCCGGCGGCCGAAGAGCCAGCCGAGGAGGGTTCCGGCGATTGATGAAATAATTGTGGTCCACATGATTTTGTAATGGTTAATGGTTAATGGTTATTGGTTAAAGAGGTTTCAGGTTTCAAGTTTCAAGTTCCAAGGTTCAAAGTTCCAAGTTCCAAGTTCCAGGTTCCAAGTTCCAGGTTTCAGGTTCAAGAGTTCAAGGGTTCAAGGTTCAAAGTTCAAGAGTTAATTTCGTATGTAGAGCAGGCTTCTAAAAGGGGGGCTTGCTTTTTTTGTGAGGAGAGGTGGGGGGAGGAGGCGATTGTTTGAATAATTTTTATATTTTTGCAGCGGAAAGTGTATCAATAAAAAGAACAAGAATATGGAATTATCAAAAGAAGAATTCAAAGTACTGGTCATGCTTTATGTGGCCAACAGTGACGGCCATGTGAACCCTGAAGAAGTTCGCGCTATGTTGGAGCGCACCTCTCCGAAAATTTATGCGGAGGTTAAGCTTAAGTATACCAAAATGAAAGATATGGAGGTTCTGCAGTGCATTGAGGAGAATAAGAAACACTACCTCACTACCGACGCCGACCGCCAGGAACTGCTGGCTGACCTGAAAGCTGTGGTGGAAGCTGACGGCAAACTCCTGCCAGTGGAGAAGTATATGCTGAGTGGGATAGAGAGAGTGATATAGGAAGTCAATAATCAGATCGGCGAATTATGTACAATAGAGAATATACCCCCGAAAGAATAACGGAACTGAAGCCGAATGAGATATTCGTGTTCGGCAGCAACTTGGCCGGCTCGCATGGTGGCGGGGCGGCACGTTTGGCTTACGATCGCTTTGGCGCGATATGGGGACAGGGTGTGGGACTGCAAGGACAGAGCTATGGCATTCCCACTATGCAGGGCGGTGTGGAGACCATCAAACCCTACGTGGATGAGTTTATAGAGTTTGCTAAGCAGCATCCAGAGTATAAGTTTTGGGTTACGCGCATCGGCTGCGGTATAGCAGGATTTACTGATGAAGAGATAGCGCCATTGTTCAAGGCTGCCTTTGAGGTGGAGAACATCATTTTGCCGGAAGAATTCGTTTGTTATATAGGTAGGTGACAATAAACCTATACAAAAAAAAGGCGGCCGGGTGGTCGCCTTTTTTGGGGATTGGTTTTTTGTGTATTTTTGTTAGAAGTTGATGATTTTCTTGACAATCACGCCGTTCTCGCATTCGCAGTGGAGCATGAAGATGCCGCTGTAGGGCAGGGAGAGGGTGAGGGAGTTGTTGGTGGGGGTGAGGGTTTGGAGCAGCTTGCCGTCGATGGCGTAGAGTTTTACGCTGGTGGGCAGCTGAGTGTCGAACTGCAGGGTGCAGTTGCCATGGGCGGGGTTAGGGTAGAGGCGGACGTTGTTGTCTGTGATCAACTGGATGCTTTCGGGAATTTCGGGAGCGTTGGTTTTGAAGGTTTTCAGTGCCCAGTTGCCATAAAGTCCGTCGTCGCATACGCCACGAATATATACGTCATAGTAGGTGTCGGGTTGCAGACCTGTGAGGGTCAGTTCTTCGTCGGTGAGGTTGCTGGAGGTGCCGGTGCCAAGGGTGAAACCGTGCAAGCCATATTCCACATCCCAGGAGTTGGGGGTTTCGAAAGAAACCCAGTTCAGGGTGGCACTGACGGTGTCGACTGCGGTGACTGCGATGAAATAGGGGGAAGCGCACAGGACTTCGGTGGAGTCGTATTCGGTGACTACCAGATTGTCGACATAGAGGGCAGAGTACTGCTGGATGTAGTCGCTAGCAGAAGAAATGAGGAAGAAGCACAGGGTGTCGGCATCGTAGTGAGGCAGCGAGGCGTCGAATTCGTTGCTGGCATGGTAGATTACCTCAAAGGGGGTGAAGTCGGGGGTGTCGGACAGGCTGACGTTGATGCCACCGCCCACCACCTCGCGGCGATTGAGTTCGCTGTTATAGCGGGAACCGAGAATCAGAACTGCACCATTGTCGCCACCTTCGGCAGAGGTGTATTTGTATTGGCCGATGAGTTTGCCGGGGACAAATTCGTTGACGGCCATACCGCCTTGCAAATAATCGTTCAGGTCGACATCGCTTAAGTTGGACAAAAACTGTGAGGTGCTATCCAAATTGCTGGAGAGGAGTTCCAGCAGATTGAAGAACTGGTCTTCCTGAATATTAGCATTGGTGAGAATGGTGGGGATAGTCAAATCAGCCATCTCTCCAAAAGAGGACTGGACAAAACTGTAGAACGACGGAATGAAAATGTCGCTCAACTTGAAGCTCTCTATCTTCAGGGCGATGTCATCATTGGCTGCATTGATTGTGTCGGGAGAGGCTTTGAGCAGGGGAAGATTTACATTGATGTTGACGTCTTGTCCACCGTAGGGGAAGGTGTAATCAATGGGGTAGACGGGATAATTCCATTCGCTGGGATAAGGAAAATCGTTGAAGGCGGGTACGGTTACCGTTCCCCATCCGATAGCGATAGAGATGCTGTAGCCGTTGCCGATTTCCCAGCTGGTGAATTCGCCATTAGGAACGGTGAGGGTGTTTTGGGCATTGGCAGTGTTGGTCATCAGGAAGAGGCAACAAACGGCCATGAAAGTGGTAAAAAAATGTTTCATTTTGTTTTGGTTTGGTTGATAATATTATGATATGTTTTTTATCTAAATTACAATTTGCAAAGGTAAATAAAAAAATGCATATCCTTGTGGAAAAAAAACAAAAAAAATGTAAGTGTTCAAAGAGCCGAAAAAAATCTTATTTTTGCCGCTGAATTCTACCATAGGTATTGCACTGACTCTAACTACACCTCTTATGATGACCAAGGGTTTTATACACGAAAGAATACGCATGATATTGTTATCTGTGTTCATGATAATGATATGTGTGGGTGTATTTGCGCAGTCGCAACCTTTCCCTTATTCCATTTCGGTGACCAGTGTAAGGGGCAATTGTTACGATGATTGTCGGATTATCATTGCTATGTATGATGAGGCAGGGAACGAGGTGGTGGTGAATCCTCAGACACATAATGCCCAGAATATTACCGCCTATCCGTTATATAACATCCAGTACCATTACCGTAATGTGAGTGGGGGAACGAACACGCAATATGACACTGTGAATGACATACGGGTGGTGGCGGGTACCTATTGCATAGGCATTACGGGCTATGTGCCGGTAACATTGCCGGGAGGGCAGACGGATTATGTGATGGTAGACACCACGGTATGTAACTTAGAGGTGATGGCCAACTATGACCACTTGGAGGCCTCGGTGTTATCGTCGATGTCGCGCAATAATTATGAGACTTGGGACGACTCGGGGAGGGAATTCTGTGGTTGGCGGCCTTCGTATGACTGTTTTGACAGGGGACGCATCCAGCTGAAGTTGATGAAGGGAAAGTTTCCATACAGGGTATTGATTTTTGATGCTTTTCAGGATACCGTACGTCAGGCCACTTTCTGGCAGCGGCAGCAGTCGGGCATCGACTCGGTGTTTGCCGATTATCAGGACTATTATACTTTTGACAGTATGCCTGTGGGCAATTATAACATCAAAGTGTCTGACTCATGCGATTACACCCTTTGGCTTTCCATAGAAATTCCAAGTGCGGATCCGTATAATATAGCGCGTGTTGCCTATAATGACCCTTACTGCAAAGACAGCACAATTTTGACTTTTTATTATCGCAGGGACTGTAATCTGCAGTTGCACGACTATGACGGACCCTATTTTGACAGCATTCTTCAATATCGGTTCATCAATCCGAGTGGTGACACCACTGAATGGTATCCCCATGTGAATAATCAGTGGGATCCGAACTATAATTATTTGCAGGATACCCTCAAGCACATTAGCAGCTATTGCGAGGTGTATAACGACACAGTATGGTTTCAAATCAGGGATTTGTGTCACGATACCATCTACAGCAGCAGGTTTTTCTATACCAGAGATTATCAGTTTCAGGATGAGGTGAGTCCTGCCTCCATGAATATGGTAACCACCTCTGATACATGCGGAGTTCATGCACTGTCGGGATTGACAAGCCAAACCTACGACTTTTTTGGTCGTATTTGGTGTTGGGGTTGTAATTACGAGAACTACGATTTGAACTGGCCTACGGAAATACCGAGCCAACTGTATTTCTGTCCCCTGTCGTACGATGTCTATTCATCGGTGGATTCCACTTTGATTGTCCACAATGAGTCTGACAGTTATGATAGGTTTTCGGCTCCAATAACCTTCTTTGCAGATACGGTTATTCCGGTACACATGGAAGTGAGGGATGCCAAGGGTTGTTTGTTGGTGGCTCGTGATGAAGTGTTGACTTTTGATGTAGAGGATGCCGGAGACTCGCCTTATCCCTACACAATGCACAGTATGTTGGATGACTGGGGGTGGAACGGCTGTTGTGGTTATGACAGGTATTTGTATCTCAAGCAGGAGATTGATGCCGTTTCCTATCGTCAGAATATGATTGTTCATCTGGTTGAGAGTCCGCTGTACAACCGGTTTAATTTTACGGCGGTGTGTCAGAACGGAACATGGTCTTATACGGCGGATGATCCAGCCAATCATCACACCTATGCCGAGTGTTGGAGTGATGGAGGTGCATGGCAGGTTACGGTAAGAGACTCGGTATGTCTGGCACCGGGGCGTTATACTTTTGTGGTGACGAGTTCCTGTGGCAATGATACGGTGAGTTATGTGTTTTGGGACACATTCTATAAAGATTCCATTGCCTTGGATGTTGAGCCTCAATATAGTATGCAGCAAATCTGTGACCGTTTGACCGTGCAGCAGACTTCCGTAGTGCTGAACACCTATTCGTTGTATATAGATCCGGTAGTGGACAATAACGAGGCGTCTGTGAACATTTATCCGGCAAGCTATTATGTGCATGTGGTTGATGGTGTCCCGGGCGGCTACAACGAATGGCCTGATGGTAATGGCAATTTTGTTTTTACAGTTCCCGGTTCATACATCATTGAAACATACGCATGGACAAGCTGTTATTGGCTGTCGCATTTTGATACGGTAGAATATGTGCCCATCTACATTGATATGGATCAGGGTTATGCTATCCTGTGTGACAACTTGTCGAGCACGGGTTTTGTGTATGCACATGCCATCAATGGCACTGAACCATACACGTATTATTTGTATGACCAGCCTGATATGATGGGAACCTTGGTGGGGACAGACACTTCGGGGCGTTTTCAGAATGTGCCCATGACCGTTGGTTCACAGTATTCGGTGTTGGCCGAGGATGCGTGTCACAACAGCTTCTATATTAACCTTACAGCCACCCCCATTAACCAGAGTGCGCTGGCGTGGGAGTTTGGAGATGATGTAGGTCATGGGCATTGTGAGGGAGACAGCGTCTTTTTGACTGCACTGCCTTTTTCGTTTGATGTGGCCTATCAGTGGACGGGTCCCAATGGCTTTAGCAGCAACGAGCGTGTGAACCATGTTTACCTGCCGTATGGTAGTGAGAGCGGGTATTATACCTTGGAGATTCTTAACACAGGCTGCTCTACCAGTGTAAAGGACAGTGTATACATTGCGGTGATCCAAGCACCAAGAGTTACTATTTTGAGTGATACTATGGTATGTGCTGGTGATGGGGTTACCCTGGGATTCCAGGTGCAAGGTAGCGGAGTGGTGAATTTTGATATCATGCATAGTGGAGCTCCAGCTTCGGGTGTTGATTCCTATAGTGCCAATTCGGGCAGTACGGTATATCAGTATTATCCCATTGAATCAGACAATATTTTCTGGGCGGATCATATTTCGGATGAGCGCTGTGCTTATCATCATATAGTAGATACGGTGCATGTGGTACTGTTTAATCCTGCCACTTCCACCACCACTCCCATTACTACGGTGGATGGCTATGCCTGTTACGACCACACGGCCAGCTTGAAGGCTTTCTCTTCTATAGCGACACCTTATTACATTAACTGGTATGACGACGATCGGCAGACTACTTTGTTGCAGTGTGACACGATAAGCAATGCGGCTAATTATGCTGTTTTGTATGTCAACCATGTGATGGGGGATACTTCCGTTTTTGTGACGGTTTCGAATGCCTCGAATTGCCAGGCTGCCTACGGTACCTTATATCATGTGGTGAAAATGCAAAATGGCATCACTACTTTAATGAGAGGAGAGGGTGCCCGTCTGTATGACAGTGGGGGAGAGCTTGGCAATTATGGTGACAATGAGGACATGACCTATAGGTTTTCGTGTCCGGGAGAAACCCAATTGGATGTGGTTATCAATAGTGTGGATATTGCGATAGGGGATACGCTGTATATTTATTCAGGGATGGCGGCATTATCTGGTTCGTTGTTGGCAGCACTTACTCATACCTCGTCAGTGGGGAATCTGACCGTCCACCAGTCGGCTGTCACCTTTCGTTTCAAATCCAATTGGGTGAACAACCGAGGAGGATGGAGTATTGACATATATACGGGCGTACCCATGGTAGAGGTGATGGCGCATGTGAGTCCGCTCAACTACGATACCGTGGCGGCAGTAGTCTGTGCTTCTCCGACCCCATACGAGACACCCTATTTTCCGCCTCTTGACATCTCTCAGTCGAGGGAATATCTTACTGATACACTCATTACCTCTGGGGATGGCTGCCAAACCATTGTACACCTGCATTTGGTGGTCAATCCGGTATCGCAGACGGAAGTTCAAGACTTTTTGATGCCCTGTCAGTTGCCCTACACTTGGAATGGGGTGACCTTTACCGACTATGGTACACAGACGGCAGTATTGACCAATGAGTTTGGCTGCGACAGTATGGTGATCATGACACTTCTATGGGCTCCACCGGTGGATTCCACCACCATATATGACACCATCGTGGAAAATCAGTTGCCGTATCTTATCAATGGCATTACCTTTACTGGTCCAGGTATGCAACAGGTTACCCTTGTCAACCAGCAGGGTTGTGACAGTGTGGTGACCATGTATCTGCATGTGTTCTACAATGTGTTTGCCGAGGCTGACTCGGTGATTTGCGACAGCGAGTTGCCGCTAATTTGGAATGGGGTGACGTTTACGCAGACTGATACGCAAACTGTGACGTTGACTGCCCATACGGGAGCTGACAGTGTGTTGACGATGCGCCTTTGGGTAAATCCCACTCACCAGACGGTATTTTTCGATACCACTTGCCAGCATACGGAATATAACAACTACGGCTTTGTTTTGTCGGAGCACGAAACATCGGCAAGCGGAATCAATACGTTTACCCGCACTCTTTCCAATCAGTTTGGCTGCGACAGTGTTATCCTGCTGAACTTGTTGGTTGTTCCCGATATCACTCCGGATTTTTATGCTATTCCCGACAAGGCTATGCTTTCTGAGAATGCCGAGATACAATTTATTAACCATACGGATGTGTCGTCGTTGGCACAAATGAACTATTTCTGGGTATGGGATTTTGGAGATGGCAGCTATGATACCACTTACGTGCCCAATACTGAGCATTTGTATACCCAGTGGGGCGACTATACGGTAACGCTTACCCTGATGGTGAATGGCTGTGAATCGTCTTATAGCATTTTGGTGATTATAGAGGCGGATTTGAAGTTCCCCAATGTAATCACACCCAATGGAGACGGAGTGAACGATGTGTTTATTATCAAAGACTTGAACCCTGAGCGCTCTAATACTTTGCAGATTGTTGACCGTTGGGGAAAGGTGGTATTCAAACAAACCAACTATCAAACCTATATGAAAGACGACTATGTCTATAATGTTGACAGTGGGTTTGGTATGGGTGATGTGCCCGATGGCGTTTACTACTATACTTTCTATTATGAGGGCTTAGTTCGCACGATTCAATTTAACGGCACCATTACGGTGATTAAGGATAGAAAGTGAAGGCGAGATTAAAGATCTCTTCGCTGCCGCGGGCGTCCTTGCAAGAACAAAAATCCCTTGCTACGCAAGTATTTTTTTTGCTGTTTGCCTCTCGCATGTCCGCAAGCGGCCAGCGAAAGCAACCAACAAAAAAAAGCAACGTTGACACGTTGCTTTTTGGCTTGCGGAAAGGGCGAGATTCGAACTCGCGGTAGGGTTACCCCTACGACAGTTTAGCAAACTGTTGGTTTCAGCCACTCACCCACCTTTCCGTTTGGTTCATTTCTGAAATCGGCTGCAAAGATACAACTTTTTTTAATTCCTGCAAGCATTTGAGGAACCCCTTTTTCACTTTTTTATTTTCTGTTGAATGACAGGGTTTTAGAAAATGTTTTAACGTTTTTTAATAGTTGTCGTAGAGATAATTTGGAATCTGCGGCTTAAAATGTCGTACTTTTGCAACTTAAATTTGAAAATTATGGAATTTACTGTTGCCCAAATTGCCGAAGTTATTTCCGCTACCATTGAGGGAGACGCACAGGCAAAAATTAAGACCGTTTGCAAGATTGAAGCCGGTTTTGAAGGAGGACTGACATTCCTTGCCAATCCAAAGTATACACATTATATATATGATACGAAGGCTACCGCTGCGATTGTCAACAACAGTTTTGTGGCGGAAAAACCGGTGCCTTGCACTTTGCTGAGGGTAGAGAACTCGTATTTTGCTTTCGCCAAGCTGCTGGATTTCTATAACCAGATGAAGAAAAACAGCAAGGTTGGCATCTCGAAGATGGCCTGTGTGGCCGAATCAGCCAAAATTGGTCAGAATGTGTATATCGGTGAGTTTGCCAGCATTGGTGAAAATGTGGTGATTGGTGACAATACCAAGATTTTCCCGCATGTATGCCTCGGTGACGATGTGAAGGTGGGCAGCAATACGGTGTTGAATTCAGGTGTGAAAGTGTATGCCGAATGTGTGGTGGGTAACGACTGTATCATCCATGCAGGCACGGTGATTGGGGCCGACGGCTTTGGCTTTGCTGCCATGAATGGTGAGTTTACCAAGGTGCCCCAGATTGGCAATGTGGTGATAGAAGACAATGTGGAGATTGGTGCCAACACCTGTATTGACCGTGCCACGATGGGTTCGACCATTATTCATAAGAATGTCAAGATTGACAACTTGGTGCAGGTAGCCCACAATGTGGAAGTGGGAGAGGGCAGTGCCTTTGCCGCCCAGACGGGAGTGTCGGGTTCTACCAAGGTGGGCAAGCATTGCATCTTTGCCGGACAGGTAGGTGTGGCCGGACATATCACCATTGGCGACCAGACCATTGTGGCTGCCCAGTCGGGTGTAACCAACTCGTTGAAAGGCGGACAGGCATATTTGGGTAGCCCAGCTATTCCTGTCACCCAGGAAAGAAGACTCATTATCTACCGTAAGAAACTTCCCGAATTGTTCAAACAGGTGGATGAACTTGAGCAAAAAACCAAAAAGTAAGCGTTGATTGAAAAACGAAAATTATGTCTAAAACTCATACCATCTCCAACTCTGTAAGCTTGTCGGGAAAAGGATTGCACACAGGCAAGCAAGTAACCGTCAGTTTTAACCCTGCACCGGAGCATACTGGAATTATGTTCCGCCGTGTGGATCTGCCGGGGAAACCTATGGTGCGTGCGATAGCCACCAACGTTTTTGACACTTCCCGAGGAACTTCCATCAAAGAAAATGAGGCAGAAGTGCGAACCATAGAGCATTTGATGGCTGCCCTTGCCGGACTTCAGATTGATAATGTCATTGTGGATATCGATGCCGAGGAGACTCCCATTCTGGATGGCAGTGCCCGTTTTTATGTGGAGGCGCTTCAGAAGGCTGGAATCGTGGAACAGCAGCAAGAGAGGGAATACTTTGTGGTGACTGAAGCTGCTGAGTTTTCATTGCCTGACAAGCAGATAGAGTTGAGGGTAGAGCCGTTTGACGGCTTTGAGATAAAAGTGGACGTGGACTATGGTACTGCGGTGTTGGCTACTCAGACTGCGGAATTGAAGAATATCAAAGACTTCTATCCAGAGATATACAAATGCAGAACCTTTGTGTTTTTGCACGAACTGCAATTCCTGGTTGCCAACAATCTGGTAAAAGGCGGGGATGTGGACAACGCCATCGTTTTTGTGGCCCAGATGCCCGAACAGAAAGTGTTGGACCAGCTCAGTGCATTTTTTAACCGCAAGAACCTGAAGGTAACCGAAAACGGAGTGTTGGACAATGTGGAGCTGCACTATCCCAACGAGCCCGCCCGTCATAAACTGTTGGACTTGGTAGGTGACCTATATTTGCTGGGCAAGCCGATGAAAGGACGTGTGTATGCCAGTCACCCTGGGCATTATGCCAATACGGAATTTGCCAAGAAATTGTTGTCCAAATAACAGAGAAGGAAAAGGCATGGTCACTAGAATCGCACTCACCGGAGGCCCTTGTGCAGGCAAGTCAACCGTACTGAAACGTATTCGGCAGAAATACGAAGAGAAGGGATATGCTGTGTATTTGCTTCCAGAAGCGGCCACCCTGTTTATTGAAGCGGGTGCTGATTTCCTGACTAAGGATGCGGAGTTGTCGTATGTTACCGAGAAGTCGAAACTGGAATTTCAGTTGCAGATGGAAAGAAGCATGACACAGATTGCTGAGTCGTGTGGCAAGCCGGCGTTGCTTATCTGTGACCGAGGCACTATGGACACCGCTGCCTATATGCCTGCGGCCGTATGGCAGCGCATTAAGGACGATATTGGGATGACAGAAAAGGAGCTGCGGGACGAGCATTATGATGCCGTGTTGCATATCTGCACTGCTGCCAAAGGAGCAGAAGATTTCTACACTTTATATAATAATAAATGTCGCTCGGAATCTGTGGAGGTGGCGCGAGATGTGGACGACCGTATTCTGGCGGTGTGGAAGGGGCATCCCGTGTTGCACATTATCAAAGCTGAGATATGTTTTGAGGACAAGATTCAGCATGTGTTGAAGGTGCTGGATGAAATACTCTAGATGGATTTTGTTTTTTGTTCGTTGAGGGTGTTGCGTTCCCAGAAAACCCCTTTGGCGTAGCCTTGGATGGCTGTGTCATTGTCGGCCTTTTGAAGTCGCTTGGCTGCCCAGAGGCAATATTCCCTGTTGATTTCCACGCAGCAATAATGTCGTTTCAGCTTTTTGGCCACCACTGCGGTAGTGCCGCTACCCGCAAAGGGGTCGAAAATTCTGTCCCCCTCCTTGCTTGATGCCAGTATCAATTTGGCATAGAGTTTTTCCGGCTTTTGGGTGGGATGGTCGGTGTTTTCTGGCATTGACCAGAAGGGGATGCTGATATCGTCCCAGAAATTGGAGGGGTAGGTAGTCCTGTAATTGCCTTCGGCGGTTTCCTCCCAGTCTTTAGGCAGGCCGTTTTCCCGATAAGGTGCTATCACTTTCCGCTTCATCATCACGGCATCGACGTTGAAATAATAGTGTTTGAGATCTTTGACGGCGAACCAGATGTCTTCCATGCTGTTTTTCCAATTGCTTTTGGCCCCACGCCCTTTTTCGCGTTGCCAGGTGATGCGGTTGATGACCGTCAATTTTTCTTCCAGTACCCGTTGCAATGAAGACGAGCATTTCCAGTCGCCGCAAAGATATAACGAGCCGTTGGGTTTCAACTTATCGCAAACCTTGTAGAACCAGCTTCTTAAATATGCTTCATAGTCGAGAGCTTTCATTGAAGAGAACTTGGTACCGTGGAAGTCTTTGTCAAGATTATAGGGAGGGTCGATGATGATCAGGTCGAAATACTCGTTGGGAATCAGGTCGATGCAGTTGAACAGGTCTTCATTGATCAAGAGATCGTCATGAAACTGTTTGCCGAGATTTGTCGCTTTGCCGATGCACTTCTCCAATGACGGGATTTCTTCCGCCTTGACGGTTATCGTCCGATTTCTTTCCGCTTTGTATTTCTCTTCCATTATTATGACTATGAGATTAAGAGGGTGTATGGTGGGGTGTTTGTATTCCTTTGGACTGCAAAAGTAAGCAAATTTATTGAACGACGTGGTATTTTTTGTTTTTTCTCTGTCAAGCGAAGTGACGATAACGTAAAAATCCGTATCTTTCCTCTATATTTTTTGCGGACGCGATGAATCGCGTCCCTACAATAAAAATTTATACGTCTGTGTGTAATTCGGGAATTTTATGTAAATTTGCAGATTGATTTTACACACTCTTAAGATGAAGAAAAAGATATTGTTGATATACACAGGAGGCACCATCGGTATGATGCATAATCCTGATAATGGCGCACTTGAACCCTTTGAGTTTAATGATATCTACAGCCATTTGCCCATGCTGAAACTGCTGAATGCAGACATTGAGTTCAAGACATTGTTGCCCTTGATTGACTCATCGGACACCAATCCTGACTTTTGGGTAAGGCTGGCCACGATGATAGGGGACAATTACAAGGCCTACGACGGCTTTGTGATACTGCATGGAACCGACACCATGTCATATACGGCTTCTGCACTTAGCTTTATGTTGGAGAACCTGGCCAAGCCAGTCATTCTGACGGGGTCGCAGCTGCCTTTGGGAGCCTTGCGTACCGATGGGCGTGACAATATTGTTACCGCCGTGGAGATTGCCGCTGACGAGTGTGACGGAGAACCTCGTATTCAAGAGGTGTGTATTTATTTCGACAACTCGCTTTTCCGTGGCAACAGAACCTACAAGGCCAATGCCGAGGAGTTCAGTGCTTTTGCTTCGCCCAACTACCATCGTTTAGCCACGGTGGGTGTCACCATCCATTACAATGATTTCTTTATCCACCTTTCGGAAAAGAAACCGCTGAGGGTACATAAAAACCTGAACGACAATATTGCGCTGTTGAAGCTATATCCTGGTATTTCCCTCAGTATGGTGCGCTCGGTATTGTCGGTGCCCGGACTGAAGGGGGTGGTGATGGAAACTTTTGGCGCCGGCAACGCTCCTTCCGACAAGGAATTTCTGTCTATCATCAAGGAAGCTACTGATAAGGGCATTGTCATCTTGAGTGTGAGTCAATGTAAAGACGGTGGCGGTGTGAAGATGGGTTTGTATGAAACCAGTGTGGGACTGAACAACAGTGGCGTAATCAGTGGTGGCGATATGACCACCGAGGCGGCCATCACCAAGATGATGTACCTGTTTGGATCGGAGATGCCCGATGATGAAATCAAATTCTGGCTCCAGCATACGATGTGTGGAGAAATGACCACTAAATAAATAAGCCTATGAATCCTTTAATCTCTCCTTCAATGCTTTCGGCAGACTTCTGTCACCTGGCGGAAGCTATTCAGATGGTGAACGAATCGGAAGCCGACTGGTTTCACTTGGACATTATGGATGGCGTATTTGTGCCCAACATCTCTTACGGCATGCCGCTGGTTAAAGCCATTCGCTCGCAGGCCGAGAAGCCGCTGGATGTGCACTTGATGATTGTGCAGCCCGAACGCTATGTGGAGCGTTTCAAGGAGATGGGTGCTGATATATTGACGGTGCATTGGGAGGCTTGTACGCACCTGCATCGTACGATATATCAAATCAAGAATGCCGATATGCTGGCGGGCGTGGCCCTCAATCCCCATACCCCTGTGGCAGGACTGGAAGATGTGATTAACGATGTGGATATGGTGCTGATTATGTCGGTGAACCCCGGTTTTGGTGGACAACGCTTCATTGAGCGAAGCCTCCACCGAGTGGCCGAACTGAAGGCAATGATCAAGCGCAACAAATCCGAGTGCCTTATCGAGGTGGATGGTGGTGTGGATTTGTCCAATGCCCAGGCTTTGGTGGATGCCGGAGCTGACGTGTTGGTGGCCGGTAATGCCATATTTTCCAAAGAGAATCCCAAGGACATTATTAGCCGATTAAAAAATGTTAAATAGACGTCTGCTTCTTATCCTGTTTTTAGCTTTTTTAACGCTCGCAAATTCTTGTGATCGGAAAAAGAAAGTTGACAAGCAACTCCAGCTGGAGGAACTGGCGGGAGGTGATTCTGTAAATGTGGTGAATCCTGATGAACCCGCCCATTTGTGTGTGCTGAAAGCAGGAGATATTTATATTGGAAATGTCGGAAAAACCCGCTGCGTTATCAAAGTGGGCTTTAGCTCCAAGGAGAAGCTTGCGGGAATGTATTATGTGGTGGATACCAGCAATTTGTACATGCAGGCAAAACCGTTTACCGTTTTGGTGGAGACCGATGGCTCGGATTACCGTTGGTCTGCAGGTGGGGGAAAAGAGGTGTTCTTTGACATGAAATACCAGTATGATTCGGATGAGGTGAATGGAGCGCTTCAGGTCAATCACAGTGCCAAAGTCAATATAGAACAGGAAAACTTGACTTATTTCTCTTTCCAGAAATATAGTGAAGAGACCAAAGAGACGCAGTCGTCATATCGTTATCAGAAACCTTTGTTTGAGGTGGATTGTGAAAAAGATGTGGTGTATGGTCATGCCGTAGGTCCGTGGACATCGTTGTCTATTCCTGATGACAAAGGCTACGCCCAGACGCTGCTGCCGTATGTTTTCAAGGCCTCCAATCAAAAAGATTTGGACCTGACCATGGATGTTTACACCCCACGAGGAGACTCCTTGAAAAATCGTCCCTTGGTGGTATTGATTCATGGGGGTGCTTTTTTCTTTGGCGACAAGCACGACAAGGAGATGATAGCCCAGTGTACTCATCTGGCCTCTTTGGGTTATGTGGCGATATCTATCAATTACCGTATGGGTTTCGAATTGTCAAAGGTATCCATACAGCGTTGCGGATACAAGGCCATTCAGGATGCCCATGCCGTTATGCGCTATCTGACCCATCATGCCGATGAATATGGAATTGACAAGGAGCGGATGTATATAGGAGGTTCCAGTGCGGGTTCGATTACGGCCATGAGCATGGTTTATATGACCGATGGGTCGCGCCCCAAATCAACGATGAGAAAACACTTTGCAGGGAAGTATGGCTCTCTGAATGATTCGGGAAATGACTTGAAAGACAAATTTAAAATCAAGGGACTCATCAATATGTGGGGAGCGGTATATGAGTTGAGTGATGTGAAAGAAAATCCCTTGCCCATGATTTCATTTCATGGTAATGCCGACAAGGTGGTTCCATGTTATAAGGGATATCCTTTTGCGCAACTCAATGGAAAGAATGGCAAGGGGCAGTTGAGCAGTGTGTATTTCGATGAGATGTATGGTTCTCACGAGATTCACGAGGTGTTGAAAAGCAAGGGAGTGCATCAGGAATTCTATCTTTTGGACAGTCTGGGTCATGCTCCTTGGAAGGATGAGAACCGTAGGCTGAATAAGGTATTCTATTTCATTCAAGACAAAGTAACCCATTTCTTGTATGATGATTTGGTGTATGATGTTCATCTTAAACAAACTGACAATACCTCGTTTTCTGTAACCACGGATGATTTGAAATGCTCGCAATGGACGCTTACGGGTGGCATCTTTTTGGAGAAATCCCCTGAAAATGTGGAGATACGTCTCTTTAAGGATGCACCGGTGAGAAGTTTGTCGGTGACAGGACTTTTGAATAACGATGCTGAGTTTGCCCTCAAAAAGAAGTTTAACTAGTTTGTGCTTATGAAACGGGTTTGGTGTTGTTGCTTGTTACTTGTGATGTTGGGCATGTTATCGTTTGCACAAACGGTGAATTTAACCTTTACAGCATGCGATACCAATAATCGGTATGTTCGGCTAGATCGTGTGGTGATTGATAATCTCACACAAGGCTGGCAAGAGACTTTATACTGGCCTGATACAATACTGACGATGACGGTTGTTACCGGTGTGGATAATGTTGTAAGGGAAAGTAATCATTTGCCCCTGCAATTGTTGCAAAATTCGCCAAATCCATTTGACGGTGTAACATATGCGAATTTGGTGTTGCCAGAATTGGGCAATGTGATGGTGGAAATTACAGACATTTCTGGACATATTGTAGGGGTAAAAAATTTTTTGCCCTTACAACAAGGAACCCATCAACTGCGTATAACCCTTTCCACATCGGGTGTCTATTTTCTGACCGCCAGACAGAATGGACAAGTGGCTTCCATCAAAATGGTGAACGGGGGCAAAGGTGGTGCGAATAATATTGATATTGCCAGCAATGTAGGGATGCAATTCATTGCGTCCGAATCCAATAAAACGCAAAAATCACCCAAAAGTGTTACAAATAATCCATTTGCCATGGGTGATCAGATGATGTATGTGGGCTATGTCACTATCAATAATGAAGAGGAGGCCAGCTATAGTATAGAGCAGGCTCAGGACTCCTCACAAACTATGGTGCTTCTTTTCAATGTCGCAATGGATGTCGAGGATGGTTTGCCTTGCCCGGGAACTCCTATGGTGACTGATTACGATGGTAACGTCTATAATACGGTTAAAATTGGCAACCAGTGTTGGATGAGAGAAAACCTACGGACCACTCATTATGCCGATGGTACTTTTATATTAGCGGACAGTACCCCTCAGAGTAGTACTAATCCTATGGGTCCAACTAATTCCCCATATCGATATGCACCAGATGGAGATACGAATAATGTAGTGGTCTATGGTTGGCTATATAACTGGCATGCTGTAATGTATGACGATAGTACATCTTATCATAATCTCAGCGGTGTACAAGGAGTTTGTCCAGATGGCTGGCATGTGCCAAGTTATACTGAATGGGAGGAGTTGGAGACATGCGTGAAAGAACAAAGTGTATTTGTTTGTGGTGATACTAATATGAATGTGGGTAAGGCACTTGCGGCTCCTGGATTGTGGGAGTCGTATGAAGGAACTTGTTGTGTGGGAAATATGATGGCAACTAACAATGCTACGGGATTTTCGGCTCTTCCTGCAGGAATTTTTCAGGCAGGTGTTTTTTCTGAATTTGGACAGGAGGCTTGTTTTGCTAGTTCGAGTAATCGATGGGGAGATGTTATTCTTACTCGTGATTTATACTATAATCGGCCTAACTTTACTCTGGAATACTGCTATATAAATGACGGCATTTCTGTGCGTTGTGTCCGTGATTAATGGAGGTGAATAGATTTGTGATGAGTGGGTTGGCCCTGTGTATTAAATAAATTAACCATCTATGAGAAAGTTATTCCTTCTGTTTCTGATAATGTTTTCCTGTGCCATATTATGCGCGCAAACGATGCCTCGCCTGCACAAGGGAGATACGATTGCCTTTGCGGCGCCATCTGGGAAGGCGGAGGAGGAATATGTGCTGCCCGCGGTGAAGTATTTCCAGTCGCAGGGCTTTGAGGTTATTGTGCCTGACGGGATATACGAGAACTATTCGGGCTTTGCGGGCACGGTGGGCCATCGAGTGGCTGAGATGCAGGATCTGTTGGACCGACCCGGAGTGAAGGCGATTGTTTGTGTGAGAGGAGGCTATGGGGCTGTGAGTTTGCTGGATGAGTTGGACTTCACCGTCTTTCGCGAGCACCCCAAGTGGATATGCGGGTTCAGCGATATCACTGCTTTCCATTCGCATTTGCATACGCTGGGCTATCCCACCATGCATAGCGTGATGCCTATCTCCATGGATGAGAAAGACATGAACAACAAGTATAATCGTTTGCTGATAAAGGCCTTGCGTGGGGAATCGTTGCACTATACTTTCAAGTCTCATCCTGCCAATCGTCCGGGTAAGGCTGAAGCAGTGATTGTGGGTGGAAATCTGTCGCTCTTGTATTCGATGTTGGAGTCGGTTTCCTCTATCAATACTGATGGAAAAATCTTGTTTATTGAGGATGTGGGTGAAAATATCTACCATATTGAACGCATGCTGGTTGCTCTTGACCGTGCGGGCAAGCTGAAGAATCTGAAGGGGCTGATTGTGGGTTCGATGGAGAAAATAAAGGTGGATGACTATTATTACGATACAACCACTGAAGACGTGATTATGGGTATTTGCGGAAAGTATGATTATCCTGTCTGCTTTAATTTCCCCGCAGGTCATGCCGGAGAGAATGTGGCCCTGCGCTTAGGATGTGTGGCTACGCTTGTTGTTACCCCGGAACGGTGTCAAGTGACAATTGACAATTGATAATTTTGGGGGACTCTAAAAAACTTCTTTTTTTCTGTTGTTTATATCAAAATTTTTTGTATTTTTATCGTTTCTAATTAACGAGTATAAATACTTGAAACTAAAATACTTAATCAAGAGTAAAAAACACTAAAAAGTCAAAAAAATGGCAGAAGGAGAAAAAATAGTCCGGGTAAATATCGAGAATCAGATGAAAACCGCCTATATCGACTACTCGATGTCGGTGATTGTGGCGCGTGCTTTACCGGATGCAAGGGATGGTATGAAACCGGTCCATAGAAGAATATTATACGCCATGTGGGACATGGGAATTATAGCAGGCAAGCCCTACAAGAAATCGGCTAGAATCGTGGGTGAGGTGCTGGGTAAGTACCATCCGCATGGAGATACCGCTGTATACGATGCTATGGTGCGTATGGCCCAGCCGTGGTCGCTCCGCTATCCGTTTGTGGATGGTCAGGGTAACTTCGGTTCTGTAGATGGTGACAGTCCCGCTGCTATGCGTTATACAGAGGCTCGTCTCCGCAAGATTGCAGAGGAGATGCTGGCAGATATCGAGAAAGAAACAGTGGACATGAGTCTGAACTTTGACGACTCGTTGGAAGAACCCACTGTGTTGCCCGCCAAGATCCCTTCATTGTTGGTGAACGGATCTTCGGGTATTGCTGTAGGTATGGCTACCAATATGCCGCCTCACAACCTATCGGAGGTGTGTGACGGTATTGCAGCTTATATCGATAACCCCGAAATCACTATTCCCGAACTGATGCAGTATGTGAAAGCTCCCGACTTCCCTAGTGGCTGTACCATTTATGGTTATGATGGCGTGAAAGAAGCTTTCGAAACTGGTCGTGGTCGTGTGGTGATGCGTGGTGATGCTGAGATTGAGGAGCATGACGGCAAGACCAAGATTATTGTCACTTCGTTGCCCTATTTGACCAATCCTTCCGAAATGATTAAGCGTACCGCTGATTTGGTGAAGGAAGGCAAGATTGAGGGTATTACCAATATCGAGAACCTGACCAACAAGCGTAACGGCACCCGTATTGTTTACGACCTGAAGCGCGAGGCAGTGGCTAATGTGGTGTTGAACAAACTTTACCAATATACTTCCCTGCAGGCTTCTTTCAGCGTGAATAATGTGGCTTTGGTCAACGGTCGTCCTATGACCTTGAACCTGAAGGATCTGATTGCCGAATATGTGAAACACCGTCACTCGGTGGTGTTGCGTCGTGCCAAATTCGACCTCAAGAAGGCCGAGGCCCGTGCCCATATCCTGGAAGGCTTGCTGAAGGCGCTTGACATTATTGACGAGATTATCGCCCTTATCCGTGCATCCAAGACTGTGGATGAAGCCCGCAACGGCTTGATGACACAGTATGGCTTCACTGAAATTCAGGCAGCTGCCATCGTGGATATGCGTCTCCGTCAGCTGACCGGTCTGGAACGCGACAAGCTGCAGAGTGAATATGATGAGCTGATGAAACAGATTGAGTATCTGCGCAACCTGATTGCCGACGAGCACATGCGTATGCAGGTGGTGAAACAGGAAATCCTGGAAATCAAGGCCAAATATGGTGACGAGCGTCTGTCAAGAATAGAATATTCCGCATCGTCGGACTTCAAAATTGAAGACAACTTTGCCGACTCAGAGGTGGTTATCACCATTTCTCACTTGGGCTACATCAAGCGTACCCTTTTGAGCGAATATCGTGCCCAGAATCGTGGCGGACGTGGCTCCAAGGGCAGCAGCTCGCGCGAGGAAGACTTCATCGAGAAACTGTATATCGCTACTAACCACAACTATATGCTCTTCTTTACCGAGAAGGGCAAGTGCTTCTGGTTGAGAGTATTTGAAATACCAGAAGGCACCAAGACCTCTAAGGGTCGTGCTATTCAGAACCTGATTAACATTGAAAGCGACGACAAGATTAAAGCCGTTATCAATGTGAAGGATTTGACCGATGAGAATTACATCAACAATAATTATATCATCCTTTGCTCTGAGAAGGGTATTATCAAGAAGACTTCGCTGGAGGCCTATTCACGCCCCAGAACCAATGGTATCATTGCCATTTCGGTACGCGAAGGCGACCACTTGCTGGATGCCTGCTTGACGAATGGCAGCAACGAAGTGATGTTGGCTTTGAAGTCGGGTAAGGCCGTTCGTTTCAACGAGCAGACCGTACGCCCGATGGGACGTAACGCTTCGGGTGTGAAGGGAGCTACTTTGGCCAATGAAGACGACCGTGTGATAGGAATTATCTGTTTGGATGAGCCCGGCTGTAATGTGATGGTGGTGTCTGAAAACGGTTACGGAAAGCGCTCGGTGGTTGAGGATTACCGTATCACCAACCGTGGTGGTAAGGGTGTGAAGACCATCAATATTACCGAAAAGACCGGAGGTTTGATTGCCATCAAGAAGGTGACCGATGAAGACGACCTGATGATTATCAACAAATCGGGTATCGCCATCCGTCTGCATGTGGACACGATTCGTGTGTTGGGTCGTGCCACTCAGGGTGTGCGCCTGATTAATCTCGGTGCCAAGGATGCCATTGCCGCCGTTTCACGTGTGCCTCGTGCAGAAGATGAGGAAGAAGAAGGTGTTGAGGGAGAGGTTAAACCTGAAACCGAGGAAGGTGTCCAAGGAGAAGGTGATGTTGAGGTGAAAAATGAAGGAGAAAGCACCAAAACGGAATCTAACAGTTAATAATAGTAGAGACGGGGCATGCTCCGTCTCCTAAAAACATAGAAACATGAAACCAGTACGATTTCTAACCCTGTTGTTCCTCTGCTCATCTTTGATGCTGAGTGCGCAGAAGGCTTCCCTGAACAATGCCTACAATCATTTCTACGAAAAAAATTTCGAGAAAGCCAAAGAGGCCATTGACCTGTGTGTGCAGAACGAGAAGATGGTGGGGAAGGCACAGACCTGGTTGTACAAAGGCAATATCTATTTCTATTTGTCCAATCAGGAATACATGGCCAAGCAGAATGACCCCAAGGCCGTCATCAAGTATCCAGACGCTCCCATTGAAGCCTACGATGCCTTTGTGAAAGCTAGAGAGTTGAACAAGAATGTGGAAGGCTTTGAGATGCTGTCGCCCGATGAAGCTTTGCCAAAGCTGTACTCACTGTTGTTAGTACGCGGTGTGGACCAGTTGATAGCCAATGACTTTGAAGCAGGAAAGGCTACGTTGGAGAAGGCTATTGCCAGCTATGAGATGAAGAATCCTCCCGAATATCCTTTGAGTGGTGAGCTGTATTACTATTATGCAGTGGCTTTGGAGAACCTTCACCAGCAGGATAAGGTAGCAGAGTATTACGAGAAAGCTATCAAGGACGGCTCCACTAACCCGAATGTATATGTTAGATTGATTGAAAATTACAAGCAGTCGAACAATCAGCAGAAGGTGAATAGTCTGTTGGATCAGGCGCTGACTAAGAATCCCAACGACCCCAATTTGCTGGTGGCCCAGGTGGATTATTACTATTGGGTTAACGATACGGTGAAAGCCCGTCAGCTGTTGCAGAATCTGCCGGCTACGGTATATTCCAATGCCGATGCCACCGTCAATGTGGCCAACTTTTATATCAGAGAGAAAAACTATGCTGAGGCAGAATCTTTGTTGAGAAAGGCCTATCGCTTAAACTCTGACAGTTATGTGGTAGTCTATAATTTAGGAGTATGCACATACTACCTCTTTAACGAGAATGATATGAAAGCCAATGAACTGAAAGTAGCGGGAGCGAACAGCCAAGCGGCAGTTTACCAGACCAAGGCCAACAACTATCTGGACGAGGCGGAGAAGTTCTTTGAAACAGCATTGCAGTATGACCCTAACGACATGAATGTGTTGATTGCGATGAAGCAGATATATGCCAGAAAGCAATCGCCGAAATATGACGATATAGTAAAACGAATTAATGAATTAGAAAAGTAATAACCCTTAAAAAAACGAAAAGAGATGAAAAAGTTATTTGTATTAGCAGTAATTGCTATAATGGCTATCGGAAGCGCCTACTCACAGACCCTTGAGGACGTATGGATGTGCTTAAAGAACAAGCAGATTGGTAAAGCACGCAAGTATATGGACGTTGTGATGGTAGGCAACGAACAAAATGCCCAGGCCTGGTTGATGAAGGGCAACACTTATCTGCAGGTTTACCAGCAGGATCAGGAACGACTGGCAAAGGATCCTTCCTACGTGAGCAGAACTCCTGACGCCATCATCATTGCCAACGAAGCTTTCTATCAGGCTATCTCATTGGACAAAGATATTCAGCCGATGAACGGCATGTTGGGAACGAAAGATGGACAGGCACTTTGCGCTGACCCCGTGTATACTATGGCACAGAAAGCCGCCGATAATGGTGACAAGGAAAATGCTATCAAGTATTACAATTTGGCCGCAAGAGATTTCAAAACTGCTGGCACACCCAATGCCCTTTTGAATGCCGGTATCGCCTATTACGAAGTAGCTCAGCTGTATAGAGCCTCTGGTGACAAGGAAAACTACAAGAACATGCTGACTGAAATCGTCAAGCTGAAATTCCCGGATCCCGTGGTTTATACAGAGTTATATGATATCTATAAAGAAGAAAAAGATACCGTGAACTGCGGTAAGATATTGAAGACTGCCATGAAGGTGGTGAAGGAAGAAAACAGAGCTGATATCGAGGCTACCGAGTTAGACTATTTTGCCATGACTGGTCAGATTGACAAGCTGAATGCCACATGCGACGAGATGGCTGCCAAATATGAGAAACATGCTGCTGTAATGGCTTTGATTGCCAACCACTTGGTAAACAACGCACAGTATGAAAAAGCTGAGACTGTGATCAACAAAGGTCTGGCAGTAGCCACCAAACCCGAGGACATCGCCAACCTTGACTTCCAGATGGCCACACGCTACTTCTTCGAAGCTATCGCCAACCAGGAGTTGCAAGACCAGACGATGAAGTCAAAAGAAGGCAGCTATATGGAGCGTGCTGAGAAGGTAAACGAGCTGAAAGCTGCTCAGAAGACTATCCTGGAGAATGCCCACGTATGGTCAGAAAAGGTGTATGTACTCAATCCTGATGATGTGAACAACAATGTGATGTTGTCGCAGATTAAGGTGAAACTCTTGCTACCGGTTCCCGATGAACTGAAAGCCAAGGTTGATTCTTATAGACATTAAAAAAAGGGAGTCTCACGACTCCTTTTTTTTGGTTCCAAGTTCCAGGTTCCAGGTTTCAGGTTTCAGGTTCAAGAGTTCAAGAAGTTCAAGAGTTCAAGGGTTCAAGGGTTCAAGGGTTCCAAGTTCCAAGTTCAAGGTTCCAAGTTCCAAGTTCCAAGTTCAAGGTTTCAGGTTTTAGTTGTTCTCTTTTTCTATTTTTTCTTCTACTTGTTTGGCGGTTTCGTCGAGGGCAGCGTGATGGCCCGAGACAGCGGCGAAGGGCGAGAACTGTGCCGCACGGCTCATCATCGACATTGGTGGATGATGTTTGGAGACATGATGGGGCAGGTCGATGATGTCGTCGTAGTTGTCGTTCAAATCCGTGGGTTTCATGCTTTGTGTCCTCCTATTTGTTCGTTGCGTTGTTTGGCGGTAGCCCCCTCTGCAAAGTTCAGTCCGCGCAGGATGGCGTTCTTGCCGAAACGTTTCTTGATGGCTATCTGCACTTCCTGTATTTTACGCTCTTTCTGTAGGGCGTTTTCCTCCTCCTGTTTTTGTTTTTCAAGGGCTTCGTAGTCGGCAAAAAGGTCCAACTGCTGGGGGACTTGTCGATTCTTTACAATGTCCTCATCCAATACATGGTTGGCGCAGATGTTCATCCGGCGGATAAGAAGCTTGGGGTTGACTATTTTGTCGTAGAGTTGCACCACCGCCTCTGTGATGAGTTTGGAGGAAGAAGTTTGGCGGCTGAGGTTGATGGAGCCGTGGGCAGGTTTGGGCACCTTGCGGCCATAGTGGTCGAGGGCAATCTCGCCTTGATATTGTTGGCTGCCGGAGGCTTTGTTCAGACTGGCCACATCGTAGCCAATGCTGAGCACCAGCTGGTCGCAAACCAGACGGTTGGCCACCAAGCGTAGGGCCATGCTTTCAGCCATTTCCTGGATGACGATACGAGCTTTGTCGAAGGGGTAGCCCTCGGTGAGCACCTGTCCGTTGCTGAACGAGTTGTTTTCGGGGCGGTAGGCTTTCACGTAGTCGAGGGTACAGGGCTCCCATCCCCAGGCGTGGTCTATCAGCAGCTCGGCATTTATGCCGAATTCCTTGTAAAGCAGTTCTTCGTTTTTCAGCGAGCAGCGGGCCAACTTGCCCATGGTGTCGATGCCATAGAAGGCCAGTCGCTGGGCTATGCCTCGACCCACGCGCCAGAAATCGGTGAGGGGACGGTGGTTCCACAGCTGACGGCGGTAGGTCATCTCGTCGAGTTCGGCAATGCGCACCCCGTCTTTGTCGGCAGGACTCTTCTTGGCCATGATGTCCATGGCTATCTTGCTGAGGTAAAGGTTGGTGCCGATACCTGCAGTGGCGGTGATGCCGGTTTGTTTCAGTACATCCTTGATGATGGTGATAGCCAGCTCGTGGGCGCTTTTCTTATAGGTTTTCAGGTAGTCGGTCACGTCCATAAACACCTCGTCGATAGAATAGACGTGGATGTCTTCGGGGGCGATATATTTCAGGTAAACCTCATAAATCTGTGCGCTACAGGCGATATAGTGGGCCATGCGGGGTGGGGCGGCAATGTAGTCGACTGCCAGTTCGGGATGAGCTTTCAGTTCAGGAGCGAAAGTTGATTTGCCGGTGAGCTGGCGATTGGGCGCATGGTTGCGACGCTCGTTGTTCACCTCGCGCAGTCGCTGCACCACTTCAAAGAGTCGTGCCCGTCCGCCTATGCCGTAGGCTTTCAGCGAGGGGGACACAGCCAGGCAGATGGTCTTCTCGGTACGCGAGGTGTCGGCCACCACCAGGTTGGTGGTCAGCGGGTCCAAACCCCTTGCCACGCACTCTACCGAGGCGTAAAACGACTTCAGGTCAATGGCAATATAGGTTCGTCCCGTGTTTTTCTTCATCTGTTTCAGCGAGTTGCTTATTTGTCTATCTTGATTGCAAAGGTACGCATTTTTTTCTGTTTGACATGCAGAATAAGGAATATAAAATGCGCGCAAGAGTACAATATAACAATATTATATTTATACATTTTATCATATTTTGGAATGTTTTTATGTATAAGTATGCCCATTGTGGGCATACTGCCCAATTTGGGCAATGTGTAAAATTGGCATTATTGAATTTTAAAATATACCTTTGCAAAAAATAAAATTGCACATAATATATCCCGACGGCTCGATGGAAAATAACTGAGACTTATGCTTATGAAAAAGATTTATTTAGTACTTGTAATTGCATTATCATTTGCTTTGTTTTCATGTAGAACAACAGAAGAATTTGTTTACCATGAAGTATCAGTTCCGGAGGAGGGTACTTTTATTTTTGAGAAGATTACCGATGAAACTATCGAAACTGTCGGATCTCCGGGTGTCAGCAGTAATGGACGTAATCATATCACTTTCAATGCCAACCGTACTATGGCCATCTCTCCCGATGGTGCCATGTTGTATTATTTGGCTATCAGCAACAACCAAATAAATGTGTATCGTAAGGATTTGTCGAGCAAGAATATCCAAACCCAGCGTACTTTCCGTTCCAACATTTCTAATGTGGCCATTTCTCCCGATGGCAAGCAAGTGTGTTTTTCAGAAATATCAGGCAACTATAGTTTGCTGTATCAGACCGATGCTTCTGTAGGTTCTATTGTCCGTCAGCTTTCAACCCAGAATGTAAAAGATTCTCATCCCTATTATCAGAAAGATGGCTCGAAAATCTTCTTTGACAGAAGTGGTGCCATTTGGAGCTATGATTTGCAGAATGGTCAGGTGATTAACTATTGCCGTGGTTATCAGCCTTTCCCGTTGAATGACGAGGAATTCTTGTGCTACAGAGAATCAACCAACAGAGGTGAAATTTGGAAAGTAAACTTTGTTACTGGTCACGAATCCGTTATTGTGAGTTTGGAGGAACGTTGGTTTATCACTCCCAGCCTTTCACCCGATGGTCAGTGGATTTTGATGGCAGGCAATACTATTCCCAATGGCAATATGGATGAAGAGAATGTTGACATTTATGTGGTGAAGACTGATGGTTCCAATCTTACCCAGCTTACCTATCATAAGGGACATGATATTTGCCCGATATGGTCATCTGACGGAAAGTTTATTTACTTCCTCTCACAGCGTGGTACCGAAACTGGTACTTTCAACATCTGGAAGATGAACTTCAACCTCAAATAGTATTTAAAGAAAAACTTAGCTATGAAGCGATTAATCATTATTGTCGGTTTAATGCTTGCCATTCTTGCGGTCAATGCCCAAACTGTGGGCGGTTCGAGTAGCAGCAAATACCAATATAACAAATCCAAAAGCTCAACCACTACCACCAATAGGAGTCCTCGTTCGAGCAAGCGCATCGTTTTCCAGCCAGAATTTACCTTCCTGGTCAATTATGCATACGCTAACGCTCCCCAACATTCGGTGGGTATTACATTGGGTCAGAATAAATTGGGAAAAACTCCGCTGGGCTGGTATTTGAGTTTGATGAGTGGTTTTAACTTCAATTTCGGTAATGGTGGCACAGTGGGTAGTGGCGGTGTGTATGATCATGTGGCGGTGCCCTTCTTTACAGGCAAGGAGCAGCGTACCCGTCTGTCGGGTACAGTAGGTCTTACCGTCAATATGGTTATTCCTTTGTATTTCTATGCGGGGGTGGGTTATGGTTACCGTTCGCTGACGTGGGAAACCGTTAGTGGCGACTGGATGACCTACGAGCCCACCACTTATGCCGGGGTGAATGCCGATTTTGGCTTTATGTTCAATATCAAGGGATTTGCGCTTTCGGCAGGCTACTCCACTATCAATTTCCAATACCACGAAGTGAAGGTGGGGATTGGTCTTATCGTCAAAACCGGCAAGAAGAAGAGCACAGCTGCTCCAAGTAGTTCAAGTAGTTCAAGTGGTTCAAGTGGTTCGAGCGGTTCAAGCGGTTCAAGTAGTAATACGGAAAATAAGTAAGCATAAAAGAATAAAGTTATGAGAATCAAATTTATAAGCTCTTTTTTTATTTCTTTGTTGTTGCTGGGCTTCTTGTCCACCTGCGAGAAAGATGAGAATGTACCGCTGAACGTATTTTCCATCACCAAAGAGGATGTGACGGCGACGGCTGTCAAAGCCAACTTCAAGGTGTATTATGAATATGCCTTCGGCACACGTCATTACACTTTGAAACGTGCCACCATTTTTTTTAGCAAGAACAAGGATGTGACGAATGCGCTACATGCAAGCGGTTCACTGGGGGATGATAATTATGGCACCTATTTTCAGGTGAATCTCGGTAATTTGGAGGCCAATACTACCTACTATTATTATTATGAGGTGGCTAATGCGGTGAATTCGCTTAATACTGAGATAGAAAGTTTTACCACCAATGATTACGGCTTGCCAACTGTGACAACGGTATCGGTGTCCAATGTGACGAGTGTGGGGGCAAAATTTTCGGGCAATGTTACCGATGGAGGCGATTTGGCGGTGACGGAGCGTGGTTTTTGTTGTAGCACTAGCACCTCGAACCTGACGATAGGTGGACCTCATGTGGTTAGCGGTTCGGGATTGGGAAGCTACACGTCTAATGTGACGGGGCTGTCGGCCAATACCACCTATTATATGCGGGCGTATGCCAAGAACAGTAAGGGAGTGGCTTATGGTAGCACAAAGACTTTTACCACTACCAATGGTCTGCCTGTGGTGACTACCAATAATGTTACTAATGTCACTTCCAGCTCTGCTTCCTGCGGTGGGAATGTCACTTCTGATGGTGGCTACTCGGTGACTGCCAGAGGGGTATGCTGGAGCACAAGCTCGAATCCTACGGTCAACAACAGTCACACGAATAGCGGAACGGGTACCGGTAGCTTTAACGCTACGCTTACGGGTCTGACCCAGGGTACAACCTATTATGTTCGTGCCTACGCCACCAACAGCAAGGGCACCACTTACGGAACACAAAAGAGTTTCACAACAACCTCGACGTCGACATGGATTTATTATGACAATGGAAGCTATAATGAGAGTTGGGGTTTGACCGCAGGTGGTAGTCACGAGTGGGGTATTATGTTCCCATCATCGATTATGTCATCGTATGGTGGCATGAAAGTAAGCCAGATTAAAGCCTATTTTACTGTGACTGGAAGCTATACTTTGCATCTCTATCAAGGTACCTCTTCCTCATCTCCTACCACTCAGTTGCTATCTCAGAATATTACGGTATACAATACTGGTTGGCAGACATTTTCGATTTCACCGGTTAATGTAAGTTCTTACCAAAATCTATGGGTAACAATTTCTACATCTTATAATTCGGGTGTATATCCATGTTGTGCAACAGCGGGAACCAATAATCCCAATGCAAGATGGAGTAGAATATCGTCGGGAACATGGTATGATTTCTATACTAGTAATGGTGGAGTGGATTTAACCTGGATGATTCGTATATTACTTTCTCCTGCCAAGGGAGAAAAAGGTTATGAAGTTGAATTGCCACAAGTTCCAGTAGAAAGCAGTAAGGGAGGCTTAATACCAGAGAGTAGTCGTTATGTTCCGGGATTTGATAAGCCCGCCTCGCAATGCTCAGTGAAACCAACGTCTAATCAATAATAATGCAAAATTGGTATATGAAAACTAATGTCATCTCTTTTCCAATTATTTTGCTGTTGATGGTATTGTTGCTCACATGCCAGAAAGATGAGTCGGTGCCGCTTAACCAGTTTTCCATCACCAACGAGGATGTGCAGACTACGGCTACTACCGCCAAGTTTGAGGTGCGCTATGTGTATAGGAATGCCAGAACACAAGTGGAAGGGAAAATGAAGTATGTCAAAATTCTGTACAGCAAGGAAAAGGAGATGGCTCAGGCATCCCAGCAGGAAGCCAATCAGGAGAGCGACATGTATGGGACCTACTTTAAGGCGACGCTCACCAATTTGGAGGCATTAACCACCTATTACTATTGTTATGAAGTGGCCAATGAGGTGGATGTGATGAAAACTGAGGTGAAAAGTTTCAAAACCAGCGAATATGGATTGCCTACGCTTACGTCTGTCAATGTTTCTAATATTACGGGAGTGGGATTTACTCTTTCCTGTAATGTAACTGACGGTGGTGAGACGCAGGTATTGGAGCGCGGATTCTGCTATAGTATCACCAACAGCTCGCCCGACATCAACGGACAGCATGTGGCTGCAGGCAGTGGTTTGGGTAGCTTTACGGCAGGGTTGACCGGCCTTACACCGTCAACCACCTATTATGTGAGAGCCTACGCAAAAAATGCATTCGGTATATCCTATAGTGGCATGAAGTTGGTGAACACCACAACTGGTGTACCTGTAGTGGTCACCGGTGATGTCAGTTCCATTACGTCGAATACCGCTTTATGTGCAGCCAATGTCACTTCCGATGGCGGTTTCCCGCTTACGGTCAAGGGTGTGTGTTGGAGCACCTCGCCCAATCCTACGGTGAACAACAGTCATACCAGCAATGGAACAGCTACGGGAGCTTATTCGGGCTATATGACGGGACTGACAGCAAGCACCACCTACTACGTGCGAGCCTACGCCACCAACAGCAATGGTACAAGCTATGGAACGCAGAAGACTTTCACAACCCAAGGCCAATGTCCCAATACGGTGAGTGATTATGATGGCAATACTTATGCTACCGTTATGATAGGCACTCAGTGCTGGATGAATCAGAACCTGCGTACCACGCATTACGCCAATGGTCAAAGCATTTCATTGAGTACTAGCAGTACCAGTACCTCAACGGCTTATCGTTATTATCCGGACAATAACAGTTCTAATGTAAGCACCTATGGCTATCTGTACAACTGGCCTGCGGTGATGCATGGGGCGGGGTCAAGTAACAGCAATCCCAGCGGAGTGCAGGGGATATGCCCCAATGGTTGGCATCTACCTAGTCATGCGGAATATGTACAATTATTGAATTATTTGGGTGGTCAAACGCAATATCAGTGTAATGGGAATAGTGCGAATATTGCTAAAGCTTTGGCTTCCACCACTGGTTGGGAATCCAGTTCAACCACGTGCCATGTGGGAAATAATCCTTCCTCAAATAATGCGTCAGGATTTTCAGCTCCTCCAGCGGGAGAGTATTTTGTGGGTATTGATGATCATGATTACGATGGAAACCAGGAAATATCATTACGCGCTTACTTTTGGACATCACGGGAATATACTATTGAAAACACAGCAATCATAATAGGACTTCTTTATGATGGTGAAGATGTTAAAGTTTATTATTATTCAAAAGCTGGTAGTGTTTCTGTTCGCTGTGTCCACAATTAATAAAAACATTATGTATATCAACCAATCAAACATATTTTTTTACTTGAGAAGGTCTTGTTTAGACAGGGCCTTCTCAAAAAATTTCAGATACCATGAAAAATAATTTGCATATTGGAGAACTCATCAAAGAGGAACTACGTCGGCAGGGAAGGACCAACCTTTGGCTGGCTAGAAAGATTAGTGTACATCTGCGTACTATCAATAAGATTTTCGACAAGAATGTTATTGATACACAGCAATTACTTGAAATCTCGATGGCGATGGATTATGATTTTTTCAAGCATTATTCATTGTTAATCGCAGATTCTTCGGAAGCGAATAAAACAGAAATGAATTAGAAAATGAAAGTAGGTATGAGGAAATTATTTGTAACAGTCTTATTGCTGTCTGTGGTGCTTGCCTCTAACGCTCAAGCTATCGGCGGTACCAGCAGCAATAGATATTCAAGCAAGTCGGAGGTTAAATCCACCTCCGATTATTCCAATATCAAGGGCTTTGTATTGCGTGCAGGACTTAGTCTTGGGTATGGAAATTTGTATTATGGAAAAGCATTCCATAATACCTACGGTATAGAAGCTGGCTATCGCTTGCGTAAGAATGAGTTTGGGTTGGCAATTGATTTTATGCCTTTGTATAAGGACCCTTCACATCAGTTATATAATATTGATATGAATGGAGCCTTATATACCATAGATAGGTACAACGGATTCAGTATTCCGATGTATGCTTATTGGAAATTCTATTTTATGAAAAACAAGATAACACCGTTTATCAATGTTGGATTAGGAGGATGTGTTGAAGTTAACAGGGTTATTTATAATGGTCAATCAAGACGTGAAGAGTATTACTATTATAATTCCACAACTTATTATACCGATAGGAAAGAACATCAGGATGAGAGAGTTTTAGGGGTATATGCTGTAATAAGCGGCGGATGTTCTTTTTGGAATATTTTGAATGTGGAACTCCAGAATATTTTTTCACAGCACTATTGGTCATCCTGGTCATCCTATCAATATTATTCGGATTATTCTTATTATGATTCAAACCATCAGGATAACAGTGGAGACGGCTTGTATTATGCTTTTGCATTGAAAGTGTCGGTGAATTTTATGGAGTTGGGGAAGAGCCTTTCGTCTAAAACTAAAGGAAGATAAAGAATGAGAAAACTATTTACAACCATTATTCTATTACTTGCTGTGCTTGTGGCAAATGCTCAAGCTATTGGTGGCACCAGCAGTAATAATTATTCAAGCCGGTCGCAAACAAATGCTGATGCGGAGGCTAATGCCTATAACGGCTTTGTGTTGCGCGCGGATGTTAGTTTGGGTTATAGTACCCTGTGGTATGGACTTAAGTTGCACAATGCCTATGGTTTGGAAGTAGGATACCGTTATCGCCGACATGAATTTGGTGTTGCTATTGATTTTTTGCCGTTGTATGGTGCCGGTATAGAGTGTGATCCTCTGACCTATGATCATTCTTACAGTGGATATATTGAGGGTACGGGTTTAAGTATGCCCATATATGCTTATTGGAAGTTCTACTTCTTGAAAAAGAAAGTCACGCCATTCCTCAATGTGGGTTTAGGAGGCTGTGCACCCCTTATTGGTCTTAACTGGCATGGAGAAACTAGAAATCATGTCAGAGGATGGTATGAGGAACGCATACAAGGATTCTATTTTACTTTAGGTATAGGATGTTCGTTTAATCATGTTTTCAATCTGGAGTTGCAGAATGTTTGTGGGTATAGTGCTTGGAAACAGAATTTCAATGAGTATTTATATTCTAATGATAATGGTGGTCATTTCTATTATGCCTTTGCTGTAAAATTCTCGGTGAATTTTATGGAGTTGAGTAGGACTCTTTCGTCTAGAAAATAATAAGAAGATAACTGAATATTAATCTATTAAAACCGATGGGGGCGATGAGACAACAGCCCGCTAAATAGGATGAAAAAAATTATTTCTCTTTTGTTGATAGCCTGTGTGGCTATGCTTTTCACTGCTTGTAAGAAGGAGGGTGTTTATACCCCTTCCAAAAAAATCAGTAGGGTTTATCATACTACACCCGAAGGCAGCAAGTCGCTTGTAGCGTCATGTACTTGGAATAAAGACAATACCCTTGACCGTATTGACTATTATTCGGGTGGTAGCATCAGCTATTCTTATAACTTTACATACGAGAAAAAACGTGTGGTGAAGATGTCCAACTATGTTGACAACAAATATTATGAATATAAGTATGATGGAAACAAACTGAAAGAGATTGACTATTATAGAAACGGAAACCTCCGTCGTATTTATACTTTTACTTACAAGGGAAGTACCATATCTGAGATTGAAGAGAGTTATATTGACTATAAGTCGGCAGACGATAGGGGTCCGAGTGGTGCTTTGGATTTCATTATGCCGAGAGAATTTAATCAGGCTTATGCAAAATATCAGAAGCAGAATCCAAATCCAAAGGCAACAACCGAGGTTACTTTTTATAAACTGACTTGGGAAAAGGGTAATATGGTTAAAGCCATTGTCACAGAGATTGAAGAGGGAGATAATGACGAATATGTTTTTGAAGCTAAGTACGATAACAAAAAGAACCCGATGTTGGGCGCTGCACTATCTGAAGTGCAAGATATCGTCAACTATCGTTCAAAGAACAATATCACAGAAAGCACTGAACGTTGGGACAATGGAACTGAATATTATACAGTTAGATATGATTATACCTACGAAGGAAATTATCCTAAATCATTCAGAAAATCATGGGAAGAAGGTGGTGTAGGCAGCAGCAATATCTATACGGGCTATTCAGGTACCACTGAATATGAATATGTAAAATAAGAGCGAGTTTTATCAAGCTTTAATATAGTTTTTGATAGTAAAGTAGAGGCGTAGCGGTACTGCGCCTCTTTTTATTCTTAAATTTAAGCTAAAAAACATTTGGTGTAGCGTTAATTTTAGTGTAAAATACGGTAGATTAATTGTAATTGCTTGTAAATCAATAGGTGTTTTCTGGGAGTGCATTCATTTGCATTGCAAGATACCAAGCTACCAAGCTACCAAGTCCGCCAAAAAATATTCCTGGATTTGGGTAGGAAGTGCATGAGCATTATATGAGACTTACATGAGACTTACATGAGAGTTGGAATTCTCTCACTCTAGGAATATTCCAGGAATATTTTTTGAAAAAGCATGAAAAGCTGGTATCTTTGGTGTTTTTTTATCGAGATACCAACAATGCACTATGTATTAGTATGTTAAGTATATGGTATCTTGGTAGCTTGGTATCTTTAAATGTTTTCTGCAAAAAAGTATTCCCTATTAATTCTAAATGATAAAATGATATTCAATAATTATAATTATTCATATATATAATATATTTTATTGCATATACCAACCCTGCACCCTGCAAAGACAATAGAAGATACCAAGCTACCAAGCTACCAAGCTACCAACATAATGCTTTTTGTCTGATAATTAGTGTGTTATGTGCTTTGAGAAAAAAGTTAGTTATATATAACTATCTTTTTCGGAGAGTTTGTTGAAGTTTGGGAAAAATCATGTAAATTTGCAGTCTCAATTTAGAAATCAAAAATTACCGCTATGAAGAAAATATTTATCACATTTGCACTGCTGGCAGTGTTGGCTGCCTGCACCCAAAAACAGGACAAAGAGAAAATTATTGGCAAGCCTGAAATTCAAGTACAAGACGGCCGCTTTACTCCCGAGGTGATGTGGGCATTGGGAAAAATGGGTGAGAAGGCTGTTTCGCCCGACGGTAAGTATATTGCCTATACGGTGACCTACTACGATATGGAAGCGAACAAGGGCAATGCCGAGATTTACCTGATTCCCACCGAAGGTGGTGAGGCACAGCGACTGACCCAGACTGCTGCCAGCGAATATAACCTGGTGTGGAAAAACCAGCAGATACTGCTGTATTGCCGTGGTAATGAAATCCGCTCGCTGGATGTGAAGACGATGAAGAACAAGAATGTGGCCACTTTTGAAAACGGCATCGAAGGCTTCAAACTGGCTCCTGACGGCAAATCTATGGTGTATATTGCTACCATTCCTGTGAAACGCCCCGAGCATTTGGAGAAACTGTATGCCGGACTTGATAAGACCACCGGCCGCATCAACGAGGATTTGATGTACCGCCATTGGGACAACTGGGTGGATGAGATTCCGCAGATTTTCCTCGCCGGCTTTGATGGCAGCAAGTTGGACATTAACAATGCAGTGGCCATTATCGATAGCACTTTTGAGTGTCCCATGCGTCCATGGGGTGGAGTGGAGCAGTACAACTACAGCCCCGACAGCAAGACCATAGCTTACACTTGTCGCAAGAAAACGGGGGCCGACTATGCCTTCTCGACCAACAGCGATATTTATCTCTATGACATCGAGAAAAAGACCACCAAAAACCTTAGTGAAGGCATTATGGGTTACGACCAGAACCCTGTGTTCAGTCATGATGGTAAGATGATTGCCTGGGAAAGCATGGAACGCGATGGCTACGAGAGCGACCAGCTGCGCCTGATGGTGATGGACTTGACCACGGGAGAACGCACCAATATGTCGGCTGATTTTGACTACACTTTTGCCAATATCGGCTGGAGTGACGACGACCAGGAAATTCTGGGTGTGGTTTACTACCGTGGTACCGACCAGATTTTTGCCTGCAACAGAGCCACCAAGGAGTTCCGTCAGATTTCTGCTGGTTGCCATGATGTGCACAGCTTCGAGCTGGTCAACGGCAAGTTGTATGCCGACCAGGTGTCTATGCAATATCCTTCAGAGATTTATGTCTATAACTATAGCGACAACATGGGTGAGGGACAGAAAATCTCGGCCATCAACGACGACGTCCTTTCGCAGGTGCGTATGGGTAAGGTGGAAGAGCACTGGATTAAGACCATTGACGGCAAAGACATGCTGACCTGGCTGATTTATCCTTACGATTACGACAGCACCAAGGTGTATCCTGCACTGCTTTATTGCGAGGGTGGTCCCCAGTCGGAAGTGGGACAATTTTGGAGCACCCGCTGGAACTTCATGGTGATGAGTGGTGGCGGTTATTTCATCATCGCCCCCAACCGTCGTGGAACGGTAGGTTTCGGCAAGGAATGGTGTGAGGAAATCAGCGGCGATTATGGCGGACTGTGTATGCAGGACTATATGACGGCAGCCGACTATTTCACCGACAACGTGAAGCAGATTGACAAAGAGCGTCTGGGTGCCTGTGGTGCCAGCTTTGGCGGCTTCAGCGTGTATTGGTTGGCCGGCCACAACTACGATGCCAAAGGATATAACGAAGGCAGAAGATTCAAGGCCCTGCTGGCTCACAACGGCATGTTCAATTTCGATCAGCAATACTTAGAGACTGAAGAACTTTGGTTCACCAACTGGGATTTGGGCGGACCTTATTGGGAAAAAGACAACCCAAAGGTGAAGAACAGCTTTGCCAACTCACCCCATTTGTTTGTGGATAAATGGAATACTCCCTTATGTGTGGTTCACAGCGAATATGACTTCCGCATTGTAGCTTCTCAGGGTATGGCTGCCTACAATGCTGCCAAGATTCGCGGCTTGAAAGCCCGTTATCTCTATTTCCCCGACGAGACCCACTGGGTGTTGAAGCCCCAGAACAGCCTCCTCTGGCATCGCAACTTCCTGGATTGGTTTGACACAAATTTAAAGTAGTTAGGTTTTATTTCTTTATCGGTTCGGTGTGGAGGGTGACGTGGGTGTCGGGACCGAAGCGCTCTTTGAGTTTGCGCTCGATGGAAGAGGTTCTTTCGTGAGCCTCATGTAGCGACAGGTTGCCATCCATGCGGATATGGGCTTCGATGGCGATGCGGTTGCCGATGTGGCGGGTGCGCAGGTTGTGGGGTTCTGAAACACCGGGGAAGGAGGTGATGATGGCCACAATCTCCTGTTCGGTTGCTTCCGGTAGTGAACTTTCGGTGAGCTCGTTCATACTGGCCTTCAACAAGTCCCAAGCCACTTTTATTAGCATAGCTCCCACCACGATGGAAGCAATGGGGTCGAGCACCGTCCAGCGGTCGCCTAAAAATATGGCTCCTCCGATACCGATGGCGGCGCCTACCGACGACAGCGCATCGCTGCGGTGATGCCAGGCGTTGGCCTCTACTGCCTTGGAGTTTAATTTACGCCCCTTACGCACGGTATATTGAAACAGCACTTCTTTCACCACGATGGAGATGAGCGCTGCCCATAAGGCCAGTTTGCCAGGAGCTTCCAACTGTGCCCCATTGAGCCAGTCGGCCAGCTTAGCAGCACCCGATACGATGATGCCTATGGCCGCGGCCACTAAGGCCATTCCAATAAAAAAGGTGGCCAGTGTCTCGAACTTCCCGTGACCGTATTCGTGTTTTTTATCTTGTGGCTTCGAGCTGATGTTGACGAAGACCAACACGATGATGTCGGTGAGGAAGTCGGACAGCGAGTGAACGGCATCGGCCATCATAGCGGCACTGTGGCCCAAGATGCCGGCCACAAACTTGAAACTCAGCAGGGCGATGTTGCCTGCCGTACCTATCAGTGTTACCTTGTAAATCTCTTTTTCGCGCGCCATCTAAAAGTTTTTTATGTTGTGAAGTTTTTATTTCGCTTAGAATAATGCAATAAAAATGCAAATTTACAGAAAATTCCGAAACAAATATCTATCAATGAATCAGAGAAAATCTTCTTCATTTTTTTGCGGACGCGATGAATCGAGTCCCTACGATAAAAATTTATACGTCTGTGTGTAATTCGGGAATTTTATGTACATTTGTCAATCCAAAAGTAAAAGAAGATATAATTAATAACCTACTGACTATGAATAAGATTGTTTTAATTACGGGTGCTACAAGCGGTATAGGGCTTGGCTGCGCAAGAAAATTTGCCGAGAATGGCGACAAACTGATACTGACAGGCCGCAACGGACAGAAGCTGGAGGAAATACGCAAGGAATTGGAGGGGAAGGGCACGAAGGTGCTTACACTGGTGTATGACGTGAGAGACCGCGAGGCGGCTACAAAATGTATCAACGGACTGCCCGAAGAGTGGAAGGCAATCGATGTGTTGGTGAACAATGCTGGACTGGCATTGGGACTGGAGCCTGAATATGAAGGCAGCTATGAGGACTGGGAAACGATGATAGACACCAACATCAAGGGCTTGTTGACGATGACCCGACTGGTGGTGCCAGGAATGGTGGCACGCGACAGGGGACACATTATCAATGTGGGTTCAGTGGCTGGTGATGCTGCCTACGCTAACGGTAACGTTTATTGTGCTACTAAAGCAGCGGTGAAGACCATTACTGACGGTTTGCGCATAGATGTGGCCAACACAGCCATTAGGGTGACCAACCTGAAGCCCGGCTTGGTGGAAACCAACTTCAGCAACACCCGCTTTCATGGTGACACTGAACGTGCAGCCAATGTGTATAAGGGCATCAAGCCGCTGACGGGTGACGATATTGCCGAAGTAGCCGTGTATGCTTCCAACGCGCCTGCTCATGTGCAGATTGCTGAAGTGCTGATACTGGCCACTCATCAGGGCAGTGGCAGTGTAATTGTAAGAAAGTAAGGGAGAAGGGGAGAGGTTATGAGGCTTCTCCTCTAAAACTTATATGTAAACAGAAAATTCAGGGTCCAATCGTGGAACGAGCCCCGGAAGCGGATGTTGTCCAACTCGTAGGGGATTTGCAACTTTTGGGAATTGTAGGCGCTGATGCTGAGGAAGTAGAACCAGTGGTAGGTAAACTGGGCAGAGATGAAAAAGCGGTCGAGTGTCAGTCCCAAAGCTGCGCTGCCGATGACATTGGGCATAGGGCAGCAGAAGATTTTCGACTCGCGGTAGCCACGAAGGAAACCCTCCTCGTCGAAGAGATAATTTTTGGTTCTCAGGTAGTCGAACACGGTGAGCACGGGCAGTGCGGTGAGGTTGATGGTAAAGTTGCGCAGCCCCTTGTCGTGGGGTTTAGTGGGATTTTTGTGCCAGCATACTATGTTGGCGGAATAACCGCCACCTATAGATATCTGCATAGTACCGAAGGCATCAATCAGATTGTAGGAGTCGAAAGAAGCCCAGGGAGAATTGTGGAGGCTTCCTTGTGCGTAGCGCAGGGTGAGCATCCATGAGCCTGCCGTACGTCGCTGCACCAGTCCAGCCTTATAAGTGGCAGGATAGGCAAAACGTTTGTGGTTGAAGACATAGTAAGCGTCTATGGAAAGGTTTTTCAGGGTGGCGGGTTCTTTAGATTTGATGGACTCTTGGATGTATGTGTTACCGTCACCCAATCCTAATTCAATTGCTGAGGTGAAAGGATTGTCTATACGAAAGTAGCTGAAATGGAGGCCCCATGACTGTCCCAAAAGGTTCATGGCAAAGGCCCGCTTTTTGTATGCTTTCTTTGGGCCCACCTCGAAACCATAGCCTAAGACCAGTTTGCCGTAGCCCACTTCCAATCCTATTTTGGTGTTGAGATTCTCCTGGATATGGTATTTGGTGGTCCCGGGAATAGTGCCATCGTCCATACGCATTTTAAACTTAACGTTTACGTCTAAGCCTGCCTGCTGCAAGCGGGTGAAAATGCCCAGGGTGAAGCTCAGCTTGGGATGGTAGATATAGAGGGTGTCGATGTTCTTGACGGTGGTAAGACTATTGTTGAGTTTCTGCCAAAAGGTAAGCTCTTGGGCATGAACAGACATTGCGGTAAGCATTAGAAGCAGAACAAAGACTCTTTTCATAATAAGATAATTAGTGGCTGGCTTTATCGATTTTGTCTTGAGTATTGAGACCTTTTTGAAGTGCTATTTTCCAGTTCTTGATGGCTTCGTCCTTATTACCTAGTTCCTGTTGGCAGTCGCCCAGGAGGTTGTAGATATTGGCCAGAAGGTTGTTGTCGTAGGAATAGACGGCTGCCTGTTGCAGCAATTCGACAGCTTTGCTATATTCTTTTTCAGCGTAGTAGGCATGGGCTATGTTGAAGAGCATAGCGGCATTGGTGGGGAAGAGTTCGAGCACTTTTTGTCCTTGGGTAATCATAGCTTTGTTATCCTGCTGTTGAGACAGACAGTAGAAGTAGTCTTCCCACAAAGCGTAGGAAGACTGGTCGATTTTTAGTGCTTGTTCAAAAAAGTTGCGTGCTGACTCATAGTTCTTTTCCATCAGATACAGGCTGGCTATGGTGGCCCATCCTTCCACACGGTCGGGATGCACTTCGGTGAGTATGGTTGACAATTGCTGACATTGGCTGAGATTTTCTTGAGAGGGGTTTTTGGCGGCCTTGCTGAAATATCTTTTCAGGAAGGGCAGCTTATTGTCGATGGGAATTTGCTGGTCGGTGAAGGCTTTTAGCAGAGACTGGAAGGCGGCTTGCTCGTCGCCCTTTCCCATATAATAGTCAGCCAGAGCCATATTAGCCATCGTATTGTCGGGGTCGATTTTTAGAGCTGCCTGATAATAGTCTAAAGCCTTGTCGGGCATGTTGTTGGACTGGTAGATGTTGCCTGCCAGCACATAATTGCTCGGCTCGGAGGGAAACTCCTTGATGAGCTTGTCGTATTCTCCCACTGCATTTTTTACATCGTTGAGATACAGCCAGATGGCGACTTTGGCAGCGGTGATTTCTTCGTTATAACCCTCCAGTACCTCCAACTTGTTATAAATGTCAATCACTTTGGTGTATTGTTCCAAGCTGAGGTAGTCTTCCGACAGGGCGAACAGGTACATCTCGTTCTCCGGCTTCTGTTTGCAAATCTCCTCCCAAAGTTTGATGGCGTTTTTGTGGTCTTCCATCAGGTCGTACACCTCGGCGAGTTCCACTTTGTACCAGATGTTGTTCTTATCGTATTTCAGGGCCTCTTGCAGATAATAGGCGGCACCGCTATAGTTCTTTCCGTTTTTGCGGATACGTGCCAACATATAATAGACAGCATCGTTTTTCTCGTTTTTGGCCAGCACTTTACGGAAAATGTTCTCGGAGGCCTCGTAGTTGCCGGCATAGAATTCGCGTAGACCGTCGGCAAACAGGGCCGACTGCTGGCGCTGCTCGTCTGTGATGACGGTTTTGCCGCTTTTGGCCTTCTTGCTTTTCTGAGCCAGTGCATCTTGGTTAAAGAGCATTAATGACAGGGGAAACGCCAGAATCAGTAAAAAAGAGTGTTTTAATGACATTATATCAATAATAAAGTATTAGATAGATAAATTATTTGAGGCCGCTGCTGCCAAATCCACCGGCACCACGTTCGGTTTCTGACAGGGAGTCCACTTCCTCCCATTGTACGGTTTCGTGTTTGGCAATTACCATTTGGGCGATGCGCTCACCATGTTGTATTTCGAAAGCTTCGTTCGATAGGTTGACTAATATTACTTTGATTTCGCCACGATAGTCGGCATCGATGGTGCCGGGGGTGTTGAGCACGGTGATGCCGTGTTTGGCGGCCAGTCCGCTGCGGGGTCTCACCTGAGCCTCGTAGCCCACAGGCAGTTCGATGAACAGTCCGGTAGGAATCATGGCACGTTCCATGGGTTTCAATATGATGGAGGTCTCGAGGTTAGCTCTAAGGTCCATTCCGGCGCTTTGGGCGGTGGCGTAGGCGGGGGTGACGTTGTTTGATTTATTGACTATTTTGCAAATCATACTTTATGTTTAATTGTTTAAATGTTTTTTTATGTTAGAAGGGGAATTGTTCTTCTTGCCTTCGTAGAGGTCGAAGCGGAGGAATTTGCATTCCAGCGGGCCATTGAAGAGCTTGAAACGGCGTGAGGGACGCAGGCCTATGCTTTTGAGCGCCTCTTGGTCGGAGCTGATGATGAAGGCGGTGCAACCGGCGAAGTGTTGTTTCCATGTGTCTCCAATTTGCTGATACAGGGCTTTGATGTTGTCGACATCCAGTCGCTCGCCGTAGGGCGGATTGATCATCACCACAGAAGGTGTGCTCTCGGGACGGGTGTCGGCCATGTCAGACTTCTCCAAGAAGATGAAATCCTGCAGTTCGGCCTCTTCTACATTGGCTCTGGCCATTCCGAGATAGCGACCGGAAATATCGGAGCCATAGAAGTTGATATTGACATCCTCTTTGATGCGGGCGCTGTTGGTGATGCGGTTCCACAGGAGGCGGTCGAAATTTTTCCAGTTGAAAAAGCCCCAATAGTGACGGTAGTAGCCGGCGGGGATGTTGAGCGCCTGCATGGCGGCTTCTATCAGCAGGGTGCCACCACCGCACATATTGTCTATAAAATCACACTCTCCGTGCCAGCCACTTAGTTTAATCATGGCGGCAGCCAGCACTTCGTTGATTTGGGCGGGGTGAACTGCGGCTTTATAGCCCCGTTTGTGCAGCGACTCGCCTGAGCTATCGAGATAAAGTTTGCAACTATTTTGGTAGATGTGCAGGTGTATTTGCAGGTCGGGCTCTTCTTTATCTACCGAAGGTCGCTCGTCGAACAGGCTGCGAAAACGGTCGCAAATAGCATCTTTAGCTAGAACTGAAGGATAGAGCGGAGTCTTGAAATCGCTTTCGGTTAGCGATGCACTGACGGCAAGAGTGCCGTCTTTCGACAGGAATCTTTCAGCGGGGAACTTGTAGATGGCATCGTAAAACTGGTTGTTGTCGCGGAAACTGAAGTTATCCATCTCCCACAGAATACGCAAGGCGGTGCGGCAGAAGTAGTTGGCTTTATACAACAGGCTCATGTCGCCGTCAAAGGAAACCGAGCGGCTATGTTTGACGCAATTGGCTGCACCCAGTTGCTCCAGTTCCTCCATTAGCACGTCTTCCAGTCCGGCAAAAGTTTTAGCCAGAAAGTGTTCCGTAGGTCTTTTTTCGTTCATCATTGTCCCTGGAATATAAAAGTGCAAAAATACGAAAAATTTTATCAACGATAAATAGTCGGGATGTCAAAAAAAAACGTAATTTTGCCAAAAAATACAGGTTTGAAAATTGCAGTAAATACACGGTTGCTTTTGCCCGACAAACTCGAAGGGATAGGGTGGGTGATGTATGAGACCCTGCGGCGCATGGTAAGTGCACATCCAGAAGTGGATTTTTACTTTATTTTTGACCGTAAGCCTGACCCCAAATATCTGTTTGGCCCCAATGTGCATCCTGTGGTACTGTTTCCGCAAGCCCGCCATCCGTTTCTCTATATTTGGTATTTTGAACTATCGGTGGCCCGTGCCTTGAAACGTATCAAGCCTGATTTGTTTTATTCTCCAGATGGTTATCTGTGTTTACACACTGCGGTGCCATCGGTAGCCCATTTTCATGACCTTAATTTTGAGCATTTCCCCAAAGATATGCCGGCATTGGACTTGTGGCATTATAAAAAATACTTTCCCAAGTTTGCCCATAAGGCCCAACAAATCATCACTGTTTCCAATTTTTCTAAAAAGGATATTTGTGACTGCTATGGGGTGGAACCCGAAAAGATAGCAGTGGCTTATAATGGCGCCAATGATATATTTGTACCCCTTTCTGAAGAAAAGAAGGAAGCCATACGTCAGAAAATCACGGGAGGAGTGCCCTATTTTATGTTTGTGGGCTCGTTGCATCCCCGCAAGAATTTGGCGCGACTGTTTACCGCTTACGATTTTTTTAGACAGCGTTCGTCATCGGAAGTAAAGCTGGTGGTGGTAGGTGAGAAGCGATGGTGGACTGACGACATCAGTCAGGCCTACGAGCAAATGCAATTCAAGGACGATGTGGTGTTTTTGGGGCACTTGAGTGCACCGAAACTGCACGAAGTGACGGCGGCAGCTTATGCTTCTGTGTATGTGTCATATTTTGAAGGCTTTGGTATTCCCATAGTAGAAGCTTTCCGCTGTAAGACACCAGTGGTTACTTCTAACGTTACTGCTATGCCTGAGGTGGCTGGGGAGGCAGCCCTGCTGACTGACCCCTTCGATGTGAACGCTATTGCGGAGGCCTTGCTGCAAATACAGGATGAAGAGGTCAGGGCACGTCTGGTGGAAAAAGGATGGCAGAGAAAGGACGATTTTTCATGGGATTACACTGCTTCCCAAGTCTGGGATGTGCTCATGAATGTTAAAGGGTAAAACACTTGTAATTAGTGTTGTAGGTGATATCGTAAAGATTTTTTTATTAAAACAATGAATTGTATAAATAAATTTATTATATTTGCATGTGGATATTAGGGTGATTAGGATTTGATTGTAAGATATTGTGTTGTAGCGGATTATGATGATAAACCAAAATTAAAAATACAATAACAATGAAGAAAGGCAAAATTATGTTAGTCGAAGATAGTCAAAATCTTCGCTATGTTTTAAAGGACTATTTTGAAATGCTGGGCTATGAAGTGGCCGAATTCGGTGACGGTAACTCAGCATGCAAAGCGTTCAACAGAGGTCTGTTTGACATCTGTATTTTGGATATCATCATGCCGGAAAGAGACGGTTACAGTGTGATGCAGGAAATTCGCAAACTTGACTCGGACGTGCCGGTTATTTTCTTGACGGCCAAGGCTGAGAAGGAAGACCGCATCAAAGGTTTTAAGTTGGGCTGCGACGATTACGTAACCAAACCGTTTAGCACTGAAGAGTTGTCGCTACGTATTGAGGCCATCTTGCGCCGCACACGCCACTATAAGGTGACAGATCCTTTGTATGAGGAGAAGGTATACAAATTTGGCGATTTTGTGTTCAACTACAGTGCTATGCAGCTGATTCACCCCAAGAAAACCCGTACTCTCACCCGCAAAGAGGCCGAATTGTTAAAACTCTTGTGCGAACATATGAACAAACTGTTGCCTAGAGAGGTGATTTTGAAAGAAGTGTGGGGAGATGAGGATTACTCAGTGGGCCGCAGTATGGATGTATTCCTGACCAAGTTGCGTTCATACATCAACATTGAACCCGTGAAGAAAGAACATTTGAATCCTAACGGAGGCCGTCACGATAAATATCTGCCTGGTTTTGAACCTAAGGTTGAAATTTGTAATGTACACGGTACTGGATTTATTTTGAAAGTGAGAGAGTGAGCCTGAGAAAAATTGCTTTATTGTTATTACTTTCCCTGCTGCCGCCTCTAGTTTTTGCGCAGAAAGTTGTGGTTTCAGGTACAGTTACCGATGTCAACAACGGAGAGCAGATAACAGGAGCATATATTATTCTGACCGATACAACAAATCCTTCAAATCCGCTTGGTTGCGTCAGCAACAAAGCGGGTTTTTATTCCATTTCCGTCTATCCTGGCTGTTATCGTCTGAAGGTTTCGTTTATGGGTTATGAAGACTACGAGGAAGTGTTGACTTTGTCGGCCAACAAAACGCTCAATTTTGCATTGGTGCCAGTAGCATTCCTCACTGAAGAGGTGGTAGTGACCGGCAAAAACGAAGACCAGAATGTGACGAGTGTGGATGTGGGCCGTACCGATATTACGGTGCAAGCCATCAAGAAGATGCCTTCCTTTTTGGGTGAGGCCGATGTGATGAAGCTGATAGAGTTGCTGCCAGGCTTCTCTTCTGGCGGCGAGGCCAACAGCGGCTTGTATGTTCGTGGTGGCTCTGCCGACCAGAACCTGGTGTTGCTTGACGAGGCCCCCATTTACAATGCCAGTCACCTGTTTGGTTTCTTCTCGATTTTCAATACCGATGCTATTCGTAATGTGGAGGTATATAAATCGGGCATGCCGGCCTACTATGGCGGTCGACTTTCGTCCATCATTGATGTGACCCAGAAAGAGGGTAATATGAAGCGCTTTGAGTTTGATGCCGGCATAGGCCTGCTCTTTTCCAAGTTCACGTTGCAAGGTCCCATCAAAAAAGACAAGTGCTCGTTTATCATTTCGGCCCGACGTACATACGTAGACCTGCTGATACAGCCGTTTGTTAAGAAGCAGCCTCAGCTGAAGGGTACCCGCTTGTATTTCTACGACCTGAATGCCAAGTTTAATATTGTAATCAACGACAAACACCGCTTGTTTTTCGGAGGCTACTATGGTAGTGACCGTTACGCCTACAGGTCCACTTCGGGGGCTACTGCCTTTGACTTCACTTGGGCCAATGCAATGGCCAGTATCCGCTGGAATTATATTATCTCTCCGCAGCTATTCCTTAACACACTTTTTACATACAGCCATTATGATTTCTCCACCCTCATGCAGATGAGTGTGTATAAGTTTAACTTGAAATCGGGGTTGAACGACTATGCGTTGAAGAGCGAGCTGACCTATCTGCCATCGCCGGCCCATAACCTACGTTTTGGCATCCATTATATCTTCCATGATATGCATCCCAACGATTTCGATGTGGAAGCCGGTGAGGATAACAATCTCTCGCTGCCCAGTTCGGCGCCTTATTATGCCCACGAACTGGGTATCTATGCCAACGATGAATGGGATGTGACCAAATGGCTGAAGGTGAACGTGGGATTGCGTTATACCCATTTTGAACATGTGGGCAGTTTTACCCGCTATATTATCGACGAGCGAGATATGATTGTCGACTCTATTGTGTATAAGCCCGGTGAGATCATTAAGCAGTACAATAGGGTAGAACCGCGATTGAACCTGCGCTTCCTGGTGGCGGAATATACCTCCATCAAGGCCTCTTTGACCTTGAATTACCAGTATCTGCATCAGATACCCATGTCCACTATCTCGTTGCCTGTGGATGTGTGGATGCCTTCTACTGATATCCTTAAGCCCCAAACCTGTATACAGGCTTCTTTAGGTGTATATCAGAATTTCTACAAGAACATGTTTGAGGCTTATATCGATGGCTATTATAAAAGAATGTATAACTTGGCAGAGTATCGAGATGGATTGTCATTCAGTTCTCTAAAAATCAATCCCGACCAGATGTACACCTTCGGCGATGGCTATTCCGCCGGTGTGGAATTCTTCTTCAAGAAAGCCAAGGGACGTTTCACGGGTTTTGTGGGCTATACGCTGTCTTATACCATGCGGCGCTTCCCCGAACTCAACGATGGCGATCCGTTCTATGCCAAGTATGACCGTCGTCACGATGTAAGTATCAGCCTGTCATACGAAATCTTGAGAAACAAGCTAACGGTGTCGGCAGTATGGGTATATGCTACCGGCAATGCGATGACGGTGCCAGTAGGTTTCTATGTTTTTAACGGCAGTATGGTACAGGAGTATAGCAAACGTAATGAATATCGTATGCCTCCCTATCATCGCCTCGATATCTCTGTAGATTGGCAAATCTGCAAGCGAAAGCACTTCGAAACGGGACTCAATTTCGCTATATACAACGTATACAACCGTAAGAATCCCTTCTTTATCTTCTACGAAACCAATACTAACATAGATATCTCTCAAAGTATTGTTGAATTGGAAACCAAGGCCTACCAGATGAGTGTGGTGCCCATTATGCCGTCTATAACCTGGAATTTTAAGATCAAGTAAAATGAAAGCAAAACACCTAATCATAGTCTTTTGTGGCTTTTTAATGCTATTGTTGGCATCTTGTCAGTCGGAGATTGACGTGAAAATTCCAGGCTATAAGTCGAAGTTGGTAGTGGAAGGTTATATCGAGAATGGTAAGCCTGCTACGGTGATGCTATCCCGCAGTGTTCCTTTTTTCGATGCCTTTAACTATGATTTGGTGATGGACAGTATTCTTATCAAAGATGCCATTGTGTTGCTCAAATCCTCCGATGGTGAGACTGAACGTCTTTCGTTTAAGCCCTATGCAGAGGCTCCATACCGCTATGCTTATGTGGGTAATATCATTGGCAAGGAGAACACCCGTTATGATCTAGAAATACATTGGAGAGATAAGGTCTATACGGCCACCACTCAGATTCTGCACACCTTCGATATTGACACTATTGGATTCGACCGCAGCAATGAGATTATGGATAAGAATTTCACCACCATCCGTTTACGGATGACCGACAATGCTGCTGAGCAGAATTATTACCAGTTCTTGGTGAAGCTCTATAGCAAGAATATCCGCGACAGGATGTGGGTTACAACGGTGCCGGTGGCCTTTGACGATGCCACCATCAACGGGATGACCGTTAATGTAGAGGTGCTTAGAGCTAATCCCTCAGCCTTTCTTATGCCCACTATGAGTGAGGAGGGACAGAAAGAGTATTTTCGCATGCACTTCCGTCCGGGTGACACGGTCTATGTGAAATATGCCCAGATGGATTATGCCAGCTACCAGTTTTGGAATACTGGCGGCAATAACTCAGCTTTGGGAGAGAATCCCTTTACTAATCCCTCACCTACAATTACCAATATCCATGGAGAGAATGTTACCGGCGTATGGTGTGGATATGCTGCCAAGACGGTAAGACTTATCTATGAATAATAATTATTAAGGAGGCTGATTTTACAAGCGTCCTGTCAGCGCCAAAAGTTCATATTTAGCTTTCAGCAGTTGTATTGAATGAACTTCCTGGTTGATCAGTGACTGGGTTTCATCGTTCTGCTGTTTGATATAATCGTATGCAGTGATGGTGCCATTCATCAGCTGTATGGAGAAGGTATTGGTGATTTCCTTTTGTCTTTCGGTAATCTGTTTATCCCGTTTTAGCATGTCTTCAATACGCTGTATTTCATAGCGTTTTTCTTGTATAGCAATGTTATTGCCTTTGGCGAAGTCACTCTCTTGGCTTTCCAAGATGGCCCTTTGCAGGTCTATAACATTAGCCACACCCGATGACTTGGCCCAATCGATAAGAGGTATGTTCAGCCTTACTCCCGCAGCATAATACCAACGGAAGTTGGGGTTGAAGAAGTCCAGGTAGGGGCGTCCGTAGCCACCTGTGGCAAAAAGGGTGATTTTGGGCAGACTGTTAGCTAGGTGCATCTTGCGCTGGAAGCCAAGGGTTTGTTTGCTGTTCTCGAAAATCTTGTATTCCAAGCGGTCGGAAGTAGAGTTGATATCCACTGAGGGTACCTCAGGAACTACAAACTCGCTATGCGATAGGTCTTTGCCTGTCAAAATCGATAACGACGAAATCAGCGACTCTTTTTTTGCCTGCACTTCGCCCTTGCTTTGTTCCACTTTCAGCATTTCCACCTCCAATTGAGCTACCGAGCTGGAGGGGATGATGCCGTTGGCCTGCAGGCTGTTCAGTTGGTTGCGCTGTTTTTGCAGTAGTTCTTCCGCGTTGGTGAGGATATTCAGTTGTTTGTCCAGAATAAGCAGGTTGAGGTAGATGGTGATGATTTGCTCTTTCATCTCGTTGATTGAAATCTCTACTTTATAGATTTCTGCCTCGTTGGCCAGCTTTTCGTAGCGCCGTCCGTAGTAGAGTTTACCACCTTCGAAAAGTACCTGCTCAAAATCGAGGCCGATATAGCTCCGAAATCTTGAAAAGGTATCAGCTCCTGACACGTATGGATATAATTGTGGCACTTCCGAGTGGTAGGATGCTTCGCCGTTGATTTCAAGTTTTGGGTAGAGATGCGCTGCCGCATTGTTCAACTTCACCTTCAGTAGTCTGTCGTTCAATTCTTTTTGAACGTTGGCTGACGACTGAGCTACCGCCCATTGTTGGCATTCCTCGATGGTCACCACATTGTTTTGTGTGAATCCTTTTTCTGCAACAACAAACAATAGTAAAATCCAAAGTAAATATTTTCTCATAAAACCCTATTATTCAGTTTTTTATTCGTATTCTCGATAAGTTGTTCTTCAAGAATGCAAATTTAGTAAAAAAAATGGAAGAATAAGGGGTTCTCTTAAACTTTTCCCCAAAATGGATAGGAAGAGGTATAAGATTGACTGGAATTTATGGCAGCATATCAGCGGGTTTGGCTGGATAGTCTGGAAAATCATTAGAAGAGATGGTGTCCACCAGGATTTCCAGAGGACGGCCATAATGAGAGGGTTGTTGAGTGGCGGGTCTGGGTTGAGTTGGGGCGGTGGCTGATGCTTGCGAATGTTCGAAAGACTCTGAGGATGTTGGCGTTTGTGAGTATGATTGCTTAGGTTTGGGAGATGCGGTTACAATGGGCTCTGTGGTGGCAACTGTTTCGGAAGAGACAATAGGGGAAACGGTATCGGCTAAAGTGGGGTCGGAAGTGTTTTGTTCGTGAGCTGCTATGGAGTTGTCAGTAATGGACTCTACAGGGTGGGGCAGCGTGAAGAACAGAATTCCTCCCACAATGGCGGCAGCGATACCTCCAAAGAGGCCGATTTTGGCGCCTATGTTCATTGCAGGCATACCGCTATGGCGTTTGAAGGCACTCCAAGCCTGGGGCTTGTAGCTATAGGTTTTGCTGTTGAGTATGTTTTTTATCTCTTGATCGAACTGGTCCATATTGACTTCTTGTTGATTACTTCGTTTTATTGAGCCTGTGGCTGTTATTTGTTTTTTATTGCTTCCTTTAATTTATTTCTGGCGAAATTGAGGTGCCAATGTGAGGTTCCTTCCTTGATATTGAGTTGTTTGGCAATTTCGGCATGAGGCATTTCTTCGAACACATACAGGTTGAAGACGGTGCGGCTCATGTCGGGTAGCTGTTGTATGAGTTCCATTAGTTCATCAGCCGACAGCTTCGAGAGGGCCTCGTTTTCGTCATGGTGTGGCAGAACGTCGTCGGCTACATCATCGTATGAGACTGTTTCGGCAGGAGGTTGATATTTGCGGAGATAATCAAGAGCCGCATTTACCATGATGGTTTTCATCCATGCCTCGAAAGAGCCGGTAGGCTGATAGGTTTCCAATCCTGCAAAGATTTTGACAAACCCCTCGTTCACCATATCCTGTGCATCTTCGTAACAGTGAGCATAACGCATGCAGACCGTGAACAGTGACCCGTAATACTGCTTGAAAAGCCGGTGTATTGCCCTTCGTTGGCCTTTCTTACAGTTGTCTATCAACTGCAAAATTTCTTCACAGGGTTTCGTGTTCATAATCTATAACGTAGAATCAATTAAAAATCTTTGGTCTCTATTGAAATTTTTTTTGTTTTTTTACCCCTTTTCATTCTTCGACTTGTAACGTGTAGACATTAATCCAAATTATCGCGGAAGTCTTTCTTCAACGGAATCTTCACATCCTGCAGCACAGATGCCTTGATGTTGATGGTGAAACTCCAGCCTTTACGGTAGCCGAATGGTATCCAGTTGAAGCGCATTTCCCAGCAGTGGAGGTCGCGGTATATGTCGATGGAAGTGTATGACATTTCTTTATGCACGAAATCGTAGCCAGTGGTGAAACCTATTTTCCACTTGCGGGTGATGTTGAATTCGCCAATTACGTTCAGGGTCTGTACAAACTGGTGGGTATAGGGTTTTTGAGAGTCGTCCCTGCGATAGTCTACGATATAATAACCGTAATTGTCGTTGGCCGTGTATGCAAAGGTGTAGTTGATGGTGAGCGACCAGGGGTTGTTGAAGTCGGGGCGGATGTTGGGCATACCCAGCAGGTTCTGGTCCATGAAGGATTCTGTATTTTTAACTTGCTCGTTCTCTTTTTTGTCGGTTTTCTGTTTACCTTTGAATAAGTCACGGTTGATGACCAAGTTTAGACCCAAATTGATGCTGGCGTTGGAAAAGCGAAGCAGTTTACGGTTAACCTTCCATTCAGTTTGGTTGACTCTGACGCCGTTTTTGATGACGTAGGGGTCGAATGCGAGGCTGAAAGTGATGTTGAGTTGTTTCCAGATAGTGCTACGTCCTGAGATGCGCAAGGGTTGCCAGCGTAGCGAGTCGGCGGCAAAATCGTAGCCCATCGAGATGGAGAGGTTGTCGAAAATGGCTATCTTCTTGGTGCCGGTGATGGTATCTTTGCGAGAGTGTACCTTGATTTCAAGATTGTTATCGAGAGTGATTCGGGCTAGTGCCTGAGTTTGTCCGCTGGCACCGCCATACATGGCGTTACTAAAGTACGAATAACTGACATATTGGCCTGTGATGGTATTGAAATATTCGCCGATGGAACTCTTGTTGAAGTTGGGACTATAATTTACACTCACGTGGGGGGTGAGGACATGACGGATGGCCTTTAGCTTGCCTTTCTTAAACTGGTACATGAAATAGACTTTGGTGGTCAATTCGGTGTTGATGCTCAAATCATGGAGAGCGTAGAAACCACGTTTGAACTCATCCGTGACGTTGCCGTAAACGGTACCATCCACTGTGTCGGTTACGAAAGACTTTTCGAAGCGTTGCAAATACCACCTTTCAGTAAAATTGACATTGGTGTTCCAGTTGACGAGTTTGGCAATCTTGATGGGGATGGAAAGTGGAAGATTTTGGCGCATTCCGAAGCTGATGTTTTTCCAAGTTTCGGATTTGAAAAATAGGGTATCGTTGGTGTTGATTTGTGAGCATATCTCCGAGGTCCATTTCATGGAAATGTTGTCGTACCACTTTAAGGAGCCTGCTTTGTTTTTTTTACGGAAGGGGTAGAATTGGGTGACCGACATATTGATGGTAGGAAGTTTGGCGTCAATCATGTGGGTTCCGGTGTTTTGTGAGTAGGTGATGGCTGCATCTAAATAGAAAATACCCTTTGCATTGGTTGAGAGGTTGATAGAGGAACTGAATTGGTTGGATAGGTAGTCGCTGATACTTGACAGGTTGTATTTGTTGTAGCCGCTACTCACGATATCCACGTGTGCATTGAAGCGGGTGTTAGGGTGTGATTTTATGTCTTGTTTGTGGTCCCAATATATCTTGTAGTCGTTGGTGTGGTAGTAGGTAGAGTCTATCAGTTTTTCGCCAATATATTTCTGACCGTATTCGAGCCTGACTTTACCGGCGCATTTGTAGCGGAACACGTAGTTGGATTCAGCTTTGATGGCCCAGCTTCCTCGGGTGTAAATATCACCGGCAATCAGCAGGTCGAAGTTATCGCTGATGCCGAAATAGTAACCCAAATTCTGCAAGTAGAATCCCAGACTTTGGGTTTCGCCGAAGGTAGGCATTACTAATCCCGAATGACGCCCTTTCTCCAAAGGGAAATAGCCGAAGGGTATAGCCAGTGGGGTGGGAATGTCGGCAAAGCTGACGTAGGCTGGTCCCATGATAATCTTGTCGTTGGGCAGCACTTTGGCTTTGGTGAACGAAATCTCGTAATGCGGGTGGTCGAGCTCGCAAGTGGTGTATTTACCTTTTTTGATATAGGTGGTGTTGTCTTCCAACTTCTTGATTTGCTCACCATGAATATATCCTTCTCCCTCTTCGGTAATTACGTGGGTGATTTTACCCTTCTTTGTTTCGAAATTGTACTTGATTTCCTGTGCCCGATAGACTCCGTCTCCCTGTTTCAGAACAGGAGCTCCTATGATGTTGCCGTTTTCGTCAATGGCTCCGCTGGCATAGAGTTCGTTGTTGGCAAAGTCGATTTCAATATAATAGGCATATAGACTCATGTCCTCATATAGCACATAGGCCTCGTTGAAGAGATAGGCCACCTTGTTTTTGATGCTAAAATGGATGGAATCTTTTGCATCATATACGACAGAGTGTTCCAGTCCGTTTTTGGATATCTTTTTTGCGATTTTTAGGCTGTCGTTGCCTAAAGTGTCAACAGAATTTGCAAATGTATTACTCGAATCACCTGGTTGAACCACAGTGTCGGTAGGGAAGAGTTGATTTGACGTATCAGCTATTGTATCAACCACCTGACCATATACACAATTGTTTATTATGCTGATTAGTAGCAGGATGCTACAGCATAACAAATATGAAAAATTTATTGTGTATATCTTTTTATACAATGTTGCCTATCGTTAGTCTTATTACAATATCTTTGCTTTTTAAAAATGTACAAAAATAGTCAAATATTTCGAGTTATGAACATAAAAAAATGCTTTTTATTGTTTCTGTGCTTAACTTTTTTTAACGCAATATCTTTTGGTCAAACTCCAGAAAAGAAATTCAAGTTGGTAATTGATGCCGGTCATGGTGGAGAAGATCCAGGATGCAAGGGTAAGAAATCCTCGGAAAAGAATGTGACACTGAATGTTGCGTTGAAATTAGGCAAACTGATTAGCGATAATTTTGATGATGTTCAGGTAATCTATACCCGTAAGACTGACGTTTTTGTGGAGGTGTATAAACGTGCAGTTATTGCCAACAACAATCATGCTGATTTGTTTATTTCGATACACTGCAACGCTGCTGAGAACAAAAGTGCCCATGGGGTTGAAACTTGGGTGATGGGTTTGGCTAAATCTGACGCCAATATGGAGGTGGCCAAAAAAGAAAATGCCGCCATTTTGAAAGAAAAGAATTTCGAGAACAACTATGAGGGCTTTAATCCTAATTCGCCAGAAGCTAATGTGATATTCTCGCTACATACTTCCGCTTATATGAGCCACTCGATATTGTTGGCCGATAAGGTGCAGAAAAATCTGCTAAAAAACACTCATCTATTCGATCGTACTGTAAAGCAGGCCGGCTTTTGGGTGCTCTATAAGGTGGCGATGCCCAGTATTTTAATTGAATTGGGTTTCTTATCGAATCCTACTGAAGAAGAATATATGCTGAAAGCTGGATCGCAAGATATTATGGCAGTTTCTATATACAATGCTTTTGTGGAGTATCGTAATGCTCTTGATGGTGGTAGTCGGAAATACCTACCCGTGCCAGTGGTAAAAGAGGATGCTCCAATCACTGCTACTGAGTCAACTACAGCCGGAAGCAAGGCTGTTGAGTCTGATGTGATATCAGAACCTGTGCAAAAGAAGGATACGTCTGATGGTAAAGTGGTTACTGAGCCAACTATCGTAAAACCTATTGAGAAAGAGAATCCGGTTGTTTCTCAAGCTGAGAAGCCAACTACTATCGCTACTACCACAGCTGAAACTCCTAAACCGGTGATTGACGAGCCAAAGCCGCAAACCGAGATTCGTTTCCGTGTGCAGATTGCAGCTATTCCTGAAAATATACCGACAACCGACAGCCGTTTCAGCAAGGTGAGGGAGGTTCGTAAGTTCAAAGAAGGGCAATTTTGGAAATACACTTCTGGGAATGCTGCTACGCTGCAAGAGGCACAAGAGATACTAAAAAACGTCAAGAGTAATGGTTATCCTGACGCTTTCATTATTGCCTTTGAGGGAGAATCAAAAATTCCTGTGAGCGAAGCTGTTGAGAAGTTGAAAAAATAACTTTCAACTATCAATTATCAATTGTCAACTGTCAATTGAATTAAAATCCTGTCCAGAATCTTTCCCAGAATGAGTGCTCCATTTCCTGCCAGGTTTGGCGGGTGGCGCCTGCAAAGTCGGAAGTATACTGGTTGAGCAGTTTTACTGCCTCTTCTTTCTGATCTTTTTTTAGCATTTTAGCCACTTTTTCTTCTATGGCGGGCAGTTCTTCGAAGGCCTTATCTTCGTATCGGAGAATGTTTTTTAGCATGATGTCTTTCGTGTAACCCCATCTTACTTGTGCTAGCTTGTTGGCTTTGCGATAGTGCCATAGGACAGCATTTTCGTTGTAGCCGAAATGGCCGCAGATGTTGAAGCCGGCGGGCAGTTTGGTTTCGCCAGCATAGATAGGTATACGTGGACTTTGACCTGGGTTTTCCAGCGAGAACCAGCAAAGGCCGCCAATTTCGTCAGGCAACCAATCGCGACATTGGATGATGGTAGAGTAGGAGCACCACGACATGGCTATACCGCGATAGAAAGTGATTGTTCCTGGTTTGAGGGCATTGTATAGGGCGCGCTCGTTGCCGTCCATCCAGGGGTTGGCATTTGGACATACTAGGGTGTCGGTAATGGTGGTGCCGTCTTTTTGTTTGCGGTTGCGGGTGATTTTCAGTGCGGCGGTTTGGTCAAGCAATTCGCTACCTTCATAGTTGGCGCGGAACAACTCCATCACCTTGCGCACATCCACTTTCTCGGCAGGTTTTATAGAGAAGGGTAGTTCGTCGGCATTGAAGTCGAGTTTTAGGTCAGGAGCCAGTTCGTTGAAGATATACCATTCACGTTCTTTGAAATTCTTTTTGCCTGAATAGCTTGAGGGGAATGCTTTCCACCAAATAAAATCACCCTTACCGTCCCAGAGTCCATATTTGAGAGCCACTTCCTCAATGTTGTCGGATGCTATAAAGTGGTCTTTATCTTTACGATTGATTTTGCCAATGCGGGCCACATTGCAACTCACGGCCACCTCGTCGTCGGGCACACGCTGGGCTACCCAAATTCCGCCGATTTTATCAGGCCCTTCTCCCAGAATTTCCATTTGCCATACTTCTTTTTTATCGGCAATGGTGATGCATTCGCCACCGTCGCCATAGCCGTATTCTTTAATCAGCTGGCCGATAAGCAAGATGGCGCTTCTGGCGTTGTCGCATCGTTGCAGCGCAATACGTTGCAGCTCTTCAATTAGAAACATGCCGTTCTCGTTTATCAGAGTGTCGGGCCCAGAGAAGGTGCTTTCGCCCATAGCCAGCTGCTTTTCGTTCATGCATGGATATGCGGTGTTCATATAAGCGTAGGTATGAGGAGCTTCTGGAATCTCGCCCACCAGTACCATACCTTCCATACTTTCAGGAGTTTGGGTGTGCATAGTGCCTTTATACACTTTGTGCATAGTACCCTCCTTGTGGTCGGTAGCAGGTTCCATGGTTACCCATGTGCGATATTTGCTGTCGCAGGTGTGAGAGGTGATTACCGAACCGTCTGCAGAGGCTTTGCGCCCCACCATGATAGAGGTGCAGTTGGCCCCCACCAGCTCTTCGTTTTGCGCAAACGAAACGAGCATTATCAAACTGAAAAATAATGAGAGAATGCTTCTTTTTTTCATTTTGGAAAAGATTAAAATTTTAGTCCAATTTCAATACGGCGAGGAAAGCCGACTGTGGCACCTGAACATTGCCAATCTGTCGCATACGTTTCTTGCCCTGTTTTTGTTTCTCGAGCAGTTTGCGTTTACGGGTAATATCGCCGCCGTAACATTTTGCTGTCACATCCTTGCGGACGGCTTTTACGGTTTCGCGGGCGATGATTTTGGTACCGATAGCTGCCTGGATGGCGATGTCGAATTGCTGTCGGGGAATCAGTTCTTTTAGTTTCTCGCAAATGCGGCGTCCGAAAGCGTAGGCATTGTCAGCGTGGATCAGCGAGGACAAAGCATCTACAGAATCGCCGTTGAGCAGTATGTCTAATTTTACCAATTGTGCCGGTTTGTAGTCCGAGATATGATAATCAAAGGATGCATAGCCTTTGGAAATGCTCTTTAGTTTGTCGTAAAAGTCGAAAATGATTTCACCGAGAGGCAGATAGAATGACAACTCGATACGGTCGGTCGAGAGGTATGCCTGATTGATGAGGGTTCCTCTTTTATCGAGACAGAGCTTCATCACGGCGCCGATAAATTCGGCTTTGGTAATGATTTGGGCCAGAATAAACGGCTCTTCCACATGGTCGATAGCATTGGGTGCTGGCATACCGGATGGGTTATGGACCTCCAATACCTCTCTTTTGGTGGTGAATACCTTATAAGACACATTAGGCACGGTGGCGATAACGTCCATATCGAACTCGCGGTCGAGTCGCTCTTGTACGATTTCCATGTGCAGTAGACCCAAAAAACCGCAACGGAATCCGAATCCCAGTGCTGCGGACGATTCGGGCACAAAAGTTAGCGATGCATCGTTTAACTGCAACTTTTCAAGTGATGAGCGCAATTCTTCGTAATCATCTGCATTGGTGGGATAGATACCCGCAAAAAGCATGGGTTTTACCTCTTGAAAACCGGCTACGGCCTCGCTACAGGGGCGGTTGACATGGGTGATAGTGTCACCAACTCTCACCTCCTTAGAGGTCTTGATGCCTGATATGATATAGCCTACATTTCCAGCGGACAATACATCTTTGGGTTCTTGATTGAGACGCAGTACACCAATTTCATCGGCGTAATACTCTTTTTGAGTGGCCATGAATTTTACGAAGTCGTTTGTTCGGATAGTTCCGTTTTTGATTCTGAAGTAGGCAATAATACCTCTGTATGAATTGAATACTGAGTCGAAGATCAAAGCCTGAAGGGGAGCTTCGGGGTCGCCTTGCGGGGCGGGTATTTTCTCAATGATGGCAGCTAGGATTTCTTCAACGCCGGCACCTGTTTTACCGCTGGCCTCAATGATGTCGGAAGCGTCGCAACCTATCAGGTCCACAATCTGGTCCTTTACCTCTTCGGGCATTGCGGCAGGCATATCCATCTTATTCAACACAGGAATGATTTCCAGGTCGTTTTCAATCGCCAAATATAGGTTTGAGATGGTCTGAGCTTGAACCCCCTGGGTGGCATCGATTAGTAGTAGTGCCCCTTCGCAGGCGGCAATTGAGCGTGAAACCTCGTACGAGAAGTCCACGTGGCCGGGAGTGTCAATCAAGTTCAGCACATAATCCTCCCCCTTGTACTTGTAGTTCATTTGGATGGCGTGGCTTTTAATGGTGATACCGCGTTCGCGTTCCAAATCCATATCATCAAGTACTTGATCTTGAAAATCACGTTCGTTTACGGTGCCTGTATACTGTAACAAACGGTCGGCTAAAGTGCTCTTACCGTGGTCTATATGAGCTATGATGCAAAAATTTCTGATATTCTTCATAATGGTTGCAAAATTACGTATTTTTCTTGAAATACATAGCGGACTGAGAAATTTTTTGAAGCTTAAGCAAGAGCAAACAGAGGCTGTGGTGCAAAAAAAAAATCATCGTGTTAACTTTTGTTAACAAAAAAGTCGTATCTTTGCAGCGTTTTTAAATAAAAGGAAATATGATATATTTAGACAATTCTGCAACCACTTACCCGAAACCCGTAGAGGTATATGATTTTATGAATACCTACTATCGTACTCATGGTGTCAGTCCTGGTCGTTCGGGTTTTGATGCAGCCATTGAGACAGGCGAGTTAGTTGAAAACACCCGTAAGATGCTTACCAAATTGTTCAACGGTGGCGATGATCCCAACCGTTTGACATTTAGCTATAATGCTACGGATTCTTTGAATATTTTGATTCAGGGGCTGGTGGAAAAAGGTGCTCATGTGATTACCACTATGTTGGAGCACAACTCTGTTTTGCGTCCCTTGTATGTGATGCAGGAAAGAGGCATTATTGAGGTGACCTATGTTCCCTTTGACAAGCATGGTTATGTGGACCCCGATGATATCAAGAAAGCTATCAAACCAAATACCAAATTTGTGGTTTGCACTCAGTGCTCCAATGTAATTGGTACAGTTCAACCTATTGCCGAGATTGGTAAGATTTGCAAACAACATGGTTTGATATTTGTGGTGGATGGTAGCCAGGGTGCTGGTGTGAACACTATGGATATGGTGAATTTTGGAGTTGACTGTTATGCTTTCACTGGACATAAATGCCTGATGGGACCTACTGGTATTGGTGGTTCATACGTACGCGATGGTATTACCATCAATCATACCCGTTTTGGCGGTACTGGTGTCCGTTCAGCTTATCCAGGTCATTTGGAAGAATATCCCTATCGTTTGGAAGCTGGTACCATGAACCTGTTGGGTGTGGCTGGCTTGCATGCCGGTGTGAAGTGGGTGATGGAAAAAGGTGTGGAGAATATACACAATCAGGAAATGAAATTGTGGGAGAAACTGCGTCTGGGTATCAAGGATGTTCCGGGTGTAACCTTATATTGTGCTGAATCAGTTGAGAATCACAATCCGGTGATGTCTCTTAATATCAACGGTTTCGAGGCTGGAGATGTTGGCACTATGTTGGATGTGGATTATGATATCGCTTGCCGTACCGGTTTGCAGTGCGCTCCGAAGGTACATGTGGGTATCGGTACTATTGACATTCATGGTACTGTACGTTTGAGTATCGGCGCATTCAATACTGAGGCTGATATCGACGCTGCCATCACTGCTGTTAAAGAAATAGCTGCTCTGAAGAACTAAGTTTATAGAAATATATTTTTCATTTTGTAGAGACGTTATCCTATAGCGTCTCTTTTTTCTTTTGTACCAGGAAGATGCCTGTAATGACAATGATGATGCCCAGAATCTTGTATAGCGGAAATTCTTCTTTCAATAAGAAGAATGAAAGGATGGCAGTGACTATGGGTATCAGGTTGGTGAAGGTGTTGGCTTTGCCGACCCCAAAGTGGCGCATTCCCTGCATATAGAACATGAAGGCTATAGAGGAACACAATATGGCTAGTACTATAATATAATATAGGTAGGGGACAGTGAATAACGCTTGAAGTTGTGTAACCGTTTCTGCCTTGTTTCCGAAAAGCATCAACAAAAGGCTGAAAAGTACCAGGCCTATTAAATTCTGATAGGTGATAATGACCACTGGGTTGTAGTGATCGGGGAGCTTTCGCAGGAAAAACATGTAGCCTACAGACGACAGTACGGCCCCAAAGGCCAGCAGCACTCCTACAAGGCTGACAGACGCATGCAGAAATGCGGGAAACAACATGATGAAGATACCTATAAAGGATACGAAAATGCCGAACATGTTGAGTTTGGAGAAGTTCTCTTTGAAGTAAAACATCGAGAGAAAGGCGGTGGCGATGGGGATGGTGGCCACAATGATGGAGACAACGGAGGCGTCGCAGTGAGTGAGGCTGTAGGTTTCGCAAATAAAATAAAAGAAGGGCTCGAAACAGCTGAAGGCGATAACTGTAGGGATGTCTTTTCGGGCGATATGCATGTCCTTCCTGTATATGAGGAGGCATAGCAGCAAAAACAACAATCCTGCAATCAATACGCGAGAGAAAATGATAGTGACTGGCTGGGCTACGTTGAGTAATTGCTTGGTGAAAATAAAGGAACTTCCCCATAGGATGGCGGAAGATGTTAATAATAAATAATATAGCCAGTCTTTCCTTTTCATGGTTGTAAAAAAAAGAGAGGATGTGGCATCCTCTCTTTTTAGTTTTTTATGCTGATGTTACTCTTCAGAAGCGGTTTCGTCCACTTGTTCGGTCTGTTGGCCTGCGTAGGGATCGTTAGCTTTGAATTCGTTCTTTACCAAGAAAGCGCATACAAAGCACAGTACCATCACAAAAGCAGCCAAGCCCCAAGTGGCTTTCTCTAAGAAGTCGGTGGTTTTTCTAACGCCCATAATCTGGTTGGAAGCGGCGAAGTTGGAGGCCAGACCACCACCTTTTGAGTTCTGAATCAACACGATGAAAGCAAGTATAATACATGCAATCACTACTAATACAACTACTAATGTCAACATTTCTTTTTAATTTATTTGATTATAATATTTTCCGTTTTTAATCTTTTCAATATGACCTGCAAAAGTACTACTTTTTTCTGGAAAAATCAAGCATAATTTTTGCAGCATCTTGGTAGCTTTGCCGCTATAGCCCTGTTCGGCGTAAATAATTGCTAATGTTTCACTTATAATTTCCTCGTCTTCTACCAGGCTACCTTCCGAATAGTTGGCAAGCGGTTCCAGGATGGTGGAGCTTTTTTTGATTGTGGAAGGATTTCCTCCAAATTTTGCAATTAACGAGTCGATTACCACCGATTGGTCCTCTTCCAAATTAATGGTGGGTGCCTCAAAGGTTTTCTCTGTTCCCATCTCCTCTTCGATAGAGGTAGGGGTGTGGACGTTAGCGCTTGACACCGGCTTAGACATGATTTTCTTCACCTCGTCAATCACGTTCACTTCAGGTTTAGCGTTGGCCTCTTGTTGAGTTGGAGTGCTTGTGGCCGCTTCTTCCTTAGTGGGGCTTTCTACGGTTTCGTTCTGCTTCTCTTCAAATTTTGGTCGTTCAATGGTGATTGACGGACTGCTTAATCTGAATTGTCGGAACTTGCCTCGGTTATACAAAGAAAGCAACAGAGCGGGTTTCAGTTTTTCGTATTCCTTCGGGCGATTTTCCTCCAGCATTTTGAGGTACAGCAAGGTAAGTACATTCGAGCAAGGATACTGCTGGTGATAGTAGGTCAGTACCTTCGCAGGGTCGCTGGCGTAGAGCTCTTTGCCGATATAGTTCTCGATGATGATTCTTTCCATAATTACCAATTGACAAACGCTTTGTTGAAGATGTCTTCTGTTAGTGCATCGCAGATATCTGTGACCAAGGTCTTTTCGATGGCTGTGAAATTCTGTGAACTAGGATAATCCGAATAGCGTGAGAAGGTCTGGTCGAAGTCTTGTTTGTCATCAAAAGAGTTGGAGAATCTCACTCTTACGGTGATGGTCAGTCGGTTCATGGCGGCCGCATCGTTTCCCTGAATAGCAATGGGGTTGACGGTGTAGTTGATGATTTCACCCTCTAAGCTATAGTCGCCGTTGCCGTTGTTGATAATGGTTAGCGGTGTTTGGTTTTGTATTCTGTCTTTCAAAACGTTGGTGAATTCCTGACTGAGAGAGGGGTTGACCAGTGAAGCGTTGTTTGGGAAGGTTTGCACGTAAACGGTTTTGGCCCTGGGATCGATATTGCCGCCAGTAAGTGAGACGGTCATCCTACAGCCCGTTAGCATCAGGCAAAGGAATAATACCATGATTCCCATCTCTTTTATCTTCCGATACAGGGTCCGTTCAGAAATGCCCAGTTCCTGAGCGGCGGCCGCACGTTTGTTGTTGTGTTTCTTCAGGGCTTTTATGATCATGTCCTTTTCATTGTCCACCAGCGAGTATTTGGTTTCTTCGATGATTTCTGGCTCTTGAAAAGGCTCTGATTTGTCGATATTGTCCTTGCTGATTGAGATAGAACCCTCTTCTTGGGGGAAGTCGTAGGTGATTTGCGGGGCTTTGACCGGATGAATTTGTTGGAAATCCTGTTGCAGTTCCGAGGGTTTCAGGTCACCGGCAATCACATGATGCACCAGTTCTCTCAATTCGGCCACCTCACGTTTCATATCCGAGAGGAATTTGAAAATCAGTTCTCGCTCAAATTGCTCATGATGAGTGTTTTCAGAGGGAAGCAAGGCGGGAAGTTGCGAAGGGGTGGGGCTGGTCAGGTATTTGGCGATGGTCACTTCGTCAATTTGCCTGTTTTTCTCGATGAGTGACATTTGCTCTGTCACATTTTTCAGTTGTCTCACGTTGCCGGGCCAGGTGTAATCAACGAGGGCTTGCTTGGCGCCTTCGGTCAGCGTGATTTGTGGGAAGTGGTATTTCTCGGCAAAATCGGAGGCGAACTTGGTGAACAGCAGGTAGATGTCGTCTTTTCGTTGGCGCAAGGGGGGAACCGAGATGGGTACCGTATTCAGACGGTAATAAAGGTCTTCTCTGAATTTGCCCTTGGCAATATGGTTGGCCAGGTTGACATTGGTGGCGGAAACCACTCTAACATTGGTTTTCTGCACTTTTGACGAGCCCACACGCATAAACTCACCGGTCTCCAACACTCTAAGGAGTCTTACCTGGGTGGCTAAGGGGAGGTCGCCCACTTCATCAAGAAAGATGGTACCGCCGTCAGCCATTTCAAAATAGCCCTTGTGGTCTTCGGTGGCTCCGGTAAATGCTCCTTTTACATGCCCGAAGAGCTCAGAGTCGATAGTCCCTTCAGGGATGGCGCCACAGTTGACGGCAATATAGAGCCCGTGTTTGCGGGGACTGTATTCGTGGATGATTTTTGGAAAATTCTCCTTGCCCACACCGCTCTCGCCGGTAATCAGCACCGACAAATCGGTGGGAGCCACCTGAACAGCAATGCTGATGGCACGGTCCAATTCGGGGTCAAACCCAATAATCCCGAAGCGTTGTTTGATGGCTAATGTGTTGATTTCCAAAATAAATGTTTTTTAATGTTGAATAAACAACTATGGCACCATGCTTAATGCACGCAGGGGGATTAAACATGGCACCATAGTGATTAGGGATATGTTACCAAGCGAACAGAGGACGGTTAGACATCATGCTGTTGACTTTGGCTCTTACTTTGTCAACCACGGTGGTGTCGCTGATGTGGCTCAATACGTCGTCAATCAGTTCCACGATAACGCCCATTTCGTCTTCTTTCAGGCCACGGGTGGTGATGGCGGGAGTACCCACACGCAGACCGCTGGTCTTGAAGGCGCTGCGGCTGTCGAATGGCACCATGTTCTTGTTGACGGTGATGTCGGCAGATACCAGTGCATTTTCAGCTTCCTTACCGGTCATTTCGGGGAATTTGGTACGGAGGTCGATAAGCATCAGGTGGTTGTCGGTACCGCCGCTGATAACCTTGTAACCTTTGTCGATGAATGCCGAGCACATCACTTTGGCGTTCTTCATCACCTGCTGGATGTACTGGTCGTAGCTATCGGTCAGTGCTTCGCCGAAGGCCACAGCTTTAGCGGCAATCACGTGTTCGAGGGGACCACCCTGTACTCCTGGGAATACAGCGCTGTCGAGCAGGGCGCTCATCTTCTTGATTTCGCCTTTGGGAGTGGTTTTGCCCCATGGGTTGTCGAAATCCTCACCCATCAGAATCATACCGCCACGAGGTCCGCGGAGGGTCTTGTGAGTAGTGGTGGTCACAATGTGACAGTATTTAATGGCGTTGTTCAGGTAACCCTTGGCAATCAAGCCGCTGGGGTGAGCAATGTCGCCCATCAGGATAGCGCCGATGCTGTCGGCAATCTTGCGCATGCGAGCCCAATCCCAGTCACGGCTATAAGCTGAACCACCACCGATGATGAGTTTTGGACGGAATTCCTGAGCTTTCTTTTCCATGTCTTCATAATCCACCGTACCGGTTTCTTCCTTCACTTGGTAACCTACGATTTTGTAGTTGATACCGCTGAAGTTGACGGGGCTGCCGTGTGAAAGGTGACCACCATGGTTGAGGTCCATACCCATCACGGTGTCGCCGGTGTTAAGGCATGCCAAGAAAACGGCCATGTTGGCTTGTGCACCACTGTGGGGCTGTACGTTGGCCCAGCAAGCGCCATAAAGCTGTTTGGCGCGCTCGATGGCGATGGTCTCGCTTTGGTCCACAATCTGGCAACCGCCATAGTAACGCTTTCCTGGATAACCTTCAGCATATTTGTTGGTCATCACGCTACCCATGGCTTCCATCACTTGCTCGCTCACAAAGTTCTCTGAAGCGATTAATTCGATACCGTTGGTCTGACGGCTTCTCTCTTTCTGAATGAGATCAAAAATTTGTGTGTCTCTTGTCATAGCTTGAAAATTTATGTTAGTTATTTATGTTGTTTACTTCGTGTTGGTTTAGTCGAAGACGCGTTTCTTTTTGCCGATGTCGTACGAGAGGTAGGCGGCAAAATAAAAGGGTTTGGCTTTGTTGAATGCCATTTGCTGCACATAGGGGAAAATCATATCCAGGCAAACACCTATTTCTAGGGCATGGATGGCCAGGTCTTTTTTGCTGAAATCAAATATTAAGCCTGTTTTGCCGTAAAAGCCTGGGCGTGGGTAGCTGATATGAGACAGGTTGGTCCAGAAAGGGGCATGCCCTAGGATGTCGGCCGCGTCAACAGTCTCGGGGTCATATTTTTCGACGTGGACATATCCGTGCATATCAACAACTTTTAGATAAGTGGGGAAAACCAGTCCTACCGACAATCCTGCCGAGAGGGTGTAGCGGATGCTCACGCCTCCCCAGTAGGGTTTGTGGTGAAGGGTGCGCTGGTAACCGTAACCCAGTCTCACCAGAAACAGGTCGCACAGTTTTCCGTAGCAGAAAGAGGTTGCTCCGTTGTATAGGGCGCTTTTTACCCTCACCGCCTTCGGATGACGGTTGTACACAGCTCCCACTTCCACGAAATGTTTGTTGTAATAATCCGGTGTCCAACCTTTTTGAAACCATAGTCCTGCTCCTGAGGTGTTGATTTCGATATTGAAATTCCATTCTCTGGCCGTTACCACATGTTCGGCCGAATCGGCAATGTCTTGTGCGTTGGCAAAAAAAAACAATACCATGAGCAAGCCTGTTAGCAGACTTTCCCGCATGATATTCGCTCTTTTTTCCCCGCAAGGCAGCATTCCGTGTTCGGTTAAAGTTGTTGACTCGGCTCTGCGTCTGTTACCACTTCAGTATAGTGTCCGTAGGCTGCGCATTTGTGCTGGGTGGCACATGCTGAGAATACCATTAATGCGGTGAAAAAAATTCCTAATACAAACAAAGTTTTTTTCATATCGTCTTTTTTTTTAATTTTGCAAAGATAATAAAAAACGCGGTTTGTAGTTTTATATTATATTAAAGTATTAAATTGTAAGTAAGTTGCTGAAAATAAATAGATTGATTTTGACGTTTTTTCTCCTCCTCTTCTGCCTAATGACGACATTTGGGCAAAATAAGGGGAAAAAGTTGCATTATTCGGTCTGTTTGTCTATCGACTCTACCACTCGTGATTTGCTTAAACAGTCGAACACCCTGTCTTATTGCAAACATGATATTTTGCGTATGACCGACTATCCCAAGTTGTCTCGGCAAATTGTCAGCTATTTTGAAAACAACGGTTATCCTTTTGCAGAGGTGGCCCTTGATAGCCTGGTGATGGACGAGCAGGATGCGCATGCCACTTTGCGTATCGATCGGCATGAGTTTGTGGTGTTTGACAGTATCATCATCAACGGCGATGCCAAAATTTCTCCGTCCTATCTCTACCCCTATTTGGGCTGGCGTAGGAAAAAAGCCTATCGGGAGAGTGTGGTGTCCGACATTCCATCCAAGTTGGCTGAGTTGCCTTTTGTGAGCGAAATCAATCCTTCTTCCATCGAGTTTGTCAACGACAAATGCTACCTCTATCTCTACCTCACCAAGCGCAAGTGCAGCCAGTTTGACGGCTATCTGGGCTTGGTGCCGGTAGACGAGCGTACGGGCAAGGTCTCGTTGAACGGCGAGCTGAACCTCGATCTGCGCAACCTCTTTAGGATAGGCGAGCGTATCGCCATCCATTGGCGCAGTCCTGAGCGCTATTCCCAGGAACTGACTGTTTTGCTGAATTTCCCTTACCTGTTTCGCACTCCACTTGGACTCAACGGTGAGTTTGATCTGGACAAGAAAGACACCTCTTACCTTACGCTAGATTTTCAGATTGGATTGCAATATTCTTTTATGGGAAATAGCTATGCCAGAGTTTTTTATGACTATACCTCCTCGCGGGTGCTCAACGTCTCAATGTTGAATATTGACGCAGGTTTGATTGACTACAACAAGTCATTATATGGGGTGGAGTTCAATATCCGCAAGTTGGATTACCTGTTCAGTCCACGCAAGGGGTTCTCTTGGCGTATGGGAGGTAGTGTAGGACGACGCAAGATTATCAAAAATGCGAAGGCCGACGAGGCGCTTTATGCAGGCGTGGATATGAGCACGGCCGATTACCGTTTGGGCAGCGAGTTGAAAGGCTTTGTGCCGTTGCACAAGTATGTGGTGATGGTTTTGGGACTGGAGGGTGCCACTATGTTCGGACATCAGTTTTATACGAATGAACTCTATCGCATAGGCGGTATGAACTCGCTGATGGGCTTTGACGAGAAAGCCCTCTATTGCTCATCATACGCTATTGCCCTTACCGAGTTTCGTTTCATGTTCTACCGTCGTTCTTACGTCAACGCTTTTTTCAATGCGGCGTGGTACGAGCGCCAACTGAAAGACAACTATTATCACGATTTCCCCTTTGGCTTTGGCCTGGGACTGTCGTTCGACACCAAAGCAGGTATGTTCTATCTGAGCTATGCCTTGGGCCAGCAGAAAGGTAGTCCTCTTTCCTTCAAAACTGGCAAAATTCACTTCGGGGTGAGGATTGGTTTTTAGAGTGGTTGTTGTGATAGAGCCTTGATGCCTGCCATTTTGTCAGTGTGGGGGCTTTGGCAAAGTTGTTGCTCAGGAAGGAGCGTTACCTTATGTTTAACCTTAAAATTGGAAGACCATGAATATGAATAATTTGACAATTAAAACACAGGAGGCTATCGCAAATGCACAGATGATTGCGATGAGCAACCAACAACAAAAGATAGACAATCTGCACATACTGAAAGCTATTCTTGACTCTGACGAAAATGTAATCCCCTTTATCATTAAGAAACAGGAAGCCGACCCGAAACTGATAGCACAGGTGGTAGAGCGGCAGCTGAAAAGTATTCCCAAGGTGAGTGGAGGCGATCAATACCTGTCTAATGGGGTGCAGACGGCTATTCAAAAGGCTATGGTGCTAAGTCAGGAGATGAAAGACGAGTATGTGTCGCTGGAGCATCTGTTCTATGGTATCTTTGCCGCCAACGACGAGGCTTCGAAGATACTGAAGGATGCCGGGCTGACAGAAAAGGGCATCAAGATGGCTATTCAGGAGCTGCGTAAGGGCAGCAAGGCCACAAGCTCGACCAGCGAGGATACCTATAACGCGCTGAACAAGTTTGCCACCAACCTGAACGAGGCTGCTCGCAAGGGCAAACTCGACCCGGTGATTGGTCGTGATGAGGAAATCAGAAGGGTGTTGCAGATTCTGTCGAGGCGTACCAAAAACAATCCTATCTTAATAGGTGAGCCGGGTGTGGGTAAGACCGCCATTGCCGAGGGATTGGCCCACAGATTGGTGAGCGGTGATATTCCAGAGAATCTGAAGAGCAAGCAGTTATATGCTTTGGATATGGGTGCTCTGGTGGCCGGTGCCAAGTATAAGGGTGAGTTTGAAGAGCGACTGAAGAGCGTGATCAAGGAGGTGATTGACTCGGATGGTGAAATCATCCTGTTTATCGATGAGATTCACACCTTGGTGGGTGCTGGCGGCTCGGGCGAGGGCGCTATGGATGCTGCCAACATCTTGAAGCCGGCATTGGCTCGTGGAGAACTGAGAGCCATTGGTGCTACTACCTTGAATGAGTATCAGAAGTACTTTGAGAAAGATAAGGCACTGGCTCGTAGGTTCCAGACGGTGATGATTGACGAACCCGATAAATATTCGGCCATCTCCATTCTGAGAGGACTGAAGGAACGCTATGAAACCCATCATCAGGTGAGGATACTTGATGAGGCCATCATAGCCGCTGTGGAACTCTCGCAGCGATATATTACTGAGCGATTCCTGCCCGACAAAGCTATCGACCTGATTGATGAGGCCGCTTCGAAATTGAGAATGGAAATCAACTCGGTGCCGGAAGAACTGGATGAAATTGAAAGAAAGATACGTCAGCTGGAAATTGAGCGTGAGGCCATCAAGCGCGAGAATGCGGAAGACAAAGTGGCTCAGTTGAGCAAGACCATTGCCGAACTGCAAGAGCAGCGCAACGTGATAGCTACCAAATGGAGAAACGAGAAGAGCATTGTGGATAGCATTCAGACCAAGAAGGCCAAGATAGAGGAATACAAGCAGGAGGCTGTCAACCAGGAGCGTCAGGGTAACTACGGACGTGTGGCCGAATTGAGATACGGTTTGATCAAGACCGAGGAGAATGAGATTGCAAACCTTCAGGCTGAGTTAGCCAAGATACAGGGCGACAAGGCCATGATTGACGAGGAAGTGGGGGCTGACGACATTGCCGAGGTGGTGGCCCGCTGGACCGGTATCCCGGTGAGCAAGATGATGCAGAGCGAGCGTACCAAGTTGCTGAATCTGGAAGAGGAACTGCACAAGCGTGTGGTGGGTCAGGATGAGGCTATCAGCGCCATTGCCGATGCTATTCGTAGGAGTAGGGCAGGCTTGCAGGATATGAAACGTCCTATTGGTTCGTTTATCTTCATGGGTACTACAGGTGTGGGTAAGACCGAGCTGGCCAAAGCTTTGGCAGAGTATCTGTTCAATACTGAGGATGCCTTGATAAGGTTCGATATGAGCGAGTTCCAAGAGAGCCATTCGGTGTCGAGACTCATTGGTTCGCCTCCAGGATATGTGGGCTATGATGAAGGCGGTCAGCTGACCGAGCGGGTGAGAAGAAAACCCTATTCGGTGGTGCTGTTTGACGAAATTGAGAAGGCCCATCCCGATATCTTCAACATCCTGCTGCAAGTACTGGATGATGGCCGTCTGACCGACAACAAAGGCCGTACGGCAGACTTCAAGAATACTATCATCATCATGACCTCCAACTTGGGCTCGCATATCATTCAGGACAACTATGCCGACCGAGACAATTATTCGGACGAAGAGGTGTTTGAAAGAACCAAAACCGAGGTGGTAGACCTGTTGAAGAAAACCTTGAAGCCTGAGTTCATCAACCGTATAGACGAGATTGTGATGTTCCAGCCACTGTCGAAGCGCGAAATCAAGAATATCATCAAGCTGCAGGTGAACCAACTAAACGACTTGCTGGGCCAGCAGAATATGAAGGTGGAATTTACCAAATACGCCCTCGACCAGTTGGCAGAGATGGGTTACGACCCCGTGTATGGTGCACGACCCCTGAAGCGTGTCATCCAGAAGAAGATTCTGAACGAACTGTCGAAGATTATCTTGGGCGGCACGCTGAAGACGGACGAAACCATCATGGTGGATTCGCTAGAGGAAGGAAAGTTTGTCTTCTTCAACAAGAAGTAAAAAAAAGCGGACACAAGTCCGCTTTTTTTTTATCCTAAGAAATATACTTGAACTGTATGACATCGAACATTCCCTGGTCGGTGATTTTGAGTTCTGGAATGACGATAAGTTGCATGAAACTCAGCGCCACAAGGGGCGACTGTAGGGGACAATAGAGTCGGCGCAGATGAGCTAACAGTGCTTTCTGCATAGTGGATACCGTCTCGATGGGCTCGTTGGACATCAGTCCTACAATGGGCAGCGTTAGGGAGGTTTCGTGGTGTTCGTCCACCACTACGATGCCTCCTTTCATTTGGATAAGTTTGTTCACGGCTTTCACTATCAACTCGTCGCTGCTGCCGGTGGCAATGATATGATGACTGTCGTGGGCGATGCTCTGGGCAATGGCTCCACCTTGAATGTCGAAGCCTTTGATGTAGCCCACGCCGATGGAAGCTTTGGCCTCATAGCGGTTGACCACTACAATCTTTTGGGTTTGCGACATCTCGCTTTTCTTCAGCCTTAAGTGAGGAGTGAACAATTCGCCGTCAATTACCTGAATTACATCATATTCCTCTTTGTCCAATGGATTAGCTATATCCTCGCAGTTGATGGGTTCGGCTTTGAAGTTGTTGCGCATGCGGGGCACCGGCCGATAGGGAATGTTAGACACTTCTTTACCATCTACGAAGGTGGCTACGGGACGGAAATAGAGCAGCTCTTCGGTGATGATAAAGTCAGCAGGGTCGCCCAACTGGAGCAGTCCCATCGGAATATGGTAATGCTTGACGGGGTTCAGCGAGGCAATCTGTAGCACATCGAAGAGATTGTAACCCAACATAATCGCCTTACGCACCAGCTTGTTGATATGGTCGTTGAGCAAGTCGCCAGCTTTCAGGTCGTCGGTGCAGAACATCAACATGTCTTTGTGGCTATTGATGAGCGGATGCAAGGCGGTGAAATTGCGGGCGGTGCTGCCTTCCCTGATCAGAACCTTCATGCCCAAGGCTATTTTTTCTTCGGCCTCTGCCAGATTATTTACTTCATGGTCGGTGGAAATACCTGCCTCTACATATTTTTGCAGATCCTTACCAGAAACCAGTGGTGCATGTCCGTCAACAGGTTTTCCAGAGCGGCGGGCGGCCTCAATCTTGGCGAGGCATTCAGGGTCGTCACTAATCACTCCTGGAAAATTCATCATCTCGGCCAAGGCGAAGGTGCGGGGGTCTTGCAATAGCTGTGCTACGTCTTTAGCATCTAGTACGGCTCCTGAGCTACACAGCGGGGTGGCGGGCACACACGAAGGTACCGCATAGCATACCTTGAGAGGAGAACAGTCGGCCTCGCTCATCATAAACAATACCCCATCGGTACCGCAGATATTGGCAATCTCGTGAGGGTCGGAAACCGTGGCGATGGTGCCATGTTTGAGGGCGGCACGGGCGTATTCGAAGGGAGGCAGCATAGAACTTTCGATATGATTGTGTGCATCCACAAAGCCGGGCAGGATGTATTGCCTGCTATCCGTATCATGTCGGTTGATGGCGGTGATGATGCCGTTTTCAAACTCGATGGAGCCCTGAAAAATCTCGCGGGCTATAATGTCCACAATTTGTCCTTCCAGTTTCATGTTTTATGAAATTTTAGATGGCAAAAGTACATAAAATTCTTGAAACATCAATACTACAAATATACGTTTGCCGTGTCATGAAAAAATCGTTTGTTAATGTTGAAATTATTACGTAATTTTGCAGAATGGATTTGTTTGGTGATAATTGTTATAAAGATGAAAAAGTGGATTGTTCTTCATATAATACTGTTTGTTGTCTCTTTCCCGTTGTTCGTGAACGGACAACGCAATTTCGAAAACAATTTGAATTTTTATACGGATAGCATAGGTGATGTGTATCTCGATATGCCCTTGGTGGATTTGCCTTCGCAAATTTATTCGTATAATACTACAGGTGGTTTTTTCAAATCGTATATGAATCCCGGGATGGAGACTTCCCTGGCCTATTCAATGGATTTCTATACCGCTGTGCATTTCGGTTTTAAAAACATCCGTATCAAGAAGAGTAAGGGAGCACAGATTTTTCTACAGCGTCTGTTCATTAGTGGTTTTGATGTGCTTACTCAGTGGCTGCCATTGGGAATTCCATGGCTACATGAAGAGTATCACCGTGCGGTGATGACCCAGTATGGTATCAATAGCTTTAACGAAATACTGACCTTTCCTTTAGGCAAGGCTTCGATAGCGGTGAATCATGTAAAAGACGAGGATTTGGAGAGACTCTGTGACTATCATCATGCTGATTTCGTGCGCTTGATGAGTGCTGGACATGAAGCGGAGGTGCAGGCCGTTAGGAACCTTCAGTCCAACGAGTTCTTCTACCACCAGAACCTAGATAATGAGGTGCTATATATCATGTATTCTATTCAGAATATTTTGTATATCAATAGTTGTGCGCGTGGTATGGGTGACAAGGGTACTCGGGAACGTAATCTGGTTGAAAATACCATCGAGTCACGTGACTTCACGGGTATGGACATGAATGCATGGATAGATGCGTTGTGTTTTCCAGACAAACCGTATGCAGCAAGGGGCATCCATCCATCGGGTATAGGATACGACCGCTATATTATGTACGATGAGATCAGTGAGGAAGGACGTAAATATCTTCGTCGCCAGGTGGGACTAGACGTGTTTAACTTTATGTCTCCCATGATGATAGGATTCTCTCGTATCAGTCTGGCTAATACTGACGAGGGCGCTTATTATGGAAACTTTGCCTTCAGGCATTATCTTACTTCTTTTGGTGATGATGTCTCTTTGGATCTTTATCTGCAGGCTCCGAAATTCAACTTGTATGCTACTTTGCACAGTTACAACAACCTTCACCATCATTTTGCTGGAATTGAGGCTGGACTCATAGATTTCCCTTTGCTGAAAAATAGGATGCAGATAGGAGGTACAGTAATGTTTTGGGTACAGCCGAAAGATATGTCATTCTATACTGCCAAAGGTACTGCCGGTGGCCTGATAAAGGCTCGTGTGGCTTATCACAGCAAGTTTTTCGACCCCTACCTCGAGCTGGGCTGGAAGAGCAAAGGGTGGGTAGCAGGTAATGTATGCCTAAACTCCTCCTTCTTCATGAAGGCTGGTATTCGTTGGCAAATATGTCGCAGATAAAACTATGAAACAATTAATATGAGTTATACTTACAAATATCCCCATCCGGCAGTTACGGCCGACTGTGTGGTTTTCTCTCAAAACGGAAGCGAATTATCTGTGTTATTGATAGAGCGGGGTAATGACCCGTATAAGGGACATTGGGCTTTTCCGGGAGGCTTTATGAATATGGACGAAACGGCAGAAGAGTGTGCCCGGAGAGAACTGAAGGAAGAAACAGGATTGGAAGTTCAGTTTGTCAGTCAGATAGGGGCTTTTACCAAAGTGGACCGTGACCCGCGAGAGAGGGTGATTTCGGTGGTGTTTTATGCTTGGTCGGAGATGAGGGAGGTGAAAGGTGGCGACGATGCCCATTTGGCCCAATGGTTTCCGGTAAGCAAGGTACCCCCATTGGCATTTGACCATGATGAGGTATTGCAAAAGGCCTTGCTGCAAATAGAGAAGGATAGACTTTACGATTCTTTCGGTTGATGGATTATACCGTCCTGCGGCACTCTACGATGCTATGGCCTAGACCGATACTGTCGTGGATTTGGCATACTTCCAGTCCAGCTTGCTTAATGCAACTCAGCATATCGCCCGAGTAGTACATTTTGCTGTTGCCATTGGCCATGGCCGAGAAATACAGACTGATTTGCGCTAGACAGAACGAGGCGGTTTCAAAGTTTTGACGGTCCCAGAAGGTCTCCATGATAAATAATCGGCTATTGTTCTCCATAGCCAACGATGCACGGCTGAGGATACTCACCACCTCCTCTTCAGAGAAGCAGTCAAGAAACTGACTCATCCAAATTACATCATAGCCTTTTGGCAGTTGGGTATTGTTGTCCAATAGGTTCCCGCTATATCCGTCAATGCGGTCGGCTCCTTTGGTGTCCTTGGTTTGCTGACGCATCATTTCCAATTGTTGAGGCAGATCCATAATAGTGACTCTTACTTCCGGATTGTATTGAACACACTGGGTAGCCCAGCGGCCTGTATTGCCACCTACATCCAAAATCTTCTTAGGATGGTTGGCAAAAACAATCTGTAAGGCTTGCTCGAAAGAGTTGTCGGAGTAAAAATGGTCGAAGGCAAACCAGCTTGTTTTTGCCGGCTCGGGTAGGGTAGATAGCCCCTCATAAATAGTGGGCCATTTGCCGAGTGTCTTAAGTCCTTCGGGCTTTCCGTTTAAGATGGTCTCTTCCAAATAAAACATTCCCAAATAGTTGACATCGTGATTGAAATCCATGTTGACACGCGCCATTTGGTCGTTCAGTAGAAACCAACCGGTTTTGGCCAAATGGAATTTTCCGTCTTTGAGCAATACGGTACCAATGGTAAGAGAAGACTCTACCAGCACTTTTACACCATAAAGTGAGAGACCGGTGTTTTGGGCAATTTCTTCAAGGGTAAGCCCTTCTTTGTTGTCGTCTAAAAGTTGGAAAATGCCGAATTTGACCATCAGTCGCGACACCTGGAATACAATGGGACCAAAGGCTATTTCCTGTGCCAGACGTTGGGCTCTGAGTGCACTATGTTGCTCTTTGCCGTATATTTCTTTCTGTGGTGAATCTAACTCCATTTTCATTTTATTTTAGTTCTCTCCCCAAAATGAATAGTAGTTAAACCATTGGTGGGGATATTGGTGTAATATGGTTTCAAGAGAAGAAACGTATGCTTGCAGTATGGTCTCGCTACGTTTGCTTACTGAATCTGTCTTTTCGTCAATAGGAAGTTGTTGCATATACCCGTCATATTGAGTGCCTTTGTTTTTCATGATGAAAGTGGATAAGACAGGTACTTCCATTTGGGCAGCCATGATGAATATGCCTGTTGGGAAATAAGCTTCTTTGCCAAGGAAATTGCATTTCTTGATTTTACGTCCACCGAAATGTCGGTCGCTTAAGATAGCGATGATTTCTCCGTTATCTAAAGCGTTTTTGATGGCGAAAAGATGAGACATGTCTTCCTTGATAGGAATCATTTTGACATTTTGTTTGCCAAAGGCTTTATTTCGGTGTGCCTGGTAATTACTGCTTTCACCTCCATAGATTACACAACTCAGGGGCTTTTTGTCTTGTGCGAGAGTTTGTCCCAATAATTCAAAGTTACCGATGTGCGAGCCGGCCAAAATGAACCCTTTCTCCTGATTCAATAAAGCTTGGAAATTGTACAAGTCGTCTTCATTAAAATGAATGTCAAACTGTTTTTCATTGCCAGCGAGTACGGCAAATTTATCCAAAACCACTTTGCCAAAGGTCAGTTCATTGAGAAAGCTGTACCAAAGGGTTTTCAAGGTACCATATTTCCAGATTTTACGGTAATAGTATTCGATAGCCTTGGTTGCTTTTCTTGAGAAGAGTAGGTAAAAGGGTATGATCAGTACGAGAATGGGATATAGCACCGTGACTCGAATATGTCGCAGTATGAAATAGAGGGCATTCTGTCCAAAATTACCGCCACCCGTGGTGCCTTTCCATTGACGCTCTTCAGCCATTCTTATTGTTGGTTGACCTTATTTTCGATATAATCGTAGAACTGTCCCAAAGTTTTGATAGGCTTCATTTCTTCGGGTTTGATTTTGAAACCGAAGTTACGTTCCACAATCACCACTATATCCACAAAATCAAGGCTATCGATGCCGAGTTTCTCTTTCAGCAAAGCATCTTCCTGTAAAAGTTCTTCGTCGATTTCAAGTTCTTCTGTCAGAAATGTATTGATAGTTTTAATGATATCTTCTCTTGTCATGGGATTTTATTTAAATTTTTTGATTACTAATGCACTGTTGGTTCCTCCAAAACCGAAAGAATTGGATAGGTATATGTCTATGTTTTGTTCTAAGGTACGGTTGATGATATTGAGATTATGAGAATATTCGTCTGGATTTTCGAAGTTTAGGTTGGGGGCGATGAAACTATTGAGCATCATAAGATTGGAATAGACAATCTCGCTGGCACCTGCCATCCAGCATTCGTGACCCGTCATTCCTTTGGTGGAGCTGATGGGAGTGTGGCAGGGTGTGAAAAGTTGGTCTAAAGCCATAGCTTCGAAAGCATCTCCCTGTACAGTAGATGTGGCGTGGGCGTTGATGTAGTCTATGTCTGTTGCTTTCACCCCAGCATCTTCCATAGCCCGTTTCATGGCTATCGCCGACCCCTGATCACTAGGTTGGGAAATGTTGGCACCATTGGATGAAAAGCCATAGCCGGCCACTTCGCAGATGATGTTGGCACCACGTTTGATGGCGTGCTCGTATTCTTCCAGAATCACGGTAGCGGCCCCTCCGCTGGGTACCAGTCCGTCGCGGTCGCGATCGAAGGGACGGGAGGCTTTGGTGGGGTTGGCAATACGGGTAGAGAAGGCGCTGATGCCGTCGAAGCTACCCATCGACAGGTAGTTGGTCTCTTGACAACCTCCGCAAATCACCACGTCTTGCAAGCCCTGACGGATAAACATCAGACCTAAGCCGATGGCATGAGAACCACTGGCGCATGCGGCACTGATGGTCATGTTGACGCCTCTGAGTTTGAAAATGGTGGACAGGTTCATAGTGACGGTGGAGTTCATCGACTGGAAGATAGCTCCTGAACCCACTAGGGTGGTGTCTTTAGTGCGGAGCGTGGTCTCGTGAGAATCGATTACGGCTTTGGCAGAGGAGTCGTTGCCGTAAAACACTCCTACCTCGTTGGCTGCCAAATAGTCCATATCAATACCCGCATTACGCAGAGCTTCAGCGGTGGCCATATAGGCATACTCGCCCTCTTCGGCCAAGCATACGCGAGAGCGGCGGTCTAACAGCCCTTTTAGCTGTGGACGTTCCACAATACCGGTGAGGGGTGAACGGTAGCCGTATTCGCTTCGTAAAGGGTCAATACCGATGCCTGACCGTCCCTTGTAAAGGGATTGGCGCACTTCTTCCAGATTCTTGCCTAAACAGGAGTAAATCCCCATTCCTGTAATAACTACACGCTTCATCCTTACAATTGATAATTGATCATTAGAATTAACTATACAGACCTCCGTTTACTGAAATCACTTCGCCGTTTACGTAAGCGGCTTCGTCGGATGCTAGGAAACCTACTACGGCGGCCACTTCCTCAGGTTCTCCAAAACGGCCTGCTGGGATCATTTTCTTCAGGCTGGCCTCATCCAGTTCTTTGGTCATATCGGTGGCAATGAAACCCGGGGCTACCGCGTTGACTGTGATTTTACGAGAACCAACTTCTTGAGCCAACGCTTTGGTGGCACCTATCATGGCTGCCTTTGCAGCGGAGTAGTTGAGCTGACCAGGCTGTCCCTTCAAACCTGATAAAGAAGCTACATTGATGATTCGGCCAAAACGGTGGGTCATCATTTCCTTAACTAGTCGGCGGGTGAGATAGAAAGAACCGTATAGGTTGGTGTTTAGCACATCTTCCCAGTCTTCATTGCTCATAAATACTGTAAGCGAGTCTCGACGAATGCCGGCATTGTTTATCAAAACGGAGATATATTCGTCGGGATGTTGGGCGTTCCATCGGTCTATGGCTGCATTCATCTGTTCTTCGTCGGCCACATCAAAGGGTAACAACTCGGCGCTTCCGCCCAATGCTTCCACTTGCTGTTGAGTTTCGAGGGCGGCCTCACGGTTGTTGTTGTAGTTGATAATCACGTGGCAGTCCATTTGTGCCAATTTAATACAAATGGCGCGTCCTATGCCTCTTGAACCACCGGTAACTAAAGCGTATTTCATTGCAGTATGTCTATTGGTGTTTCTTTCAGATAATTAATCACTTGGTCGATATCCTGGTATTTGGGAGTATCGTCTATAAAAACAGGAACTATGTTTCTGATTTCCTGATATAATGCTTTGGTTTTAGGAGCCAAATTATCGCTTATTTTCAAGCAGTCCACAGCCTGTGCCAGTCCAATCAGATGGATAGCCATCACCTGATAAGCGTTCTCAATGACATGGCTGGCCAGTAAGGCGGAATTGGTGCCCATACTCACTACATCTTGGTTGTCGTTGTTGTTGGGGATGCTGTGTACATACATGGAGTTAGCCAGGGCCTGTGATTCGGCGGTGGTAGAGGTGGCCGTAAACTGTAGGGCTTGCATGCCATAGTTGAGCCCCAATATGCCCATATTGCAGAAAGGAGGCAGAATTCCATTGATGCGGTCGTGACAGATATAGTTTAATTGACGCTCTATGAGGACGGTCAGTTTGACGATAGCAATCTTTACTTTATCCATTTCAAACGAGATGTAGTCGCCATGGAAGTTGCCACCATGATATACTGTTTGTGTGTAAATGTCCACAATGGGATTGTCGTCCACGGCGTTGAACTCATCCACTAAGATTTTTTCAGCATATTGCAGAGTGTCGAAAATAGGACCGAGAATTTGGGGTACACAGCGCAGGGAATAGTAAGGTTGCACTTTGTGGTTGAAGACCTTCTCTTGGTGCTCATGGTACATTTCTACTTCGCGTTTGAGCATACAATGTCCACCAGTCGCAAATTCTTGCATTTTTTGTGCAATAAGCTCTTGTCCCTGGTGATTCTTTAGCTTGTTCAGTTCGGAAGCCATGAAATCGTCGTAAGAAGCAGCAATTTCGTTGATCAGCACGGAAGCCAGCGTGGCGAAGCTGAGCAGACGTTTGGCATAATGCAGATTGACCAGTCCCACACCGGTCATCATAGCGGTGCCATTGACCAAAGCAAGACCGTCACGTAAATGAAGTTTCAAAGGTTGGATGTTCAATTCTTTGAGCACCTCGTCGGTAGGACGTCGTTGTTCTTGGTAGAAAACCTCCCCTTCGCCGATAAGCGCTAGCGAGAGATGTGCCAATTGCACTAGATCACCGCTGGCCCCCACGCTACCATGTTGCGGAATTACGGGATAGATGCCTTTGTTGATAAAGGTCATCAACAGTTGCATCACATCGGGATGGATACCTGATTTTCCGTTGATAAAGGTAGAGAAACGCGACAGCATGGCTGCACGAACATAAATGGGTGTAAAGGGTTCGCCAGCACCGGTTGAATGACTCCTGATGATGTTGTATTGCAAAGCATTCAGTTCCTCATCACTGATGCGGTATTGAGCCATTGGACCGAAGCCAGTATTAATACCATAAATGACTTTGTCTTTGGCAAAGTCATTTAGGAAATTATAGCTATTTTTGATTCTGTTTTGTTCTTCTTTGGAAAGGGATATTTCTTGTCCTTGAAACAGAATCTTTTCAATCTCTGCTAACGTCATCTTAGTTCATGTTGATTTCTTTCATCCAGTCTGCAATCATATTGTTCTGCTTAACGTCGTCTGATAGTTCTCTGCGTATCAGTTTTTCAGCAATGTCAATAGAGAGATTGGCAATTTCGTTTTTGACATCAGTCAGAGCTTTCATTTTCTCGAAATTGATGGCTTTCTTGGCATCTTCGATGATGGCATTTGCCTCTTCATTGGCTTTGATTTTGGCCTCATCATACATTTTTTCGCTAATTTTGCGGGCATCAGCCAGCATTTTATCGCGTTCGGCCTTGGTCTGAGCCATCATTTCATCATGTTTTTTCGATAAACTGGCCAGTTCATTCTTGATTCTTTCAGCCTCTGCCAATTGGGTTTCAATATATTGTTCTCTTTGGGAGATGCTTTTGGTAATAACCGGCCAAGCGAATTTTGCCAAAATGAATACCAAAATGCCAAATCCGATAAGCATCCAGAATAATAAGCCGAATGAAGGAGTAATGAGTGATGCTAATAATGTCATTGTATTGTGTTTTTGTTTTTTGTTACTGAAATAAAAGGGAAAGGCTGCCAACCGCAGCCGGTTCCCTTTGTTTTTTTGATTGTTATTTTAAAACAACAATCAAGAAGCATACAACGATGGCGAACAGGGCGACACCTTCCACGAAAGCGGCGGTCAGAATCATGTTGGTTCTGATGTCACCACTAGCCTCGGGTTGTCTGGCTACTGATTCGACAGCACCTTTACCAATGTTGCCGATACCAATACCAGCGCCGATAGCGGCCAAACCTGCACCAATGCCAGCACCGACTTTGCCAATAGCTGCCAAACTCGTTGCTGCTTGTAATAATGTTAATCCAGTCATAATTGATTATTTTTAGGGGTTGTTATTTGTTGTTTACTTCGTGTTGTTTACTTCGTGTTGTTTACTTCGTGTTGTTTACTTCGTGTTGTTTACTTCGTGTTAGTGAGTAAATGTTGATGACTTCGTGTTGATGAGTTAATGTTGATTATTCTGAGTTTTTAGTTCTTAATTCTTAGTTCTTAGTTCTCATGCGGTTCCTCGATGGCCATGCCGATATAGATGGCAGACAGCAGGGTGAATACATAGGCTTGAATAAAAGCCACCAACAACTCAAGCAGTCCCATGAAAATATAGAAGAAAATAGATATCGGTGACACGGCATAACCGAGGGCGGGAGATAAGGTGCCAAAGATGAAAATCAAAGCCAAGAATCCCAGCACGATGATGTGTCCTGCTGTGATGTTGGCAAAAAGTCGGATCATCAGCACAAAAGGCTTGGTGAATACGCCAATGAACTCCACCAAAGGCATGAGCGGGATTGGGAATTTCAGCCACCAGGGCACACCAGGTGAGTTGAAGATGTCTTTCCAGTAATGCTTGTTGCCTGAAATGTTGGTGATGAAAAAGGTAATGATAGCCAGAACAGCGGTTACGGTGATGTTGCCGGTGAGGTTGGCACCACCCGGGAAAATCGGTACCAGACCCATCAGGTTGTTGATCAGGATAAAGAAAAACAAGGTCAACAGATAGGGGAAGTATTTCTGGTATTTGTCCTCGCCAATAGAGGGGATGACCACTTCGTCACGGATAAACAGGATAACAGGTTCCAAATAGGATTGCAAGCCTTTGGGGGCTTTCAGCGGGCCTACTTTGTATTTTTTTGCTACTGACAGGAAAATCCAGCAGAGTAAAATGATGGAAACTAGCAGGGCGCACACGTTTTTGGTGATAGAAACATCATATTTGCACACGTGGTCGATAGGGGGACATGCTTCTTCGTAGTTTAATTCCCCTGTGTAATCGGCGTAATTGCCGCCTAATTTAACAATTGTGCCATCAGTTTCTTCGGTAAATCCCAAGGCATAGCCTTTGTAGGCTTGGTGACCATGGTGGAACTTGCCTGAAGAGAAGGTCACGAATTTGCCCCCATCAAACAGCATCACAGGCAACGGGATGGTGATGTGATGCTCGTTGTAAGTGGTGATATGCCAACCATAGTCGTCGGTGATATGGCCCATAATGTACTCTCCAGGATCGAAGGCCTCTTCCTCAGCTTTCACTGTCATGCTGAAATTGGGAGAAAAAAGAAACATGCAAGTGATAAAGAAGAAAGGGATGATATTTTTAATTTTACTGTAAATCATTTTCAACCAATAGTTTGTAATGTCTATGCCGTTTTTTTGTTATGCTTTTTAATTAAAGCTACAAATATACAAATTATTTTTGAATAAGTGTTTCACAGATAGAATATATATAATCCTTCGTTTGGATGGTCTTAAAAGAATAGTTTTCTGTCTCTGCAAGCACTTGTTTCATATCGTTGCTTATCCCCTTGGCGGTGAGTTTTAGGAGTGCTTCTTTTCGGGTCCAGAAATAGAGAAATTGCATGGTAGGGTCTGCGGATGCGTTGATTTGCGCTTGCTCGCTGTCGTTCATGGTGTAGCTGATTAGTGAGGGGGTGATTTTGCGGGGTACCTCCACATCAGCCCCAACAGGCCTGTTGCTGAGGACACAAAGGGCCACGTTGCCCGAGTGACTGAAGTTGAAATGGATGTCAGGGTGATTGGCAAGATAAGGCTTGCCTTCAGGTGTATAATCAAACAGGGGAGGGGAGAGTATATTATACTCTTTGCGCAGTCCTTCCATTAGTAGGAGATAAACGGCCAAGGAAAGTTGTTGTCCGTTTTGGTGTCGGAATTTCAAAGCCTGTTCCCGTCGTTGGGGAGATACCTTTGATAAAGCTGCCGCAATATTCAGTTCCTCCGTATGTTCGTTAATATAGACCATGTGGTTTTAGTGTTTGTATGAGTTTGTCTCTACGACCAAATCAAAGTATCTCAGCCTGCTATCTCCTCTATTTCTTTGCTTTTTTCTTGTCTTCAAATTTGGCGGTAAAGATGGTGGGGGTAATGCTTAGCATCACCCAGCCCCAGTGTAGTGTACGTTTTTGGGACACGCGCTGCAGGATTTCCATAGTCTCGGTACCGTACATGAAAGTATAGCCACCTCCGATTTTGATGAAGTCGGCAAAAGTGTAAGAAAGTTCAAATTCGATGTCGTGACCCAATGGCTTTTTCAATTTTTTATTCTTGTACATGACGTCAGTGGCGATAGCAAAGAAGTGATAAGCAGCTCTGATATTCAGGGTGTTGTAGGGGTTGAGCGAACAGCCGACATAGAGATTCTGGAGACCAGGGGTAAAGCTGCTATAGTAGCTGTCTACATAGAAGAAGTCCATAGCTCCGTAGAATTCATGATGCGAGCCGAAAAGAGGACAAAACCCCCTTAATACTTCATGACGTATCATGCCAAATGTTCCCTCGGCAGGTATGAAGAACTGTTTGTCACCGCTCAAGTAGTCGTATCCAGCAAAGATGTCGTAATGATCTTTGACAGTAGCCGTAAATTTGGCAGCACCCATGAAGGCGTCAATTGGGATGCCGTGTTCTTCTTTGCCCATTTGATAATAGAATTCCCCCTCCAGTTGAATAATGCTGGGCTGTAGCTTTAGGTATGTTCCAAACAACTGTTGGTAATAGGTCTGAGGCTGTTTTTTATCCGTCCTGCTGTCTTGTTTTATATTGACATTTTGCATGCCGATATTCATTCCAATAACCGAAAAACCAAATATGTTTTTTGGGGTGTCGTAATGATACCATAGCGTCTGCATGGACTTATAGGGTTGTATTCCGCCTGAATAGTAGTTGCCTCCTACATCCACGTTGGTTACATCCTGATTGTAGGCGAGTAGGGCATGCACTTTGTGGCCGTGGCCCTCGTAGCCGATTTTCAAAACATCGTGGGTGGGTGCGGTCATGGTCCAGTCATCGTAACCCAAGATACGTTCGTTGTCGTATTCCAGCACCTGACGGCCTACTTTGGCGAAGAGTCCTTGTTTGGATCGGAAGGATGCCCATGCCTCTGCCAGACCTAAGTTGACGGCTGGTTGTCCCCATACGCAACTCATTTGTGGTGATAGTTGTAATTCAAACCAAGAAGATCGTTTGTAACCGATGTTGAAACGGTATTGTCCCATGATGAAATGGGCTACGCGTTCTTTGTCCTCATTATCAGCATCAAATCCGCCAACTCTTAACTCTCCACGGGTGAGCATTTTAGCATCGATGGTGAATTCGTTGGTGGCGGGTTCTTGTGCCTGTAGGCTAAAAGTGGACATCAGTGCAAATAGCATGATGAGTCCTTGGGCTAGTCTGGAATGATGTTTGTTCATACGTAAACGTTTTTTTATTGCAAAAGTTTGAAAATATCTATCAGTTTTTTGTGTTATTAGACAGTTGTTGTGATTTATTTATCCATGCTATACAAATCACGTGCAAATATATAAATTTTATCAGAATATACGTGGAAAATATATAAAAAAAACGGGTGCCGATTTTATATCAGCACCCGTTTCGGTTATCTTAATTTAGAGGTTTTATTTAACTTCCTCAAAATCTACATCTTGTACATTTTGGTCGTTGCCGTTGTTGGCTCCAGCCTGAGGACCCTGTGCGCCTGCGGCTCCGGCACCTGGGTTGGCTCCGCCGAAATCAGCTCCAGGGGTGGCACCGCCTTGCTGGTACATCTTGGCTGAGGCAGCCTGCCATGCGCCTTGCAGTTCTGCGGTGGCGGCATCAATACCGGCGATGTCTTTCTTATCGTGAGCCTCTTTCAACTTAGCGGCAGCAGCCTCAATCTTGGCTTTGTCGTCAGCGGGCACCTTGTCGCCGAATTCCTTCAGCTGTTTCTCGGTCTGGAATACCAGGCTGTCAGCAGCATTCAGTTTGTCAATTTCTTCCTTGGCCTTCTTGTCGGCTTCAGCGTTGGCTTCAGCTTCGGCTTTCATTCTCTTGATTTCGTCGTCAGACAAACCTGATGAGGCTTCGATTCTGATTTTCTGCTCTTTGCCGCTGGCTTTATCTTTGGCGGTCACATTCAAGATACCGTTGCTATCGATATCGAAGGTCACTTCAATCTGAGGAATACCTCTCATAGCTGCGGGGATACCGTCTAAGTGGAAACGACCGATGCTCTTGTTCTGTGCGGCCATAGGACGCTCGCCTTGCAGCACGTGGATTTCAACAGAGGTTTGGTTATCAGCAGCCGTGGTGAAGGTCTCGGTCTTCTTGGTCGGGATAGTGGTGTTGGCCTCAATCAGTTTTGTCATCACGCCACCGAGGGTTTCCAGACCTAAGGACAGTGGGGTAACATCCAGCAAGAGGATGTCGGTTACATCGCCACTTAACACACCACCTTGGATAGCAGCACCTACGGCCACCACTTCGTCGGGGTTAACACCCTTTGAAGGAACTTTGCCGAAGAAGTCTTCCACAATCTTTTGGATAGCGGGGATACGGGTTGAACCACCCACGAGAATCACTTCATCAATGTCTGAGGTGCGTAAACCTGCGTCTGCCAATGCTTTCTTGCAAGGTTCGATAGTAGCACGAATCAGGTCGTCGCAGAGTTGCTCAAACTGAGCACGGGTCAAGGTTCTTACCAAGTGCTGCGGAACACCGTCGATAGGCATGATGTAGGGCAGGTTGATTTCGGTAGAGTTGGAGCTTGATAACTCGATTTTGGCCTTTTCTGCGGCTTCTTTCAGACGTTGCAGAGCCATAGCATCTTTTCTCAAGTCAACATTATAGTCTTTCTTGAATTCTTCTGCCAACCAGTCGATAATCTTGTGGTCGAAGTCATCACCGCCGAGGTGGGTATCACCGTTGGTGGATTTCACTTCAAA
>Ga0310696_10000257_pt1 | contig 90668 bp, 98 predicted proteins | sample AusTroGonzalo_MG_4_FD_203885 | JGI IMG/M metagenome (GOLD analysis project Ga0310696, IMG submission 203885) | Bovine rumen microbial communities from tropical cattle in Woodstock, Queensland, Australia - Gonzalo_02 (v2) (version 2) | ecosystem: Host-associated > Mammals > Digestive system >...
GTATACAAGCCTGCACTAAATAATGAAAATGATTTTCAAATTTCTTTAAGTGCAGCTTTTTACAACGGCAGCGGAATAACAGGCAAACAAAGAATAAAAATAAAAACAGAATTCAGACTCTGAAACAGCAGAAATCATGTGATATTAAGAGTTTAGCTATTTACAAATTTTAACAATATATCGCTGATTTATCAAAATAATTAAAGTTTTAAAAATAACTGCCGAAAAAACAAATGTAAAGGTAAGAAGGTAGTTATGGGTTTATCAGCATCACAGGCAAGATATTTACAATTGACGGCTCGTAAGAGTGACAACGAATACGAAGCTCAGCAAATTAACCAGCAAAGAATGGAAATTTCACAAAAATTGCAGGAAATTTCAATGAAATATTCAAACGGTATGAATAACCGCCAATTGCTGTTTATTACAAATACGACAGACGGTAATGATGTAGAGAAAATCAAACTTACCTACTCATCAATTACAGAGTCTTTTCCGAAAGGTTTGGGTTATAAACTTGTTAACAAAGATGGAATTGAAGTTTGTCCGGAATCAAAAAAAGAAGAAAACAATCCTGATATAGCAATGTGTTATGATGACAGATGTCTGGATTCAGAATTCATTGAAGAACAATTAAGAAACGGTAACTGGATGCTTCAGATGCCGAATGAAGATAAATCTGAAGGCGCCTGGAAAAATATTCATTATTCTAGCGTAGGAAATATTGAAGATTCTCTTGATACAACAGATGATGCAGCTATTTCCGCAGAATACGAACAAAAAGTCGCATACTTCCAGCAAAAAGACAAAGAGCTTGAGTTGCATTTACAACAAATTCAGACTTCCCACAATGCCATCCAGACGGAAATAGACTCTGTTAAAAAGGTAATTCAGAAAAATACCGAAAAAACTTTTAAGACATTTGGTTAAATAAAAAACTCCTTACGGAGTTTTTTTATTGCCAATCAATAGACAGCTCTCTTGCTCCGATTATTTCGCCCGTATCTGTAAAAATTTCGGTTGGAAAAAGTTTTGGGAGCTTAGAATTATTATAATTCGGCAATTTACCCGTTTCTTTTAAAATTTTTGTCAAAACATAACCTCTCGCAAAATTATCCGAATCGGCAATTTTTATAACAAGACATGTTTTTTCCCGAATATCTACAACGCAGCAAATATTTCCCGCCCCGACTTTTGCGGCTAAATTTCCGCCGCCCGCAACCACAATCTGTGAATCGGTTCTTTCTTCTCCGCCAAAATAAAACGGACATGCCAAAACAGCATTTTTAATTCTATGAAATTCAGGCATTGTAAATATTTTAATAAAACCTTTTGCAAGATTCTTAAGAGGAGTACCAAGGACGGGAAGAGTACAACCGTCTTTTGTTATTGAACATTTTTTAAGAGGATATTCACAAATATCCGAAACGAAATTCAAAATTTTCTTTTGGGCAGGGTGATTTCGGTCGTTGTAATTTTTTAAATCCAATCCTTTCATTTTGCAATAAGAAAGTATTGCTGCGTGCTTTCCCGAACAGTTATGATGAATTGAAGATGGTTTTTCATTCGTGAGAATCAACTTATTTTGTGCGTACAAACTTAACGGTGCATGCGGCGGGCAAAGAAAATTACTTTCACTCAAACCTGCTTTTTCTAAAATTCTTCTTATTGTCCTTAAATGAATTTCATCTCCGGAATGGGAAGCCGTACAGACAGCAATCTCTTCATCAGAAAATGAGTAATAATCAATTATTTCAGATACAGCAGCAAGCTGAAAAGGTTTCATACATGAACGATGGTAAAACAAATAACCGTTATCATTTCCGGTTTGTCTGATAATATTGCCATTTTCATCAAAAAGAGCAACAAGTCCCCTGTGTTCCTCATCAACTTGTCCTGAACGCCTGTTCTTCAATAAAATTTCATATTCCGGATACATATTTTCATCTCTTCCGTAAAATAATTATATTAAAAAAACAATTTTATTATAATGCTGTTCAAATATTAATATTTTTATGTATAATAAAGAAAACTGAAGAAAGGTTTTTATAAAATGCAAATATATGAGGTTAAAAACGACATTGCCGATATATTATATGCAAGAGAAGAGAATGAATTATTCTTGTCTGATTTTTTGTATATAGAAGACAAAGAACAAACTGTCATTGCACAAATTACGAACATTTCCACAACCGAGAAATCTGAAATAAATATTGCGACGGTAAAGTTTTGTCTTTCGGTCGACAAAGAAAACAAATTAACACCTTTCAACGGACATACACCGTCAAAAGATTCCGATGTCGGTTATCTTGAACCGCAGGAAATACTCGGACTATTCAGACCAAAATCACGTGAAATCTATTGGGGAAATTATATAAGAGATTCTAAAATAAAAATTTCAACCGATATGAATTTTTTATCTTCAAATGCCTGCATTATATATAGTAAAGCTGACTCTTCAAAAAATATTTTAAAAACGATATTAAATTCGTTAAATTCTAATGCGGTAAAATCAATTGTTCTGGATTTTGACGGCAAATACGGAATGATAAATGAAAAAACAACATTAACTTACGGAAAAGATTTCCGTATTCCGTTAGATGATATCGCCTTAGACTACATTTTTAACAATGAACTGGATGAATTACCAATTGCTTCAAAAGCCATTGTTCAAAGCATAATACTTGAAATTGAAAAGTATATGGAAACTCTTCCTGACGGATTTATTCCTTTTGATACTTTTTCTCAGATTGTTGAAGAAGAATTTAAAAATTCAAACGATACGGGTTTACTGATTTTTTCAAACAAACTGGCTAAATACAGACAAAAGAAATTATTTGCAAACGAAAAATCACAATTTGATGTTTTAAACAGCTTAAAAAATACATCGGTTATCAACATTTCAGATACAGATAACCGTTTTCACAAACTGATTTTAAATTCTTTAATCAACCGAATCAGAGAAAAATATTATATTTTCTCGGATATTTCTGAAGAAAATATTGATAACGGAACAATTAAAAGAATTTATGAAAAAAACAACATAAGATTTATCCCGATATGCAGTTACGAAAACAAATATCTTGCAAGCTTCAAACAATATTGCAGCAATTTTGTCGTGTTTGCACCATTAACAAAAACCAACTCAAATGAAGCTTATCAGACATTTGTAAACAATTTAACAATAAATGAATTTGTTTTGTATGGCGAAAGCACATTGTCAATTCCGATTCTCGTATCAATGAAAAAACTGATTGAAGAAATCAAAGAATATGATAATGCACAATTTCAGGAAGATGTAATTACTGCCGAAGATTTGGACGATTTAGATTTGTTAACCCAAAAGCAGACTAAAACTGATGAAAAGTCCAAACAGACTAATAATATACCGGTATTTCAGAATAAAGCAGATGAAGAAAATTCCACAAAACCCGTATTTGATTTTTCAAAGGAAGATAACCATTCCGAAACAACAGAAAATATAATAGAAACATTATTTCAGGACAGAAATAACAAAATTGACCTGAATATAAAAGAACAAAAAATAACGGTTGTTGAAGAAGAACCCGAACACACGGATATTGAAGAAAAAATAGCCGGCGAAATTGAGAACAAACCAGAACCAACAGAAATCACGGCTGAAGCTGAGGGAAAAAACATAGAAACAGAACAGGAAAATAAAAATATTCAGGTAATACAACCCGTAATTAATCAACAGGTACCTGTTCAAAATAAAAATATTCCGAATGCAGATGAGCTGCCAATATACACACCGAAAGAAACTCCTGCTCAAAAGGAAACAGTAAAATTAGAGGCAGGAAACAGAGTCAGCCATGCTAAATACGGAGTCGGAATTGTTGAAAAAATAATGAATTACGGCAAAAAAACATTATGCTGTATTCAGTTTGAAGATACCGGAAGAAAACTGTTAGACCCCGAACTCACTTCAATTGAAAAAATCTTATAATTATTTTTTCAGAAATTTTAAAGCTTTAATTATACGGTATTACATGCCTTTTCATCTTCGCATGTTCTTACAGCATGGAAATCATGACCTCATGCTCGGGCATGAATTCAAAAAATATGAGGAAATAGCAAAGTCAGATTCTGTATTCGCCTTTAATTATTGGAGTCTGACAATTGTATCATTATCTTAACATTTCATGTTGAAGTCTTGAAAAGTCACATGCAAAGTATATAATAAAGTAACAACAAGCTTAAACATAATAAAAACAAGGCATGTAAGGCATGTTGGCAATCTTGGGAAAACTAAAACAGTGGAGGGGAACAAAGTGCTCAGAAGCAGAGATATGGGCAGGTCTATAGCAGTAAGGCGATGGACAAACACAGCACTTGAGTGCTACAAAAGAGGATGTGTGTGCGAAGGTTGTTTTTACACAGACTTTTTCAACGGAACATCCCAGCGTTGTCAAATGAAAGCATCGGTATTAGAACTTGTAAGAGTTTTGGGGAAACCGGATGTGGAGTTGCAACAGGTATTAAATGAATAAAAGAGGTATCAAAAGATACCTCTTTTATTTTGAGTTATATTTATTAAGTCTTTCCGCAAACTTATATGTCATCATTTCTTCTACCGTTTTAGAGCCGTTAAAAACGGGTTCTGTTTCTGTCACGATTGCATCTACAATTTTAGCATAGTTTTCGTTAACAGGAGTTGACTTGGAATTTTTCATAGTTTCAACAAAAACGTAAGAGCTTTTGGGTTTTAGATTTTTATCGAGAAAAACCGGTGAATTTGCCACATCTTTTCTTGCCGGAGTTATAAGACCGGACTTTGTAAAAATTTCTGAAACTTCTTTTGAGGACATATATTTTACAAAATCAAAGGCCTCTTTTTTGTGTTTTGAAGATTTGGATATTGCCCAGCCTGAAGCATCTATGAGATTTTTTTGACCTTTATCAAAAGGAAACGGAATGACATCCCAGTCAAAAGTAACAACTTCTCTGAATTTTGGAACCATCCAGCGTCCGGACAAATACATTGCTGTTTTCCGGTTAATAAACATCTGAGCGGAGGTCATACCCGACATTTGATATTTTTTTGGTATTGAATGGTCTTTATTAATCATATCAGAGTAAAATTCCAGACCTTTAATGCTGTCTTGTGAATTAAAAATTATATTTTTGCCATCATCTGATAAAATACCGCCACCAAAATATTCAAGATAATAAATCCAAAAGAGGGGATTTGTTTCAAAATTCAATCCAAAAACAGTTTCATCCGAAACATTTTTTGCATATTTTTTCAAATCATAAATATTTTTTATTATTTCGGGATGTTTTATAATATTTTTATTGATATAAATTACCAAACCGGAAACATCACGGGGAACTGCATACAATTTATTGTCATAAGTAAAGCAGTCTGTTGCACTTTTAAAAAAATCACCTTTGTTAAACTGTGATAAATCCTCTAATAAACCTGCCCGTATATATAGCGGAGCATAAGTATTATTAATGAAAACCACATCAGGCTCGGTTTTTGAAGCATACAAAAGATGCAGTTTTCTGAAATAATTTTCGGGAACGTGAATAAATTCAATTCTTATATCAGGATTTTTGGTTTCATAATCCCTGATAACCTCTTTTAATATATTGTATTCTGTTTTTGAGCCCCATGAAGAAAAACGGACAGTCGTTTTCTTATTAAGATTATCCTGATTACAGGCAGATAAAAGAGGAATCAAACAAAGGAGCAGAAACGCTAACTTTTTCATCCTGTATAATCTCCGATGAGGGATATATTTGAGCTTGTAACTTTTATAAGAGCTTTAAAATTATTCAGAATAACAGAATAAGTCTGCGAATTTTCATTTTCGGTACAAAATTCCATAAACAATGTATCATTACCCATTTCTTCCGAAGAAAAAGTTCTTATAAGAAAAACTTTGTCTTTAATATTACCCACGAGGGAAGTCTTTTCGCCATACTCAACAAGACAGAAACCAACGGTATCACTTATTGAAAACGCATCAACAACTTCCGGAACGAGGGAATCGTCCGAGATTTTGTGAGCAATTTTTAACACATTTTTAAATGCGGACATTAATTCTTCATATTGGAGCTGAATATTATCTTCATCCTTTTGAGGCTCATCGTTGGTTTTTGAAGCTGGCATAGCAATATCATTTATTGAAGAAATATTTTCAAGAAAAGAATCTCTTTCAATGAATACCAAATCATTGATATCCTTTTCCAAATCTCTGTTTTTAAAACGCTCTGTTATTGAGGTTTTGTCGGGGAAAACAACTGATATAGTTTTTTCGGAAATGTTTTCGGGATTATATAAATCAATTTCTTTTTCACTGACACCATTTTTGGATTTATCATTTTGGTCAAGGAAAGGAAGTTCCGGAACTCCGGGCATTAAAGTCAGGTCATTCTGTATTTCATCGTTGATATGCTTAATCTTTTTAGGTTCTTTGTGTATTTTTGTTTTGTCGGAGTGCACCGATTTATTTTTAGTTTGTATTCCAAAATGAGCTTTTTTCTTTGATTGTTTTTTCAAAAGTAAAACAGAGAAACAGGCAAACCCAAACGCAATTATCAGAAATAAAATACCCTTTGGAATACTGTTTTTATCAGATTTATTATCCTTTTTTATATCTTCAGAATCAGAAACTTTTGAAGATTCTGCAAGAGCCTGAATTCTCAAAAAAGACGGGTCTTTTGTTTTAAAATTAATTTGTGTGGAAAAAAGTTCGGGACGAACCATATCTTTTTTTACGGAAAATACAATTTTTAAATCATCATGCTCATTTTCATAATAAACATCACGTTCGCTTATAACAGAACGAACCTGCGGAAGAAAAAGGGTATAAGAATTATTTCCGTTCTCTTTCAGTCTGTATTTATTGCTGGTATTATTTTTAAATCTCAATTTTATTGAATAATCACCTGTAAAAGTTCTTCTGACAGCCATTCCGACGAGGTAATTATCGGGTTTTGCTTCAGCGTTATCTGCAAAACATACTGATTGCAGCAAAAAAAGCAATACCGCCAAACAAACTAAAATTCGAGAACTGAAACAGACAACAAACTTCATACCAAACATTTTACATATATAATTAATATTAAGCAAGATGCAAAATTATATAAAAAAACAAAAATAACATGTAGAAAAAAAACATGTTTGTAATATTATATAGATAGATTTTGATAAGTACGATAGGCACAAGCTTAGTCTGAAAAGATGGGAAAGTCAAAAACCATAGTGTTAGTAAAAGAAAAAGGAGAAACAAGATGCCGGTAGCATCAATGATTGAATTATTGGACGCAGGAGTTCACTTCGGACACCAGACACAAAGATGGAACCCTAAAATGAAACCGTATATTTACGGAGCAAGAAACGGTATTTACATTTTAGATTTAAGAAAAACAACAAAACAGCTTGATGAAGCTTACGCTTTGGTCAGAGAATACGCTGCAAAAGGAAAGAATGTTCTTTTTGTAGGAACAAAAAAACAAGCAGCTGACGTAGTTGCAGAAGAAGCAAAAAGAGTAGGAGCATTCTATGTAAACAGAAGATGGCTCGGCGGAATGATGACAAACTACGAAACAATTAAGAAAAGAGTTAATAAACTTCGTGAAACAGAAGAATTTATTGAAAGCGGAAGTGTAGAAAAACTTCCCAAAAAAGAAGTTGCCCAAATTAACAAAAACGTAGAAAAATTAAGCAAAACTCTCGGCGGTATCAAAGAAATGAGAGGAATGCCCGATATTCTCGTAGTTATTGACCAAAAGAAAGAACTTATCGCAATAAAAGAAGCTAATAAGTTAAATATTCCCGTAATTTGTCTTGCAGATACAAATGCAGACCCCGACGGAATTGACTGTGTAATTCCGGGAAACGATGACGCAATAAGGTCAATCAAACTCATCGTATCAAAATTGGCAGATGCGGTTGAAGAGGGTAAAAAACTCCGTGAAAACAAAGCAGCATCAACACAAAAAATCGAATCTGTAACTGCAAAAGATGCAGGTGCTGAAGAAGTGAAAGAAGAAGCTGCGGTTTCTGAAGAAGAACAAAAAGCGGAATAATCTGAAAGGACAAATACGATGGAAATAACAGCAGCACAAGTAAAAGAACTCCGTGAAAAAACGGGTGCAGGCATTATGGATGCCAAAAAAGCTCTTACCGAAGCTCAGGGCGATATGGAAAAAGCAATGGAAGTTTTAAGACAAAAAGGTATTGCTTCTGCCGATAAAAAAATGGGCAGAATTGCAGCTGAGGGTCTTATCGCTTCATCTGTTGACGGAAACGTCGGCGCAATGATTGAAGTTAACTGCGAAACAGATTTCGTTGCAAAGAACGAAGAATTCAAAGAACTCGTTCAAAATCTTGCAAAACAGGTAGCAAAAGTTAATCCCGCAGACGTTGATGCACTTTTGGCTTCAACCTGCGAATGCTGCGGTAAGAAAATCGAAGATGCAATAAAAGAAAAAATTGCAAAAATCGGTGAAAAAATTACCGTAAGAAGATTTGTAAGAGTTGAAGGCTGCCCCTCAACATACATTCACAACGGAAAAATCGGTGTTCTTCTGAATACGGATAAAGCAAATGATGAAGTTCAAAAAGACGTATGTTTGCACATTGCAAGCTCAGCTCCAGAATTTGTTTCAAGAAAAGACGTTCCACAGGAAGTTATTGACGAAGAAACAAGAATTGAAATGGGTAAAGAAGACCTTGCAAAGAAACCCGAAAACATCAGAGCAAAAATCGTTGAAGGCAGAGTAAACAAAATCATGTCACACAGATGCCTTCTTGAACAGCCTTTCATCAAAAATCCTGACCAGACAATACAGGATTTAATCAACGGTAAAATGGAAATTAAATCTTTCACAAGATGGGTACTCGGTGAAGGTCTTGAAAAGAGAAACGAAAACTTTGCAGAAGAAGTTGCAAACCAAATGAAAAAATAGTTAATGACTATATTTTAAAAAGAACTGCCCTTTCGGGCAGTTTTTTTTGTATGTTTTTAAATAAAATAAACTCTTTACGGCAGATTTTTGAAATAATTTGCATCCTTCAGTGCTTTTGCGGTACAACCGACACCATTATACTGGCTTGTCGATGTTTTAGAACAATATTCATCAGTTTCGGAATAATAATCAGTTCCCTCCGCACCCATTGGGACCAAATTTCCATCATCGTTAAGCTGAAAGAAGAACAAATCATATCCGGCTCTGTTCGGTTTCTTGTTTCCGTTAACATCTGCTGCGATATACATATTTCCCGTGTAACTTTCAAAGTATAGAACCATACCATCGTTTAAAACATAACCACCATCATCAATTATATGATCAATAATTACTGTTTTATTGTTATATGTCCGAAAGCCTCCATTGCTACATACACCTCCTGAACAATCTTTAACGATTGAAAAATATGGTTTTAATAATCTGAACAGATATACTCTTGTTGAACCCTCAGAATACCTTATTTCACTCGGAATAATTTTATAACCGTTTTTTACGTTAAACATTTCCAAAGCATTAGAAATAACTGTTTGTGCTTTTAACAATCCTGTTCGGAGTTCTTCTCGGTTGGTTTTATTAATCAGATTCGGAATAGTCATTGCAGCAACAACACCGATTATTACAAGCGTTATCAGCACTTCTGCAAGGGTAAATCCGTTTTTGAACATTTTAAACTTATGCTTGAAAGTTACCATGTTGTAATTATATCATATTTAAAACAAAAAATTGCAAGTTATCTTGAAAATTTTTGGTAATTAACATTTTGTGTTAAAATTTGCCTATGAAAATTCTTACATTATCAATTTTAATAATTTTACCTGTTTGCATTATTGTGTTGTGCGTATTGATTTACCGTATGTACAAAACGTCAAAATTCAACGAAAGACAGATATTAAAAACTCTGCGGCAGCTCAGATACGGGCAGCTTAACGTTGATTTTAACGGTTTTAAAAATGACAAACTTAAAATGGCAGCGTCAAAACTCACGGAAGCTCTGAAAGACAGAGAAACAATGCTTGAAGAATATAAGCACATTCTGATTGAAAAGAATAAATCTTTAGAAACAATGATTGAACTAGAAAAGGAATCCCAAAAATTCAAAGACGATTTTGTTGCGGCACTTGCTCATGACCTGAAAACACCTGTAATTGCCGAGGTTAATACAATTGAAATGATTTTGCGGGGAACTTTTGGAGAAGTAACAGAAGCACAAAAAAAAGTTTTTGAAATGATGCTTCAATCAGATAAAGATTTGATTCACTTATCGGAAATGCTGCTCCAGACATACAAATTTCAGGAGGGAAAAATAGAAATCAAACCCGAAAAAACTGATTATTCAGTATTTTTAAGTAACATAACCGAAGAAATGTTCCCTGTTTTCAATGCAAAAGGTCAAAAGATAAATACAAACGGATTTGATAAATTATTTACGGTTAATATTGACAAAATCCAGTTTAAACGTGTCATAGAAAATCTTTTAATTAATGCTAATAAGTACGGTGACGAAAACTCAGAAATTTTTATCAAAGTTTATAACGAAGAAAGTAATGTTATTTTTGAAATTTCAAACACAGGACAGGTGATTTCCGAAAAAGATATTGAGCTGATTTTTCAAAAATACTATTCGGGAACAAATAAATTTACCCACCTCGGAACAGGACTGGGACTGTATTGCGCAAACAAAATCGTGCAACTTCACAACGGTACGATAACCGCAGAAACCGAAAACAATAAAACAACTTTCAGGGTATCTTTGCCGGTTTGCAATTAAACATTACCGGTTGAACTGTTTTTATCATCTTCAAGCTGACGGATATCAATATCGTCAACAGAATCATCGCTGTATGTTACAGGTTTATCAATTTCAATATTCAGGTCGGCATCAATCATTTCAATTTGGTCCTGAGAATAATCATGAGATTTACCGTCCTGAAGTTTAACTGTAATCTTACCGTTTAAGAAATTAACCGCAGCAACACAGCCAAGTCCGTCAGGGGTCATAACACCCGAACCGACAGGTGCCATAACTTTTGCAGCCTCAACGTAATTGTCATATTCATAATTCAGGCAACAAAGCAGCCTGCCGCACGTACCGGAAATTTTGCCGGGTGTAATCGGCATCCCCTGGTCACGTGCAAGCTTAATGTTAATTGATTCAAAATCCCTTTTAAAACTGCAGCAGCAGAAAGGCTGTCCGCACATCCCGCAGCCTCCGCACAAAGATGTTTCGTCCCTTACACCTATGTGACGCAAATCAATTCTTACCCTCTTGAAAATCTGAGTCAATTCTTTTAATAAGTTTCTGAAATCGACTCTTTCAGGCGCTGTGTAATAGAAAGAAACTTTCCGTCTGTCAAAAGTATAACGGCATTCAATCAAATTCATATTGAGGTTTAGTTTTAAAATCAACTCCCTGCAGATTTTATAACCCTCATCTTCAAGTTTTTTTAAGACCTCGAGCTCTTTTTCCTCATCTTTGTTTAAAACTCTGATAACAGAAAGTGTTTCAGGCTTATGTTTTTCCCAGATTGCAGCCACATGAGGCGGAACGGCAAAAGCTCTGACTGCTTCTTCACCTTTTTCGGTATTTACAAGGACGTAACACCCGTGGGTAACCTCAACCGAATCAGGTATCTGAAGAGGATAGTATTTATTTTTTAATAATTTTGCCGCAAATTTTGTCATAATTTTCACCTGAAACAATTTTAGCACGAAAAGATGTTCTTTAAAATAAAATTAACAAAAAAGCGGCAGAAGTATAAAAACTCTGCCGCATTGTAAATCTTTTGCCTGTTATTCACCGATTAATTCGTTAATATCTGCAACCATCTGGTCTGCATCAAAACCGTGAACCTTTGCACCTGCTTCAAGATTTTCAAATTTTGCAGCTGCGCAGCCGATACAACCCATGCCGTATTTTGCAAATATTTCAAGTGATTCGGGGTGTTGCTGAACAATATCAATAATGCTCATGTCTTTTGTAACTTTTGCCATAATTTCCTCTTTCTTTGTTGATTTATAAAAATTTATCATTAATAAAGAACTACAAGGAATATTATACAACAAAGGAAAAAGAAATGGAGTTTGTAAAAATGAATTTATTCAAAAAATTTCACGACAACATGCCGATAGGTTTGTGTTCGTTGGGATTGAAAAAAAATAAAAAATGTACAAAAAAAAGTGAAAAAATTAATTTTTATCCTAATTTTTTCACTTTATCAAAAACTATTCCTGTTTAGACTAACTGTCCGAATCGCCGTTTTCTTTAAGAAGTCGCTCAAAATCAGACGGTTTTAAACTCTGAACAAAGTTTCTGAATTCCTGAGCTTCTTCTTCGTCCTTTTGAGCGTCACAAGTAACCGAGCCGTCAGCAAGAACGTTTTCCGTTACATAAATCGGAGCCTCAGCGCGCAACGCAAGCGCAATTGCGTCTGACGGTCTTGCATCTATTTCAAGGACTTTCCCGTCACGGTTTGAAACATATACTGTTGAATAATAAGTTTCGTTGTCAACGTCGTTTATTTCAACTTTTTCAATGTCATAACCCGCAGCTTTAATAAAATTAATCATCAAATCGTGAGTCATGGGACGAATAACTTTTAAATTTTCAATTTTTCTGATAATTGAACTCGCTTCGGCAGAACCAATCCAAATCGGTAAAGCCTTTCTGTTGTCAACATCATTTAAAACAACTATGGGATTTCCGGTTCTTGTATCAATAGCTATCCCCATAACCCTCATTTCAATCATAATTTACCTCATTATCATAATTTTGTAAGAATATCCGCACCGTTATCCGTTACAAGGATTGTATGTTCAAAATGTGCCGCATAAGACTTATCAGCAGTAACAACAGTCCAATTATCTTCGTTAACGATAACATCATCTGCACCAAGTGTTAACATCGGTTCAATTGCAACAGTCATACCTCTTTTTAAAATTATTGGTGTATTAGTCCTGTAATTATAGATGAAAGGTTCTTCGTGCAAGGCAGCACCCACGCCATGACCGCCGTACTGACGGATAATACCGAGATTATTTTCTATCGCAACATCCTCGATTGCGGCTGCAACATCCTCTAATCTGCATTCCGATTTAACTTTATCAAGTCCGGCATACAGAGCTTTTTCCGTAAGTTCAAGCAATCTTTTGTTTTCGTCAGAAATTTCACCAACGCCGTAACTCCAAGCAGAGTCACCGATATAACCTCTGAAAGTCGCACAGACATCAACTGTAATGATATCACCATCTTTTAAAATCACCTTATCAGAGGGAATACCATGAACAACCTCCTGATTAACGGAAGAACATATAGTTGCGGGAAAACCGTTGTATCCCAAGCACGAGGGGTCGCAATGATTGTCTTTTATTACCTGATATGCAACATCATCAAGGTACTTTGTCGTAACTCCGGGCTTTATGATTTTTTTCATTTCCTGATGAACGAGAGCAACAACTCTGCCTGCTTCTCTCATTAATTTTATTTCATAAGCTGATTTACGTGAAATTGCCATTATTTTACAACCGCTTTCAAACTTTCAAATACTTCATCTATTGAACCCGCAGCATCTATTTTAACAAGCACACCTCTTTTTTCGTACAAATCAACCAAAGGTGCAGTTTGTTCAAAATAAGTGTTAAATCTTGATTTTGCGGTTTCTTCGTTGTCATCTGCTCTCTGAACAAGGTCAGTATTGCAGATATCACACTTGCCATCATTCTTCAGAGTCATTGTTTTAACATTGAAAATAGCACCGCAGGCAGGACATGAACGTCTGTTTACGATACGTTCAATAAGATTATCCATAGGAATATCAAAATAAATAACTTTTAAAGAAACTTCGCTGTCACCGTCAATTTCTTCCAGAATTTTGTCAAGAATAGCTGCCTGCTCCGTACTTCTCGGAAAACCGTCCAAAATAAAGCCGTTTTTGCAATCATCATTCATAAGACGTTCTTTGATAATTCTTGCAACAATTTCAACAGGAACCAATTGTCCTTTGTCCATAAAGCCTTTTGCGATTTTTCCCGCTTCAGTACCGTTTGCAACAGCTTCTCTGAGCATTGAACCTGTATCGACATGCTTTAAACCAGTTTCAGCTGCCAGTTTCTTTGTTTGAGTACCCTTGCCACTTGCCGGAGGTCCAACCATAATTAATTCTTTTTTCATATATTCAGTTCCTTTTAATATCTGTTACCTCTTAAATTATAACACAAAAAGCAAGCAGAAATAAAAGAAACAAGACACGCAAAATAAAAATTAATGCAAATATTTCATGTTATTGTTTTTGATTATATACCCCGAACAACCAAAACCAATGCTATTTTTATTGCAAACAGTTAAATTTGGATAAACACCGTCAATAGCCATTTCATAAAGAAAAATATCTTTTCCGAAAGTATTTGGTTTTTTATCACCGTTTACATCGTACCAGAATACAGCACAGACATTTTGGATATCACCGTCAGGATTAGAACAAGTAGCAGAATTATTAGTTCTAAACCACATTACACTGCCATCAGATAAAACTAACTTATAGTAATTTGTGTTTATATTATAATTATTAGTACTATATAAAAAGCCATTTAATTGATATACACCATCACTTTGATAGCAAGCCGTACCCGAACCACAATCTTTTACTACCGAAATATGAGGTTTTAAATAACTCCAAAAAGTTGAATTACTATTACCAAAATCCCAGCCCTCTATAGAGCCGTTTTGGACTTCTGCAAGTTTTTTCGCCTGACCTAAAATACTCAGACCTTTTTTCACCTTTGCAACAGTTGAGCTCTCAACATAGGTATTTATCAGCGGAGAAATTGTCAAAGCTGCAACTACACCCACTATTACAAGCGTTATTAAGACTTCCGCAAGTGTAAATCCGCTTTTGAATATTTTAAATTTTTGCCGATAATTGTTCATACATTTATTATAGCATATTTAAAATCAAAGACAGTCATACCACCTCTTCTATTCTATTCTATTAAAGAGCCTATGGCTATTGGGTTTTAACGTCAATTATTTTTTGTAAATTATTGTAAATTTGCTTAAAACAATTTAATATTATAAGAAAGTATGCAACAAAAAAGAGGATGACGACCTGTCATCCTCTCAGTTTTTAAAGATTAAATTTATGGCTTATCTTTCAGAAAACTTTCGTAATTTTTTGAAAGAAGATGCGTCTTAACCTGATTAATGAAGTCAAGTGCAACGCCGACCATAATTATTAATGAAGTAGCACCCAAACCCTGAAGAGAAGTAATATGAGTCAAAGATGTTGTCAATGAGGGAATAAGAGCAATAATACCCAATCCCATTGCACCGATAAACGTAACCTTTGTCAATATCTTATCCAAGGCTTCGGCAGTGGGCTTACCCGGTTTAATCCCAGGAATTGACGAGCCGTATTTTTTAAGATTGTTGGCAATTTCTTTCGGCTGCATATTCGGAATAATTGAAGCGTAAAAGAATGTCAAGGCAACTATTAAAAGAAAATATATCACGTTATATGTAATTTTTGACGGGTCAAAAACTAACGCTAACTGTAAGAATATTTCTTTCAAAGTTCCTGTTAAAATCGTTGATTTACCCAAAAGTTCAATAATTGTTGTCGGGAAAAGCAAAACAGCAACGGCAAAAATGATAGGCATAACACCGCTCGGATTGAGTTTGAACGGAATATACGTATTCATGCCGCCGTAAACTTTGTTTCCGACCTGTCTTTTCGGGTTTACGATAATAACTTTTCTTGCAGCTTCGTGCATTATTACAATAGCAACCATTGTAGCGAAGAATATCGCAAGGCACACAAATAACCAGAAGTGCATTGCACCGCCCGCAGAAACAAGCGTTGCTGTTCTGTCAACGTACCAGGGAATTCTCGATAAGATACCCCAGAAAATTATCATTGACGCACCGTTTCCGATTCCTCTTTCGGTTAAAAGCTCGCCGAGCCACATTGTAAATACGGCACCTGCCGTCAAAATGCAAACCGAACCGATAACGAAAGTTATCGGATTTACCCCCGGAACGAGAGCAGCGGGAGCAGTTTTTGTCAGATATAAAACAAATACCAAAGACTGAAATATCGCAATTACGACAGTAAACAATCTTGTGTACTGGGAAATTTTACGTCTGCCTGCTTCGCCCTCTTCTTTCTGGAGTTGTTCCAAATGCGGGATAATTACCGCAAGAAGCTGCATTATGATAGAAGCCGTAATATAAGGTCCTATACCTAATGCAATAATTGAAACATTACCAAGTGCACCACCCGAAAACATATCCAAAAATCCGATAATGTTGTCGCCGAGCGCAATGTTTCTGAACATTTCATTATTTATTCCAAATAACGGAAGCTGAGTACAAAAACGGAAGATGAACATGATTAATGCCGTAAACAACAGTTTTTGTTTCAAACCCGAAATTTGGAACATCGACTTCAATTCTTCAATTGTAGGCGGTTGAATTTTTGGTTGCTGCATTATACTAATTCAACCTTTCCGCCTGCTTTTTCAATTTTTTCTTTTGCAGAAGAAGTGAAATATCTTGCTCTTACTGTAACAGCTTTATTCAGTTCGCCGTTTCCGAGAACTCTGAGTTCATCTGTTGAGGGATGAGCAAGTCCCTTTTCTTTAAGAGCTGCCAAATCTACTTCACTCAATCCTGTTTTTTCCAAAGCGCCGACATTGATTTCTGCATAGTTCAATGCGTTAAAGTTTTTGAAACCTTTTAATTTCGGCATTTGTCTGTAACCCGGCATTTGACCGCCTTCAAAACCTCTTTTTGAAGAACGTCCGGAACGTTGTCCTTCACCGTTGTTGCCACGGCAGGATGTTTTACCGTGACCTGAAGCTCTTCCTCTGCCTACTCTTTTTGTATTTGAGGTAGAACCTTCTGCGGGAGCTAAATCCGCTAATGTTATTCTTTCTGACATTTTATAAACCTTTCATTATTATTAAAGGACTTCAACCAAGTGAGAAACCTTATTTACCATACCCAAAATTGTTTTGCTTGCAGCATGTTCTGCTGTGTCATTTGTTTTTTTCAAACCTAAAGCGTTAACAACTTTAATTTGAGCTTTGGTAGAACCGATAAGGCTTTTCACCAATTTTACCGTTATTTTTTCTTCTGATTTTTTCGCCATTGTTCAATTCCTTCCTAATTGAGCATATTCTTCAATGAAATGCCTCTTTTTTCAGCAACTTCATTAAAGTTTCTCAATGATTTCAAAGCGTTGATTGTAGCGTTAGCTGCGTTAAGAGGTGATTTTGAACCCAGAGATTTACTCAGAATATTTTCGATACCTGCAAGTTCAAGAACCGCACGAACAGCACCGCCCGCAATAACTCCGGTACCTTGTGACGCAGGTCTGAGCATTACACTGCCTGCACCCGAACGTCCTGTTACGGGGTGAGGAATTGTTGTTTTGAAAATTCTTACATCAACAAGATTTTTTCTTCCGTCGGCAACTGCTTTTTGAATAGCAGTAATAACTTCAGCAGCTTTTGAACAGCCTACTCCGACTTGTCCGTTTTTGTTTCCTACAATTACTATTGCTCTGAAACTAAGTTTCTTACCGCCCTTAACGACTTTCGTTACACGTCTGATTTGTATAACGTGTTCTTTCCATTCGCTTTGAACAGGTAATTCTTCCCTTGTTTCAATCTTTTTCTTTTTTGATTTTACGTTTTCTTCCACTGTGTTTTGCCTTTCATTAGTAAAACTTTTACAAATAAAAAAACATGACTACCACGAAAGAATTTTTCAATTCTTTCTCTTTCATGTTTTATAAAGGGTTTAAATTTTTCTGACTTATTCATTTTAATACATAACAAAATAATTTCAAGTTAAATTTTTTCACATTATTATTTACAGATAGCATTTTTCATGTAATACTTGAAATGTATTGTACAAAAAAGGAAGTATATCAAATGTTTAAAGCTATTGGGAATTATTTTAAAGCTCCTGCGGAGATACCTGTTATTGAAAACAAGGAAGAAATTGACAAAAAGTATAAGAAATACAGAATTGATGCTTTTTCTGCGAGTTTTATAGGATACACAGTGTTTCACCTTACAAAGAAAAACATTGGTGCGGCACTTCCGGAACTCAGCACTCACCTCGGCTATACAAACCTGCAACTCGGTATTTTAGGCAGTTCTTTATATTTCACATACGCTTTCGGTAAATTTATAAACGGGGTTATCGCAGATAAAGCTGACGCAAAAAAATTCCTTACGGCAGCTTTGATGATGTCAGCTCTCGCTAACATTGCTTTCGGTTTAAGCCCCTATATTATCCCAAAAGACTTAATGCTCTGCGGTCAGCCGTTGCTTTTACTTGCAATGGCTTTCTTCTGGGGCGTAAACGGTTGGTTCCAGTCAATGGGTTTCCCTGCAATCGCAAAAGTTCTGGCTTTCTGGTTCTCTAATACGGAAAGAGGTACAAAATGGGCATTGTGGTCAACATCGCACCAATTTGGTACAATGCTCGGTGCAGTACTTGCCGGAACGGTTATTGTTCACTTCGGATGGCAGGCTGCATTTATTATCCCCGGTGTTATTAACCTTCTGATGTGTATCTTCACTTATGCAACAATGCACGACAAACCGAGAACAATGGGTCTTCCGGAAGTTGAAGAATACAGAGAGGGAACTGTTCCGACGGCGGAAGAAGATGCAGAAGCAAGTCTTTCTTACTGGGAAATTCTTAAAAAATATATATTCTTTAACAAAACGATGTGGATTTTGGCATTTGCTTATATTTTCGTATACGTATGCAGATACGGAACAGAGGACTGGATTATCAAATTCCTCGTTGAAAGAGGAGATGATATGGCTCTTGCTACAAAGAAATTCGGTTCTCTTGCGTTCTTCGGAATTTGGGGTGCTATCTCGGCAGGTTTCTTCTCTGATAAGCTCTTCAAAGGAAAAAGAACACCCGTTAATCTTCTGTTCCTTGCAGGTTGTGCGTTAAGTGTATTTGTTATAATGCATAATCATTTTTCAGGAAATCTGGCAAATATAATTGATATTTTATGCCTTGCAGGTATGGGATTTTTCGTTGCAGGACCTCAAATGCTTGTTGGAGGACTTTGTGCGGTTGAATCAGGTTCCAAAAAAGTTGCATCCGCTGCAACAGGTTTCTGCGGTATCTTCGGTTATGTAGGTGCCATAGTTTCAGGAGCAGGTACAGGTTACTTTATTGATAAATTCGGCTGGAACGGTGCTTTCTGGTTCTGGATTGCTTCTGCAATAGTTTGTATGATTGTACTCTTGCCTTTATTACGTAAAGGTGTTTAGTACATTTCAACGGAGAAAAAATGATAAAAGGTATAATAGATTTTTTTAAAGCACCATCTGATATCCCCGTTACGATGTCTGATGAGGAAATTGCAAAAAAATATAAACAGGGAAGATTCGACATATTTTCTTCATGTTTTATCGGATACACAGTATTCCACCTTACAAGAAAGAATATCGCAACAGCTCTTCCCGCATTAAGCAGTGATTTGGGATATACGAACGTTCAGCTCGGACTTTTGGGAAGTGCTTTATACTTTGCTTATGCTTTCGGTAAATTCATTAACGGGGTTATTGCCGATAAAGCTGATGCAAAAAAATTCATCACAACAGCATTGTTTATATCCTCACTTGCAAATATATTCTTTGCAATCAGTCCGATTTTCATTTCTCCCGATAAACTTATTTTCGGTCAACCCTTACTGTTGACGGTAATGGCATTTTTCTGGGGAGTAAACGGCTGGTTTCAGTCAATGGGTTTCCCTGGAATCGCAAAATCCCTCGCATTCTGGTGGTCAAATAAAGAAAGAGGAACAGCCTGGTCATTATGGACAACTTCTCATCAGGTAGGAACAAGCTTGGCATTCCTGCTTGCAGGGTGGTTAATTCCGAGATACGGCTGGCAGTCGGCATTCATCGTTCCCGGTGTGATAAATCTCTTTGTTTGCATTTATTTATACACACACATGCACGACAAACCCACAACTATCGGACTTCCCGATGTTGAAATTTACAAAGAAGGCAAAAAAGATGAAACTCCGGAAGAAGAGGACGAAGAAGCAAAACTTCCATATATAGAAATTCTGAAAAAATATGTATTTCTGAATAAAACAATGTGGATTTTGGCATTTGCTTTTACTTTTGTATATATTTGCAGATGCGGAACAGAAGACTGGATTATCAAATATCTTGTTGAAGTAAAACAAAACACACTTGAGCTTGCAACACAAAAGCAAACATTCCTTCCTTTGTGCGGAATAGCAGGAACTCTCCTTGCAGGTGTATTCTCGGATAAAATATTCAAAGGAAAAAGAATGCCTGTAACGCTTTTATTCTTGCTCGGATTTGCTTTATGCGTATTCGGATTGCTGGAAAACAGCGGAAGTCACTGGATTAATACTCTGATTGACTATGTCTGCATTTCAGGAATAGGCTTCTTCACAGCAGGACCGCAAATGTTTGTTGGCGGAATTTGTGCCGTTGAAACAGGTTCCAAAAAAGTTGCTTCGGCAGCCACAGGTTTCTGCGGAATTTTTGGTTACGTCGGCGCAATAATTTCAGGTATCGGAACAGGATACTTCGTCGACAATTTCGGTTGGGGCGGCGCTTTGTATTTTTGGATTGCAGCTGCAATATGCTGTATAGTAATACTTATCCCTGTTTACAGAAAAGGCGTTTAGTCAGGCTTCTTTGCACCGTTTTCAAGCAAAAGTTTGTAAATATCATGATACCCCTTGATTTTTGCATAATAAATCGGAGTATGTTCAGATTTATCGGGAATATTTAAATTTGTACCCTCATCAACAAGAAATTTAACAAAATCATATTTACAATCAATTACCGCATGGTGAAGTGGAGTCTGCCCGTTATAATCACGGAACTCTTTATCTGCACCGTTTAAAATCAAAAGAGATGTCATTTGCAAATTTTTCCCGATAGAATAAAAAACAGGAGAATAACCATTTTCGTCCTGTGCATCAATATCGCAGAAATTTGAGATTAAATACTTTGCTATCTCGATTTGATTGTTAATAACGGCATAATGAAGCGGGGTCCTTTCCTTTTCATCATAGGCACGAATATTTGCATTCCTTTCAACAAGAAATTTTACGGTTGCCAGTGATTTTGCTTCAATAGCAGCCATTAAAGGTGTTTTACCATTGTTCGTACGAATATTTATATCAGCTCCGTTAATTAAGAGAAAATCCAACAAATTCAAATTTCCTGTGGCTGCTGCAATATATGCGGGTGTTCTTCCATAATAATCCTGCATATTAATATTTGCTCCATTATCCAAAAAAACAGAAACTACCCCAATATTTCCGGCCTGCAAAGCCTTATAAAATCCACTCTGATTTGGTGAAAAACCTTTTGCAAAAATTGCGGAAGCAATTTGGGGCGGAAGATTTATTTCCGCATGGCACACGGTTGCAGAACATATCAATAATACCGATAATAAAAGTGTTTTAATACTCTTTTTCATAACTAATCCTTAAATTACAGGGTAATCTATATCAGAAACAAAAGAGTATTCGGAAATTTTAACACCCGAAGTCATTTGTTTCCGTTTAAATTCAGCTCGCAATATTGTCTTGACAATCTGCTGAACAGGTGCGTCGGGACAAAGATATTCAATATCCTCAATCGCAAGTTTTTGTTCAAAATACAGCTTAATCACCTTATCTAAAACAGAGTAATCAGGCAGACTGTCCGTATCTTTCTGGTTCGGACGAAGCTCTGCTGACGGGGGTTTCGTCATAGTACTTACAGGAATAATTTCCTCATCTTTATTTATTCTTTCACAAATTTTATAAATATCGGTTTTATAAATATCGGAAAGAAGATTAAATCCGCCGCATGTGTCTCCATACAACGTACAATAACCTGTTGCGACCTCAGATTTATTACCTGTTGAAAGCAAAAGTGCATTATATCTGTTTGAATAATTCATCAAAATCAAAGCACGAAGCCTTGATTGAAGATTTTCCTCGGCAAGGTCATAAAATCTTTTCTTTTGAATATTATCAACAAAGCAGTCAAACATTGTTTTTATAGGAACATTTTTACATTCAATTCCGATGTTTTCAGCAAGGGCAATACTGTCATCAACACTTCCTGAACTTGAAAATTCACTTGGCATGGTAATTCCGACAACATTATCTTTTCCTATTGCTCTTGAAGCAAGAACCGCCGTAAGAGCAGAATCAATACCTCCCGATAAACCGAGAACAATTTTCTTAAAGCCGGTTTTACGGCAAAAATCACGAAGTGCAAACGTGAGAGCATCAATAGTTTCATCGTAAATATTCACTTCTTTTGCTTCGGCAAATTCCCGCACTTTTGCATCATCAAGAGTTATTACACACTCTTTAAACGCAGGAGCAGAAAGGACTTTATTGCCTTTTTTATCTGAAAAATAGCTTCTGCCATCATAAATATAAGAACCAGAGAGGCATACAGGATTTACCCTGATTTCAGAAAAAGAACGTTTTCTTAGCCGTTTTTTTAAGTTATCAGTCTGAAAATTTTCAACGCAAAAATTTATGACCAAATCCGATTTACATTCGGTGACTTTATCAAGAGAAACTGTCATCAATTTCCCTTTAAAATCTATATCAGATGAACCGTAACCGGATACAAAGTATTTTTTTTCTGTTTCAGAAAGATTTTTCTTTCTGCAGATAATTTTTTCTTTACCCTCTGAAATTAAAAGAACCGAAGAATATAATTTTTTACCGTGCCTTTCGGCAATACCGATTAAAACGTTCCTGCCAGCAGAATGCTCAACGATTGTGTCAATTGCGGCATACTGTCTGTTGATAAAATCCTTTTCCAGAAAATAATCATTACAATTAATTCCGGTAATTGAAAGAGCAGGAAAAATTATTAATTCCGAATCATTCAAGGAATCTATAAATTCGGTAATTCTGTCGAGATTTTCTTCTATATCAGCTGTTTTCGGATTAAATTGAACTATTGTTGTTTTCATTTGCTTTTACACCTAATTTTATAAATTTTGCGACATCCCAGCGCAAATCAACATATTTTATCGGCTGCTCAACTTTATATAAATTCGGAATAACCGAAGTTAAGTTTTTCATTCTGCTGTATAAAGTTTCGTTCGGCTCACCGAATCTTATTAACACTGACGGAATTTTGACATAAATATCATTCGGATTTCTTATATCGATGTATTCTACCTTTTCACCGGAATAAGAAGCCGTATAATCTGCAAGCTTTAAAAGTTCATTTATTCTGTTTTCATCCCAGCTAATAAAATTATCGTCAGGATGTCCTACGGTTAAAACTTTCAGAGGGTATAACTCTTTATTTTTCGGAAGAAGTTCAGATGATAATAATTTCCCGCCCTCAACAAAAAATGCGGCAGGCTCAGCATCCGGAGAAGATGCAATTGAAAGCAGCGGCATCCTGTCCTCAACTATAATCTGCAACCTTGCAGGAAACCAGTAGCGCCTGATATAGACATCTTTAACAGTTTCTATTTCCAGAATTTGATTTTTAAACCCCTGAACATCAATTGAATACAATGGTTTATGAGGAACCTGAAGCTTTTTCAGGGCGTTAAGAACAGACTCTTTAGGTGTAATATAAGTTCCCGCAACAGAAATTCTTTTAGCGTTCGTCTTGGAAAACAAATCCTGAGGATAATACCATTTTGAGGATAATAAAATTTTATACCCTGCAAAAATAAGTGAAGCAATAAATAAAGCCCTCAGCAAAAGCAAACCCATACTGTTTTTTACGAGTTTTCTTTTTGGTTTTTGTTCATTAATTTTTTCATTTTCGGTATTTTCGAGCATTATTTATCCAATCCCGCATTATTTAAAATTAAAAGCACCAACTCATCATAGCTTATACCCATAGCAGAGGCCTGTGCCGGTAAGTCACTGACATCAGTCATTCCGGGACTTGTGTTTATTTCAAGAACATAAGGTATATCATCAGAAATTAAGAAATCAACCCTGCTGACACCTTTGCAGCGGCAAGCTTTATATGCTTTTACTGCTGTATCCTTAACCTTTTGAGTCATTTCATCAGAAAGCTCGGCGGGAAGAATAAATTCTGTCATACCTTTTGTATATTTTGCTTCATAATCATACCATTCAGTTTTTGGACGGAGTTCAAGAATTTCCGTAGCAAACGTATCATCACCATTATCAAGGACACCGACCGTTGCCGAAACACCCTGAATATACTCTTCAACCAGAATATCCTGTCCGATTTCGGCTGATTTATCGTAAAATTCTTTAAATTCATCAATCGAATTCACTTTATACATTCCAATACTCGACCCCTCACTGACGGGTTTTATCATAACAGGGAATTTAAGCATCTTTACCTGTTCAACAACATCTTTATTCGGATTGATAAGAATCGACTTTATGAGAGGAATATCCTCAAAATTTTTGAGAATATTTTTTGTAATTGCTTTATTCATGCAGGCAGAGCTTGCAAAAACACCGCAACCCGTATATTCAAGCTTTAAAATTTCAAGCAGACCCTGAATACAGCCGTCCTCTCCGAATTTACCGTGAAGTGCGTTATATACAACTTCAACACCCTCTTCGTGTAAGGTTTCGGCAATATTTTCGTCGACATCAATCAACACAGAATTTTTATATCCTGATCTTAAAAGAGCTTCAAAAACATTTTTTCCGGAGCGCAATGATACTTCCCGTTCGTTTGACATTCCGCCGCATAAAACACCTATTCTTGTATTGTAAGAATATTTCAGCTTATTATTTCTTTCCATAATTTACTTTCTTCCTCATCCGCTTTTCCGATATATTTAATTTCGGGAACAAGCTCAATTGTGTATTTAGATTTAACCTCATTTTTCATTTTCTTCATCAAACTCAGTACGTCTGATGAAGTTGCCTGACCGATGTTTACAATAAAGTTTGCGTGATTTTCCCAAACCTTTGCCCCACCAATAATACAGGACTTAACCCCCGCTTTTTCAAGAAGTCTGCCCGCAGAATCGTTTTCGGGATTTTTAAAAACACTCCCCGCATTCGGAAGTGCAAGCGATGGCTGCTTTTGCCTGCGAAACTCAAGGTTTCTGTCCATCAGATTTTTAATCTCATCTTTATCTGATTTTTTCAAATCAAATTCAACACTTAAAACGACATACCTTTTTTTTGAAACGATACTGTTTCTGTAAGAAAATTCCATTTCTTTTTTTGAAAGAGTCTTAATCACTCTGTTATTTCTGTCATAGACCTTACAGGAAACTAAATAATCCGAAACCGACTGACCATGCGCAGAAGCATTCATGCAAACCATACCGCCGATACTTCCCGGAATACCTATCATAAATTCAAATCCAGACAAACACGCATCCGCCGCAGCACACGACAGTTTCGGAGCTTTAACACCGCAGGAAACCGAAACATTTGTCCCATCAATTTTAAAATCTTTCATTCCGGTTGTAATTATTACAGGAAAATCAATTCCTTTTGAAGAAATTAAAACATCAGAGCAATTACCGAGAACAACTGCATCCGGATATTTTTCCAAAGCTTCGGCAAGCTCATTTTCGTTTTCGGGGAAGCAGACAACCGGCGAAGAACCGCCTATCTGAAATGTTGTATATTTTTTTAGTTCATGGTTTTCTTCAATTTTCATTTTGCCGCTCCGCTGATTTTTAAAAGTTCATCCCCGAGCTTGGTAATTGTACCCGCTCCGAGAGTAATAACGACATCTCCGCAATTTAGTTCAGGATATAAAACTTCTGCAACATGAGATATATCACCCGAAATATATTCGTAACTTTTATGTTTTAATTCTTTTGAAAAATTACAGGAATTTACACCGTCCAAAGGCTCTTCTGAAGCATTATAAACATCCGTAACAACAAGTTTATCTGCAGAATCAAAAGCCGTTAAAAAATCATTCCAGAACCGTTGAAGTCTTGAGTATCTGTGAGGCTGAAAAACAGCAATTACCCTGCCGCTTTTATATCCCGAAAGTGCATTTAACGTTGTTTTTATTTCTTCAGGATGATGGGCATAATCATCAATGACCTTTATGCCGTTAAACTCCGCTTTTTGCTGAAATCTTCTGCCCATACCTTTAAATTCTTTAAAACAGCCAGTCATTGATGCAGGTTCAAAACCTTTTACATCAAGTGCCGCAAATACAGCAAGTGCGTTATAAACATTGTGTTCTCCAGGAACTGTTAATTCAATTTCACAGAACTTCTTTCCGTGCCTAAAAATATCAAACCTTGAGCCGAAACCGTCAAAGATTATATTTTTTGCAGTATAATCAGCATCATTTTTTAAAGCAAAAGTAACAACTTTTCGGTTATCAATCATTTTCAAAAGGTCTTTGCAGCCGTCATTGTCGTTATTTGTGACAACTATTGCGTCTTTATCTGTACTGTTAATATATTGAGTAAAAGTTTTTAAAATATCTGACATTCCGTTTCTGTAAAAATCGGGGTGGTCAAAAGATAAATTATTTATGATATTTACGTCAGGTTTGTATTTTACAATCGTACCATCGGATTCGTCAAGCTCTGCAACAAAAATCTTATCAGAACCAAAAGCCGAATTATTACCTATATTTTGAATTGTGCCGCCAACAGCATACGACGGATTGTGTCCCGCTCTGTTCAGAAGATATGAGCAGAGTCCGCTTGTTGTGGTTTTTCCGTGAGTTCCCGAAAAACCGAAAAAAACAGCATTTTTATTTTGAGAAAACTCTTTTGAAATTTCAAGAAGCATGTCCGAGCGGTGTAAAATCGTCAGATTTAACTCTTTTGCTTTGACAAGCTCGGGATTATCAGAGTGAATTGCCGAACTTACCACAATGGTCATACCTTTTTTTATTACACTTGCGTCATGCCCGATTGTAATTTCTGCACCCATATCTTCAAGCATTCTTGTGTATTTACTTTCTGAGATATCTGACCCCGAAACCCTAAAACCCCTTTCAATAAGGTATTTTGCAAGGGCGCTCATTCCGACCCCGCCGGCTGCTATGAAATGAAAATGACTGTCTTTTGTATCCATAATTATACCTTTTTGCAATGATAATAATATTTTATTACATCATGTTTTTCGGTGCAAAAAGTTAACATTCTTCGCATTTTTTCCACAAATTCTTGAAATTTGAAAGAAAAAAATGTACAATATTTTAGAGTTTAGTTTATAACAAAAGGAATTTAGACAATGAAACTTCACATGCAGATTTTAATAGCCCTCGGCTTGGGTTTAAAACGAAACGGACATATATTTTTCGGTTTAATTGCAGGTATCATTCTCGGTATATTTTTACACAACTACAAAATCAATGATGCAGGCGAAGTAAACGCGGTTGTCCTTTCTATAATAAATGCCCTTGATATATTGGGACAATTCTTTATCAGACTTATCCAGATGCTTATCATACCGTTAGTAAGCTCGGCAATAGTAATAGGTATAGCAAGCGTCGGTGACAGCAAACAGCTCGGAAAATTCGGTAAAAAAATGATTCTTTATTACGGAATTTTGACCGTTATTGCAGTCACAATCGGTGCAATCCTTGCTTTAACAATAAAACCCGGTATAGGCGTTCAGTCATTTATAAGCGAATCATCCGCGCTTTCGGCTCAGGTTATGGTTCAGGATGCAATGATTCAGCAACAGGGCAATTTTGCGCAGATATTCCTTAACATGGTTCCCGAAAATCCGATAGCAGCAGTTGCAAACGGAGAAATGATTCCGATTCTTGTATTTATACTTATTTTCTCAATAGCACTTGCTAAAATCGGAGAAGTCAGCAGACCGGTTGTTTCTTTCTTTGAATCTGTTTTTGCAGCTACAATGAAAGTAACTGACTGGGTTATGTACCTCGCAGCTCCCGGTGTATTTGCCCTTTCAGCAACAGCTGTTTCAAACTGCGGTTCAAGTATTTTCTCAGGAATTTCAAATTACGTACTTGCAATGGTATTAGGATTGATAATTCAGTTCTGTCTTGTATATCCCGTGTTAATGAAAATATTCAGTAAAGTTCCTGTTTTACTGTTTTTCAGTTCAATAACAGAAGCAATGATGGTTGCTTTCGGTACGGCAAGCAGTTCGGCAACATTGCCGTTAACAATTGCGTGCTGCGAAAAACACGGAATTTCTCACAAAGTTTGTAGTTTTGTAATTCCTTTGGGTGCAACTTTAAACTTTGATGCAACAGCAATGTTCCAGACTATGTCGGTTATCTTCCTGACACAAGCTTACGGCGTAACACTTGAACCTATGCAGATTGTACAGATTGCATTCTTTGCAATCATTGCATCAAGTACATGCGCAGGTATCCCCGGCGGCGGATTGATTACAATCGCAGTCGTTCTTAACGGTCTTGGCTTAACTCCCGAACAACTCGTCGAAGGATTTGCATTTATGTTTGCTATCGACAGAATACTTGATATGTTCAGAACAATGCTGAACGTAACAAGTGACGCAGTTGTAGCTGCAGTCATCGCGGATAACGAAAATGAAATCGACTACGACCAGCTGAAAAGCATTGAAACCGAACTTGAATAAATAATAAAATTCTAAATTAAATACAAAAAAAAGAGCATTCATTGCTCTTTTTTTTGTTTATAAACAAACTATTAATAAAATTTTAATGTAAATAATTCATGTTGTTATGTTTGATGATATATGAGGAGCATCCATAACCGTCAGAATTTTTACGGCAATTATTTCCTGTATTCGGATAAATACCATCAACAGCCATCATAAATTGAAAAATATCTTTACCAATTGTATTTGGCTTTTTACTTCCATTTACATCATACGAAAAAACAGCACAAACATTACTTATTCCGCCTCGTGTTGAATCACATTTACCGCTTCCGCCCATACCAATATTTTTTACTGTCACACTGAGCGTTAGCTATGTATCTTACTTATTTGGGTAATTATATACGACCAACCTGATTTCTGCCGTTTTCTTTTGCGGCATACAAACCTTTATCCGCATACTCAATAAGTTCCTGAGGTTCTTTACCGTTTTCGGGATATGTAGAAACACCCAAACTTATCGTAACGCTTTTTTCAGTATTCGGAGCTATAAGGAAAGGTTTTGCGGCAACATTTCTGCAAACTTTTTCAGCAGTCAGAATTGCCTCTTCGTGTCCGGTATCCTTTAAAATAATGCTCATTTCTTCGCCGCCGTATCTGCAAACAATATCAGAGCTTCTTACAGTTCTTTTAAGGGTTGCTGCAACCTGTCTTAAAACTGCATCGCCAGCCTGATGTCCGTATGTATCATTAAACTTTTTGAAAAAATCAATATCAACCATAATCAGAGAAAAACTGCGTCCGCTTCTTTTACAGTCCTCTATTGATATTTTCATCTGGTCCTGAAAAAATCTGTGATTGTATAGCTCAGTAAGCCCGTCTGTTGTTGCAAGTTTATAGGTATGCTCAAAATCGCGTGATTTTATAATGTATTTTATTACATAGACCGAAATAAAGGCAATAACAGATAAAATAACAGGCATTACAACCCAAACCCAAATATTAAACAAATCCATTACCCAGACAGTACCTGCAAGATAAAATAAAATAATCAAAGCAGATAAAGCAAATGAAACGAGAACAACTTCGTTTAAATAAGCAACCGCTGCAACGATTAATGCCAAAGCGACCGCAACCGCAATATTTTGAATCGGCGATAACGGGACGATAAAGTTGTTATCAATAAAATTATTCAGAAGAGTTGCGTGAATTTCGACCCCCGGCATATATTTAGCTGTCGGAACGCTTTTGATATCAGACAAGGAAATTACACTCGTACCAACAAGAACAACTTTGTTTTTAAATGTATCATTCGCAAGCAATTGTTTGCCGTTTGGCGACATCGATTCTACTACTTTCCAAATCGGAACATATTTAAATGTTTTTGCCCCCTCGTCCAAACCTGTTTCACCATACCAGTTTAAAACAACCTGACCGTCTTTCGTAACGGGAAAAGGCTTTAACGAAGAAATTTTCAGTTTACCGTTATGATACTCGGCGGGAAGCACTGAAAAATCAAATTTATCATCATTTTTTGCGGTTAAATATTTCACCGCCATTTTATAGGTCATATAAGGATAATTATCGACTGTTTCATACTTAAAATCATCATTTTCTGTATTTTCATATCTCGGATACGAAATATAAAGCGGAACGGTTCTTGTTATACCGTCATCAGATTTGGGAGTATTGATATGACCTATGTTATTCGTATTTGCAATGATTTCGGACAAAATCGAACGGCAATTAGGATAAAATGAGGGTAAAAATTTACCGGATTTGTCAGTGACTTCTGCAGTAAGTCCCTGCGGTAATCCGACAGGCTTTCTTACATCAAAATTTCTGTCATCAAAATTTATCGCAGTAAAGGCATTTTTGTATTTGCCAAATGCCTGCGCAAGCTTCATATCACTGCCCGCATCAGCTCTCATTGAATGAACAAACAACAAATCAAAACCTACAATATAAGGATTTTGGCTCTCAACGTAATCGAGAATTTCCGCATAAACATATCTCGGTATTGGCCATTCGCCGTACTTATTTATCAAATACTCGTAACTTTCATCATCAACGGTCAAAATAACAATATCATCAGAAACTTTTTTGTTATCCGCAATTATTGACTGTCTTATATCAAACGTTTTCAGCTCCATTGATTTGAAAAAGTTTCCCGAATTAACCTTTGAAATGACAAGTACCGCAAAAATGAGCGTTAACACAATTAAAACGGTATATAAAAATACCGTTTTATTATTCTTAAAAAATAAATTCAATTTATTCACAAATTTTTTCCTATATTAATGACAATACCTCATCATTATACTCTGAACAATCAAAAATCTCATGTTCTCTTTCTGCAAGCATTACAAAAGTTTGCGAAAAATCTGCTGCCGATAAGTATTGAAGTAAGCATTCTTCGTTGATATTCACCATTTTCTCTCCTCGCCTTGTAAACAAATTATTACAAAATGTTAAGAAATAAAAATCAGACTGAATACTTAATTCATGAAATTAAAATTGAACATAAGGTCTATTTATACCAAATTGAAATCACCGTATTTTTTGATATGTTCAACCAAACCGCCGTCCTCAAGAAGTTTTATCATAACTTCCGGCATAGGCTTGAATTCTATTTCAATATTTTTTGTTATATCTTTTATAACACCTTTTCTTATATCGACTTCCAAATCATCCTGTGCATCAATCAGGTCGGTATTACATTCCAGAACAAGCAGACCAATGTTAATTGCATTTCTGTAAAAAATTCTCGCAAAAGATTTTGCAATAACAGCGCTTACACCCGATAACTTGATGATTTGGGGTGCATGTTCACGGGATGAACCAAGACCGAAGTTTGAACCTGCAACAATAAAATCGCCCTTTTGGACTTTTGAAGCAAATTCGGGGTCAGCATCTTCAAGAACGTGCTTTGCAAATTCGGGCAAATTTGAACGCAGATGAAAGAGTCTGCCCGGAGCTATATGGTCTGTTGAAATATCATCAGGAAATTTCCAAACTTTACCTTTTAACATAATTTCTCCTTTTACAAAATCTCCGTAGGGTCTGCTATATATCCGCAAACCGCACTGTAAGCCGCAACCGCAGGTGATGAAAGATAGATAAATCCCTCAGGATTTCCCATTCTTCCTTTAAAGTTTCTGTTTTGTGTTGAAAGACAAACTTCTCCGTCACCTAATACTCCGGCGTGAACACCGACACAAGGTCCGCAGCCGGGGGCAATAATTGTTGCTCCGACATAGTTTAAAATTTCAATCAACCCCTCCTGCAATGCCTGACGCATAACACCTTTTGAAGCGGGGGCAATGACTAATCTGACGTCGGGATGAACTTTCTGTTTCTTTAAAATTTTTGTTGCAATTCTCAAATCCTCAATTCTGCCGTTTGTACAGCTTCCGATAAATACCTGATCAACTTTTACCGTACCGAGTTCGCTGACAGCTTTAACATTATCCACTTTATGAGGGCAGGCAACCATTGGAACAACTTCATCTGCATCAATATTTATGACCTTTTCGTATTCGGCATCTTCATCCATTGTTATTGATTCAAACTTATATTCCCTGTTTCTTTCCTTTAAAAACTCGTAAGTTGTTTCATCGGTTTCAAACAATCCTGCTTTTGCACCCATTTCAACGGCCATGTTAGACAGTGTAAATCTGTCAGACATCGGCATATTTTTAACGAGCGAACCGCAAAATTCCAAAGCCTTGTATGTTGCACCGTCAGCACCAATTTTGCCGATAATATGAAGAATTAAATCTTTTGCGTAAACTCCTTTTTTTAAAGTTCCGTCAATAACAATTTTGTATGAAGCAGGGACTTTAAGCCATGTTTTACCGAGAGCTGAAGCGACTGCAATATCTGTACTTCCCATTCCGGTTGCAAATGCTCCCAAAGCACCCGAAGTACAGGTATGAGAATCCGCACCAACTAAAATTTCTCCGGGGTTAACATATTCTTCGACCAATCTTTGATGACAGACACCTGTTCCCCCCTCTGAAAGTATTGCACCCGTTTCTTTTGCAAACTGACGCATAACCATGTGAGAATTTGAAAGTTCTCTCCTCGGTGACGGGCAGGCGTGGTCAATAAATAATATCATTCGCTTCGGATTTTTAGGTTTTGCTATTCCGAGTTTTTTAAATTCACTAATCGTAAGAGGCCCCGTACCGTCCTGAACAGCAGTTACATCAACCCTTGCGATACATAAATCACCCTGTTTGACGGGTTTATCTGTGTGAGCAGAAATAATCTTTTCTGCGAGAGTTTGTCCCATTGTTTTCTCCTATACTACCAATATCGGGTCTGAAATGCTGTTAATACGTTTTAAGAGCTTACTGTTAGGCTCATAATACGGAGTAACAGTCATTACTTTTGCCGCAATATCAGGATAATAATATATAAATTTAAGTTCACTGTCTGTCAAAGGCAGCTGTGTATGAACATTCGCATATCTTGCAAGTTCCAGAACCGTTCTTGCTTCGTCCTCGTCCTGAAACTCAAGTTCAAGATTGTGATAAACATTTCTGAATCCTTTAATACCACCGTATTCACCAACGGTAATCTTACGACCGGTTTCAATAATTTCAGGTTCGCCTCTTCCGAGTTCTTCAAAGTCATAAAGCTCGTAATTTCTTCTGTCTTTCAGGGCACCGTCAGCATGAATACCTGATTCGTGAGCAAAAGCATTATCACCCACTGCAGGCTGATTAATCGGTATAGGTACTCCGAAAGCTCTTGACGTATATTTTGCAAGCTTCCATGATTTTGAAAGGTCAATATTTTCATCAAGGAAATATTTTTTTTCAAAACCGCTTGATTTTTGGATAGCGAGAATACACGAAACCAAATCGGCATTACCGGCACGTTCTCCCATTCCGTTTATTGCAGTATTGATATAGGTATCCATTCCCGCGTCTATAACACCTTTTGCACCCATAACAGAACAGGCAACACCCATTCCGAGGTCATTGTGAAAATGAGTTTCTATCGGCATTTCAAGTTCTTTTGCAAGGGTATGTAATCTTTCATAGGCACTGTGCGGGTCGTCATACCCCAGAGTATCACAGTATCTAAATCTGTCGGCACCGGCCTTTTTAACTTCCTTACCGAATTTAATCAAAAAATCTATATCCGTTCTTGAAGCATCTTCGGCATTAACCCCGATTGTGACAGCACCGCACGAAACAGCAGTTTCTACAGCTTCACAGGTTAATTTTATTATATCTTCCTTAGTTTTTTTGCCGAGGTATTTTCCGTTAATCATTTGCTCGGAAGTTGACTGGGAAAGATTAACGTGCTTGAGTCTCGGAACATTGCCGAAAGATTGCATTACATCTGCGGACAAGGCTCTTATCCACCCCGACAAAATCGTTTTGCTGATTGCACCCCTGTCAACAAGCTCCAGATTGGCATTAAGATAATTCAGTTCGTGTCTTGTTGTAGGAAATCCGAATTCCGAACGGGTGATACCCATATTATTAAGCATTAAGTTTATTATAGTTTTTTGAAGTTTTGCAAGTCCCAATCTTGATGTTTGAACACCATCTCTGTTGGTGACATCAGTAATATAAATTTTTGGCATAATATCCCTTTTTTATTGTCTTTTAACCAATTATATCACAGATTATTTTTTTTGCACAAATCTTAAATAGCCTGACCGGATAGGAACTTTCGGTAATGATAAACATCCCATTTAGCATTCATAATTCATAAGTAATAAATAAAAAACGTGTAAGGTTAACGGGAAAGAATTCCCGATAAGGAGGTAAAATGAATTTTAACAAACTTACGGCAGCAATAGCAATTTCCGCAGGAATGATATTGTCAGCATCCGGAGTATTTGCGGAAGAATACACTTTTGCACCGTCTAATACGGATATTATTGCAGCTTGTCCGTTATCGGACTGTCCTCAGGAAATAACGCCCGAAACGGCACAATGTCCTAAATGTAAAAAACACAAAAATAACTGTAAATGCAAAGAACAACGTTCGTGTAAAAAGGTTTCAAAGAAAAAAGATTCCTGTAAAAAAGAAAAGAGAACCTGCGAAGCTCCTCAATGGGAGAACAAAGTTTCCGCACAGGCATGCTCACCTTTGCCGGATAGTAATATTAAACCTTTTATGATGCAAAGCTACGCATATCCTGCAGCTGTTTACGGGAACAACCAAATGATAGGTGAACCTAATGCAGGTATTTACATAGGCGACAATATGGCTGAGGGCGTAAAAGGCGTTCCTGTAGCACATGAAGATTACAACAATTTAACAGGTGCTGCGGCAGGATGTAAACCCTGTCTTGAAGATGCAAGACCTGATATAAGTTCACTGGATTTGGACAGAAACTACGAATTGGCACAAATTCAGACAGAAACAAGCAAAGAGGGATTAAAGAAATCACTCGTACCTTATGAAATTTCTACTCCGACAGGAGCGGCAGCACCGCTAATTAGTGCTTTTGAGGATGTACCCGCAGGATTCTGGGCAGGCTGCGACATTAACAAATTGACAGAAAACAACATTATTGCAGGATATCCCGACAGAACATTCAAACCTAATCTTCCTGTATCAAGAGCAGAAATGGCAACTCTGACAGTAAAAGGCTTTAATCTTTTAAATGCACCGGATACTCAGGGGGCAAAACATTTTAAAGATGTTCCGAGCAACTTCTGGGCAAGCAAAATGATAAATAAAGCAGTATCTCACGGATTTATGGCAGGACACAGCGACACAATGTTTATGCCAAACAAACCCGTAACAAGAGCCGAAGCATTCACAATTCTTTCAAAAGGCATAAACTGCTCAATGGACGAATGTAAGGCAGAAGAAATTCTCAATAAGTACTGCGACGCTGACAAAGTTCCGTCATGGGCAAGAATTTCGGTTGCAAAAGCAATTGATGCGGGAGCATTAAACGATGCACCAAAACCTGATATGATTAACCCGAATAAAGACGCAAGCCGTGCAGAAATCGCTTCAATGCTTGAAAATATAAGAGTTTCAATAGGCTATTCAAATACGGATAAAGTAACCGCCAATGACTGCGGCTGCACAGGGGCGGCAGCATTCATCGAAAACGAAGAAATTGTCCAAATTCCCACATTACAATTAACTTTCAGCGATGAAATAAACGCAAAATCGGCTAACGTAGGAGATATGTTTGCAGCAAAAACCAATGACGCAATAACAATTAACGGTCACACATACCCCTGCGGTTCAACCGTCAGAGGTAAAGTTTTGAGCGTAATAAGACCTACAAAAAATTGCGCAGGTTCACTCCAGCTGGCATTCAATACAATCGAACACGACGGTTGCAGGGCAGAATTACCGCAGCAGGTTCTATCAGCTCAGGTAGAAAAAATCAAAAAGCCTAACGCTTTTGCAAGATTTATCGCAATGCCGTTTACATTAACAGGCAGCCTGCTCGGAACTGTCGGAAGAACTGTCGGAGGTGCGGTAGTAAGCGCAGGTAATGCGGTTGAACACGTAACCAACAGTGTTGGTACGGGAACGGGCGAAATCTTCCAGGGCGAATTCAGAGCGGCAGGAAGAAGCTATGCAGATTCAATAAAAGCACTTGTTAAAGCCCCGATTGACACAACAAGAACAGCTTTATCGGGAACAATGGGCTTATTCCAGACAACAGGCGATGAAATCGCATACCTTGTTGACCCAAAAGGAGTAAAAGTTTCTTCGGTAAACCCGAAAGAAAATGTTACGGTCGCATTTGCACCGTACACAAAATAATAAAAACTGTTATAAAAATAGTTTTTCCGGCCGATGAAATTTCATCGGTCGTTTTTTTACAAAAAATCATTTATATAGAGGATATTGATTATCAGAATTTAAAATAAAATTTTAACATAAGGTTTGTGTAAGTAAGGTTTTAAATTTTGAAAGCAATAAAAGAAAAACTGGCAGAAATAGCAAATATACCGGCACATCCCGTTTCACCGTATCCTCACGTAATAAGCTGGCTGTTCATGATATTTATGCTGTTTTCGTTCATTTATGTTTGCGAATTAACAGGAATGTAATTTAACAATCCCGAACAAATGAGCCTCTTCCTAAAACGGAAGAGGCTTTGTAATTTTGAATTTATAAAATTTTTAATTTTCTTTTTGCAAACCCAATAATTTTGCACCTTTTCTGACGGTTGAAGTCACCAGTTCTTTGAAATCATGTCCTACTTCCGATGCTTTGTCTTTTGCTGAATCAAAAATTTCCTTATATTTTGCGGAAGTTTCTTTTGATTTATTATCCGCATCGGCACTACCGTCGGAAAACAGACTTTTGCCCTTTTCCCACAATGCGCTCATAGTTGTTCCGATTAATGAGCCTGCCGTATTAATAACTTTTCCGACAGCCGATATTGCAGAACCCGCAAAAGATACCGCTTCCTTACCAACAACTTTTGCAGCTCCGCATCCTGCATATTTTAACCCGTTTGTTAACCCTATTGAAACCGTATTCGGCACAAAGTTTAAAGCCTCGGAAACGACATTCAGTTTTGATTCTTTAACGTTCTTTTTTACCTTTTTAAAATATTTGGCATATCCGACAGAAAAATCTCCGCCCTCATTTTTTACAGCACCCTCTTTCAGAGCATTTCCTGCTTCTTCAAGTTCAACTCCGATAAATGCCGCCAAAAAAGTTACGGGATTAGTCTGGGTCAGTTTTGAAACTATTGAACACGTTTTTGTTGAAACAACATTAACTATTTTCTTTGCAACATTTGATACAACATTTTTTGTTGTTGATTTTTCAAAAGTATCTGCTTCTTTTGTTCTTTTCCGTCTTGCCTTTGGCTTCATCTGCGGCACAGTCTGCATATCAGACTGAGAATTTTTTCCGACGGAAATATCAGACAATCTCGCCTGACAATTGAAACCCGTATTTCTTGCCGTTGTCATTTCGAAAGGCATGCTGACTTATTGAACCTTTTTGTTGTGTGTGAACAATATTATAAAAAATTTTTTCAACCGAAAATTGCCCATTTGTTACAAAAAGCCATGTAAAATAATATTAAGGCAGATTTTTGAAATAATTTGCATCATTTAGTGCTTTCGCTGTACAACCCATACCGTTGCGTGAATCTGTTGATGTTTTTGAACAATAATTGTTTTGAGAAAAATCTGTTCCCTCTGCTCCCATCGGAACAAGATAACCGTCATCATTCATTTGGAAGAAAAACAAATCATATCCTGTTTTGTTCGGTTTTTTTTCGTATCCGTTTGTATCAACTGCTAAGTATACATTACTACTACCCGCTTGATTTTCCATAAATATTGTCATACCGTCATTTATAATAAATTGACCGTCATCAAGATACTGCTGTACCCCCGAACCTGCATTTGAACCGCTATATGTTTTATAAACAGAAGAAGAACAACAATCTACACAGTTACTTGCACCACAATCTTTAGCAATAGAAAAATAAGGTTTAATCATCTTATACAAACGATAACTGTTGCCACCCGAATACACCTCATTAGGTGTCAACCTGTATCCATTTTTTGCATAAAACTTTTCTAACGAACCGGAAAGAACAGTTTGTGCTTTTAACAATCCCGTTCTGAGTTCTTCCCTGTTTGTCTTATTAATCAAATTCGGAATAGTCAATGCCGCAACAACACCGATAATAACGAGTGTTATAAGGACTTCAGCAAGCGTGAAGCCGTTTTTATATATTTTTAATTTGAGCAGACAATTTTTCATGACTTCAGTATAACACATTTACAAGCAAAAACAGATATATCTGTTTTTGCTTGTATTACTGTAATATTTTGTAATATAAACATCAATATCAAAGGAGCAAATTTTAAATAACAACCTGTTCCATTATTTCATCGCTTATATCGAAATTAGAGTAAACATTTTGAACATCATCGTGGTCCTCTAATTTTTCCATCAGTCTGAGAATGTTTGTCGCAACTTTAACGTCAGTAATCTCAACATAATTTTCGGGGAGTCTTGTAAATTCAGCGCTTTCAGGTTTAAATCCTACTTTTTCCAAGCCTTCGGAAAGAGTCTGAAGATTTTCAAAAGTTGTTACTACCTGATATTTTTCTTCTTCTTCGGTAACGTCATCGGCATTCAGTTCTATTGCAGCTTCAAAAAGTTTTTCAAAATCAACGTCGTCTTTATTAAACGTGATAAGTCCGACCGGCTTGAACATCCAGCCTACACAGCCTGTTTCACCGAGGTTTCCGTTAAATTTTGAGAAAAAGCTTCTTATATCTCCAGCAGTTCTGTTTCTGTTATCGGTCATTGCCTCAATAAATATTGCGGCACCGCCTGCGGCATATCCCTCATAAGTGATTTCTTCAAAATTATCACCGCCCTGTCCGCCTGCGCCTTTTTCGATTGCTCTTTTTATGTTGTCATTCGGCAAACCTGCAGCTTTTGCCCTGTCAATTGCGGTTCTGAGTCTGAAATTTCCTGCGGGGTCTCCTCCTCCGAGTCTTGCTGCCGTGATTATTTCACGGGAAAATTTTTGGAAAGTAATTCCCTTTTGTGAATCGACTTTGGCCTTTTTATTCTTAATGTTTGCCCATTTTGAATGTCCTGACATAAAATTCTCCGTTCATAATTGATATTTACAAGGTTTATTGTAATATAAAATTATGGAAAATAAAACTGCATTAGAATATTTTAAAAATAAAGATTACGAAAAAGCGCTGGAAACGTTTAAAATTATGCTTGAAGAGTTTCCGTCCGACAATGCAATTTTAAACAATATCGGTCTTTGCTACTCAAAAACGGGACAAAACGACAAAGCGGAAGAATATTTTTTGAAAGCACTTTCAGTAAACAATAAAAGTGTAGAAACATACGTAAATCTTTCGGACATTTATTATGCAGAAAAGAGAATTGCCGATGCGATAAATCTTCTTGAAACGGCTGTGACTCTCATACCCGAGAATATAGTACTGCTTCACTATCTGGCAAGAATTTATATAGAAGATGTAAGATATGACCTTGCAATAGACATGCTGAGCAGAATATTGGATATTTCTCCTGAAAACATTGACGCATACTGGGATTTGGGGAATGTTTATTACGAACTCGGCGAGTATGAAAATGCAGCTGCTGCATTTGAACACGTACTTGAAAAAAGAGATGATAACGCAATATTTTTCTATCAGACGGGACTTGCGTACGAAAGTGCGGATATCACAGATAAAGCTCTTTCAAACTTTTTAAAAGCCGTTGCGGTAAATCCCGATTTTTCACCGGCATACAAAAAAGCTGCCGTAATGTTTCTTGCGCAAAACGACAGGGAAAGCGCAAAAGAATATCTTGAAGATTATCTGAATTTTGATTTGCCTGAAGAAGAAAAACAAAGCATAAAATCAGTAATTGATAACATAAGTAAGTGATATTGCCTTATTGCCCGATTTAATTTTACCTCGGCTTTCCAGATAATAAAATGAAAAGTGAGGTAGCAATGAAACACGTGAAAATATATACTCTCGAATACTGTCCGTATTGCAAGAAAGCAAAACAAATGCTCTGCACTTCAAACATTCCGTTTGAAGAAATAGACGTAACGCAGGAAGAAGAAAAATATTCAAAAGAACTGGCAAAATTATATTCAATAGAAAAAGTAACATATCCCCAAATTTTTATAGGAGGGACACGAATAGGCGGCTCCGACGCTCTTGAAGAATATGTAAAATCAGGCAGATTGGTGCAAATTCTGAAAGAGGATTTGTAAAATGGGATTATTTTTTAATTACGACAACTCTGTATGCAGCGAGGGTTCAACCCCTGTTTTGTTTTCGTACGACCCGTCAATAACATCTCTTAAAGAATTGTTGATATACGAAATTTCACAAATGTCGTACTACTCGGTAAAGCTAAAAGAACTCGGCATTGATACAGAAAAAACAAACGACCGAATAATAAACTATATATCCTTAATGGTTGTTAATCTGGATTTCAGGAAAGAACAATTCTTATCTGTAATAAAAAACATATACAACAACGTCAGAGAGCTTGAAGCGGAATATATAAGCATATGCAAAGAACAGGATACAGAACCTGTAATTATACAGGGTGAAAAGCTTTCATTTGACACAAAAAAAGAGGGGTTCGCCGCAATGAATTTTGGAGAACGCCAATCAATATTAAAAAACACTGTTTTTTCAAAAAATAAAAAAATGCTCTCAGATATTGCTCTGATGCTTGTCAGCAACGCCTGTCTGTGTGTGACGGAAATTGAAAATTACGGTAAAAATACAGACAGAATAAAGTATGAAATTCCAAACATACTCTATTTGATTAATTACGGCAGCATGCCCGATGAAGAACTAAAAGAAAAACTTGTTGATTTTTCTAAAATAAATTTTCAGTTAATGAAAGAACTCTCATCGGTAATCTTAGAAAAATATGGTCAAATTGAGCCTGTTGAAGTGAATTTAAATATAAAAAAAGGAAAATGTATTCTTGTTTCGGGACATTATTATAAAAATCTTGAAATGCTTCTGGAATTTGCAAAAGACGAGGATATAAATATTTATACCCACAATGATATGCTTTTCGCACACTGTTTTCCGAATTTAAACAAATACAAAAACCTTGCGGGACACTACCAGCGTTCGTTAAACAATTTTGAACTTGATTTTGCCTCATTTCCGGGTGCTGTTTTAATCACAAAAAACTCCCATACAAATCTTGATGCCATAAGAGGAAGAATATTTACTCCCGATAACAACCCCGCATACGGAATAGGTAAAGTAAGCGAAAATGATTTAAGTCCGCTGATTAATGCGGCAAAAGAAGAAAAAGGATTTAAAAAAGATATTAATATAGGAAAACTGAGTGTCGGATACAACAAAGAAGCAGTTTTGGAAAAATTTGTAAGTTTAGCGGAAAAATTTCAGAAAGAAAAATACCGTCACCTGTTTTTTATAGGACTGATGAACTATAACCCTGACCAAGATATGTATTTTAACGATTTTTTTGAAAGCTTACCCGAAGATTGTTACGTAATTTCCTTTTCCTACAGCAGAAAACAAAAAAATGTATGGCACATAGATTTGTACTACGAAATGTATTTAATATACGATATGCTTGAAAAGATGAAAGAATATCCCTCAATTTGTGAAAAAACCACATTTTATCTCACAAAATGCAGCCTCCAAACAATTTCGCATGCCATGAATTTTAAAATGTATAACATTAAAAATATATTTTTGGGAGAATGCTGTCCAACTGTTATAAGTCCCTCTTTAGCAGACGGACTGAAAAAATTATTCGGTATTAAACAAATTTCCAAATCAGCCTCTGAAGATATTGAAAATATTTTACGCAATACAATTTAATATTCTTAACATAAATCCAAAAAAATTATATATGTAATATTTTCAGAATATATACAATTTATTTAAAAATGAGCTGTTTATATAATTTTTGAAAATTTATTTAACAAATTAAGAAAAATTACTTTTAATCTTACTGATTATGTTTTATAATTATAAAGTTATTAGTTAGGAGGCAATAAGTTAATGCGTATTCTCGTAAACGGAAGAAATATTGAAATCACTGATGCTATCAAAGCATATACAAAAGAAAAAATAGGAAAAGTTTTAACTCACTACGACCAAATTCAGCTCATTGAAGTTGTTTTGAACGTAACAAAGAACCCCTCTGTCAGCGAAAATCACACAGCAGAAGTTATCTGCAAAATGAATTCGGGTTCAATAAAGCTTGCAGAAAGTGCAGAAACAATGTATGCAGCAATTGATTTACTTGCAGACAAATTGTTAAGACAAATTGAAAAACATAAAAGCAAAACAATGAAAGCAAGTAAAAATGCTTCTATAAGAACTACTGAATCGGTTGAAGAAAATAAATCCGAAGAATAAAATTATATTAGGCGAGGGATAAAATCCCTCGCATTTTAAAAGAAAGTTATAAAATGCTCCCAATCATAACACAAGAACATTCATCACTGATTTTTGCCGAAATTTTTCAGGATGTTCACGCATGGCGAAAAAGGATGATTCACTACATAAAAGAAGAAAATCCCGAAATCAATTCGGCAATCATTGAGGCAGCAAATAATACGGAACTTGACCCGAAAGCAGTTGCCTTAGGAGCATACATGACATATATTCTTCTTGAAACCGCCGCAAAAGAAGATGAAAACGATATCCTTACAAAGGATTTTACAATAGACGGTTAATTAACAATTTTTATTTTATAGTTTTGAATTGGTTCCCTGCGAACCAATTTTTTTTGATTTTCTGTGGTATTTCTGACAGCAAAAACCCAACCGGATTTGGTATTTACAAATAAAAAGAAAGCCGCTGTACTTTCCACAACTCTGCTCACATCGTCAATTATCAGCTCCCCTTTGTCAGAAAGCTCAAATACCGTAAATGAAAACGGCTCAGACGCATTGCTTTCGATAAACGCATCAAATTTTATGTTAAAAATACGTGAAGTATCTTTTATTAAAGGCTTATCACGAAAACTGCATACGTTTTTATAAAGCCATGTTATAATGTGGTCAAAATTTTTAGTCATCTCTCTGAACCAGAGGGATAAATTTATCCACCAAATCTTTATTCCATTTTGTCCCTGCACCCTGCTTAATTATTTCAATAGCTTTATCAATATCAAATGCTTTTCTGTAAGGTCTGTCCTGAGTTAAGGCATAAAAAGCATCTATAAGCAGAATTATCTGGGAAGATACGGGAATATCACTTCCCGAAACCTTACCCGGATAGCCGCTTCCGTCCCAGTTTTCATGGTGTTTTTCAATAATCGGAATAACATCCTGTATACTGCTTATCGGTTTCAAAATATCTCTTGCCGCAATTACAGGGTGGGATTTTATAAGATTTTTTTCTTCATCAGTAAGAGCATCCTGTTTTTTAAAGATGTTTTCAGGAATCATAATATTGCCGATATCATATAATAAAACAGCTATTTTAAGCTTATCTGTTTCTTCAATAGACAATCCGCAATTTTTTCCGAGTTTAACCGCAAGCAGCAGTTTCGATTTGGTTGAACCAGATTGATAATCAATGTTATAAGACTGAGTAATTATATCAACAACAGAATAAATAACCTCTTTTGCACTCTTATCATCAAGCGAAACACCTTTTAATCTCGACAATATATCCCCTGCAACCTCTGACGGAATCTGTATGCGCTGCTTTGAAACAATATCGAGGAAAGCATTGACTGCAACTTGCTGCCAATTGTCGTCTTTTTGTTTTTGAGTCAGCTGAACCTGATTTCTTCCGTTTATTTTTGCGTGATACATCGCTTTATCGGCAAGCTCAGTCAATTCAAAAACATTTTTACTGTGTTCAAGGAACGTAGCAACTCCTATACTTGCAGTAACTCCTCCTATCGTATCAATAGGAACTGCTTCAATCGCAGCTCTCATACGCTCTGCCGCAATCATTGCGCCGTAAGAATCTATCCCCGGAAGAAGTACGTTAAATTCCTCACCGCCGATTCTTGCAGGAATATCAATAGAACGGGCTCTGCTTTTTAACACACCGGAAATTGCTTTAATTGCCAAATCCCCGTACTGGTGTCCATAAGTATCATTTATTGTCTTTAAATGGTCTAAATCCAGAGAAACGAGAGAAAAAGGCTGTCCTAACCTTAGAGCTCTTTCTGCCTCTCTGTTAATATTTTCTTCAAAATATCTTCTGTTATAAAGTCCTGTAAGAGGGTCTGTAATTGCCTGTTTTCTGACTTCTTCAAAAAGACCCGCTATTGTTATTGCAAGCTCAATCTGGTTTGCAAAAAGAGTTAAAAATTTAAGTTCGTTTTCAGAAGCTTCATCTCGGTTTGAAAAAGCCAACATACAACCGAATTCTTCATTATCATTAAAGTTTCCGTTTTTTTTACGGTAAAGAGGAACTACCATAACAGACTTACTTGCCGTCATTTGAGCCATTTCTCTGACATAGTCGTTTGATAAATCCGAAAGCAAACCACGGATTACATAATCCATATCTGTGGAATATTCAACTTTACGGTTTTTTAACGCCTTTGCCAAGATAAAATTTTCATTAAACGGGATTTTGTAATCTTCAACAGAAAGAAGTTCAATCTGTTGTTTGAGCTTCTTCATTACGGGACTGTCGGCATGTGATTTCACCTTAAAACACGAACCGTTTTCATCAAGCTCTTTTGTCAGAACAAAGGTGTTGATATACCCCATTTGCTCCTGCATTGAGTTAACAATTGTATTCATTACATTAACAAGCGGCTCGGAAGAATTCATCATCTCCCAAATATTACTCATCGTGAGCATTGTGTTGTTCGCCTTGTTTAATTCTTCGGTTTTCTCTTTTATTTCCTGCTCCAGCTCAATGTTGCGGTTATATATCTCCATAAAATCGCTCGGGTTGGTGCTTAAATTGTTTTCGACCTGCTGAATTTTTTCAAAAAAACCTTTTATGTTGTTAAAAATAGCTAAATCCTCATATTAATAATTTATATGATTATACTACTTATTTATTCAAATTGTAAGTGTCTGTTTATAATTTTTATGATTTCTTTGGAATTAACCTGCAGAACACACATATTTTTATCACGCTTTAATGTGCATTTTTTCTTCATACAGGGAGAACAGGGACATTTTGGCTGAACATAATCATATTTTTCTCCGACAGGAGCCGTTCTTTCCCCTGAAGTTGCAAAAAACAAGGTAATAATATCACACTTTCCGTCTGCCCACGCAATATGGGCAGTTCCCGAATCGGGAGATATCAGTAAATCAGCATAAGACAAAACTTCTCTCATATCATCAAGAGATGTTTTTCCCCGAAGATTTATTACATATCTTTCAAACCCTTTTAAAATTCTTTCTGACAAACCGTTATCTTTATCCGTTCCGGTGTATATAATATTGACTTTTTCTTTTAAATAATTCAGCAAATTTCTCCAGCCCTCTTCAGACCAGTGTTTGTTTTCCCATGTTGTTTCCGGAGCAATAACGACAGTTTTTCTGGATTTATCAAGAGAAGAAAGTATAAATTCGGCTTTTATCTTTGAACTGTTAGAAACAGGCGGCATTACAAATTCTATTTTATCCGCATCCGCACCAAGATACCCTGCGATTTCCAAATTTCTTTTTACTACGTGATAGTGAATATCAAATTGCTTTCTCGGAGATTTGATTATTTCATTTGCAAACAGATATGAAAATTCTCTTCCGTCCGAAAGCGCAATTTTTCTTTTGGCACCAGATAATGCCATTATTACCGAGCTTTTTAATAACTGCTGGGTATCAATCGCTATATCATATTTTTCCGAGCGAATATCCGCTATTGTACGGAAAAAATTAATAACTGACGAAATTTTATCTGATTTTTGCTTCCGTAATATATATACACGATTTAAAAACGGATGGTTAATCAAAAACCGTGATGCCTTTTCATCAACTACCCAATCAATTTGAGAGTCGGGATACTTATTTTTTAATGCCGAAAGCAAAGGGAGAGTGTGTATTGTATCACCCAAAGCACTTCTTCTTATTATTAAAATTTTTACTCTTGCATTCATAATACTAATCAATTTGTTGATAATCTGTTTATAGTATATTATCACATTATAAACTTTTTGGTTGAAGTTTTTATTTAAACATTTGATATTATAAAAACAAAGAGAAGAAATTGCGTAAGTGTAGAGATTGGAATGAACAGAAAAACATCTGAAAAGACTAAAAATACTATTAAGTTATGTAAAGTAAAGCTTGAAAATCTCAGGAACAGGTTAGAAGAATCAGACGAGGCAAATGTGGTGTATAACCGTATTTTGATAGAAAAAGCCGTTCTTGAAGAAGAACTTAAAACGAAGCCTTTATTTACCCGCATAAAAGAACTGTTTAGAAACAAAAAAGAAAAAAGAATTTGCGATTATTTTGCAAAATAATTTACACAAAAAAATAAAAATATAATTTGTTATTGTATAAAAATTAAAAACATTTTACTCTGTAATTATGACGGAAGTTTTGTTTAGTAATTTATCGCATTCTCTTTTAAAACACGACCCGCACAATCCCAGCCGTTACCACTATTTGTGCAATTAGGTGATGAAACATTACCTGCAGGTATTATACCTTTATTTTCAACGAGATAAAATACAAATGTGTCATAGCCAATTATATTCGGACCTTTTCCGCCATTGACATCAACTACAATACGACCGATGGCGTTAGCTTTATCTTCCTCAGATATTCCGTAAGTTGCACCAATGGAATAATATGAATACATCTGTCCGTCCGACGTAACCGCAGACTTACCATCAGCAATTCCCGAATTTTGACCTGCAAGATTTTTATAATCAATGGCATTTTTTCCGAAACAATCAATAAAATTGCTGCATTTTTTGTTTATACTAACAACTTTTACAAATTCATCAATAAAATTATCATTTCTGAAAAAAGAATAATCTCCAACTGGATAACCTTTATTTTGCCCGATTTTAAGAACTGCCTGAGAAAGCACGGAATTTGCTTTCTTTAAACCTGCAACGTACTCATTCTTTTTTGTATTGTTAATCAGCGTCGGAATTGTCATTGCTGCCACAACACCTATAATTACGAGCGTTATCAGCACTTCCGCAAGTGTGAAGCCGTTTTTGTATATTTTAATTTTGTACAGACAATTTTTCATATTTTCAGTATAACATAATTCTAAAATAAAAAAGGCACAAATTATCTCTGTTCTGTTATAGTAAGAGCCTATGTCTATTGGGTTTTGGTATTAATTCATTTTTTTAAATTTTTATTAATTATTTCTATTTTCGTAATGTTTTGTAATATTAAAATATATTTTACTGTCACGCTGAGCGGCATAGAATCATCTTTAAGATTTTTCGATTCTGCTATTTATTAAGTTTTAATCAAAATTTAATCCGTCGAAAACAAATGGAAAATTCTAAAAAACATTTGCATAAGTAAGGAAATAATCGTTAATAATTCCAAAAAGAACAGGCATTACAAGATATAATAATAAAGCGCCCAACAGAGGTTTAAACAGGAAGCTTAACTGAAATACGTTAATCTGTGGTGCGGTTTTTGAAATAATACCGAGAATTATGTCCTGACCCAAAGTTGCAATCAATACGGGAGAAGCAAACTGCAATCCTATATACAAAATATTTGAGGTAATTTTTACGAGATATTCAAGGTTTAAAATTTTGTCAAGAGGAATTGATGTTCCGTATATCGGAAAAATTTCAAAACTTCTTATAAAAGCATTGAGCATCCAGTAAACACCGCCAATATTTATAAAAATTATAATTCCGACAAGACCTAACAGTTTACCCATCAGAGAAACCTGTCCCGATGTCGTGGGGTCAAGAACGGTAGCCGAGGACATCCCCATTTGAGTGTTAATCATATCACCGCCTGCTTCAACCGCCATAATAATACAGTATCCGATAAAACCTATCAAAGCACCGAATACATAATTTATAATTATACTGAATACAAGAGAGGCATCAGCAGGGGGAGCAGAGGGTTTTAAGATACCTATAAGAAAAATTGTAAACAGTACGGCAAATCCGATTTTTACATTTTTCGGAAGCTCGCTTCTCTGAAGTCCGGGACAAAGCTTCATAAATCCGAGCATTCTTACAAATATCAAAAATCCCGCACCGAGAACGGAATTTAATTGTGGAAAAAATGTTGAAAAATGAGAAACAATATACTGAAGCATCAGCTCTCCGCTTTCATTTCAGGGATATCAATTTCTACAAAAACATCATTTTTATTTTTTAATTTTTCACAAACCTCTATTTCATAAGAAATAATACCATTGTCGGTATTTATATCAACTTTTGCGCAGCCTTTTGAATGTGAAGAAAACAAAATTTGCGAATTTTCACCCGTATAAGAGTCAATCGGTTTACCTTTTATTACTTTTGCATCAGAACTGTTCACACTGATAATTTTCGCATCTGAAAAATAAATATAATCAGTATTCGGGTAAAGCTGAATTTTTTCGGCAGCCAAGGCCGGTAAAGATAATAAAAACAGTGATAACAAAAGTTTTTTCATAGACTACCTCTTACCGTTTTGCTGCATTTTTTGAGCTTCTATTTGAGTCGGTCTTGGAACGGGCATTTTTGAAGCCGCATTATATTTTAACTTTTCAAGATCGGTCATAAACGGGGGATTTCCGCCCGCATCCATTATTTGCTTAATTTTGCCCGATTGCTGAATACTGTCTGCTTTCATTTCATCGGTGAAAGGGCGAATGTACTTATAGTAATTCGCATCTAACACATAATTTGCATTTTTCGGAACAACGTTGCATGAAAGATAGATTGCTTCCTGAAGAAGATTACAAAGCATTCTTGTAAAGCCTGTACCTCCGATAATGATTACAAGAAAAACAGCGGTAATTTTAGGAGCTGCTGCAATTGTTTGTTCCTGAACCTGAGTTACTGCCTGCAAAATACCGACAACCAAACCGATTGCAGCAGCTGTAAGAACGCAGGGAAGTGCTATTGCAAGCATCAGCATCATTCCTTTTCCCATAAATTCCATTAAAATTTCCATTTTAAATACCTCAGTTAAAACTTCCCGCCAGACCGTGTACAATAAGACTCCATCCGTCTACGGCAATAAATATAAGCAATTTAAACGGAAGCGAAATAATTGTCGGCGATAACATAAACATACCAAGCGCAAGAAGTACGTTCGCAACAATCATATCAAGCACAATAAACGGCACGTATATAATAAACCCAATCTGGAAAGCTGTTTTCAGTTCGCTGAGAATAAAAGCGGGAGCGACTTCCCAAATAGTAATATCATCAGGTGATTCGGGAGCCTTACCTTTTGAATGTTCCAAAAAATATGCCAAATCCTGCTCGGTTGTATTTTTCAGCATAAATTCTTTGAGCGGTTTTGCGCCCTCAACAACTGCCGTCACCATCGAGCCTGATTTTTGATACGGTTCATAACCAGCTTCCCACATATTTTGAAAAACAGGTCCCATTGAATAAAAAGTCATTATCAGCGATAAACCGATAAGAACCATCGTGGGCGGAATTGACTGTGTTCCCATTGCCTGTTTCAAAAACGAAAATACAATTGCATATCTCATAAAACTCGTCATACACGTAAAAACAAAAGGTATAAACGAGAATAAACTCATGACAATGAGCAATTGTATTACAGGGTCAAGATTTTGCAATAAGTTTTCCATTTTAAGCCTTCATCTTCTCATTTATACGTTTCAGTGCAGGAGCAATATTTTCCCTGTCCTCCGAAGCAAAATTTAAAATGTTTGCATCAGAAATATGTATTTTCTGAGGAAGAGATTTTTCCAATGCAAAGGTGTCCTCATCTGTTTTTTCCGTCGCATCAAGTTTTGCGAGAAGAGTTGTCCTGTCATAATCAGAGGCAACAAGAAATCTTTCTTCACCCGCTTTTATGACGAAAATCTGTTTACGGGCATTTATTCTCACACCGCTTTCGATTTTTAAAAAATCAGCTTTATTTGAGGAAAACCCCTGAATACAAAGTTTTTTATATATAACAAGGCAAACTGCAAAAAAACCAGCCATAGCCATTGTATAAGCAAAAAAGTGAACTATATACCCCTGCATAAACAAAACTCCTTAAATATCTTCATCCTCAATATCAAAATCATTGTAATTAAAGTTTTCATCGACAGCAGTTGCTTGTCCCTGCGGATTACCCTGCATTTGTGAAGCTTCTGCCTCTTCCTGCTGAGAAATTTGCTGCTGTACAACCGGCTGTGGCGCCTGCTGAACAGGTTTCGGTTTATCTCCGTATACTTCTTCAACTCTGACCGCATACTTATCATTTATAATGACCAATTCTCCGGAGGCAATACATTTATTCTCAACTTTAAGATATATTTTGTTTTCGTATAAAGAAGCGAGGTCAACGACTGTTCCCTCCGATATCTGTTTTAATTCTCCGAGAGAAATTGTAACATTTTCAAATTCGGCAGTTATGTCGACGGGGATAACATCCCACATACCCGAATCATTATTAATATTTTGAGTCATATCTTCTTTTCCTCCATTGTTGTCTATCCCCAAAATAATTGAAGTGTCTGGGGATATCGCAAAAGTTTTTTTGTTTCCCGTAATTTCTACTGTCATATTTTTTATATTGCTTTGTTCCAGAACAACAATATCACCGGCTTCAATATGTCTGACATCATAAAGAGGCATAACGGAAACACCCGTGATTATGTTTACGGGAATTTTGTATCCGGCAAACGAAGCCATGTCAAAAGCCTGATATTTTTCGGCGACAGCGGCATCAGGTAATATTGAAATCGGAATTGACACAACCATTTTTCCGACCTGTCCGTTGTAACTTTCAGCTGCAAAAGTAAAATGTGCCATATTGGGATTTTGAAATTCATCAAGTTCTCTTATTACAAATAAATCACTAAGACCTTTATAAATATACCCGTTTAAACCTGTCAAAATTTTAGATTCCAGTTCGGTCATCAGGTCGACCGCAAAATCCTGCTGACATTCACCGAGAATACTTGACAAAATCAAATTCATCATAGCCGAAGAAATTCTGATAAAAACATCTCTTTTTTTATCAATTCTGATTTTTGTAACAAAATATTCCTCGCCCGTAAAAAACACATTGTCTTTTTCACTTACAGACACTATTTTGAAAGCAAAATTACGCTCGGTAAATTCTTCTGTACGTGCCGCGACAGCCGAGCCTAAAACTTTTTCATACCACGCAAAGGTATCATTTAACCCCTCTGAAAATTCGGAAATGTATTGAGAAATTACCTCTGCCACTTTTACCACCGGTTATGACGAAACCTGAATATATTTTTTATATTAAGGATATCATTCATTTGTTGTACAACATCTATTTGTAGAATACAACATCTTTCAATTAAAGTTTAATGATTTCAAAAAAATTTACAAAAGTATAATTAAAACTTTTTAATTAATGAGCAAAAAGATTTCCGAAGCTCATCAAAATCCGCATTGAGAGCAGCAGATTTTGCAATAATCACAACCGAAACAGAGTTTTGAACTTTATCCGGCAGTTCATTTAATCTTTGCAGTGAATAATATATTTCTCTTAATCTTCGTTTTATTTTGTTACGTTTAACAGCTCTTTTATGAACTTTTTTGCTAACAACAAAACCGGCTTTTGTCGGGTCAGTGCTGATTTTTTTGTTTGAGCCGCAATATATAATAAAAAATTCGTTGCTTTTACAGTTTTTTAATCTGAAAGCAGCCGAAAATGAAATAGATTTTCTAAGTCTGTATTTTTTCTTTAACATAGTTATATTAGACTTGAGGCTGCCGGTCGGCAGCCTCAGAACACTTATGCTCTTTCTTTAGCGGTAATTGCTATCTTGTGACGTCCTTTTGCTCTTCTTCTGTTAAGAACTTCTCTTCCGCCGTCAGTAGCCATTCTTGCTCTGAAACCGCTTACATTTTGTCTTTTTCTTTTTGTTCCTTCAAGCGTACGTTTCATTTTATTTCTCCTTGAATAATAATCTATTAGTTATATTATGAATGATAAACAAGACAAGAATTAAAGTCAATCGTGAAAGGATAAATTGTTATGAATTATAAAATCGGATTTATCGGTGCGGGGAAAATGGCAACCGCAATAACAAAAGGAATTATTGATGCTAAAATATGCGAAAGCAGTAATATATTTATTTATGATATTAACGACAACGCTCTTGAAAAAATCCGGAAAGATTTGAACATTACGCCAAAAAAATCTGCCGAGGAAGTTGTTTCATATTCTGACATCATGATTTTTGCCGTTAAACCATTTGTAATGAGAGATGTCCTTTCAAATTTAGAGGGTAAATTTAAAGAAAATCAGCTCATTGTTTCAATCGCAGCAGGAATTTCTACAAAAACTATTGAAGAATATACGGGTAATCTTCCCGTAATAAGAGTAATGCCGAATACACCTGCTTTTGTTAAAGAGGGAATGAGCGCAGTTTGTAAAGGAACCTTTGCTCAGGAAAAAGATGCTGACATCGTTTGCGAAATTTTTAATTCTCTCGGAAAAGCCATAAAAGAAGAAGAAAAAAATATTGATGCAATCACGGCTGTCAGCGGTTCGGGACCTGCATATTTTTATTGTTTCATCAACGAATTTGCAAAGGCAGGAGAAAAATACGGTCTGAATAAAAATACGGCTCTTCTTTTGGCTGCCCAGACGGCTCTCGGCTCCGCAAAAATGATTATGGAAACAGGAATATCTCCCGAAGAATTAATCAAAAATGTAACCACCCCCGGAGGATGCACCGCTGTCGGAAACGATATCCTCACAGAAAACAAAATCGGCGAAATTATTGACAAGGTCGTAAAAGGCACAAAAGACAAGGCTCACGAACTCGGCAAATAAAATTCTGAAAATATCAAAACAAAAAATTCTGATTACATTTTTACGGCGAAAGCATATTTAATCATTTCTCTTGTCGTTTTACATCCTGCCGTTGGGAATTCACAGCTTCCCTGGTTTGTAAATATACCGGAGTTTGAATTTCTTTCAATTCTGAATGCAAATAAATCTTTTCCGTAAGCATTAGGACCTTTATGACCGTTTATATCATACAAAAACACAGGACACGAACCGACAGCACCAAATGTAATGATTATTTGTCCGTTTGAAAGTACATAAGAATAGTCTGAATTATTTATAGAATCCTCGTCAAATCTCGCACAGCCGGCAATTGTATTATAATTTTTATAAGCAGGGACACAGCCGTCTGCTTTTGCATTTCCCTTACAAACTTTTTGGAGAGAAAGATTTTTTGCCAATGTATTAAAAAAACTGCCACATTGACCTTGTACCAACGCACCTCCGTTATCCTGATCATAATAGCATTGTACATAGCCGTAAAAATCATTCATTTCAGTCTTATATAGAGCTTGTGATATTGTTGAATAAGCCTTTTTAAACTGTGACTTTAGTTCCTCTTCTTTAGATTTATTTATTGCGGTCGGGATTGTCAAAGCAGCAATGACACCGATAATAACGAGAGTTATCAGCACTTCCGCAAGCGTGAAACCGCTTTTGCATATTTTAAATTTCAGCAGACAATTTTTCATATTGTAAGTATAACATATTCCCAAATAAAAAAACTCGTGTTTTCTCTGCTTTGATTATATTAAAGAACATTATATTTTCCTTAGCATAAAATAAAGGCAAGATATTTACACTTTTATAAAAAGTGTTAAAATAGATAATATTCTGAAAAGAGGTAAATCATGAAAAAAAATTTATTTAGCCGCATAGTTTTTATTTTGTTTTTTGCGTTTTGTATTTTTGGCACCGTTTCCGAAACAGCCAAAGCATACACAGCACCACAGGAACTCCAAATCAACCTTAATTCCGATTGGGAACTCGCATATTTTGATATGAACAGTACCCAATGGATTGCAGAATATGGCTTAAAAGGTGAAGATGTTATTCATTTTAAATGGACAAAACTTGTTACGGTAAACGGTTTAAACAACATGCCTCCGGCTGTTACAACCGATTATTACACCCAGCAATTCAAAATATTACTCCAAAATCAGGCAAAACAAATGGGAAGAGAACTGTATTATAATACTCTGCCCTCACCCGCGGGAGAAAAATGGTTTGAATGGTCTATATCAGGCAGAGGTGAAACAGAAATTTGCAGAGTAATAAAAATAAAAAATACTATATATCACATGCATTATGCTGAAAAGAAATCTCAATTTTCCCAGGCAGAAAGAAACAACATAATTTCTATATTAAAAAGGATAAAAATAAATAACTAATCCGAATACGGTTATATTGCATCCTGATGCAGTTTCTTTTACTGACTGGCAAAAAGATGTAATTTAATTCTGAAAAGAGGATGTCTTTTTAAAAGACATCCTCTTTAATTTTATTTATTTTCAGTTCTAAACCGATGCGGGAACCTGATGTTCAAGAGCAAGAGTTCTTGTTGTAATATCCGCAACTTCAGACGGACCAAAGTACTGAATAGCTCCGGGGAAGAGATAAGCTTCATTCATTGCCCATTCTTCTCTGTGGTCTTGCAGATACTTAAATACATTTCCATTGGTTTCCACAAGTGCTTTTTTGATTACTGGCTTAAATTCGCCGTGACGTTTTTCCATATTCATCATCATTGTAAGAGGAATACCGCCTGCAACCCAGTCTTTTGCGGGAGCGGTAAGATTTCTTACCGAAGAAATGTATCCCGTAAGTCCGAAATTCATTAATGCAAAAGCGTTGAAGCCAAGCGAATAGCAGTAATCGGCATCAAAGTTTGACGGGAATGCACATCTTCCCTCATATCCGAAGAAGTGAGCCAAATCAGAGAATTTTCCGTTGTAGCGTCCGTCCGCTTTCATTTTTGCGAGACGTTCTTTAACCATAGCGATTAAAAGTTTTTCGGTATCAATTCTTGAAACCTGAACGTTTCCATGAGGATCTCTGTCCATCAAAAGCTGAGCTTTAATAAATACCGGCAGAGAACTGTAAACTGCCGCATTTTGGGGTTCTAACTTATTTTTGATAATTTCAAATTTTTCCATATCAGTTGAAGCATTCATGTAATCTGCATCATCCTCAATCAACGCAAGTGTATCATTGAGATTTGATATCATTGATTTAATTTCGGGGATAAATTCAATCAGTCCTTCGGGAACGAGAACAATACCGAAGTTTTTGCCCTGCTCTGCTCTTGCTGCAACAACTCTTGTAATTTCAGTAACGACAGAAGACAAAGACATATTTTTTTGTTCAACCTCTTCAGAAATAAGAGTTACATTCGGATGCGTCTGGAGAGCAACTTCAAGTGCAACGTGAGAAGCGCTTCTTCCCATTAATTTAATGAAGTGCCAGTATTTTTTTGCAGAATTTGCATCTCTCTGAATGTTTCCGACGAGTTCCGCATAAGTTTTTGTTGCGGTATCAAAACCGAAAGAAATTTCGATTTGTTCATTTTTCAGGTCACCGTCTATTGTTTTCGGGCAGCCTATAACCTGAATACCTGCATTTTTTGCGAGGAACCATTCTGCAAGAAGTGCTGCATTAGTATTGGAATCATCACCGCCAATAATTACGATACCTGTAATATTAAGGTTTTGGCATACATTCCATGCTTTTTTAAACTGGTCTTCGGTTTCCAGTTTAGTTCTTCCGGAACCGATAATATCAAAACCACCTGTATTTCTGTAATTATCAATAATTTCGGAAGTAAGTTCGATATATTTTCCGTCAATAATACCTGACGGACCACCGAGGAAACCGTATAATTTGTTTTCCGGGTTAGCCTGTTTCATTGCGTCAAACAAACCGGCAATAACGTTGTGTCCACCGGGAGCCTGACCGCCTGATAAAATTACGCCGATATTTTTAACGGGTTTTTGTTCTTCCCTGTCCGAAGAAGAAAAATTAATTACGGGCAAGCCGTATGAATGTTCAAATAATGCTTTTATTTCTTCCTGATTTGAAACTGACTGAGTGCTTTCGCCTTTGGTCATAACAAGTTTGTTAATTCCGTTTGCGAGAACCGACGGCAATTTCGGATTATAGTTCAGTCTTTCTTTTTGAAGAGGTGAAAGTTCTTTCATTTTTTTACCTTTCCTTTAAAAATCTGTACAAAAATATTTTAACATAAATAAAAATGAAATAAATTCGGCATGTACTTTGAATTATATTTATATTAAAATCTGAATATGAAATAGTAATAACAGGGGCGAAAAAATGCTTGTATCCATAGAATGGCTTAATGAATTTGTTGATTTAAACGGTTTAAAACCGGAAGAAATTGCTGAAAGTCTGACAATGAGCGGACTTGAAGTTGAGGAAATTGAAAAAACAGGTCCAAAATTTACAAATATTGTCACGGCAAAAATTCTTGAATTGAGTAATCACCCAGATTCAGACCATTTACACCTCGCATACATTGACAACGGCAAAGAAAAAAAGACTGTTGTATGCGGTGCGCAAAACATACAGGCTGGACAAATCGTTCCTTACGCTTCCGTAGGTTCAAAGGTTCTGAACAGAAAAACAGGAGAACAATTTGAACTGACTCCCGCAAAAATAAGAGGGGTTGTTTCCGAGGGTATGCTCTGTTCGCAGGATGAGCTCGGTCTTGACGGAATGCAGGAAGAAGACGGCATTTTAATTTTAAACAGATTGTTTGACAATGTCGAAATCGGCACTCCTCTTGAAAAACTTCTCAACATACAGGAAGATATTATTCTGAACGTTGCACCGACAGCAAACCGTGGTGACGAAATGTCTGTTATAGGTATAGCAAGGGAATTATCGGCAATTTACAACAGGAAACTGAATTTTTCACCTTTAGAATTCGTACAGGATGTACCAAGCGACAAATTTGAAGTGGAAATAAAGGATAAAGACACCTGTTCATACTATTCCGCAGCTGTTTTGGAAGATATAAAAATCAAACCGTCTCCCGACTGGATGAAAAGACGTCTTGAAGCATGCGGCATTCGTTCAATAAACAACGTTGTTGACATTACAAATTACGTTCTGCTTGAATACGGTCAGCCTCTGCATTCTTTTGACAAAGACAAGCTCAGCGGTTATTTATGCGTAAGAAGAGCGGAAGAGGGTGAAACCATCGTGACTCTTGATGAAGTTGAAAGAAAACTCAACAGAGATACCGTTTTAATTGCAACAAAAGAAGCTCCGGTTTGTGTTGGCGGAGTATTCGGCGGATTAAACAGCGGTATTGATGAAAACACAAAGAATATAGTTCTTGAAGCCGCATACTTTACGCCCTCCTGTAACAGAAAAAGCGCAAGAAGCATAGGTTACAGAAGTGAAGCAAGCGCAAGATTTGAACGGGGAGTCGACATAGAAAAAGTAAAACCTGCGCTTTTCAGAGCAATTCAGCTGCTTGTTGAACTTGCAGATGCAAAACTAACGGATATAACCGAAGCAGGAACTAATAACCCCGAAAAAATCGAGATAACTCTGAGATTTGATCAGATTAATAAGGTCATCGGAACGGAAATTCCGAAAGAAAAAGCGGTTGAAATCCTTGAAAATTTAGGTTTTACATTGACAGGACAAAACGGTATTGCAGCAAAATTTGTTGTTCCCGGGGCAAGAAGAAATGATGTGACAAGAGAAATTGACCTCATTGAAGAAGTTTCAAGAATTTACGGCTATGACAAAGTTGAAGCAACTCTGCCGAAGAAAACTCTTGCATGCAATGTAACAAAAGAAACAAAAATGCTCAGTTCAATTTCGGAATTATTCTTAGGACACGGCTTCAACGAATCAATGACATCATCTCTTATCGGGGAACCTCTTTTGAATAAATTTTCACTGGACTACGAAAAAGACAAAGCCGTAAGAGTAAAAAATGCCCAGTCTGAGGACCACACAATGCTCCGTCAGACACTTGTTGCAAACATGTTAGAATCCTTTAAAACAAATTACGACAACGGAAACAAGAATCTGAGATTATTTGAAATCGGCAGAACTTATTTTAAAATGGCAAAAGCAACGGAAGTTGAAAGCGGAGTCATTGAAAAGCTCACGTTATCAGGTATTTTGAGCGGTGAAACAGAAAAAGGTATCTGGAGCCGAAATGTAAAAACAGACTTTTACACACTTAAAGGCGTACTTGAAGACTTGTTCTCGATGCTCGGAATGGCTGAAAGAATAAAATATGTTCCCTGTGAAGATTTAACATATCTCCACCCGGGAAGAAGCGCAAAATTAAGCCTGCTTGCAAAAGGTAATCCTCAAATCGGTGTATTCGGTGAGGTTCACCCAATATTGACAGAAAAATTAAAATCCACTCAAAAAATATACATTTTTGAACTCGATTTATCAGCAATTTTGAAAGAAATATCATACACAACAACCAAGTACAAAAAAATACCTCAATTCCCTGAAATTCAAAGGGATATTGCTTTTGCGATAAATGACGACATTACTTTTGAAAAAATAAGTGCCGTAATCAAAAAATCTGTTGATAACAAGCTCTTCAACAGCCTTGAACTGTTTGATATTTATAAAGGCGAACATATTCATGAGGGTTTCAAAAGTCTTGCATGCAGAATAAAATTGCAGAATAAAGAAACAACCTTAACCGATGAAGTAATTGAGGCAGAAATTCAAAAAGTCAGAAACGGACTTCAAAAGAATTTCAGTCAGGTACAATTCCGATGAAAACATGCTATTTTCAGGGAACTTTCAACCCCCCGCACAACGGGCATCTTTTGATTGCGGAATTTGTGCTTAAAAACACCGGTTACGAAAAAGTTGTATTCGTCCCTGCATACAAACCGCCGCATAAAGAATTAAATGAAAAAAATCCTCTGCACAGACTGAATATGACAAAACTTCTGGTCGAAAACAAAAAAGGACTTGAAGTTTCCGATATTGAATTTCAAAGAGAAGAGCCTTCTTATACCTACGTAACAATAAAAAATTTAACATCAAAAGTAAACGACCGTCCTGCAATAATTATTGGTGATGATGCTTTTGACAAAATAGAAACGTGGTACAAAACAGATGATTTAAAAAAATCGGTTGATTTTATACTTATTCCGAGAGAAAACGGCTGCACCGAAGAAAAACTGAAAATTTTAGAAAAAAAAGGTTATAATTATATAAGATTAAATATGCCATTTGTGGGTATTTCCTCAACACAAATCAGAGATTTGATATCAAAGGGTTTACCTACAAACGGATTAATTCCCGAAGAAATAAGAAGCTACGCAGATGAAAACAATTTATACAAACATAACGACAGATGAAATTATAGCAGTGTTAAAAAAGGATTTGAATGAAGAACGATATCTTCATTCGCTTGGTACTGCAGAAATGTCAGCAGAACTTGCAAAAAAATACAATTGTGATGAAGAAAAAGCGTATATTGCAGGATTATTACACGATTGTGCAAAATGTACGGATTTTACAAAATCACAGGAAATTGCGAGAAAATATATAACAGATATTACGGAAGAGGAAATAAACAACCGAAAGACAATACACGCCCCCGTAAGCGCTTATATTGCTAAAACAAAATTCGGTGTTAACGATAATGAAATTTTATCCGCAATAAGATTTCATACAATCGGCAAATGCGATATGTCTGACTTTGAAAAAATCATATTCATTGCGGACAAAATTGAAACAAAAACAAGACCTGAAGAATTCAGAAAACTGATTGTTTGCAAACTTGAAGAAGAAAATCCACTGAACGAAGCAATGTTTCGGTGCTGCGAATTAACAATTGAAAGCCTTGTAAAAAGAAAATTACCCATTTGTTATACAACTATTGTGGTTTACAATAATTTGATAAATAAAATAAAGAAAGGATAAGAGTTTTCCTATCCTTTCTGATTCATTATAATTTTAACTATTTCAAAGCTTTGATAACATCTTCCGAAATATCGGTTGCACCGTACAGTGCTGCAGGAACAATAAGTGTATAACCGCCGTTTTTGGCTGTTTTCTTAACAGCATTGTCAAACCCCTGATAAATAGCTTTGCTTTTTGCTTCTTCCTGTTGTCTGAGTTGTGCAGCCATATTCTGAAGTTGTTTGTTGTACTTTTCTTCTTTAGCCTTTCTTTGAGCTTCAGGAGTTTTTTCAATATCAAGTCTTGCATCCGTAACAAACTTCTGAACCTTAATTTCTTCCTGACGCATCCATTCAGTTGCCTGTTGAGCCGCAGGATATTTACTCATTACATATTCAACATTTACATATCCGTACTTTTCGGCAGCTATTGAGGGCATACCAAGAGCAAGCATCAGACCTAAAGATAAAAATACTTTTTTCATTAAAATTCTCCTGTTTAAAATTACTTAGAGAATTTTTGCATTAAAATATAAAAAAGTCAATGAACATGCAACTATATTGACCTCTTTTTCGGGATTATAACAAATCCAACTTAAAAAATTTTAACATAATTTTGTTAAAATATGATTTTTGTAATAGACTCATTCTTAGGAATGGTTAAAATATGACAAAACAGAAATTATATAAAAGTTTGGCAGTAGTCGGAATTATGTTATTCTCATATGTAGCAATACTGCTTGTATTGACAAATGAGGGTCTTGAAAGCTCGTCAACAATGATAAAAAATGACGAAGCGGACTTATCACGGACAATTCCTTTTCAGGAAGCGGATTTTAGTGAAATTCAAATTAATAAGAATTTACTGGATGTTGAATAAAAAATAAGAGATACCAAAGTATCTCTTTACTGTTAAAATAGACTTGACCGCAAATTTTGAGATTAGATAATATAAATAAAACGTATACAAAAATATTTGGAAGGAGAAAAGCGTGGCAATTCAAATAACAAAAGAAGTTCAAGACATGTGCTGCATTTGCAAAGGTGCAAAACATGAACCTGCTCCTATTCCTCAGGAAGGAGAATGGACAAAGGTTAAAAAAATAGAAGAAATTTCTGGTTTAACACACGGATGCGGATGTTGCGCACCGCAGCAGGGAACCTGTAAATTAACTTTAAACGTTAAAAACGGAATTATACAGGAAGCATTGGTTGAAACCATCGGCTGCTCGGGAATGACTCACTCTGCAGCAATGGCAGGAGAAATTCTTCCCGGAAAGACAATTCTTGAAGCATTAAATACCGACCTTGTATGTGATGCAATTAACGTTGCTATGAGAGAATTATTTTTACAAATAGTTTACGGCAGAACACAAACTGCATTTTCAGAAAACGGATTGCCGATTGGAGCAGGTCTTGAAGACTTGGGAAAAGGACTTCGTTCACAAGTCGGAACAATCCATTCAACAAAGGAAAAAGGTGTAAGATACCTCGAACTTGCAGAAGGTTACATTCTGGAATTAGGTCTGGATGCAAATAACGAAGTAATCGGCTACAAGTTTATACACCTCGGCAAATTTACCGCAGCCCTTAAAAAGGGTGTTGACTACAAAACCGCTTTTGAAAGCAATGTAGGAACATACGGCAGATTTGCAGATGCAGTTAAAGTAATAGACCCCAGAAAAGAATAAGAGGTGTAAAATGGCAGAATTTGAAGGAAAAGACAGACGTGAGGCAACAATACAGGCCGCACTTAACGAATATGGTATCTCATCACTCGACGAAGCAAAAGCAATTTGTGATGAAAAAGGAATTAACGTAGAGGAAATCGTAAAAGGCATTCAGCCGATTGCATTTGAAAATGCTGTTTGGGCATATACTTTAGGTTGTGCAATAGCATTGAAAAAAGGTATTAAAAATGCCGCTGATGCTGCTGAAGCAATCGGTCTCGGATTACAGGCATTTGCAGTTCCGGGGTCAGTTGGCGACACAAGAAAAGTTGGTCTTGGACACGGAAACCTCGGCGCAATGCTACTCAGAGAAGAAACTAAATGTTTCTGCTTCCTCGCAGGTCACGAATCATTCGCAGCAGCAGAGGGTGCTATCGGTATCGCAAGAAACGCAAACAAAGTAAGAAAAGAACCCTTGAGAGTTATCTTAAACGGTCTCGGAAAAGATGCAGCTTATATCATTTCAAGAATTAACGGATTTACTTCTGTTGAAACCTCTTATGATTACAAAACAGGTGAATTAAAAGTTCTTAAAGAAACTCCTTTTTCAAACGGAGAAAGAGCAAAAGTAAAATGCTACGGTGCTGATGACGTTTCCGAAGGTGTTGCAATTATGATAAAAGAGGGTGTTGATGTTTCAATTACAGGTAACTCAACTAACCCGACAAGATTTCAACACCCTGTTGCAGGCACATATAAAAAATGGTGCTGGGAAAACGGAAGAAAATACTTCTCAGTTGCATCTGGCGGCGGAACAGGAAGAACTCTTCACCCCGATAACGTAGCAGCAGGACCTGCTTCATACGGTATGACGGATACTATGGGCAGAATGCACGGTGATGCACAATTTGCAGGTTCATCATCAGTTCCTGCTCACGTTGAAATGATGGGTGTTATCGGTATGGGCAACAATCCTATGGTTGGTGCAACCGTTGCTGTTGCTGTTGCTGTTGAAAACGCTCAAAAGTAAAAAATAAAATAAAACAGAAACAAAAAGACCTCCTTTTATCAGGGAGGTCTTTTTCTTATACCAGATTTATTCTTCAATATAAAAATGCAGTTTTACCTGTTCTCCACATTTAACAATTAAAGAACTGCCTTTTTCAACATAAGAGAGAGGCGAATCTTTATAAACCTGTTTTGCGCCGTTGGCAAGTCTGTTTTGACCATCTTCAGCTTTAACAACACCTTTTACAAAAGAAACCCCCTGTGAAATTCCGGGAACTTTAATCACTTGACTTGCTACCGTTGTTGCACCTGTTTCAGCAACTTTTTTTGCAACTTCTTTTTTATCAAGCGGCTGATAATGAGAAACCTTTACAACAATATTTTTTTTGGACAAATCAGTTTCGCCGTCTGAATTTATACTCTTTTCCAGATAAAATTTAAAATAACCCTGTCTTTTGCCTCTCAGACCGTCCTCAACCTGCACTACTTTTCCGTATAAAATGCTGTCGGCATTTAAGCGAGAACCGTCATCAAATTCTACCGGTTCATCTAATTTTACCTGAAAAGAACCTGCGGGATTTGCGGTTGAAAATGGAGTTTCAGCCGTTCCGAGAGCAGATTCCGAACAATGAGCGGAAATTGAAGTCATAAAAAGAAGAGCTATTGTCAGAAATATTTTTTTCATTTTATACTCCTTAATTTTTTACACAGAGATTTTATACCAATGTAACTTCTGAATTTATTTTATAGAATAATTCCGAAGAAATCAAAAATTGTTCAGGATTTGAAGTAACAAAAAATTGAGGTTTAAAAATATTCTTTTCGGATAATATATTTTTTTCCTGCAAATCTTTTACAATGAAATTTGCAAAATATTCTGATGGGTCAATAAAAATATCTTTTCCGGCAAAAGAAGAAAGAACATTTCTCAAATAAGGGTAATGGGTACAGCCTAAAATAATTTTTTCAACTTTATTTTCAAGTAAAATATTTAAGTGTTTTTCAATAATTTTTTGGTTTTCTTTGTCTTCAATCGCATTATTTTCGACCATTTTTACCCAATCGGACGGACAGCCGTGTTCATAAACCGCCAAATCAGGCGAATATTTCTGAAGATTTATTTTGTAAGCATGAGATTTTGCAGTTACTTCGGTAGAAAGCACCCCTACTGATTTGATATTCATTGCTGCTATCTGAAAACACGCATTTTGTACAAGCGGATAAAGAATAAAATCAACTTCATCTTTTAAATCATCATAAACTGCTGCTGATGTTGTATTACAAGCCATAACAACTGCTTTGACATTCTTTTTCTCAAAAAATTTCATTGTATTTTCAGTTATTTTAAGAAGTTCTTCTTTTGTTTTTGTGCCATAAGGAATATTAACCGTATCACCGTAATAAATAAAATTTTCACGGGGCAGCAGGGCAGACAGTTTTTTAAAAACAGTCAAACCTCCTATTCCCGAATCATATACGCCAATTGGTCTGTTATCACTCATTTTAATTATTACCTTTTCCAAAATAGTTTATTATGCCCTCGCAAACGGCTTCTGCTGATTTTTCCTGCCGCTCTTCCGTCAGCATATCTTCACGTTCCTTTGTATTTGAGATAAATCCGAATTCCACAAGTATTGCGGGAACAGTTGTATGTCTTATTACATAAAATCTTGATTTGATTACGCCTCTGTTGTTTGAATCAATTTTTGAAATAAGAGCTTTATGAACAGCTTTAGCAAAATCAAGACTGTCATCTTTCCAGTAATGAGTTTCAATTCCGTTAATTTCATCCTTTTCACAGGCATTAATATGAACACTGACAAATAAATCGGGGTTTTTATCATTCGTAACAACTACTCTGTCATTTAAAGAAACAAATGTATCGTCATAACGTGTCATAAATACCTTGGCGCCCTGTTCTTTTAATTTTTTCTCAATTCGTTTGGCAATATCAATTGTCATTTGTTTTTCCTGGACGGAATTTCGCATTGCTCCGGGGTCAGAACCGCCGTGTCCGGGGTCAATTATTATAAATTTGCCTGCGAGATTTTGCCTGCCCGAAACAACGGTTACAGGATTTTTAACCGACAGAACAAGTTTTGTCGCACTCATATTTTCAAGACAATCGACTGTTGTTTCTGAAGAAATCGGAATTGTAATTAACACACCTTCATTACCGATATTATCGACCAGAATATTTTTTATACTGCCCGTTTTTAATTTTTTTGCAAGAGAAGAAATACTGTATGCTCTTGCGTTATACAAACTTAATTCAAGAGTTTTTGATTTTCTTTTAATTGAATGAACTATCGGCTCAGAAAATTCAAGTTGAATTTTATCGGTATTTGTACGGTATTCCTTATTTACAGCAACTTTTGCCGAAACAATATTTGCTGAATTTGAAAATAATCGGATATTAGGAATATTATCATCCCGTGCAATCAGAATATTCTGCAAATCATTTGAATAAACAGCAGTATATTTAGAGGGATTGGGAGTGGTAATCACAACCCGTATTTTAGTCGGTTCAAACTGACCCACTTTGGCAGTATCAGTATCATTCAGCTTATATTCACGATTTCTGTATTCTTTTGCACAAACAGCATTCGGAATATCAAAAACAACCCTGTCGGGATTTGAAAGATACATAACTTTTTCGAGATTGACAACCCCGAGTCCTGCCATCAAAAGACTTTCCTGTCTTACATTAATGTTTTGTACATAAAACCTTGAAAGCAGCTTTGATTCCAGCAACGGTGGATTAACACGGACAGGTTCCGGTTTTGGCGCAGGTAAAACAACATCCTGCGGTAAAATAGTTTTATCTAATTTAGAAAGCATTTCATTTGAAGAATTAGCAAACGTAACGGATTCAGATGGCTGCGACATATCAGCTTCGGATATTCTTAATTTTTCAAAATAATCATAAGCACTTGATTTAACTTCTCTGTATATCGGAGTCAGATAATCCTGAACCGGTTTATAATCAGCTATTTTTATAATTATGCTGCCACCTATATAAAAAACTTTTAAGTCAGCAGGATTGAATGTTGAATTATAAGTCATAACCAGACGCACTACAGACGGAGAAACCGAAAACTGAGAAAGTTTTAAATTCTGAAGCCGTCCGTATTTAAAATCAAAATTACCCTGTTTCCTGGTTAGAATTGCGTTATCAATATCAAGAAAAATTCTGTCGGGATTTTGAAGAACGCCTTTTCGTATTGAGGGCGCAGACTCATTCCCCGCGGTCGATAAAATAATTACACTGTCAGAACTGTCAAATGTAATATCATTTATCTTGATATCGGCGTAAGCCGCAGAAAAACAAAAGGCAAAATATATAATAATAAGTTTTAATATTGTATTCATAATTACTTTTGATAATACATTAAAACTCAAAATTAGCAATTTTGTTAAATATTGCAACACTTATAACTAAAAGAACTTACATTCTGTAAGTTCCTGATTAACCTTTCATATTAAAAGTTGATTTAGCCTGACCTTTCCTCATCGTAACACCGAGAGAATAAGCCATTCTGTTATATTTGTTAATTTCTTCCTGTACATTTCCGCTGAAAACGTTATCTGCTTTTTCAAAATAGTCAACCATCGGTTCCCATAAGCTGTTAACCGTTTTTACGGCAGTATCTTTTGCCTGTTTTAAAGTTCTTGTAGGCAAAGTTAAATTCAAACCGAAAGGACGGTTAAAAAAATTGTTTGTATTTGTGCTGTTATTTCCAATCATTACTTACATGCCCTTCGATTTGTATATATTCTTTATCGGCACATTCTTCTATAACTTTAATGATTAATAAAGAAATGTAAAGAAACTTTTGTATGATTTTTAAGAATTTATTTTAATTTTATCTAAATCATCGTGATGATAACCTGCTTCCCTGCAAATGAAATCGACCCAGCGATATAAAATTTCATCGTCTGAAAGCTGGTAAGAAATCGGCGAACCGACTTTTAATGTCAGTTTTTTTTGAAAAGGATATTTTGCATAACCGTCAAAACCGACTATTGCGACAGGAACTATATCCATTTTTGCTTTTTTTGCAACAACAACAAAACCTTTCTGCATGTGGGTAAGGTCATTTCCCATTGTCGTTGTTCCCTGCGGAAAAATTCCGATTGACCATTTTGTTTTTTCAACAATATCTTTAATGGTTTTAAAAGTTGCAAGTTCAGGCTTACTTCTTTTTACCGCAAATGCACCAAGCCAGATAACGAGGTGTCTTAAAAGCCAGTTTTTATGGGTAAAAAGTTCTTCCTTTGCCATATAAGCAACTCTTCTGTTTACCGCAAGAGAAACCATCGGCGGGTCTATATATGAATTATGATTTGCAGCAAAAAGATATCGTTGTTTGGGGTCTATATTTTCTCTTCCTACTACACTTACTTTATAGTAAATATATCCGACAGGATAAACAACAAAATATAAAAACCAATAATAAAAAGCCGAACCGCAAAAAGCGTATTCATCCGGATAACGCCTATTATAGTTTTTGTTTTCTTCTTTATTCCGCCAAAACATTTTTACTCACACTCATATAAGCTCTAAAGGTATTTTACTATGAAAAATTAATTTAAACAATAATATTAATATCTCATATTAATGATAAAATTAATTTAAGAAACAAGGGGTTGATAAAATGAAAGAATTAATACAAAACGAAAGATTAAAAGACAGATTTATAAAGTATGCAGGATATGATACCGGTTCAGACCCGGAAGCCGCTGAAGAGAAAATTCCGAGTACAGCAAAACAAACCGAACTTGCAAATATACTTGCCGACGAATTAAGAAACATCGGTTTAGAAAATGTTTATATTGACGAAAATTCTTTTGTATTCGGAACTTTACCCAAAAACAGCACAAAAAAACTTCCCGTAATAGGTTTTTTGGCTCACATGGACACAAACAGTGATGTTCCGACAGGTCCTGTTTATCCGCAAATTCATGAATATAACGGGGGAAATATAACTTTAAAAAACGGTACGATTATTAGTGAAGAGGATTTAAAAGAATTCAAAAATCACACAGTTATCACCTCTGACGGAACCACTCTTCTCGGAGCAGATGACAAAGCAGGAATCGCAGAAATAATTGAAGCTGTAAATGTTCTCAGAGAAAATGCGAATATTGAACACCCAGAAATTCAGATTATTTTTACTCCTGACGAAGAAACAGGAATGGGCATAAATATTCTTGATGTCAATAAAATCAATATTGATTTTGCCTATACCGTTGACGGCTCACTCCCTTCAGAAATTGACACGGAAACCTTTAACGCTTACAATCCGGAAATCAAAATTGAGGGAAAAGTAGTACACTGCGGGTATGCCTACAACAAAATGACAAACGCCCTTTTGGTCGCAAATGAATTTATTTCTGCACTTCCCAAAAACGAAACTCCTGAAACCACAAAGGATAAAGAGGGTTACTACTTTGTAAACGAAGTGTCCGGAAATGCAAATTCTGTCAGAATAAAAATGCTCGTGAGGGATTTTGACAAGGATAAAATTATTGGAAGAATTGAATTTATAAAAACAATTCTCTCAACTCTTGAAAATAAATATCCTGACGCAAAAATTACTTTCAATCCTAATAAAAAATATTCAAATATGAAAGAAAAGCTGAAAGAATTTCCTCAGGTCATTGATTATGCAAAAGAGGGAATATCATTAAGCGGAATTGAACCGAGAGAAATGTTTGTAAGGGGCGGCACCGACGGCTCCGCACTGACGTTAAAAGGTCTTTTAACACCAAATTTGGGAGCAGGAGGAATAAATTTTCATTCAAAATCCGAATTTGTGACGGTTGAAACAATGGTAAAATGCACAGAAAATATTTTGAACATAATAAAAATCTGGACTGAAAAATCCGAAAATATTATGGATTTAATAGAAAAAAGAAGAAAAAATTAATTTTCTCTTTCTAAAATCATCAAAATATCAATAGGAGTACAGTCAAGAGCTTGCGCAATCTTGCAGAAATGTTCAAAGCTCAGCGTTCTGTTTCCACGCTCAATCATTCCGTAGAAAGATACCGACATCCCAACTCTTTTTGCCATTTCAGCCTGAGATACAGACATACTTATTCTCAAATTTTTAATCAAATTTAATAAACTATTCTTATCCATTGCTCAATTATAAAGAATTTCGTGTTTTTTGTCAAAAGAGGCAGTAACAACACAAATAGTGTTATGTTTTCCAAATAAGGAAACAAAATAAACATGTTCGTGATATTATTTACTTGTTATGGACTCAGCATTATTATTAAATCCCGTATTAATATCGGTCATATTACTTTGTATACTCTGTCTTATAAGGGTAAATGTACTTTTGGCTCTGATAATTTCAGCACTTGCAGCAGGAAAACTTTCGGGTATTCCCATCGGAAAAGTTATGAATACTTTTGTAGATGGAATGGGAGCAAATTCGGAAACTGCATTGAGCTACATTTTGCTCGGAACATTTGCCGCAGCAATGATGCACACCGGATTAACCAATATTCTTTCTGACAAAATTGAAAAATTTGTCAATAATAAAAAATATTTTCTTTTGTTGATATTGACCGTTCTTGCAGTTATGTCACAGAACATTATTCCTGTTCACATAGCTTTTATTCCGATACTTGTCCCGCCGCTGCTAAAATTGATGAACTCAATAAAACTTGACAGACGTGCGGCTGCCTGTGCCCTGGCATACGGTTTAAAAATGCCTTATATAGCAATTCCTGCTGGTTTCGGGCTTATTTTTCAGAGCCTTATTGCCGTAAATATGACCCAAAACGGAATGAGTGTTTCAACAAACGACGTATGTAACTCTGTCTGGATTTTGGGAATTGCAATGACTGTCGGTCTGCTCATTTCAGTATTTATTACGTACAGAAAGCCGAGAGAATACAAAGAAACAGAACTTGACACTTCAACAGAACAGAAACCAAAAGAAAAATTCAATAAAAAGCACGCAATGACATTACTTGCAGCTCTTATGACATTTGCCATTCAGCTTTGGACAAAATCACTTCCGCTCGGTGCTATTGTCGGACTTACAATGATATTCGGTACGGGAGTTATCAAGCACGACAAAACAGACAAACTTATTGATGAGGGAATCGGTTTAATGGGGTATATTGCTTTTGTTATGCTCATAGCCGCAGGTTTTGCAATGGTTCTTAAGAGTACAGGAGGAATAGATACTCTTGTTACTTCGCTTACACCGCTTATGAGTGCGGGAAAATTTGTTGCCGCATTGCTTATGCTCATAATCGGCTTGTTTATAACAATAGGAATAGGCACATCTTTTGGAACAATTCCTATTTTAGCGGTTTTATTCGTTCCTATATGTACTAATTTAAATTTTTCCGTAACATCAGCTATTGTGATAATTGCGGCAGCCGCAGCTCTCGGGGATGCGGGCTCTCCCGCCTCAGATACAACACTCGGACCGACTTCCGGACTAAATGCCGACGGACAGCATAACCACATAAAAGACACATGTATTCCGACATTTTTACATTATAATATAGCACTTATAATTTTCGCATTAATTGCTGTTTGCCTGTTTAAATAGTTTAATAATTTATTGCATTTTCTTTCAGAACACGTGCAGCACAGGTTTCACCGCTCGACCAGGATGCACAGTTTGAATAGGACGCACTTCCTGCAGGAATTATTCCTTTATTATTAATGACGTAAAATATAAAAGTATCATAACCGAATTTGTTGGGATTTTTTGGTCCGTTCAAATCGACGAGAATGCGAACAAGTCTGTTGTCGCTATCTTCAGAAGAAATTCCGTAAGTACCAAATGAAATTATTCCTATTGACAAAAAAGAAAACAACTGACCGTCAGAGGTAATTACCGATTTTCCCGAATCATTTACACCGGAAACGCTGTTACCATTTGTAAATTTATACTGGCTGAGGTTTTTACCGCTGCACTCAGCAAAATTATTACATTTTTTATTTACATTTACCACCTTTACAAATTCATCTGCAAAATCAATATTCTGCAGGAAAGAATAATCTCCGACCGGATAACCTTTACTCTGACCTATTTTAAGAATAGCCTGAGAAAGTACAGAATTTGCTTTTTTCAAACCCGCCACAAACTCATTCTTTTTGGTATTATTAATCAATGTCGGTATGGTTGCGGCAGCAACTATGCCGATAATAACAAGCGTTATCAAAACTTCAGAGAGCGTAAAACCATTTTTGTATACTGTAAATTTGCGCCAATGATTTATCATAATTTTATTATAACATGAGGCATGCTAATTTTTATATAAGTCCCGCTCTGTTCTGTCCTGTTAAAGCCTGCGGCTATATGGCTTTCGTGCAAACAATTTTTATTTACAATTTGTAATATAATTTTATTGCAAAGGATAATTTTCCTTTTTTAAATTAAAAAATGCCGAAGGAGGGACTCGAACCCTCACGGATTTCTCCGCACGCACCTGAAACGTGTGCGTCTGCCATTTCGCCACTTCGGCATAACTTAATTATATATTAGCCGATTATTATTCGTCAAGTTTGAACTTTTTAAAAATTTTAAGGTTTTATATTGTATAATCATAATTATGAATTACAGGAAATATACTATGAAAAAAATATTTAAAAAATTATTATCGCTGATTATTTTTCTTATATTCGCACAAATTCCCTCTTTTGCGGAAGAAATTTCAGAGCTGTATTTGATAAAAAAATCCGCTTTAAATGATATAAAAGCTGTTTCGGACTTTTATTCACGCCAGAACAATCTGACGGTTGATGCACAAAGCAGCTATTCTGTTTCATATATAACAGATTCGGATTATTTTGTTGTATTTTTTGAACAAACTGGGGATGACGTTTATTTTTACTATTATTCGCCGTCAAAAACAGATTATTCATACAAAGACATTATTTCAAGACTCAAAGGCAGGCATTATTCCTGCAAAAGAGAAAAAAATCAACAGCAAAAGCTGATTTTTTATAACAAAGTAAAAGCAATTAAGGGAACTCAGAAATTAACCACAGCGACAAATCAGGAGGTAAACTCACCCTCAGCACAGATATATGATTTCAGCGATACGGCACAGGAAAAGTATGATAAAATAAACAAAGTGCTGACTAACCGCCCCAAACAATCTCCCCAATTAGAAATTCCAGACAAAAATGCCAAAAAAGAAGAAATTATTGTTAACAAAGATGATTATGTCACCATTCCGGATATTGAAACAAAAAAGCAGGAAGAAACACCTGTTCGGGCAGGAAAATATGATATTCCCGCGGGTTTAACCCTCAATACGGTAATTCAGTCAGACATTGAAACCTCAAGTTTGGCAGAAAATGACAGGATTTCGGCTATTTTGCAGAATGACCTGTATATTAATAACAAACTTACAGCAAAATCAGGAAGTATTGTTTACGGCAATGTTGTCGAGGTTAAAAAGGCAAGCGGGGGATACAAAAACGGTGCATTGGTTTTACAATTTGATACAATGCTTACAACAGACGGTGAAAAACTTACTTTAAAAACAGAAAAATGCAATTTTTCATTATCGGACAATTCAAGAGGTAAAAAAATTGCAGGACAGGTTACGGGAACAGCTTTAGCCGGTGCCGTGGGCGGACTTTTAACCGGACTTCTTACCGCAGCAATAACATCTTCCTCAATCAAAAAAGGTATAGGTTATGGTGCTGCAATAGGCGCGGGAGCGGGTGCGATTTCGGGAATAGTATCTGCAGCAACTTCAAAAGGTGAAGATGTTTCAATTACAGAGGGAACTCCTCTTGTTTTAAAAACTGTTTCATACTAAGTAATAAATAATTGATTTATATTAAAAAATCCTGTATTCTGAATAAAAAGGAGAAAACATGAGAAGCAAACATTTAATAACATTAAGTATAATATTTGTAGCAGGAGCAGCTTTGCTGTTTTTGATAATAAAAGGATTAAAAAGTATAAAAGTTGATGATTTTAAACCCGCGGCAATTATTTTTGTAATAGATTCATCTGCATCTAATCAGGAAAAACTTCCCGCACAAAAGAAGTTTGTAAAACAATTATGCTCAACACTTGACCCAGAGGACCACGTAAAAATCATAAAAGTTTCCGAGGATGCTTACCTGATATACGAGGGAACACCCCAAAACGGAAGCGGTATAACAAAATCTATGAACGCATTTACACAGTTTGCGCCAGAGGACAGAGGAACAGCGTACGGTGATGCAATGAAAAAAGCTCTGCAGCACTCAATTACGATGAAGCAAAACGGATATACTCCTGCCGTCATTGTAATCGGTGACCTGGAAAATGAGGGTGCAACAGCAAAACAAATAAACTGGAATACATTACCTGCAAACATACAAAATGCAAAGAAGCAAGCTCCAGATTTGTCTATGGCATTTTTGTACGCTCATCCCGAAAAATTAGACTTTGTAAAAGGAAAATTAAATCCGATACTGGGTGAGGATCATTTAACCGTTGCAACAGAACAGACAATAGATAAAGTTTCAACAAAAATTATGCACGCAATCGGAAGGTAGGCAGGCACAATGTCTGTTATAATATCTTCTTCGCAGCAGGAAAAAGAATTTAAAGACCAAAAAATCATAACTGTCGGTTCTTTGCCGATTTATGATTTTTGTCTGAAAAATTCACCCGAGGATTTTTATTATATTTTGGAGAGAAATTCCGACGGAAGCTACGTTTTGTCTGCAAACTCCCCAAAAGGTCCCAAATTCAAAGGGCAGAGATTCCAAGCCCTGCAAATAAACAATATTTTAAGGTTATTGTTTGATAATTCGGAAGAATTCATAAATATCAAAGTAATTCCCGAAACTTCAAAAAAGACATTAAAAGATATTGAAAACGAAGATTTTGACCAAAACGATATTAAAGTTTTGTACAATGACGATAAAGCAGCACAAACAAAAATAAAGCTTGATAAAATGAAATCCGCCGTTGACGAACAAAGAATTGCTATTGTTAAGGAAGTTTCATACAAAATAAATGATTTAACACAAAAAATATCACAAAACTTAAAGGGAAAAATATTTACCCACATTGCATTGTTTTTTGCGTCGTTAGTTTGTGCTTTTGCGGTTACAAACTACCTTACGGGTTTATCAATAAAAGAATCTGCCGACTACATACATCTTCCGACTGATGCCAAAATCTGGTTCATGTACACAATTATCATATTTGGTATTATGTTGATATTTAAGCAGGGATTTTACGGATATTTTCAGACAAAATCGCAAAGCGCACCCGTAAAAATGCACATATCCGTTCAATATTTACTGACAATTCTTTCATCGCTCGTAATTTTCGGCGTTTATACAATAAATCTGTTATATTATCTGGATTATACAAACAATATAGTCTTTCCTCTGTTGATATCGTTATTTTTTGTTATGATAACAATTTCTCTTGCAATAGCATCGGCTTATTTAAAATCTAACGGCTCGGAATTAACAGAGCTTCTGAACCGTTACGAATACAGAGAAGATTTTGAAAAAGTAATGAACGAATACCAAAAGTGGGTAGGCTATTATGTTAATAATCTGAGCGAAACAAAAATCCAATATGTAAAAGACAGAATTTTTCATTTACGTATAAAAGAAGTTTTTGAAACAATTATCGGAATTATTACCGCACCTTTTCTTGCTTACGGTGTTTCCAACACGCTTGCAATGTGTTTTCCCGAAGCTGCCGGTTGGATTAGAATTTCGGGTTTGAGATTTTCACCTGTATTTCTTGTTCTCGCCACATTTTTAATAATATTTGCATTTTTTCTGTTTGTTCACGGATTTACAGTTTCAAAAAAAATCAGCAATTCAAACGTCATAAAACAGGACGGGTTTAGCAATTATCTGGAGCATTGCGCGGAAATACTCGGACTTACCGCAACAAACCGTGCAAAAAAGGAAATGACGTCAACGTTTTTTATTGCAATCGGAATTATTCTTATTGAATTTACTATGAATATATCATATTTTTCAAACGAAATCGGACAGGATATTTCGGGTTTATTTTTGAGCTTTATGGCTGCACTTGTACCAACGGCACTCTTAATTGCGGAAACTTTTTTATTATCAGGTACAAAATTTAAAATTTATGCTTGCGACGAAATTCTGGCAAGGGTAGATAAATAAGTATGCACAAAAATTTTCTGATATTTTTTATTCTTTTTCTTCTGATTATTACAACTTCACTTGTTGTAATTTTCAGACCGAAAACGCATAAACCCGTTGTTTTTGAAAATCGGGATTTTAAGCTTGAATTAATATCACAGTCAGCCGAAGTTAACATCCCCAAAACAGAAGTCGAAATTAATGCTGAAGCACCAAAAATCAGTATAGAAACACCTGTTGTAAACGTAAAAACCGAACCCTTGGATGTTAACGTAAAAAAACAGGAAGTTAAAACAGAGAAAAACACAAAGCAAAATACTACCCAAAACAAAACTCAGAATAAAAACACAACACCCAAAACAGTCCAAAACACGACAGCACAAAAAAACAGCACAGCACCGCAGCAAAAAGCAACCACAAATAATAAAAATAACAATGTTGATACAAAACAAACAAAAACAGAAGCAAAAACTGTTGTAATACCTGAAAAAACGAAAGAACAAAGTAAACCGGAAACGGTTGTCATTCCTAAAGCAGAACAAAAAACACAGGAAACGAAGCCTGTCACCACTCCGCAAAAGCAAATGACTCAGGAAGAGCTTGAAATAATAGCATGGAACAAATGGCGTTCCGACCTGCAAAATCAGCTTATGAGAGATTCCAAAATATCTGCCCCTATAGGAACCCGATTTATGTTCTCGTTTACGGTAGATAAATTCGGTACAATTACAAATTTAAAAACGTGGTCAAGTAATCCGTCATACACCCCTTTGGCAGTAAAAATTATTAAACCGATATTATTGGGATATCAGGGAAAAGCAATACTTAATTTTCCCGCCAATTCAAAAAGAATTACAACAAATGTTGACGGCGGTTTTACAATGGCTTATTCAAGCAATTATTCAAAACCATCTGATTACAACGATTATGAAAGAGTTAAAAAATGATATACAAATGCAAAAATTGCGGACGTGAATACGATACACCGACAGATTACTGCGAATGCGGGAATAATTCGTTTGAAATAATTGGCGAGGAAGCAGAAATCACACCCTCTGCCGCAGAAGAGGAATATGACGAATACGGCGAAAGAATAACACATTCGGAACAAATTTCACCCAAAAACAACTCTGATTTAGAGCTTTTGTATAAACCCGATTTTAAATATACAAAAAAAGAAAATCAGGAAAATAAACAAAATGTACTGCCAATAATAATTTTTATAATTTCTTTAATAATTTCGATTATACTTATAATAGCGGCTATCAGTTCTCCGACAAAGAACAAAGACAATATTGACGAAATAAAGAACGTTGCACACGAAATATCAAAAGAAGAGCCAAAACATACAAATATAGAAGATTTTTGGGATAACACCCCTGCTGAAGCACCTGATGCAAATAAAACCCAAAAGATTGAAACTTCTCAAAAACCAATACAACAACAAAAAACGGTTCAGAAGCAAAAACCTGTACAAAAACAAAATACATCACCACAGGCAGTTAAGCAAACACCTCCAAAACCGAATATTCAGACAAAACCTGTTAAAACGAACGAAAATAAAACGGCAAATTCGGTTAAAGAGCAGCCAAAGCCTGAACAGAAAGCCCAAAAGTCTGAACAGAAAACCCAAAAGCCACAGGAAAACAACCCTACACAAGAAGATAAGGCTAAGTTAAACACATACAAGGCAAATTTAAGGCAGTATCTTTTCTCGGCATTTCCCATACTTACGGTGCAGGGTTCGGGAACTGCCTCTGTCGGATTTTCAATTTCCTCAGAGGGAAAATTGTTAAACAGAAGATTTGTTACCCAATCCGAAAACAAATCACTTAACGACGCAATGTATCACATGCTGATGAAAACACCAACGTACACTGCCCCGCCAGCTTCTTACAAAGGAGAAGAAATTATCCTTGAAATGAAATTCAACAACGGGCAATACAGCTTTTCTTATTTGAAATAGAACGAAAACCGTTTTTAGTGCAAATATTTCATGTTGCTGTTTTTAAGGATATATCCGGAACAATCCCAGCCCTGACTATTTTTAGTACAATCGTTTGTAAGATGTGGATAAACACCATCAACAGCCATAACAAAAGCGAAGATATCTCTGCCTATTGTATTTGGTTTTTTGCTGCCGTTAACATCATAATAAAACACAGCACATGCGTTAAGAACTTCACCTGCACTCCCCATACATTTTCCTTCGGCAAAAGTTCTCATCCACATAACACTTCCGTCACTTAAGACAAATTTATAAAAAAGATTATCAGTATCATAATTTCTGTTATGTAAATTCCCGTTCAGCTGATAAACACCGTCACTCTGATAACACCCCGGAGAAGTACCGCAATCTTTTGTAAGAGATATATGGGGTTTTAAGTACTGCCATAATTGAGTAACAGATTCTGTCGACCAGCCACCCGCATAATTCCAGCCCTCAATCGAACCGTTTTGGACTTCTGCGAGTTTTTTAGCCTGACCTAAAATACTCATTGCCTTTTTAACCTTTGAGACAGTTGAGCTTTCAACATAAGTATTTACAAGCGGAGAAATTGTCAAAGCTGCCACAACGCCTATAATCACAAGTGTTATCAGCACTTCAGCAAGAGTGAAGCCGTTTTTGAATATTTTAAATTTACGCAGACAATCTTTCATTCTCTAAGTATAGCATATTTTAAAAACAGAAGCTGGCATACCACCGCTTCTATTCTATTCTATTAGAGAGCTTATGGTTATTGGGTTTTGGTGTCAAATATTTTTTGTAAAATTTTGTTAATTTTATTTTTCGTAATGTTTTGTAATTTTTAAATATATCTCACTGTCATTAAATAATAAAAACAAGCCTGAGCTGCAACCTGCGCCTTATAACAAATTCAAAGGATAATCGGAAGGAATTTTCCAGTTATTTTGAATTATCAATGCTATACAATGTGAATTTCTGGCATATTCATAACGTGAATCAAATCCATCATCGGAATTACTACACCTTCTGTAAGCACTGTTTAATAATTCATTTTTGGACGCACCGTAACCACTGTAATATACGCCCTGACTCGGTACATTATAGGCAATATTACCATTACCGGCATTGTAAAGAGATTTTGCCTGATTAAAAATATAAAATTTAAATTGGTCATAACCAAATTTATTCGGCTTTGCATCTCCGTTTATATCAACCCTGACAACCAACCAAAAAGGACTTCCCTCTTTTGCAATTTCCCAGCTCGTACCGTCTGCAAGTATCACTTTACAAGTATAATCATTAATCATAGTTATTTTTGCATTTTGAATATACGGGAGTAAATAGATACTTAAAAAATTTTCAAAATTCTGATTGTTGTAATCCCACCCGATAATATCACCATTTGAAACAATTGACATTTTTACAGCATTTGCAAGAGTAGAATACATCTTTTTTAATCTTGATTCAACTACACTTTTTTTGTAACCCGCAACCAGTGTCGGTATTGTTAACGCCGCAATAACCCCGACAATAACAAGTGTTATCAGCACTTCAGCAAGCGTGAAGCCGAATTTGAATATTTTAGAATTATGCAACAACTTTTTCATGCTTTAAGTATAACATATTTTAAAAATAAAAACTGGCATACCACCGCTTCTATTCTATTCTATTAGATAGCCTATGGCTGTTGGATTTTGGCGTCAAATATTTTTTGTAAAATTTTGTTAATTATATTTTTTCGTAATTTTTTGTAATTTTTAAATATATTTATTAAAAATTCAAAACAAAAAGAGAATGACGTTTATATCATCCTCTTTTGTTTTTTACCCTTGTTTTATTATTCCTGCGGCATATCTTTAACCGTAAGGGCAATTCTGTGTTCCTGCGGAGTGAATTTTTTAATCATAACCTTAACTTCATCACCTACGTTATATACGTTGAACGGATTTGCATTTGCAGGTTCCATTTCTGATGACGGAAGTAATGCTTCAACTCCGGGGAATATGTTAATAAAAGTTCCGAAAGAAGTTACTTTGTTAACAGTTCCTGTGATAACCTGACCTTCCTGAAATCTGTTTTCAATTTCTTCCCAAGGGTTGTCACCCATTCTCTTCAGACTGAGGCTTATTCTCTTGAGGTCGTTGTCGATTTTGAGAATTTTAACTTCAATTTCCTGACCCAATTGAATAACATCTGACGGGTGTTTAATTCTTTGCCATGAAATTTCCGAAATCGGCAATAAACCGTCAACACCGTTGATATCAACGAATGCACCAAAGTTTGCAATTCTTACGACTTCGCCTTTTACTACGCTGCCTTCTTCAAGGTTTACGATAATATCGTCAACAACTTTTTCTCTTTGTTCAGCGATAACTTGTCTTTGTGAGAAAATAAGTTTGTTTCTTTGCGGGTCAGCTTCAAGAATTTTAACTTCAATTTCCTGATCTAACAGACCTTCAAAAGGAGCGCCCGTTCTCAACTGACTTGCAGGGATAAATCCTTTCAAATCTTCGGCAACAGCAATTACACCGCCTTTTACTATTGATGTAACTTTTGCCTTGATTGTTTCGTTTGTCAGTTTGTAATTTTGAAGAGTTTGCCAAGATTTAGCACAAGAAAGTCTTTTCAATGAAAGAATAATTGTACTGTCCTCTTTGTCGGTTTCTTCTCTCAAAATGTAGAATTCTTTAACTTCGCCTACCTTAACGAGGTCCTGTGCTGATTTTTCATCAGAGTTGCTGATTTCTTTGTTGGGAAGAAAAGCTTCGGTTTTTGCTCCGATATCAACCAAAAAACCGTCATTTTCCGCTTTTACTATGATACCTTTTACGATATCTGCTACCTGGAATTTGTAATTGTAACTTTCTTCCAGCAATCTGACAAATTCGTCTTGTTCGTTTGTTGTTTGTGTCATTTTTATTTGTCCTTTCCAGTTAATATTCCGATAATTTATCATAAACTTTTTTTATTACATCGTCGGGGGTTGATGCGCCTGCCGTTATTGCTATGTTTTGGGCATTTTTTATTATTTGTGAATAATTTTCAAGTTCTTCATCAGTTTCAATGTGAATTGTTTGTGTAATATCTTTTATAATCTCTGCGAGGTGGGTTGTATTGGCACTTTTTTTACTTCCGACCACAACCACCAAATCTGATTGTTTCGCCAATTCAATTGCTTCTTCCTGACGCATGCGGGTTGAAGCGCAGATTGTATTATATATTTTTAATTCTTTTGAAATTTTTACAAGATAATTTAAAATTTCTGTCAAAACTTCTATTCTTTGTGTTGTCTGAACTACAACCCCCGTTTTTTTGTGTTCTTTAATTTGATTTTCAATTTCTTTCAAAGACTTTATATCGGGAACTACAAAAACATTATCCCCGAATTTTTTTGCATTTGCATTAATTGCAACAACTTCCGGATGCTCGGGTTTTCCGACGATTATAAGAAGATAATCTTCTTTTACCAGTTCAACAGCTCTTTGCTGAACTTTTTTCACGTCAGGGCAGGTCAAATCAACTATTTCAAAGCCTTTTTTTTGCGCTTCTTCTATAACTTCCGGAGAAGCGCCATGACTTCTTATAATACAAATACCTTTTTCATCGCATGGCAATTCATCAACAGTATGAACACCCAGTGTTTCAAGCTCTTTAATTACATGAGAATTGTGTATTAACTCGCCCAAAACCCAAATCTTTGCGTCTGGATTTTCTCTTTTTAAATTTTTTGTCGTTTCAACCGCTCTTTTAACACCGTAACAGAAACCAGAGTGCTTTGCAGTTTTAATATTTTTCAGATTAATTCACATCCGTTCAATGAACTAACGGGAAACCCGTCGTAACTATAATTTAACACAAAAAAAAATCTAATCAACTTTATCACAGCAATTAAAACTGATGAAGATAAAAAATACAATAAGGGGAATATACTGAACAATAAGCCTGAAAGAAGAAGTTTCAAGGTGCCAGTTCAAATCTCTCGGGGTTATCAGATAAATAGTTGTATATGCAGTAAAAACAATAAAAAGAGTCAATATCAAAATAAGTATATTTTTGTTTTTTTGGAAAACCTTTCTCACTCCTGTTAAGAAAGAAAATAATAAAACAGAAATCAGAAGAATATTTGTTTTAATATTAAAAAGATAGTATTGTGATACTGTTTTCCATCTTGAAAAATCTGTCAGTCGCGACCATATATCACTTATTGTCATCTGATAAAATATATCATTTTGCGAAAATAAAAAGATTTTTGAATACAAAACACAAATCAGAGGTATTAATGTACCCTGTAAATAAGCTTTTTTATCTGCTTTTCGGTTTATTACAAAATAAAGAACCGAAAAAACCAACAGAAATAAAATCCCCTCATTTTTTGTAAAAGCAGCGGAAGCGGCAAACAACCCCGTAAAAAACAAATAATTTTTGCTCTGAAATTTTTCATACAAAAACAACATAATAAATGTCAGCAAAATAAAAAGGCTCAAAGGAACATCTGCACACTGAGTTCCGCTTTCGCACAAAAATACGGGAATTGTCATTAAAATCATACCCGCAATTAAAGCGTTTTTTTTGTTAATTAAGATTTTTATTCCGCCTGTAAGAGCCAAGATAACCGAAATATAAAAAATAATGCCCGTTATTACAGGATTTATAAAATTATATGAATGTGAAAGCAGGTGAAGTTTGTAATTATAAATGGGTAAAAGCAGCGGATAATCAACGTGGCTCCAGTTTAATGCGGAATTAAAAAGTATTTTGAACGGCTCTCCCGACTGATACAGAGTATATAAAAATTTTGAATGTAAATTCCAGATGAAAATACCGTCCCATGAACCGTGTAAATCTTTATAAAAATGCAGCAGCAGTAAAGAAAATGACATTACAAGAACTATCCCAAAAGCAATATTTAACAACAAGTTACCGCCGGTTTTTTCACTAAAAATATTAATTCTGCGCCTTTTCAAGAAAAATAAAAGAACTGCAGTCAAAATAATCTCAGATATGGGCAAAATTATTTCCTGTTTCGGAAGCTGAAAGCAAACAACGGCAAATGTCAAAACAGAACCGATAACGACTCCTGATGCAAGAGCAAGAGAAATCCTAAACAGTCTGTCTGTAATTTCGGGCAGTAAAATCATTACCGTCAAATAACCCGTGACAAATGTAAGAACAACAGCACCAATCATTTTACACCAGCCTCTTTTTTCAGTAAAAAAAGGTCATCAGAGTATTCTTTGATGATTTTGTAATCATTATATTTACAAAAATCTCTGCAAAAACTATGATTTTTTTCTTCAAAACAAATAATATGATTTAATTTTTCATTCTCAAAAACAAAAACCGGGATAACACTGTTTTGAGCTTTATAAAAAAAATATTCCGAAGTTGTATTATCTGAAATAAAACCAACTTTGGTTATTTCGGGATATTTGTCACGAAAGTTTTTTAACTCCTCAAACTCAGGTGAGAAGCCAATTTCCGAATTAAAGAGCTGAGATATTGCTATAAAAAACGAAACAACCGTAATCAGAATTGAAACTGCGATAAATAACCTGTTCATAATTTAAAATAATAAAACAAAAAACAAAAAATCATTGTAAAGATTATATAAAGACATTAAATAATCGTGGTAAACTAAATGTATAGTAAATTGAGGAGATTTTAAACATGATACCTATTCTGGATTCAAAAAGACAATATGCAAAAATCGGTGACAAATTAGAAAAGGCCGTTATTGAAGTTATGCAGTCAGGACAATATATTCTCGGGAAAAATAACAAAGAACTGGAAAAAGATTTTGCCGCATACTGCACAACAGAACACGCAGTAGCATTAAACTCCGGAACAGATGCTCTCCACATTGCACTCAGAGCATTGGATATAGGAGAGGGTGATGAAGTTATAACAACCGCATTTACCTTTGTTGCAACAACGGAAGCAATCGGAATTGTCGGTGCAAAACCAGTTTTTGCAGACATTGACAAAGATACATTCAATATAGATGCTGATAAAATTGAAGAATTAATTACACCTAAAACAAAGGCTATTATCCCTGTTCACCTGTACGGACAACCTTGTGAAATGGATAAAATTATGGACATCGCAAAACGCCATAATTTAAAAGTTATAGAAGATGCCTGTCAGGCGGTAGGTGCCGAATACAAAGGACAAAAAGTAGGTTCATTCGGTGATTTCGGTTGTTTCAGCTTCTATCCGACCAAAAACCTCGGAACAATGGGTGACGGCGGAATGCTCGTTACAAATGACGAAAATCTCAAAAACAGAGCAGTTGCACTCAGAAACCATGGCGGTGCCATAAGGTACTACCACGATGAAATCGGTGTTAACTCAAGACTTGATGAAATTCAGGCAGCAATATTGAGAGTTAAATTACCTTACATTGACGAATGGAACGCTGCAAGAAAAGCAAATGCCGAATATTACAACGAATTGTTCAAAGATTGTGAAGATATTGTTACTCCTGTTGAATTACACGATACAAAATGTATTTACCACCAATATACATTAAAAATTCCCCACAGAGATGAAGTTCACAAAAAACTTCAGGAAAAAGGAATAGGAGCAATGATTTATTACCCTGTTCCGCTTCACATGCAAAAAGTTCATAAATATCTGAACATTCCCGAAAATTCGCTTCCGAACACGGTTGAAAATACAAAACTTGTTATTTCTCTTCCGATGTTCCCCGAATTAACAAGAGAAGAACAACAAACTGTTGCAAAGACATTAATTGAATCAATTAACGAATGCAAATAATTAAACACGAAAGAACAAAAGGCTGATGTAAAATCAGCCTTTTATTTTTTGATTAAAATCAAAATAGACTTTAGTTGTCTTAAATGTTAATATATATAAAAAAGAGGCAAATGTGATAATTTCGGATGACGACAATTCAAAAAAAATAAAAGAAAGCGGCAAATCCACGAAGCTTTCTCCCGAAGTTACCGATTTTGACATGACTTTTGAAAACACAATAAGACCAAAGACTTTTGATAATTATATTGGTCAGACAAATTTAAAAAACATGTTGAAAATTTCAATAGAAGCGGCAAAAAAACGGGAAGTTCCGCTTGACCATCTTTTGTTTTACGGTCCTCCGGGATTGGGCAAAACTACCCTTGCCTGTGTAATCGCAAATGAAACGGGTTCTGATATTAAAATTACTTCTGCCCCTGCGCTTGAGCGTCCGAGAGATATTATAGGAATTCTGATGTCTTTAAAACAGGGTGAAATCCTTTTTATTGATGAAATTCACCGTCTAAATAAAGTTGCAGAAGAAATTTTATATCCCGCAATGGAAGATTTTTACCTTGATATGAATACGGGAAAAGGACAATCTCTAAAGACTCTGAGAGTTCCCGTGCCAAAATTCACACTGATAGGTGCAACAACAAAAGCAGGCTCTCTGTCAGGTCCTTTAAGGGACAGATTTGGTATTGTTCACAGGCTTGAATTTTATTCACACGAAGAACTAACAGCTGTTGTAAAACGCACAGCATCAATTTTGAATATAGAAATAACCGACGACGGTGCAAAAACAGTTGCAAAATGTTCAAGAGGTACTCCGAGAATTGCAAACCGCCTTGTCAAAAGGGTTGGTGATTACGCTATTGTTAAATATAACGGCGTTATTACCGAAGAAGTTGCAAAAGAGGCTCTGCTATCTTTAAATATAGATAAACACGGTCTTGATAATACCGATAAAACCATGCTTAAACTGATTGCCGAAAAATATCAGGGCGGTCCCGTCGGAATTGAAACAATCGCAGCCGCAATGGGCGAAGATGTCAGAACAATTGAAGAGGTTTATGAACCGTTTCTTCTTCAGGAGGGGTTTCTTCAGAGAACACCCAGAGGCAGAAAAATCACCCCGTTTGCAATTAAAGCTTTGGGGCTTAAATCCGACATTATCCAGCAGTTACTGTTTGATTAATTAATTTTTAATTTGAAAACGGCCTTTTTAACATATTCTTTTTTGCCGTTCATAATGCACGGGTGATGAATTTCTTCCGGTAAAAATATAAAAAATCTTCCCTTTTCGGCTTGAAAATACTCGCATTCTCCCTTTAAAAATTCAATATCTTTTTCTTCATTATATTCAATTTCTGTTTTACAATTTTCTGCCTTTGAATAACCAATGAACTCTTTTCCGCATATTACGGTCTGAATATCCGCATATTTTCTGTGTAATTCCGGCAGGCTTTCCGTTTTTTCTTTTGTTGTATATTCGTCAATATTTACATATAAATTCATGCCGTCAATTTCATAATGCCCCGCATTCATGCTTTCCAAATCATGTGAATTCAAAAAATCAGAGCATAATTTTATATATTCCGATAAATTTTTATATTTTTTTAGATTTTTCAAATCGTCTAATATCAATGCTTTTACCCCCATTAGCTTTACAATGTAAACAAATGTTAACACAAAAAAGAGTAAAAAAGCAATTATTTTGAAAAAAAAAACTTTATATAGGAGTAGAGAAGAGATAAAGGATATTATTAATATGAACGAAACACAATTAATGACAGTTATGGGCGTAGTTGCAGATCCCGAAAAAAATGTTTATGACATATCGACAAGAAAAAACCGTGAAGAAATTGAACGCATCGTAAGAATTATGAATATATCAAAGTCGCAGCATATCGAACACAGATTTTTGTCAATCAGAAAACTTGCTACGTTTAAACTCGTTTTGAGCAATAACTAATTTTACTGTATTTAGTTATTAAATAAAGTTTATTCAGAAAATGTTTAATTTTCTCTCTATCTCTCTCTAATAAATTTATTGTCCCGAAAGGGACATTTTTTTATGCAAAAAATTTAAATCGGTTGTCAGAACAAATTAATGGTGCAAAATTACAAATAACAATGTATAATAAAACCAAAAAGGGATATTATGAAAAAAACGGTTTTATTATTTTTTATATTTGCATTATTTGGGAATATTAGTTTTGCGAATGAAAGTATTGAAATCAGAAGCAGCAGTTCAGATGCTTTTAAACTTGAACCGGTGAGATACGTGAGTGCGGGACATATCCTCGTTGACAGTTATGATGAAGCTGCCGAATTAAAAAAACGCATTGACGAGGGGGAAAGTTTTGAAAAGCTTGCACACATGTATTCAAAATGTCCGTCAGCACAAAGAGGCGGCACATTAGGTTCATTTGGAAGAGGTCAAATGGTAAAATCGTTTGAAAATGCGGCTTTTAACCTTAAAACAGGAGAAGTCTCGGAGCCTGTAAAAACCGAATTCGGTTGGCATTTAATTAAAGTTTACGACAGAAAATCATAGGTATAAAAATGACAGAAGTTTTTCAATCCGCTATGGAGCGTGAAATATATCAGCAACCCGATATTATTCAGGGATTAATATACAGATACATCAACCCCGATAACAACATAGTTATTGACATACCTAAAAAAGAAATAAAGAAGCTTATTTTTGTCGCAAGCGGTTCATCATATCACTGCGGCGTAATTGCTTCCGAAATGATGAAAACTTCTCTGGGAATGGATGCCGAAGCTTTTTATTCGGGAGAATTTTATCTTTCCGAAAAAGTTGATATTTCAAAAACTCTGTTTGTATTTATTTCACAATCTGGTGAAACCTCTGATACACTGAGAGTTATGAAAAATATAATTGAGAGAACAGATAATATTTTATGTATTTCAAACACTGAAAACTCTACAATGTGGAATCTGGCAAAACACAGAATAAACACTTTTGCGGGAAAAGAAGAAAGTATCGCATCAACTAAAGCACTATCCGCACAACTTTTCTGCGTTAACCTTATGATTCTTGCGGTAAGGCAGCTTATTGGAGAAGATATATCCAAAGATATGGAAAAATTAAAGCAGCTTCCCGAATTTCTCAGAAAGCAGCTTCAATACCACGACTTAATAAAGCAGACAGCCTCTGAACTAAAAGACTATAACAGTATAGAAATTCTCGGCAGCAGAATATTTTACGGACTTGCAAAAGAGGGTGCGCTAAAAATAAAAGAAACATCTTATATAAATACCACAGCATACCCGACCGGTGAGTTTATGCACGGTCATGTTGCAATTTTGAACAGAAAATCTGCAGTTATAGTACTTGTTGATGAAATCAATCACGGTATCTGTATTAAGAATATCGAAAAAATAAAAGAATCTTATGACACAAATATAATTACAATTGCAGATAACAATGCTCCTCAGTATTTTAATTCGTTAAGCAACCACCATATCACAACCGACACAAACGAAGAAATTCACTCAATATTCGGAACATTGATTTTGCTTCAGTTACTGGCACTTGAGTGCGCAAAACAACTCGGAAGAAATATTGATAAACCGACAGGACTCAATAAAGTCGTAAAATATTAATCTTCCAGAGGCCGTTTGGGGATTATTCTGACCCAATAGCTGAATATCAGGGGAACGCAGGCTATTGTGCATAATCCTGTTAAAATCCCTACATTTTGTGCGAACAAACTTAACAGAGGAAGCATAATACCGACTACACCCCACGTAAAGCCGCCAACAATTCCCGAAATCATACTTTTGTATTTAGGAAGAAGTTTTTGCGACATAACAACGTTGACGGGCTGGGTTAAAAATGCCAGAAAACCGATTAATGAATATATTAACACGGCAGCATAAATATTTACCCCTATTAAAAATTTCATCAGAATTGCAATCGGCAGAATTGATAAAAATGCTATGTAAAATATATTTCTTGTTCCCACTATCTTTTCAATTTTTGGAGATAAAATCATTCCCATTGTAGAAGTTGCAAGAAAAACACAACTAATAATACCGATTTTTGAAGCTGAAAAACCGATACTTTTCCAAAAGAACGGCATAATCATGGTAAAGGATGATATCATCATTGATTTTACTATTGAAGCAAAAACGAGAACTCTTTCAACTTTGTGAGAGAATATTTCAACGACACACTCTTTCATTGGGAGCGACAGACGTTGTTGGGAAGAATCAGCAGAGATTTTCGGCACAAACAAAAACATTGAAAGCGCAGTCAGAATACCGAATAACGAAGTATAAGCAATTGCCTCCGAACCGAATACATCATAAATTCTTGTCGCAACCAAAGCACCGACACCATAGCCTGCACTGCCCATACTCAGGAAAATGCCCATATTTAGTTTAGAATTTTCTTCGTTTTTACAGAACAGAGGAAGAAAACTTGTTGCCTGAGGGTGGAAAAATCCAACCCCTATTTCACCCAAAATTATGGCAAAAGCAAGTGCAAAGATATTTTGTGCAACACCGATAAGAGGGATAAAGAATGCAGCAAGTATCATTCCCCAGAGAATAAAAAATCTTTTTAGCCACTTATCCGCAAAATATCCGAAAATCGGCTGAAACAAATAAGACGTAATATTTGAAATACTTATTACCAGCATTGCCGCTGCCATCGGAATACCGATTTTTCCTGCAATGAAAGGCATTAGCGGCGCTATCATTCCGGGATAGCAGTCAATTGTAAAATGTGCAAATATTAACCATCTTACGGATTTTATGTTTTCACTTATCATCTTATTTTCTCTTTTTATTGGTTCCTGAACTGCCTTATCCCCGTTGTTATCATAACAAGCTCGTATTTATCGGCAATTTTTATTACTTCTTTATCTTTAAATCCGGGTTGAATTATTCCGGCAACACGCCCCTGTATTGCGGCATGAATACCCTCTGCACCCGAAACAAATCCGTCAAGAGCAAGAATTGCATCTTTGCTGTTTTCACATGCTCTGTCCAAAGCTTTTTCTATTGCGTCAACTCTTGCAGTTTCACCCTGACAGATACCGACTGTTTTCAAATCCTTTACGACAACGGCTGAATCTGAACGTGTATGTTTTGAAACTTTCCACGCAAAAATCATATCTTCAACCATTTCTGTCGTCGGTTTTTTCTTTGAAACGACATTGAAAGATTCTTTTTCCAGCTGGGATTTGTCTGCTTCCTGTACCAGAATTCCGAACGGAGTCACCTTTATTTCTTTTGAAACAAATGTTCTGTAATCTTTCAGAGGTGTATTTAATTTAATTATTTTTAAATCTTTTTGTTTAAGTATTTCAAGAGCTTTCTCTGAAAAGTCCGGTGCAATAATGATTTCTAACATCAAAGAAGAAAGATTTTTTGCAAGTTTTTCGTCAATTTCTTTTGAAAAAGCCGCAATTCCCTCAAATGAGCTTACAGGATCGCAATCAACCGCTTTTTGACAGGCTTCTGCAATTGTACTTCCGAGAGCAACTCCGCATGGCATTGAATGTTTTGTTATTGCAACGGCACAAACATCATAAAATTCTGAAACAATTGATACCGCAAGACTCATATCCAAAAAGTTATTGTAAGACAACTGTTTTCCGTTTAAAACTTCATAATTCACCTGCTTGTGAACATACAACGAAGCTTTTTGGTGCGGATTTTCTCCGTATACCAAATCACCGTCTTTAACTCCGCTCAAAACGAATAATTTGTCCTTATCACAAACAGAAACAGCGAGTCCTGTCGTGTATTCGGCAATTTTTGCAAGTCCGTTTTGTGCCGAAGAAAATAAGAATTCTTCGTCAATTCTGCCCTCATGAATACGTTTTAAAACCTCATCATAATCATTTTTTGAAGATACAATGAGCGTTTCGTGATGATTTTTGGCAGCCATTGTCAATAAAGTAAGAGCCTGCGCATTTATGCTTTCTATGATTTCATCCTTATCTGCATTTCTGTTTTCATATTTTTCTGCGGGGAAAAAGTTACAAATAACCATATCAGGAGAATATTCTTCCGAAAATTCACTCATACAAATAACACTGAAACCATTTTCACTTAAAAATTCTTCATTTTCTTCAGCCGAAAATATTTTGCATTCGTATTTTTTGCCCAGTTCATTTAAAAAATGAACCAAACCGTCTGTATCATAAACATTAACAAGTATATTTTTTTGCATAAAAACCTCTCTTCTGAGAGAATAACACAAACAATAAAGCTCTTCAAATATGGTGTTTATTTTACAAAAGTGATTTTATTACTTTACCAAGGGTAGTCATCTTTAATTTGCCAGCCATCCTGAATAATCAGAGCAGCACACCACATGCCTCTGCCGTTTTTGTTGCATTGATAATTATTTGCACTGGGGCCGTTTTTAATTTCATCACGTGACTTTTCAATGTACTGCAATTCGGAATCATCACTATGATGAGGAACGACAGTACCATGTTCACCGTCAAGACATATCATGAAAGTATCTCTTCCGAATTTATTCGGCGCTTTTAAGCCGTTTATATCTACCGAATAACATTTTCTTTTATTTTTTACTGATACACTGCTCGGAGTAACAGCATCAGTATGAACACGAACACCTGAATTTAATATAATAACTTTCGCATCGTTTCCGAAATGGGTCAGTCTGGTTTCAGAATCTCCGCTAACTGCCTTATAAGGAACTTCAGACTGATTATAATCTTTTTCTTCAACCTTAACTAAACCTGTTAAATAAGTATTAAAGAAATCAATACCACGGAGGGAATAATCCCACGTAACCGTGTCACCATACTGGGCAGTAGCCATACGCACAGCCTGATTAAACTGTGAGAAAACCTGTTTTAACTGATTTACAGTCTGTTCTTTCTGATGTTTGGCTATCACGGTCGGAATTGTCATAGCTGCAACAACCCCAATAATGACAAGTATTATCAGCACCTCAGCAAGTGTAAAACCATTTCTGTATATTTTAAATGTATAAAAATTATTCTGCATATTTATATTATAACATAAGTATTGCTGTTTACGGCTACAAAGGGGGTTGTGTCAATACCATATCTTAAATATTTATTACAATTTTATATAAATACATTTTGTAAATTACTAAGCAATAAAATCTGTCAAAACACATGCAGCACATGGGTTTTGCATGTTAAGACATGTTACAAATGTTATATACAAAAAAGCAATTTTTTATTAAAGCAATACTT
>Ga0310696_10000258_pt1 | contig 90532 bp, 71 predicted proteins | sample AusTroGonzalo_MG_4_FD_203885 | JGI IMG/M metagenome (GOLD analysis project Ga0310696, IMG submission 203885) | Bovine rumen microbial communities from tropical cattle in Woodstock, Queensland, Australia - Gonzalo_02 (v2) (version 2) | ecosystem: Host-associated > Mammals > Digestive system >...
GGCTTTCTCCAAGAACTTCCCGATTACCGATGCGAGAAATAGTTTCGTCCTCGAATTCCTTGATTATTATATCGACGCTCCCCGCTATACGATGGACGAATGCCTTGAAAGAGGTTTGACATACAGTGTTCCTTTGAAAGCCAAACTGAAGCTTTCCTGCAACGATGTCGAGCATGAGGATTTTGAAACCATCATTCAGGATGTGTATTTGGGCATGATTCCGTACATGACCCCCAGCGGCACCTTCATCATCAACGGTGCCGAGCGTGTGGTGGTATCCCAGCTCCACCGTTCACCGGGCGTCTTCTTCGGCTTCTCCTATCACACCAACGGAACACCGCTTTACTCCGCCCGTATCATCCCGTTCAAGGGTTCATGGATGGAGTTTACGACCGATATCAACAACGTGATGTACGCGTATATCGACCGTAAGAAGAAATTACCGGTTACCACTTTGTTGCGTGCCATCGGTTACGAGACCGACAAGGACATCTTGAGCATTTTCGACATCGCTCACGAGGTCAAGGCCACCAAAGCTAACCTGAAGAAATATTTGGGAGAAAAATTCGCTGCTGCCGTCACCAAAACCTGGTATGAGGACTTTGTGGACGATGAGACCGGTGAGGTGGTGAACATCGAGCGTACCGAGGTCATCATTGACCGCGAGACCGTGTTCGACAAGCAGCACATCCCGATGATCACGGATGCCAACATCAAGACTGTGCTCTTCCACAAGACTGATGAGAAGAATACCGACTACTCCGTGATTTTCAACACTTTGCAGAAAGACCCGACCAACTCTGGCAAGCAGGCCATCGAGTACATCTATCTGCAGTTGAAGAGCACCACGGCTCCTGATGAGGAGACTGCGCGTGCCACTTTGGACAAGCTGTTTTTCTCCGACAAACGTTACGACCTTGGGGAAGTGGGTCGTTACCGTATCAACAAGAAACTGAATCTCAATATCCCGATGGAGACGGGCGTGTTGACCAACGAGGATATCATTTCCATTATCCGTTATCTGGTTGAGCTGATCAACAACAAGACGGATGTGGATGATATCGACCACTTGAGCAACCGTCGTGTCCGTACCGTCGGCGAGCAGTTATACAACCAGTTCAGCCTCGGTTTGAACCGTATGGCCCGCACCATCCGTGAAAAGATGAATGTGCGCGACCACGAGTTGTTCTCCCCGGTTGACCTGATCAACTCCAAGACTTTGTCCTCCGTAGTGAATTCATTCTTCGGCACCAACCAGTTGTCGCAGTTCATGGACCAGACCAACCCGCTGTCCGAGATCACGCACAAGCGTCGTATCTCCGCTTTGGGTCCTGGCGGTTTGTCTCGTGAGCGTGCCGGTTTCGAGGTGCGTGACGTTCACTACACCCACTATGGCCGTCTGTGTACGATCGAGACCCCTGAAGGTCCGAACATCGGTTTGATTTCCTCACTCTGTGTGTTCGCCAAGATCAACCATCTCGGCTTCATCGAGACTCCTTATCGTCGTGTGGAGAACGGCAAGGTGCTCTTCAACGAGCCGCCGGTATTCCTGACCGCCGAAGAGGAAGACAACAAGCGTATCGCCCAGGCCAACACGCCGATGGACGAGAACGACATGCTGGGCGAGAAGGTTAAAGCCCGTCGTTTGGCCGACTATCCTATCCTTCCGAAGGAGGATATCGACTTGATCGACATCGCGCCTAACCAGATTGCTTCTATCGCTGCATCCCTGATTCCGTTCTTGGAGAACGACGACGCAAACCGTGCGTTGATGGGATCCAACATGATGCGTCAGGCTGTGCCGTTGCTCAGACCTGAAGCTCCCATCGTGGGTACCGGCCTTGAACACAAGGTGGCCGTTGACTCCCGTACCGTGCTTCTCGCTGAGGGCACTGGTGTAGTGAAGTCTGTGGATGCCCAGCATATTGAAATTGAGTATGATCGTACCGAGACGGAAGAGCTGGTTAGCTTCGACCCCGCCGCCAAGAACTACGAGCTGCTCAAGTTCCGCAGAACCAACCAGAACTCCTGCATCAACATGCGTCCTATCGTGGTGAAAGGCCAGAAGGTGAAGAAAGGCGACGTGCTGACGGAGGGTTACGCTACCGAGAACGGCGAACTTGCCCTCGGACGCAACTTGATGGTTGCCTTTATGCCTTGGAAGGGTTACAACTTCGAGGATGCCGTCGTGATTTCCGAAAAGGCAGTCACCGACGACCTCTACACCTCTATTCATATTGAGTCCTTCACGATGGACGTGCGCGACACGAAGCGTGGTATCGAGGAATTGACCAACGATATTCCTAACGTGTCCACCGAAGCCACCAGCGACTTGATGGAGAACGGTTTGATCCGCGTGGGTGCTGAGGTAAATGAAGGAGACATCCTCATCGGTAAGATCACGCCTAAGGGCGAGTCCTATCCGAGTCCGGAAGAGAAGTTGCTCCGTGCCATCTTCGGCGACAAGGCCGGCGATGTGAAGGACGCTTCCCTCAAGGCACCTCCATCCATGAAGGGTGTTGTGATTGGTGCCAAGGACCTGTCCCGTCGTATCAAGGATAGAAAATCCAAAGCCAAGGATAAGGATATCGTGGCTGAAATCGAAGAAAAATACCAAGTGCAGTTTGACAAGTTGCATGACACGGCAGTTTCCAAGCTGTACAAGATTCTGGAAGGCAAGATCGCCCATAACGTCTATGACAGTTCCAAGAATGTTGTCATTGCCAAGGGCGCCAAGTTCTCCCAGAGAATGCTCAATACAGTTGATTTCACCGCCGTTACGGTTTCCAAGTGGACCAACGACGCGAAGATCAACGGACTGGTTGCCGAAATTATCCGCAACTACCTCATCAAGGTCAGAGAACTGAACGCCAAGAAGACTCGTGAAGTGTTCGATGCCACTATCGGTACTGAGCTGCCGGCAGGCGTCGTGCAAATGGCCAAGGTTTATGTCGCCAACAAGCGCAAGCTCCGTATCGGTGACAAGATGGCAGGTCGTCACGGTAACAAGGGTTGTGTGGCCAAGATCGTCCGTCAGGAAGACCTCCCGTTCTTGGAGGACGGCCGTCCGGTGGATGTCGTGCTCAACCCGTTGGGTGTGCCTTCCCGTATGAACTTGGGTCAGATTTACGAGACTGTCTTGGGTTGGGCCGGCAAGAAGATGGGTGTGAAATATGCTACGCCTATTTTCGATGGTGCTTCCATTGACCAGATCAACGAGCTGATGAAAGAAGCCGGGCTTCCCGAGAACGGCAGCACGCAGCTGTACGACGGTGAGACGGGTGAACCGTTCCACCAGAAAGCCACGGTGGGCTACATCTATTATTTGAAGTTGCACCATATGGTGGACGACAAGATGCACGCCCGTTCCATCGGACCGTACTCATTGATTACGCAACAGCCGCTGGGTGGTAAAGCCCAATTCGGTGGTCAGCGTTTCGGTGAGATGGAGGTCTGGGCTATCGAGGCCTACGGTGCAGCCAACGTGCTTCAGGAAATCCTGACCGTCAAATCCGATGATGTGGTGGGTCGTGCCAAGACTTACGAAGCCATCGTGAAGGGTGACAATATGCCGACCGCCGGCATCCCTGAGTCCTTCAACGTGCTCGTGAACGAGCTTCGCGGTCTGGGACTGGATATTAAATTTGAATAAGACAACAAGATAATATTGTAAATCATGGCTCTTAAAAAAGACAGTAATACAAGAAAAGAATTTCAAAAAATTACCATCAGTCTGGCTTCTCCGGAGACCATCCTTCAACAGTCACATGGCGAGGTTTTGAAACCGGAGACTATCAACTACAGAACGTACAAGCCGGAGCGCGATGGTCTGTTTTGCGAAAAGATTTTCGGACCGACCAAAGACTGGGAGTGCCACTGCGGTAAGTACAAGAGAATCCGCTACAAAGGCATCACTTGCGACCGTTGCGGTGTGGAAGTTACCGAGAGAAAGGTGCGTCGCGAAAGGATGGGCCATATCCAGCTCGTGGTGCCCGTCGCCCATATTTGGTTCTTCAAATCGTTGCCGAACAAGATCGGTGCGTTGCTCGGACTCTCCTCCAAGGATGTGGATGCGGTGATTTATTATGAGAAATACATCGTTATCCAACCCGGTATGGCAGAGAGCGAGAATGTTCAAAAGAACACGCTGCTGACCGAAGAGGAGTATTACGAGATCGTGGACAACCTGCCTGCAGAGAACAAGTTGTTGGATGACAATGACCCCAACAAGTTTGTGGCCAAGATGGGTGCAGAAGCCCTCTACGACCTGCTGTGCAAGGTGGATCTCGATGCAGAATCCTACGAGTTGAGAGACAGAGCCAACAATGAGACTTCTCAACAGCGTAAGAAAGACCTGCTTAAGCGTCTGCATGTATTTGAGTCGTTCCGCGACAGCCGCAAACGTGCGGAGAACAGACCGGAATGGATGATCGTCAAGATCGTGCCGGTGATTCCGCCGGAGATTCGTCCGTTGGTTCCGCTGGATGGTGGCCGCTTCGCCACTTCCGACTTGAACGACCTCTACCGTCGTGTCATCATCCGCAACAACCGTCTGAAACGCCTCGTCGAAATCAAGGCTCCGGACGTCATCATGCGTAATGAGAAGCGTATGTTGCAAGAGGCTGTGGATTCTCTGTTCGACAACTCCAAGAAATCCAGTGCGGTGAAGTCCGACTCCAACCGCGCGCTCAAATCTCTCTCCGACAGCTTGAAGGGTAAACAAGGACGTTTCCGTCAGAACTTGCTCGGTAAACGTGTGGACTACTCCGGCCGTTCCGTTATCGTCGTCGGTCCCGACTTGCATTTGAACGAATGCGGTCTGCCGAAGGACATGGCAGCTGAGTTGTTCAAACCTTACGTTATCCGTAAGATTCTGGAAAGAGGTATCGTGAAGACGGTGAAATCCGCCAAGAAGATTGTCGATCGCAAGGATCCCGTCGTATGGGAAATCCTCGAAAATATTTTGAAGGGTCACCCGGTATTGTTGAACCGTGCTCCTACGTTGCACCGTCTGGGTATCCAGGCCTTCCAGCCGAGATTGGTGGAAGGTAAGGCTATCCGCCTGCACCCGTTGTGCTGTACGGCTTTCAACGCCGACTTTGACGGTGACCAGATGGCTGTGCACGTTCCCCTTGGAAATGCCGCTATCATGGAGGCCCAGATGCTGATGATGGCTTCTCACAACATCTTGAACCCTGCCAACGGCGCGCCTGTAACGGTGCCTTCCCAGGACATGGTGTTGGGTCTGTACTATATCACCAAAGAACTTCCTTCCACTCCCGACCATAAGGTGCAGGGCGAAGGCAGCATATTCTACGGACCTGAGGAGGTGATGATTGCCTACAACGAGAAGAAAGTGCATTTGAATGCCAAGATCAAATGTAGAGTGGATGTGGACGGCAATGGAACCATCAAGATCATCGACACTACCGTCGGTCGCGTGATGTTCAACCAAGTGGTTCCGAAGGAATACGGTTACATCAACATGTTGCTGACCAAGAAGGCGCTCCGTGACATCATCGGTGACGTCTTGAATAAGTGCGGTAACAAGGTTTGTGCCCAATTCCTGGATGACATCATGAGCCTCGGTTATCGTATGGCTTTCGAAGGCGGTTTGTCCTTCAACCTGGGTGATGTGATCATCCCGAAGCAGAAACCGGAATTCATCGCTGAGGCTAATGCTCAGGTAGATGAAATCACCATGAACTATAACATGGGTTTCATCACCAACACTGAGCGTTACAACCAGGTGATTGACGTTTGGTCACAGTGCAACGCCCGTCTTTCCAAGATTTTGATGAAAGAAATCGAGGAAGACCGTCAGGGCTTCAACCCTGTGCACATGATGCGTGACTCTGGAGCTCGTGGTTCTGCAGAGCAGATCCGTCAGCTTTCCGGTATGCGTGGTTTGATGGCCAAGCCGAGTAAGGCTGGTTCCTCCGGTGGTGAGATTATTGAGAACCCGATTTTGTCCAACTTCAAAGAAGGTCTGTCCGTGCAAGAGTACTTCATCTCTACCCACGGTGCCCGTAAGGGTTTGGCCGATACCGCTTTGAAGACCGCTGACGCTGGTTACCTGACCCGTCGTTTGGTCGATGTCTCTCACGATGTCATCATCATGGAAGAAGACTGCGGCACGCTGCGTGGTATGACTGTCAGCGCTTTGAAGAAAAACGAAGAGGTGGTTGAAACCCTCTACGATCGTTTGCTCGGTCGTGTGACCTTGCACGATGTGTATCATCCTCAGACTGGCGAGTTGATCATCAAGGCTGGTGAGGAATTGACCGAGAAATATTGCAAGATTATTGAAGAGTCTCCTATCGAGGAGGTGGAAATCCGTTCAGTGCCGACCTGCGAATCCAAGCACGGTATCTGCCAGAAGTGTTACGGTCGTAACCTGGCTACCGGCAAGATGGTTCAGATTGGTGAGGCTGTCGGCGTCATCGCAGCACAGTCCATCGGTGAGCCTGGTACACAGCTGACTCTGCGTACATTCCACGTCGGTGGTGTGGCCGGTAACGTGGCCGCCAACTCTTCTATCCAAGCTGCTTACGACGGTGTGTTGAGCATCGACGAGTTGCGTGCTTTGGAGAAAACGGATGCGTTCGGCAAGACTTATTACAAGGTCATCGGCCGTACCGCTGAGATCAAGATTATCGATGTGAAGACCGGCATCGCATTGGCTTCCGCTAACGTGCCTTACGGTTCTAACCTCTACTTCAAACACGGTGATCCCATCAAGAAGGGCGATTTGATTGCTGATTGGGATCCGTTCAACGCTGTGATTCTGTCTGACGTGGCCGGTAAGGTTCAATACAACGACATTATCGAAGGTGTTACCTATCGTGTGGAGACGGACGAACAGACCAACATCCACGACAAAGTGATCATCGAGAGCCGTCTGAAGACCAAGAACCCGAGCATTTCCATCGTCGATAAGCACGGTGATGTGATCAAGAGTTTTGACGTACCTGTAGGTGCTCGTTTGGCAGTGGAAGAGGGTGATGTGATTGACTCTGGTGAAATCCTCGTCAAGATTCTGCGTTCCTTCGGTAAGTCTGGCGATATCACCGGCGGTCTGCCGCGCGTCACTGAGTTGTTCGAGGCCCGTAACCCGTCGGATCCCGCTGTGGTTTCCGAAATCGACGGTGTGGTTTCCTTCGAGAAGAAACTCAAACGTGGTAACCGTGTGGTGAAGATCACGCCGCGTAACGATGATGGTGAGGGCGCCAAGGTTTATCTCATCCCGACCTCCAAGCAGATTCTGGCTCAGGAGAACGACTTCGTGAAGGCTGGTACGCCTTTGTCCGAAGGTTCTCTTACCCCGGTTGACATTTTGAACATCAAGGGTGCCCAGAAGGTGCAAGAATACATCATCAATGAAATCCAGGAAGTCTATCGTCTCCAGGGTGTGAAGATCAACGACAAGCACTTTGAGGTGATTGTGCGTCAGATGATGCGCAAGATGGAAATCGAGGATCCGGGTGATACCAAGTTCTTGCAAGGCGAGTTGATCAACAAGATTGACTTCCAAGAAGAGAACGACATCATCTGGGATAAGAAGGTGGTTGAAGATCCGGGCGATTCCGATGAGGTTCGCAAGGGTCAAATCATCTCTGCCAAGAAGTTGCGCGATATCAACTCCATCCTGAAGCGTAAGGATATGAAACTCGTGCAGGTGCGCGACGCACGTCCTGCTACCGGTAAGCCGATTCTGCAAGGTATCACACGTGCTTCTCTGCAGACACACAGCTTCATTTCCGCTGCATCCTTCCAGGAGACGACCAAGGTGCTCACGGAGGCTGCCATCAACGCCAAGTCCGACAACCTGATTGGTATGAAGGAGAACGTCATCGTCGGTCAGAAGATTCCGGCTGGTACGGGTATCCGCAGATACCAGACCATCGAGGTTGGCTCCAAAGAGGAGTACGAATCTTTGATGGCCTCCAAGGAGGAGGAGCTGGTGATGGAAGAAGTGAATAACTAACATCTAAAACAATAGAAAATGCCAGATCAGAAAATAGATATCAATTTGCCGGAAGAGGTGGCCCAGGGAATTTATTCCAACTTGGCCATCATCTCCCATTCCAACACGGAGTTTATTGTGGATTTTGTGTCCATGTTGCCGGGCGTGCAGAAAGGCACGGTGCGTTCGCGCGTCATCATGACCCCGCAGAACACCAAGAGACTGCTGAATGCTTTGGCTGACAACGTCGCCAAGTACGAGGAGCAAAACGGTGTTATCGTGGACAACCCGCAGGGTGCCATCCCGCCCATGATGAACGGTGGAGGTTTGGCATAGTTTCAGTAGGAAACGTTCAAATTCTTAAATATTAATGATGGATAGGGCAGGACTTCGGTTCTGCCCTTTTTGTTATCGGTTCTCTTCCAGATATTTTCGCAGTTGGGCGGCTTTGGCGGGGCCGATAACCGTGGCCAGTTCGGCTTCCGCGGCTTTGCGGATGCCGGCAACGCTCTTGAACTTGCTTAGGAGCTTTTGTTTGAGTATTGGACCAATGCCTGGCGCGTTGTCCAAAATGGATGCGATGCTGGTTTTGGATCTGCGCTTGCGGTGGTGGGTGATGCCGAAGCGGTGGACCTCGTCGCGCACATGTTGCAGCAGCTTCTGAGCCTCCGATTTTTTGTCGATATAGATGGGGTATTCGTCGCCCACCTTGTAGATGTCTTCCAATCTTTTAGCGATACCGACCATCATGAGGCGGTCTTCGATGTTCAATGTTTGGATGGCCTTCCAGGCGGCGTTCAGTTGGCCTTTGCCACCATCGATGACCACGAGGTCGGGCAGGGGCTTTTCCTCTTCGAGGAGCCTGTGATAGCGGCGATAGATAACCTCTTCCATGGAGGCGAAGTCGTCGGCGCCGATCACGGTTTTGATGTTGAAATGGCGGTATTCATTCCTGGCGGGTTTGCCGTCGATAAAGCAGCTCATAGCGGCCACGGGTTCTTCGCCCTGGGTGTTGGAGTTGTCGAAGCACTCGATGCGGCGGGGCAGGGTTTTCATGCCGAGGGCTTGTTGCAGGGCCATGAGCACGCGCTGGCTCCGGCGCACGGGGTTGACCAGGTCCTGTCGTTTCTTCTTCTCCAGCATGTAAAAATGGGCGTTGCGCTCCGCTAGCTCCACCAGTTTGCGCTTGTCGCCGCGCTGAGGCACTTGGAATAACCACTTGTCGGTTTCAATGGTGGGCATCACGGGGACCAAAATGTCAGGGAACAGGCCGCCTAGACGCTCGTCCATTTCCAGAATACCTGCCCATAGCAGGTCTTCGCTGTTGCGGTCTAATTTGTTGTTGATCTCCAGCGTATGCGCTTGCACAATGGCGCCATCCACGATGCGCAGGAAGCTGACATAAGCGCACTCTTCATCCTCCTCCATGCCGAATACGTCCAAGTTGGTGAGTGTCGGGTTGACTACCACCGACTTGATCACGAAATTCTCCAGAATTTTGATCTGTTCTTTGATGCGGCCCGCTTCTTCAAACTTCCACTGTTCGGCACATTTCATCATCTCCTCCTTGAGTTTGCTGATGACCTCCTTACGGTTGCCTTTGATGATGTCCACGCTCTTGCGGATGCACTCTTGGTAATCATCTGCAGAGATGAGTCCACAGCAAGGCGCGGCGCACTTGTGGATCTGATATTGCATGCATGGACGGTCGTTTTTTACCAGTCGGCGGCATTTGCGCAGTGGGAACATCTCGTTGATGGTATCCAGCAGCACATTCATCTGTTTGACGGAAGAGTAGGGGCCGAAAAGCTGCATCTTGTCAGGTTCGGGGTGGCGTGTGGGAAAAATCCGGGGGAATTCCTCTTTGGTGACGGCAATCCAGGGGTACGATTTGTCGTCTTTCAGCATGATGTTGTAGTGCGGTTTGAACTGCTTGATCATGCTGTTTTCCAGCAGCAGAGCCTCCCATTCGGAATCAACAACGGTGGTTTGGATGTCGCGGATTTTGGTTACAAGCAGGCGAACCTTGGCCGAGTCGTGTTCCTTGTTGAAGTAGGAGGATACGCGTCGTTTCAGCCGTTTGGCCTTGCCGACATAGATGATGGTGCCCTTCTCGTCAAGGAAACGGTAAACGCCCGGCTTCTCGGGCAGGGATTTGAGAATGAGCTTCAGATTTTCGCGTACCTCTTTCATGTGTTGGACAGGGTGGATGCGATTCCTCTTATTGCTTGAACACCAAAGTACTCGGGTTCAGGCCGGCGGAGAAGGAGAATTTCTTCTTGCCGTTCTTGTCAAAACAATACACATCGCCGGTAACCGTGAAGTTGTATGCGTCTGTGATATAGACATCCCCGTTCAGAGGGTTGATGGTGATGCCGTAAGGCATGTGGATGGTGGTGCCGTCGGTGACGAAATCTTTCGGCACACTGCCTTCTTGAGCGAGGTCCAGCACTTTGACATGGTTGACGTCTGCTTCGTAGTCCACTTCATACACGTAGGCTTTGTCTTGAAAAACGGTGAAATTCTGGATGTTGGGCCACGTCTGCGTAATTTGGTCGGTTTGCGCGTTTATGCAGGAAAAGATGCCGTGCTGTTCCATGTAATCGCCGCGGGTGCAGACATAGACAGTGCGGTTGTCTTCGCTGGCGTCTAGCTTGTACGGGTTGATGCCCACCTCGATGCTATGGAGCATGGTGAGGGAATTGAGGTCAAATACCGACACAGTGGTACCGTAGTTTGGATTATTATTCCCGCCGGAGTTTGCTACGTATAGCTTGCCGTTGCACACGCAGATACCTTCAGGGTTTGCGCCGGAGTATGCGGTCTTATCTACCTCCAGGGAGGCTGTATCAATGCGAACAACGTCGCCATCGAAGCAGCTTACATATGCCTTGCCTTGGTAAAATGTGATTTGTCGTGGACTTTTGCCAGGTAGCGGGATGGCCTTGATGGACCGGGCTGAGGCGAAATCCATTACCTCCACGCGGTGCGAGTTGTTGACTACGCAATAGAGTTTACTTCCGTATCTTTTTAGGTCATTGCCGGTGTCGCCAAGCCCGCGCTTGTTCACTTGCAGGAAAATATCGGGAATCAGCGTAAGATTTTCAAAATCATAATAAGAAATGGTGCTGTTGTTTTGTTGAAACAGTCCTTCGTTGAGTATGTACACACCGTATGCGCTGGCATCTGCGGGCATAGGACTTGGCGGTTCAGGCGGATTGCAGTTCGCCGCACAGAAGATGCCAAACAGTAGGATAAAGAAAATGTTGAGGAGACGTTGTCTGTGTTTTTTCATATTCCCTTTTGCCTTAAAAACGCGGCAAAAGTACACAAAATAAAGATATGCTGGATTTAGAACTCTATGGCGAACTTAACATTCACGAGTCGTCCCGTCAGGGTGTTGGGGATAGCATAATGCTGGTTGTAGATGTCTTTTACCCAAGAATAGGAGGCTACATTCTTGGTGCCGAGTACATTGAATACCTCGATATACACGCCGGCGTTCTTGATGCTGCGAACGAATTTGGACTTGTTGCGCATGCGGTCGCGGCTCTGCTCCAAGAACATGAAGGAGAATCCGAGGTCCACGCGGCGGTACCACTTGGGATCGCGCACCCGCTGGAATCCTTCGGATTTCTCAAAGGCTACGGGTAAACCGCTGGCGAACACGAAGTTAAGATGTGCTCTGAATTGCGGGAATCCCGGGATGTGGTCTTGGAAGAACAGGTTGAAGGCCACCCGCTGGTCGGTGGGCCTTGGGATGTACCCCGGCTCAATACGGTTGCCATCCTTGTCGTAATAGAAATCATCCTGGATGTCCTCTTTGGTGTCCATGATGGAAACGGCGAACCAGGATTCCAGTCCGCGAATGAACTCACCACTGACCTTCAGGTCCAAGCCCGTGGCATATCCGACGGCATCGTTATAGCCGCTATAGGTGATGCGTACGTTGTTGATGGTGTAGGAGATGAGGTGGTCCAGATATTTATAGTAGGCCTCTGCCGTGAACTTGAACGGCCTACGCCACAGTTTGAAGTTGTACTCCGCGCCAGCCACGATTTGGAACGAGCGTTGCGAGAGGATATCGGGATTCAGCGTGCCGTCTTGGTAGCGCATTTCGCGGTAAAATGCCGGCTGGTAGTATAGACCGGTGCGTATGGAGAATACCCAGTCTCTCTTCCAATGCGGGTTGTAGATGAAGGATATTCTCGGCGATACGGTGAACTCTTTTTTGTTGTATGTCCAATAGTGGAAACGAAGACCGGCATTGATGGAATAGTGTGTCATGCTGTCGCCATCAATGTTCCATTGGTCCTGGATAAATCCCGTGAACCGCATGGTGTTCAGATGGTTGGAAGTGCTCAGGTATGAGTTTTCGCCAAAGGTGAGGATGCGGGACGGGTCGTCCAGAGGCACTGAATCGCCGATTGGGGTATGGATGATGGGGAGTGTATAGCCGGAGGAATCGTTCATGTTCCACTCCTTGATGACATCGTGGATGATTTCGTTCTGTGCTTTCACGCCCCACGACAGGGTGTTGGAGGCGGGTAGCTTGTGTTCGCCACGCAGGTCGGCGGCGGAGACGATGGAGGTAATGTGGTTGCGCGCGTGCTCCAAGTTGGTGCCATAGCCGCGGTTGGAGATGATGTGCACGGTGCTTGACTGCATGTCAGGCTCAATATCGTTCAGCCAGTATTGCCCCTGAATGTCGTAAGTCTCGCTTTCTTTGGCATAATAGGATGAGAGGATGAGCTTGAGCAGGGTGCGGTCGCTGGGACGATAGAAGAAGGTGAGTCCGGCCAAGTAGTTTTCATAGAGATCCACTTCCTGCCCGTCATAGAAGACCAGGAACTGTTTGCTGTCTTGTAGGCTGCCGAACCGAGTGTCCTTGTTGGAGGGCTGGTAGATGTAACTGTTGCGCGAGAAGTTTCCCAACAGACTGATGCTGAATTTCTTGTTGATATCCCATTTGAGCAGCATCTGGGTGTCGAAGAAGGTGGGCTTGTAGTCACCCGTGTCGCCGGACAGACGCAGAGAACGTAACAGATAGGCATTAGACTTGAATCGTGCGCCGATGAGGAAGGAAAAGCAGCTGTCCACACGTCCCTCTGCGTGCGCCGAAGCGCCCAACATGCTGAAAGATAAAGAGCCGCCGTATTGGGTGGGCTCCTTGTATTGCACGTCCAGCACGGAGGACATCTTGTCGCCGTACTTGGCTTCAAAACCGCCAGCGGAAAAGACCACGTTGCCAGCGAGGTCGGTATTTACGAAGCTCATGCCTTCCTGTTGCGCGTTGCGCATGAGGAAGGGACGGTATATCTGGATGTCGTTGACAAAGATGAGGTTCTCGTCGTAGTTGCCGCCGCGCACGTTGTATTGGGAGCTCAGCTCGTTGACGGAGGACGCACCTGGGAGCATCTTGATGATGGATTCCATGCCGCCGCCCGGTGAGGGCATCTGGAAGGACAATTTCGGGTTGACGCGGATGTAGCCGTTTTCGCTTTTGCTCTGTATGTTAACCTGCTCCAGCCGGTTACCGATGGTGGGTAGCACCACCGTAATGTTCCTCGACTCTTTGGGATTCATCCGCAACGTCATCACCGTGTCTTTATGGCTGATCTGCTGGAAGTAAAGTCGGAAATCCACGTTCTCGGGCACATTGATGGAGAATTGCCCAAAGTCGCTCGTGATGGTTTGGTAATTGTAGTCCAATACTTGGATGACCACATTTTCAATAGGTTGGCCCTCTTCGTCTTGCACAACACCTCTGATTACGGCCTTTTGACCGAATCCCGTGATGGCCAATGCCAAGGTTAATACCAGAAGTAGGGCTTTCCTTATGTTCAAGATGCAAAAAGTCTGTAAAACAAATATGTATTACGAGTGAAATGGATTTTTATTGTATGGGGTACGAATAAAAAAAGCTGTTGCAATGACATGCATCACAACAGCTTGTAGCCTTGTCGATAGGGGTGATTATAAAATGCCCTTACCAGCAGCTTCCACGAGGCTAGCGTAAACACCTTTCTTGTTGATGATGCGCATGCCGTGTGCGGATACTTTGAGGTAAACCCATTCATCCAATTCAGGAACATAGAACTTCTTGGTGTGCAAGTTCGGCTTGAATGTTCTTTTGGTTTTGATATTGGAGTGGGAAACATTATTTCCAACTATCGCTTTCTTTCCTGTAATCTGGCAAACTCTTGACATGATCTCTTATCGTTTTTTAATGATTAATATTCTTCTTTGTTAAGGGCGGCAAAAGTACAAAAAAAAATAAAACAAAGCTTATGCTATTTAGAAAAAAATCTCAAGGGTGTTCATTCTGCCAAAATACAGCGTACAGAGTAGGCGTCATGGGGGTTGCAGCGGATGCAGGAGAGCTCGTCGCAGAAGAAATAGAGCACATAGCAGCTGGAATTTTCGGAGGAAAGGCCCGCTTGAAGCGACCAAAAGCGCGTTTCTCCCAGGAGGTTTTCGTAGCGGTTGCGCGCGCCGTTGAAGAATCCGGCAGGGAGGGCGGAGAAGCCGGTTTCGTTAGTGCCGCCTTCGTCACCAATCCAATAGTCCGGCGCGCGCAGGGACTTGGCCCCATGTTGCTGCAATCTTTCATATTGCATCCGAGTGGGCAAAACCCAACCTTCAGGGCAGATGCCTTGGACGTTCCCCGTGCTGTTTGCCCTTCCCGTGTCAAGAGCTTCCTCCCAGGTGTACAGCATTCCGAAGATGTCCACCATCTCCTCCAGACTGAAACTGGAGGGCTGGTAAATGTGAGTGGGGAAGATGGGTCTTCCATCGCTATAATGTCGGGAACGTAGGTTGGTTTGCGTCCAGCACAGGCCGTCAATACGAATGGCTGGGTAGATGTTGCCGTCATAGTCGATGGCTTGCGGGCACGGCCGTTCTGCCACGTGCACGAGGACACTATCCCTCATTACGCCACACCCTGCGCCTTCGATATCGAGGTAGTAGGTGCCGCTATCCGCGCTGTTCCGGATGGCGAACGACACCTCCCGTTGGTGGCGGCTGAACCCGTTGGGCCCGTGCCAGTGATAGAGCGCGTCGCCTAATGTGATCCCGTATAGGTGGCAAGTGTCGCCCTCCGACAGCGTGATGTCGTTGCTGACCATGTCTGTCCAGCATTTCCTGATCTTGTCCATATCGCTGATGGTAAGGTTGGTGATGAAGTGTGCGTTGCACGCATCGGTGATTTCCACGGAAACCTTTTGGTTGAAATGCACGGGAACAAGGTCAAAGATGCCGGTCTGGTTGGCGGCGATGATATTGCCTTGCCCGTTGGACTGGCTGAAAAGCGTGTAAGTGTATGGCTTGATGCCGTGTTCCCCTTTTACGTGCACGAACCCGACACTGTCCTCTTGGTTGCATACATGCCCGTAAATGTATTCTAGCTCTACGGTTTGGTATCTCCAATGGATAACGGTATCTGTGACAAAACACGGATTTTTGTCCAACAGGGCGCCGTTGTTGAGGGGCAGCGAGTACATGCAGATCCGGTAGGTGCCAGGGATGCCAACCGAGAGCGTCTCGCCTTTGTGGACCGCCGAAGCAGTGTGCGTGAGCGAATCTTCTTGTGTCGCTTGAAAGAAAGTTCCTACCTCTACACCGCCTTTGCTATATTGCCCCTGGATGGGGATGATGTTCAATGCTGTACAGGTAGTGTCGAAGATGTATTGCGGCTGTTCACTAATTGTGGGAATGTCGTAGTCAAAGTCAATGACAATGGTGTCGTTGACTGGACAGTCCCTTCTGACAACCCAGATATAACGCCCTGACAGTAGGTTCGTGTCTGTCAAAATCACGCCCATGCGGTAGCTGGATTCGTGGAATACACTCTTTTTTTCGATAACCGCATGGTTGTCCGCCTTGTCGCGAAAGACAGTCCAATTGCCCGTTAGGTCCGGGATGGCGGTGAAATTGTAATGGTTGCCGCCCGGACTTTCAATCAGGCAGATGGTGTCCCTGTCATAGATGTATCCACTTGAACCATTAATGGTTACGCTGTTAATGTGTGAACTCGACATTTCATAAACAATGCCTATGCTGTGGGGTGCGTCTGGACATAATTGTTCTTCTTCAGGAGAATTCCATTTTTCCCAATATGCATTCGAGTGCACGCTTTCTGACTGGTGATGGGTGGTGTCCGCTTTATATCTCATGAATTGGGAAATGAGGGGGTTGAAATGATAATCGGTTATCTCAATAAGTATGGAGTCCCCCTTCATGTCCTGGTTTTTCAGTAGCAGATAGTCCCATTTGTAGTCAAGCCCTTGAAGTATGCCAGATGATACGACGGTGTCTTTTGATAGATTGATGATGTGATGCCGTAGCGGAAAAGTGATGTAAGTATGGTATTGTGAACCCTTTTGGGAGTTTGGAATGCCGCCACTCAAGGTGTACCCCCAGTAATAATGGCAACCTACGCTGTCGGGGTTGTTGTAGCAGACCACATACGTATGCTGCGCTTCAAGAGCATAAGCTCTCCTGTAGTACTCGAATGAACCTGTAAAGTATCCGCAGTAGTCGTATTTCATACCTGAATAATGTTGATTGAAGGTTTCTCTTTTTACGCTGATATCATTGTATCCATGATTGTAGATGGTGAAAGGGTGGGAGAATAGTGTGTCACCGCAGGGTGGCTGCATCTGCAGGATGACGGTGCGACCCCATACTTCGCCATAGTTGCTCAAGGCTGACATGGTATCGTACAGAAAAGTGGCGGTTTCGAAATCTGGAAGTGATTTCCAGGGTGTGGTGTCGTTCTCCACACCGAGCGTAGGATTGATGAAACGGTACTGATAGGGGAACTCCTGCCCGATTTGCCGGTAATAGTCGTCGTTGTGCCCAGCGTAGGTGTATGTATCCCGCAACTCTTTGAAAGTGATGATGTTGTAGCTCTCCGGATCCCCGGAACTGTTGCGGAGCTGATGATTGTACACATGGTCGTAATACCTGACCTTGGGTACAGTGGCTTGCAAGTAGGGCATGTGATAGCCGCATCCGTCAGAGCAGATGATCCGGTATTCGCCTATGGGCAGACTGTCAATGGTGTAATAATGCTGATAATCGTACCTCGTCGAATCTGTACCCTGGTGTTCATGGGTTTGAAAATCCAAAGCCCGGAGGAAAACAAGTCCGGTATCGACCACGGTCCAGATGTCCAAGTGATACGGGAATGTGCCGTCTTGAATCTTGATCTGGATTTTGCCAGTCGGCTCACACGACATGGAAGGCACGATGCCGTAAGGCAGTGTGTGTGAATAAATGTTGTAGATCATACCACTGGACGGGATGGTGTAGGCTGATTCCACAACCAGGTTGTCAATGGAGTCTGACAGCACAATGTACCGGTCTCCATTCGATAGTCCGGTGTGACACAACGCCTCCGCTTTAACTTTGTAATGGCCAGGCCGCAAGTGTGTGATGTAGGGCAAAGAAGTTTCCATGATGGAATCTATGCCCGAAAGAGGAATGTAGAAATAGCGCACCTGCTCGATGACAGCTCCATCGGAGTAGGTTAAGGAACAGTGGATTTCGCCGTTGCCTTGGCACGTAGCCGCAACAGTAGTGGCGCTCAACTCAATGTGCATGTCGGCGGTTTGTGAGAAAACACGGCACGACAGAATACAAAACAGAAACAAGAAAACATGTCTTTTCTTCATGATTATTATGATTTTTGTCCAGCTCCCAAACGGGATGCCAATGGTTTTTACGCCGGCAAAAATATAATTTTTATGAATTAAAAGACAAAAATATATTAAATATTAGAAAATATTTTGTTAAAATTAAGAATTGTTTGTTAATTGTCGCCTATTTCACCTCATGAACCATATATACCCAATGGCCTACATTTCCCTATTTGCTGCGGATATACAGCAGCACGTTCATCAGGGCGAGAAATTCCACACCGGCGCGAACCTCGAACATGGATTCCACAAGGATGTTCAGGATCAGGATGAGGGCGAATGACTGATATAGGATGTTTCGTCTGCGTATGCCGACGACCAAGGGGAAGAGGCAGTAGGTCAGCAGGATGATGATGCCGGGGATGCCCGTGGTTAGCAGCGTCTGCAAGTATTGGTTGTGGGCGTTGAAGTGATGCCCGATGAGGTTGGTGTAGTTCTTCTTGACGGCGTTTACGTTCAGCTCGTCGGTGGCATCGCCGGTGCCCACACCCCAGGGCAAATTTTTCTTGCATATTTCGAGTGTGGACTTCCACACGGTGATCCGGATCTGGTTGCTGCTGCTGCCCAAGTGTTCGGGGTTGAACTTGCCCGCCTCTTCGATGGAGTCTTTGATGCGATGCACGGACAGGAACTGGGTCTCGTGCATCACAATGCCGATGCTGGTCACGACAATCACCACGCTGAGTGCGGCGGCGATATTGGTGCTTCGGATGAACAGCAGATAGACAAACCACACGACGGCTAGGATGCAGAACACCAGAATGCCGGCTTTGGACTGCAAGAAGAAGATGCCTGCCAGCAACACGGCCATCGCAATATACAGTGCTAACTTGAGATATACAGGCAGGTTTTTATAGGTCTTGTTCAGATAATCCAGCATGACATAGAAGGAGAAGGTGGCGTACATGGCCAGGTAGGAAGGATGCCGGAATATTGAAAATTGCTCGTAGTAGAGGTATGCGTCGTTCCCTGTTTGGATATATTTCCGGATGGCGATGAAGAAGATGATGCAGAGATGTATCACGGTGGAAATGGCGAAGAACATGAAGATCATGTGAATCCGGCTGTTGGTCAGGTTGTGTCGCTTTTGGGTAAAAAGAAACAGTGGAGCAGCCAAAAACCACAAATAGCAGTCGAAGGCCGCCATGGCCCTGCCCTTGTTGTAGGAGAGGAAGAAACCGTAGATGACTAACAGATATACGGAGAAGAAAACGAAAAGGGTAAACGGGGAGGCGTTCTCGTGGAGGGTGTTCCATTTTTCCTTCCAATTCCATTCCGAGATCCAGTTGATGAGTTGGATGGCGGCGATGGGCAACATGAGTACCGTTGTGAAGGGGAGCGTTGCGGCTGCTGTCAGCAGGAGGAAGAAAAATATGTTGAAATGCCAGTTGTCCGACAAGAGTTTCTTGCGGGCTGGTGGTGTGCTTCCTAGGAAGTTCTGGGCGATATGTTCAGTGCGCAGGTTCATTATTTGTCAAGTAAGTCGGGGCGGCGTTGTTGGGTCCTTTGCAGTTGTTGTTCCATTCTCCATTCTGAAATCAGCTTGTCGTTGCCGGAGAGAAGCACTTCGGGCACGCGGTGTCCGCGCCAGTCCGCCGGGCGTGTATATACGGGTGCGGAGAGCAGGTCGTCCTGGAAGGAGTCGGAGAGGGCGGAGGTGCCGTCGTTGATTACGCCGGGGATGACACGTGCGATGGCGTCGGTGATGACCATGGCGGCCAGCTCGCCGCCGGAGAGCACGTAGTCGCCAATGCTGAGGTCCTCGGTGACGAAAATCTCGCGCACGCGCTCATCTACCCCCTTGTAGTGCCCGCAGAGCAGGATGATGTTGTTCAGCATGGACATCTCATTCGCCTTGTGCTGGTTGAAGACCTTGCCGTCGGGGGCCATCAGGTAGATGGCATCATAGGTGCGCTCGCTCTGGAGCTGTTCAATGCAGCGTGCGATAGGCTCAATCATCATCACCATGCCGGCGCCGCCCCCAAAGGGATAGTCGTCTGCCTTGTGATGCTTATCGGTGGTGTAGCTGCGGATGTCGTGCGTGTGCAGCTCCAAATGCCCCTTGTCCACCGCCCGCTTGAGGATGGAGTTGCCAAAAACGCCAGTGAACATGTCAGGGAAAAGCGTGAGTATATCTATTCTCATATTTACAATTTTTCGATTATCATAATGCCGTCGCGGAACGGCAGGAGCAGGTTTCGCACCCGGTTGTCATTCTGCACGTGGTCGTTGAAGGCAAGGATAGCTTGCGTGTCGCGATCATGGCCGATATTTTCTTGCACTACCTTCCCGTTCCAGAGCACGTTGTCTGCCAATATAAACCCGCCTTTTCTGACGGCGGGCAGCACAGCCTCGTAGTAGGCCATATAGTCCTCTTTTTCAGCATCGATGAACACCAAATCCCAGGTCATGTTCAGCGTAGGGGCCACTTGCAAAGCATCTCCGATATGCAAGAAGATCTGCTTCCCCAGTGGCGACTGGCTGAAGTATTCCCTGATGCGGTCTTCGTACTCCACGTTGACCTCGATGGTGTGAAGTTCACCCGTGGCCGTCAGGCCCTCTGCCATGCACAGTGCGGAGTAGCCCGTAAACGTGCCAATTTCCAGAATGCGTTCAGGCCGGAGAATCTTGGAAATGAAAGTCAGAAACTGCCCTTGAAGCTGGTCGGAAAGCATACGCGGGTTCACCGTCTCCAGATTCGTCTGTCGGTTTAGTCGGTGCAGAAGCTCGCTTTCGGGAGTGGTGTGCGCTTCGCAGTACGCCTCAATCGTGTGGTCTATCAGGTCAAAGGTGGACATTAGGAGAGCTCGGCTATGTTTTGGTTAACCTCGTTTTCTATTTTCGTAAGCTTGTCCTTGCATATCTGGATCAGCTTGGAGGCCTGTTTGATATGATCGGCAAGGTCGTCCACGGAAATGTCGGCATCCTCCATTCGCTTGACGATGGCCTGTAGCTGTTTGAAAGCCTCAGTATAGGAGAGTTCTTCTTTCATACTATTGTTTTAATAGGCAATACCGATTTTTACGCCGGCAAAATGATAGAAAGTGTTTCGATAGTGGTTGGGGTAAAGGTCGGAGTAGTCCTGCTCATTAGGCTGTACAATGGAATACCCGGTTTTGGAATATTGCATCTTGTACACACCGGCAATGACCAGTGACAGCTTGTCCGTGAAACGCACTCGCATTCCCAATCCGAACTCCCCAGTCGGGCCCCATTCGGTGCCGTGCACTACTTTGTCCGTGCTCTCCGGCTTGGTTTGTCCGTACCATTTGAAGCCCCATCCCAGATTCAAGTAGGTCATAGGGGCCACTTTGGTGTGATTGGTCATATTGATACTAAGATTCAGGCATACGGGTATGAAAGCCGTGTGCCGCCAAATGTCAAAGCCTGTTTCAATACCCATGGTGAAGATATTGTCGAACTGATAAGCCAGCAATTGGTGTATCTGGAAGTTGGGGATGCGGTTGTCCACAGACTTGACCAGGTTTCCGGTAGAATCTTTCAATGCGATGGATCCAACGCCGTTGGTGTAGCCGACGGAAGTCATGAAAGTCCAGCGGCTGACTTGGTGCCCTCTGCTGCGCTGGGCTTGTGCAGAGGTTGCCAGTATTATCAAACCAAGAGACAAAATGATGATTCTTTTCATGATGGGGTATGTTTAGGAGATGGTTTGGTTTAGGCCCTTGGTCAGCTCGCGGGCGGTGTTCAGGGCGGCTTCTGTCAGCTGATTGCCGCAAATGAGAGTGGCGATGGCCTGGATGCGTTCTTCGCCGTGCAGTTCGCGCAGGTCCGTCACGGCCTGGTCTTCGCGGTTCTCTTTGTAAACCAGATAGTGGCGGTTGCCGTTGGCGGCAATTTGCGGCAGATGGGTGATGGCGATCACCTGATGTCGCTCCGAGAAGGTACGCATGACGGCGGCCACACGGTTGGCGGTCTCGCCGGAGATACCTGTGTCGATTTCGTCAAAGATGACCGTGGGCAGCAATACCGAATCGGTGATGACGGACTTCAGGGCCAGCATCACGCGCGATATTTCGCCGCCAGAGGCCACCTTGCTGATGTCCGTGGGCTCCACGCCCTTGTTGGCGGAGAAGAGAAAATCGGCCGATTCCTGTCCGTACTCGTGCAGTGCTCCGGCGGCAATCAATTGGATATGGAAACGGCTGTCCGGCAATGCAAGTTGGTGCAGTCGGGCTTCCATCTCCTGCTGTAACTGTTCGATGACCTGTTGGCGCGTTTGCGTGAGCTGCTTGGCCAAATGCTCGGCTTGCGCATGCAACTCGCCCCGCTGCTTGTCTAGGGTGTCCAGCTGTTCGCGATGGTCTGCGTATTGTGCAGTCTCCTGCTGCAGCCGGTCTTTGAGTTGCAACAAATCCTCGATGGTGTCAGCCTGATATTTGTGCTGCAGGCTGAAAATCAGATCCAGTCGCTCGTTCAATCTGTCCAGCTCGCTGGGGTTGAGCTCCACGGCTTGTTCCTTGCAGACGATATCGTATGCAATGTCTTTTACCTCCACGAGGGCAGCATCAAGGCGATTATAAATCTCTTGATATTCATCGCTGATATCCTTCAGAGCGGCACATTCGTGTTGTACAGCTTTCAGTTGTTGCACAATGGTGTCTCCATCACGTTCGGAGAGCTGTTGAGCAGCCTGGTAAAGATGCGATTTGATGTTCTCCGCGTGGGTGAGCAGATGGATATTCTTTTCCAGCTCGGCTTGTTCATCAGGTTGGAGCTGAGCGTTATCGATTTCTTGTATGGTGAAATTGTTGAACTCTTGCTGCAAAGCGGCTTCTGCGCATTGCCTTTTGAGTTCGTCGTAGTCTTTTTCGGCCTTTTTCCATGCTGCAAGAACGGCGCGATATTGGTCGCGCAACTCTTGATTCTGTGCATATTGGTCAATGATGTCCAGTCGGAAGTCCGCGTTCTGAATCAGCAGGCTCTGGTGTTGGGAGTGTATGTCGATGAGCTTGGAAGCCAGCGCTTTGAGGGTGGCGAGATTGACAGGCGTGTCGTTGATGAAGGCTCTGGACTTGCCTCGCTCGTTGATCTCGCGCCGGAGCGTGGTCAACGGTTGGTAGTCCAAGTCGTTGTCGTCAAAAAAAGATTGAAAATGATAGTCATCAATCAGAAAGGAACCTTCCACAATGCATTTGCGAGACTTGTCGTACAGCACGTCCGTGTCGGCGCGGTTGCCCAAGATGAGCGACAGTGCACCCATCAGGATGGACTTTCCGGCGCCTGTCTCTCCCGTGATAACCGTGAAACCCTTGTCGAACGCAATGTCGAGCGAGCGTATCAGCGCATAGTTCTCAATCTGCAGGGACTGTAACATGATTACTTGCTTGCGGTGTTGATGGCGTCGTACTTGGAGGAGTTGGTGGGGTCAAGCTGCTTCATGATGTTGATGACCTGCGTCTTTTCACTGGGCATGCCCTCCTTGAAGATGTTGACAATCTCGTCGCTCTTGGCTCCTACGATAATCTTGACCATGGCCAATCCTGATTTCTGGGCGTTTACCTGCTGGAGCAGACGGAGGCTTTCCAAGATGACGGCGCGGCCGGCATCAGGAGTCTCGTTCATGACATCCAGTCCCAGTCTGTGATATTGATAAAAGAATTCATGCAGCTTGCTGTAGGTGCCGTTGGTAAGGTTCTCGATGATCCAATAGCGGTTGCTCTGTCCGTTGTCGGCCACCGACCAGCCTTTCTCTTTTGCGCTGGTGTTCAGGTTCACGATATTTTGGCATTTGGCGTAGTAGCCATCGCCGCCATTCATGGAGAAACTGTCGAATTCAACAGCCAGAAACAGGTTGAGATAATAGGCGATGAGCGAGGTAAACTGGTTGAGGTTCACGTTGTCCGCATATTCCAGCGGGTCGCCTTCCGCGTAAGTGAATTGGATGTTCTTGTCTTGGAAGTTTAGCAGGGTGGTCTTATAGCTAGCCTTGTAAACAGGACGTTGCAGCAAGATGGCCATGCTTCCCTTATACACATCGCCGCTCACCTCTGTGAGATTGATGTGGAGGGAGCACTCGATACGCTCGTTGGTTTTCAGATTGTATTGGCACCACTTGCGGTCGTTGATGAACTGGTATATCTTTTGCTGCAGGTCGTTGTATCTTTGCTGGTTGACGCCGCCGGTCACCTGGTTGGCGTTCACCGATACCTGGCATTGGAAGTCTTGTGCGGACAGGCATCCGCAGAACAGGGCGAGGAGAAGCAGCAGACAGAGTCTTTTCATAGTTTTTGTTTTTTATTTGATGATGGAGCAAGCCACATTCAGGATGTCCTTGGCGATGGCCTGTTTGTCTTTCAGCTCGCTTTCGTATGTTTTTCCGTCGCGGGAGAGCATGATGACCTTGTTGGTGGTGGTGCCGAAGCCCGCGCCTTTGTCACGAAGCGAGTTTAGAACGATGACATCCGCGTTTTTAGTATGCAGCTTCTTGGTGGCGTTCTCGATTTCATGTTCCGTTTCCAGAGCGAAGCCGATGAGCAGTTGTCCATCCCGTTTCTGTTGTCCGATGGTGGCCAGGATGTCTTTGGTTTTCACCAGATGGAGATCGAGGGAGTCGTGCTCTTTCTTGATTTTCTCCGGGGCAGCCTGTTCGGGCGTGAAGTCCGCTACTGCAGCCGCCATGATCATGATGTCCTGCTGGTCGGCGATGGCCATGCACTGCTCGAACATTTGCCCAGCGGTCATTACGTCCACCCGGCGAATGCCCAGATGGCTGCAGGTCAGGTGCGTGGGACCCGTCACGAGGGTTACCTCTGCGCCCTCTTCTGCGGCGGCCTCGGCCAGACGGAATCCCATGAGACCAGAGGAGTGGTTGCCGATGAAGCGTACTGGGTCAATGGGCTCGTAAGTGGGCCCTGCGGTGATCATCACTTTCTTGCCGGCTAAGCGTTGGGGAACCGATAGGGTTTGATGTACTATGGTGAAGATTTTCTCGGGTTCCTCCATCCGGCCGGTGCCGGTGCTGCCGCATGCGAGAAAGCCGCTCTGCGGCTCAATGATGTGACATCCTTTTTGGCGTAATAGGTCGATATTGTGTTGCACAGTCGGCTCGGCAAACATCCTGTCATTCATGGCAGGGGCAATGAAGATGGGCTTCCGGGTGGCCAGCAGCATGGTGGAGAGTGCGTCGTCGGCGATGCCGTGCGCAAACTTGCCGATGATGTTGGCCGTGGCCGGTGCCACCACCACACAATCCGCCCACTCCGACAGACTGATGTGCTCCACGTCGCGCGTCATGCCGGCGTCGAACATGTCGGCATACAGCTTGTTCTGCGAAAGCGTCTCAATGGTGAGTGGGGTCACGAACTCCAGGGCATGGCGCGTGGCCGCCACCTTGACCTCGTATCCGTTGCTTTTGAACAGACGGATCAGGAACAGCGACTTGTAGGCGGCTATGCCCCCGGTGATACCGATGACGATGTGCTTGGCGGACATGCTTTTTTACTCGTTGGTGTCAGGATCCTTGAAATAAACCTGGTCGTTTTCGAATTCGTACAGAGCCAACTGGGTCGGCTTGGGGAGCTGCTCATAGAACTTGGACAATTCAATCTGCTCGCGGTTCTCGAACACCTCTTCCAAAGTGTCAGAATTGGAGGCGTATTGAAGGGAGGTCTCCTGGAACTCCTGCTTCAAGTCAGCGGCAATCTGATCAGCACGCTTCGACATGATCACAATACTCTTGTAGAAGTTGCCGGTCTCCTTGTCGTATTGTCTGATGTCTTTGGTTTTGGCAAAAAGGTCAATTTTCAGTTTCTTGTAATCTGCAGCTTTCATTATCTGATTAATTATTTTGTGAATTTTTATTGAATTTCAACAGCTGTTTTTGTACGTCCTTGGAGATTCTTTCTACCTCCTTGGTGTATTTGGTCTCTTCATAGTTGAGGAGCATCCGGTTGCAGGCATCCAGACAGGCTTTGTAACGTTCTTCTTGCTTGCGCACCACGCTCTTGCGTGCATATTCGTAGTTGTTGAGTACCAGATAGTAGATGGCTTCTGGCATCAGCGGGGAGTAGGAATACTCGTTGAAGAAGTTCTTGGCTGCAATCTGGCAGGCCTCGTAATGGTCAGTGTTATAGTAGAGAATCAGCATCTCCAGATCCTTGCGGGCCAGCTTCAGGCGCAAAGCGTCCAGCATCGTGTTGCACTCCTCGATGTGGGCGTTGTCGGGATACGCCTGTATGAAGGCTTTGATCTGCTCGATGGCATATTCTGTGTTGCTCTGGTCCAGCGAGTAGTCGGGGCTGGTCTTGTAGATGGCAGAAGTGCCGTAGTAGAAGGCATCCTCGGTGCGTTCAGAGTTGGGATAGCGACGCACGTAGTCGCGGAAGTGGAATGCAGCCATCTCGTAATCTCCGTTCATGTAGTAGGAGTGGGCGAACAGGAAGAGGATGGTGTCGGCGCGCGGAGTGCCTAATGAGAGCGGATACAAGTCCTCGAAAACACCGGCGGCCGACAGGAATTGCTGGTTGTTGTAGTAGCGCATGGCGCGCTCATACTGCTGGTCGAAGTTCTCGAAGGTCACCTTCTTGCCCGTGATGGAAGTCTTGTACTTCTTGGGCTTTGTTGTTCCCTTCGTCTTTCCTTTTACCTTTCCTGCGGGTATGGTGTCACCAGCCAGCGTATTTTGGATGGAACAGGCCGAAACCCACGCAGGAAAATCTGCGGCATAAACTCCCGCAGAAGTAGTTAACAGTATTATAATCAATAACTTGAAACTCTTCTTAACCATAGTATATCAAAACGTGCAAAAATATAAAAAATTTTATACCCTAGTACTTTTGCAAAGGGCGCCCTTTTTTTGTATATTTGCAGCTCGTTTTATAAAGATTGCAATATGGATAATTTTATCGTTTCCGCCCGAAAATACAGACCTACCACCTTTAAGTCAGTAGTGGGACAGGAGTCTATCACCGCCACTTTGAAGAATGCCATCAAGACCGGACAGGTGGCGCAGGCGTTCCTCTTTTGCGGGCCGCGGGGTGTGGGCAAGACCACCTGTGCGCGTATCTTTGCCAAAGCTCTCAACTGTCAGCATCTGACGGAGGACTGCGAGCCCTGTAATGAGTGCGATTCCTGTCTGTCGTTCAACAACTCAGCTTCTTTCAATGTGTTCGAGCTGGACGCTGCCTCCAACAATTCCGTGGAGGATATCCGCTCGCTGGTAGAGCAGGTGCACATCCCCCCGCAAGGGGCCAAGTACAAGGTCTATATCATCGATGAGGTCCACATGCTGTCGGGCGCCGCTTTCAACGCTTTCCTGAAGACGCTGGAGGAACCGCCCGCGTACGCCAAGTTCATCATGGCCACCACCGAGAAACACAAGATTATCCCTACCATCCTCTCGCGTTGTCAGGTGTATGACTTCAAACGCATCAACGAGAAGGACATCGTGCGTCACTTGCAGTATGTGGCTTCCCAGGAGGGCGTGTCCGCCGAAGAAGAAGCCCTGCATGTGGTGGCTGAGAAGGCCGACGGAGCCCTGCGCGACGCACTTTCCATCTTCGACCAGCTGGTGAGCTTCACGGGCAAGCAGATCACCTATAAGGCTACGATCGAGAATCTCAACGTTCTTGACGTGGACAACTACTTCAAGATCACGGACTTTCTGTTTAACGATGACCCGTCACCGGCTCTCCTCTTGCTGGATGATATCCTGTCGAAAGGCTTTGAAGCCCAGCATTTCGTCGCTGGTCTGGCCGCCCATTTCCGCAACCTGTTGATGGCGAAAACACCGGCCACCGTGCAGCTGCTGGAGACCTCCGACAATATCAAGAACCATCTTCTGGAGCAGTCGCAGAAAGTGGATAAACAGCTGTTGCTGCGCGCGATGGAACTCGCCAACCAGTGCGACTTCAATTACAAGATGTCCAACAACAAGCGACTGTCGGTGGAGTTGTGCCTCCTGCAGATAAATGCCAATTACGTCTATAAAAAGGCGAGGCAATCGCAGGAGCGTAAATAACCCAGAGGGTGGAACGGCATCCACCACGGAAACGGGTACGGTAGCCGTATCATTTTCCGATAAGCCGCAAATCTCCAATCAGTCGTTCAAGTATCCTGGGACACCTCCCATACAGAAGATCCCGTCCATACAGGCAGTGTTGGAGACCCCGAGCGTGAAGCCGGTGAGCGAGCCGCCGAAGCAGGAGCTTGCGCCGGAGCAGGCAACGACCCAAGAGACTGTCAACGAACCACAACCGGCAGCGACAGAAATGGCCGTTGAAGAAAAAGTTCAGGAGCCCCAGGAAAAGGAACCTGAAGTTTTCGAGACGTGCTGGAAACAGCTCTTTGAAGAATTGTTTTCCAACAACCCGATGATTTACCACCCGTTGAAAGAGAAAATTCCTACGTTGGAGGATGGTGTGATCAAGGTTGAGGTGCTGAACGATTTCCAGAAAGACCAGTATGAGATGCGCAAGCGTGCAGTGCTGGAATACTGGCGCAACCATTTCACCACCAATGTGGATGACTTGGAGATTGTCGTCAATGAGAATATGGAAATGAAAAAAATCATCTATAGTTCAGAAGATAAGATGAAAAATCTGGAGGAACAGAATCCCGAAATCCGGGATTTCCTTCAAGTGCTGAATTTCAGAGTGAAAGATTAAATGAAAAACATATCAAAACATCCTGTTATGAAAAAGACTTTATTACTTGTTGCGATATTATGTTCAATAACGTTCTCATACGGGCAAGCGTGGCTCAACAAGGCTGTGCCTGACGGACGAGTGGACAGCGTTTGGGCAGGTGAGGGCTTGCCTCAAGGCTTTACGGGCGAAGGGGTGATCATCGGCGTCACCGACTGGGGCTTTGACTACACGCACCCGGTGTTTTATGATACCAACATGATCCACTATCGCGTGCTCCGTGCGTGGGACCAGTACAAGAAATCGGGTCCTGCTCCGGCGGGCTATGACTACGGTACGGAATATGTGGGAGCAGAGGAGCTGCTGAATGCCCATTGCGATACCATCAACCCATACGATTATGCCTATCACGGAACGCACTGTGCCTCCATTGCGGGCGGTGCGGGCGCAGGTACAGTCTATCGGGGCGTGGCTCCGGAGGCAGAATTCCTGTTCGCCACCTTTGATATTACCGACCAAAATGTGATTGATGCCTGGAACTGGATGTACGACGTGGCCCAGCAGGAAGGCAAGCGCCTCGTCATCAGCATGAGCTGGGGCGTCTATACGCTGGACAATATGGATGGCACAGGTGCTCTGGCCGATGAGGTGCGCCGTCTCTCTGACTTGGGTGTAGTGTTTGTAACCTCTGCCGGCAACAACGGTGATGAGAATTTCCACGTGAAATATGATTTCTCACAAAACTCGGGCGATACCATGCGCACGTGTATGCAAACCCCATACTCCTATAGCAATCTTTGGGGCTCATCCGTCACTATGACAAATTCTGCCAATAGTCCTTTCCAATTCTCCATGATGGTGATGGACAACTCTTACAACATCATCACAGCCACACCGTTTATTTCCACGGCTGATGGCAATGTTACACTGGACACGTTTATCGTGGTGAACAATGACACATTGCTTTATGGCTACGAGGTTCGATCCACTAATGAGTATAACCAAGCTCCAGCTGCCCGATTGATTGTGAAAAAAGATACACGCTACAAGTTCGGTCTGGCTGTGACGGCCGAGCAAGGTGTGTTCCATGCTTGGAATGTGATAGAACTCACCAAGGCATGGGGCAACACGGGAGTTTCCTTTGTGAAACCATCTTCCCATCCCGACTGGATTGCAGGTGACAACCTATATGGCATCAGCACACCGGCCAACATTGACGAGATCATCACGGTGGCTGCCCACCAGGCTACGTACACCTATGGTGCAGGATATACGAATGGTGGCAACATTGCGGATTTCTCCAGCGCGGGCCCGGGTTTAGGCAATGTGTTGAAACCTGAAATTTCGGCTCCGGGTAAGGGTGTTGTATCTGCAATTTCTTCATACACAAACTCTTATAGTGGTAGCTATGTGGCGACTGTCGATTTTAACGGGCGCGAATATAAGTTTGCTTCTTTGAACGGCACTTCTATGTCATGTCCGTTTGTGGCAGGTGTGGTGGCTCTGATTTTGCAAGCCAACCCCTATTTGTCAGTGGACCAGATACATGAGATTATTGATGAAACTGCCACCACTGATCGCTATACCGAACAGCATGGAGCCACTCGTTTCGGTTACGGCAAGATCAATGCTTATCAAGCTGTGCTCAAGGCTCTGAATACTGTGAGTGTGGAGGACTATACGGAAACGGCTGTCACCCAATACACTGTCTTCCCCAACCCGACGGATGGACAGTGTTACGTGACCGTGAACAGTGATGCTACGCAAATTAATTATGCTTTGTACGACCTGACTGGCAGGGTTATTGCTAAGAACGAAATGCTGCCGGGCGTCAATCATTTGGATATGCAATCATTGCCCTCCGGCTGCTACATTCTCCGCCTTAGCGACGGCAAACAAATAGTGTCGAAGAAAATCATCAAACACTAACGCTCAATTCATAACTATCATCTCTAAACTATCAACTCTAAACTCTAAACTCTAAACTATTATCATGTCCCCCCAACCCTATATTCCCGATGAGGCACTCGAAAATAAGACGATTGTACGCAAGTATCGCGAGTTGCTGACCGTGCTCTATCATAAAACGAATGAGGAGCAGCGCAAGCAGATACGAAAGGCTTTCGTGCTGGCCACCAATGCGCACAATGGTGTGCGCCGCAAGAGTGGAGAGCCCTATATCTACCACCCGATTGCCGTGGCGATGATTTGCTGCCAGGAGATGAACCTGGGTGCCACCTCCGTGGTCTGTGCTTTGCTGCACGATGTGGTGGAGGACACGGAATACACGCTGGAGGATATTCGGGATATGTTCGGCGATGTGGTGGCGGAGATTATTGACGGGTTGACAAAAATTGAAGATTTGGTGCTGGATGACAGAAGTAGCTCCATACAGGCAGAGAACTTCCGCAAGATTTTCCTCTCCATGTCCAAGGATGTCAGGGTGATTTTGATCAAGTTGGCAGACCGTTTGCACAATATGCGCACACTGGAATCTATGCCGCCCGAGAAGCAGTTGAAGATTGCGTCCGAGACCTCCTATTTCTACGTCCCGTTTGCGCACCGTCTGGGTTTGTACTCCATCAAGAGCGAACTTGAGGATTATGCCATGCGCTATACGGACCCAGCCGACTATTATGCAATAGCCGAGCGGATGAAGGAGACCGAGGAGGAGCGTGCCGCCTTGATTGCTGATTTTGTAAAACCGATCCAGGAGTCCTTGGAGGCCAACGGCATCCATGCGGAGGTGTCTTCCCGTACCAAATCTATCTACTCCATCCATCAGAAAATCTTGCGCAAGAAGGTGAACTTCGACGATATCTATGATATTTTCGCCGTAAGATTTGTCTTTGACAGCCCTGTGGATGAAGAATTTGAGATTTGTTGGAAGATTTACAAGATAGTCTGCCTGCTATACCAAACCAATCCCAAGCGCGATCGCAACTTCCTGACACACCCCAAAGCCAATGGGTATCAGTCGCTGCACGTCACGGCCATGAGCAAGGCCGGCAAGTGGGTAGAGGTGCAAATTCGTTCCAAACGCATGGACGAGATTGCGGAGAAGGGTCTGGCCGCTCACTACAAGTACAAGGAAGAGGGTGGCGACACGGTGGACACCAATGTCAACGACCGGCTGGAAGACTGGCTTCGGAAAACCCGCGAGATTCTCAGCAGCAAGGATGCTGATGCGTTGGATTTCCTGAACGAGGTGAAACTGAATCTCGGATTGAAAGAGGTGTATGTGTTCACGCCCAAAGGCGACATGAAAACGCTGCCCGCCGGAGCGAGCGTGCTGGACTTGGCGTATGCCTTGCACACCAATCTCGGTGACCACTGTATTGGGGCTAAGGTGAACTATAACATTGTGCCCGTGGACAAGGTGCTGGAAAACGGCGATCAGGTAGAGATTATCACCTCCAAGAAGCAGACGCCCAAGGCAGAGTGGCTTAAGGTTGTGAGAACCCCAAAAGCACGTCGCAGCATACGGGAGCATTTGAAATCAGAGCAGATTGACAGTCCTGAATCGAAAAAGAAGTCCAAGGATAGCAACAAGGAATTGAAGGAGTTCCGCCAGAAAGTCTCTGAGGAGATCTCCAACAAGTCTCTTGACGAGTTGATTGACGAACAGTTGACCGCTACGCCGAACGTCTTCATGCTGGATGAGAAATACGAAACCATCAAGTATGTCATTGCCACATGTTGTAACCCCATTCCTGGTGACCAAGTGGTGGGATTTCAAGTGTCGGACGACAAGATTGTGGTGCACCAGACCAACTGCCCATACGCTATTGAGCAGATGTCCAAGTTCGGCAACCGCATCATCAAGACCAAATGGCGCAAGGGCCAGCATATCGCTTTCTTGTCGGGTATCCGCATTTCCGGCTTCGACCGCAAGGGTATGATCAAGGAAATTATCGACATTGTCTCTTCCCAGATGGATTTGAATATTCGTTCCTTGAATATCGAAACGAAGAATAATGTGTTCAACGGCACGTTGATGTTGTACATACAGAGTGTCCGCGCCTTGACAGACCTGATCCAATCCTTGCAGAAGATTGACCAGATTGAGAAAGTGGAAAGGATAGGATATTATGACATTAATTGAGAATTAAGGATTTAATATTAACCCAAAAACCTAATGATATGAAAGCTTCAGAAATTTTCGCATTTGTCGCAGGTGCGGCAGCCGCTACAGGAATCACCCTTCTTTTCACTACGGAAAAGGGCAAGAATCTTCGCGAAGAGATTAAAAAGAACCTCACCAAAGAGGAAATTGACAAGTTGATTGAGAAACTGAAACGCCAGCGCGCAACAGCTCCTACGGAGGCAGAGATGGCCGAAGAGGATTTGTTTGAAGAAGATGGCCAAGAATAATTGAATATGGATTTGCTGAAAAGGATTTTCGGGCGGTCGGAACGCAACGAGCGTACCATCGATGATTTGAAGGTGTACCTCTCCCAGCGTTACGACCTCCTGAAATTGGAATTGTTGGGAAAATCATCGCAGATACTGTCGGTGATTTTTTCCATGCTCATTGTGCTGGTGTGTGCACTGGCGGTGCTGATTTACCTGTCATCGGCTCTCATCAGCTGGCTTACCATCGCCTTGAATGCAGGCTGGGCCTATCTTATCGTGTGCGGCCTCTTTATCCTGATCATCATTTTTGTCTTGATGTACAAGGACAAGCTGTTCGTCAAACCGCTGATTCGCAAGTTTAGCCGGATTTTATATGGTGGTAATGACGATGAGGCAGAAGAGAAAGGAGGTGACCATGAGTAAGAGTCCATACGAGAACCTGAAGCAAATTGAGACTCGCAAGCAACAGTTGCGTCAGCAGATAGAACGTCAGGAAGAGAAGCTCGGTCAGGATTTCGATCTATATCAGGATGATGTGGAAACCTTCAAGAAGTTTTGGTCCGGCGTGAAGGGCGTGCGCCGTTTTGGTCAAAATATCAGCCTGTCGGGAGTCTCACAGGCGGTGCAGACAGTCCGTGCCCTGCCCATCGGCAAAGCTGCCAAGAAATCTGGCGGCAAGTCGGGATGGCTCGCGGCCTTCGCCCTTGGGGCTGAGGTGGTGGGTTGGATTGTGAAACGTCGTCGGAACAAGAAGGTTGATTGAAAAAAGTGTACTTTTGCAGGTATCATTTCGAATAATAATTTTAACTAAACAACATAATCATCATGTCAGAAAAAATTTTATCAAAAGTGAAACCCGGTGTGGTTTATGGAAAAGATTTGCAGGAGATTTTCCGCATTGCCAAGGAGAATAAGTTCGCACTTCCCGCTGTGAATGTGGTGGGTACCGACTCAATCAATGCCGTGATGGAAGCTGCCAAGGCGGTGAACTCTCCGGTGATGATCCAGTTTTCCAATGGCGGTGGCGTGTTCTGTGCTGGCAAATCGCTGAGCAATGACGGCCAACAGGCTGCCATCCAAGGTTGTATTTCCGGCGCTATGCACATCCATCGTATGGCCGAGATGTACGGCGTGCCTGTGGTGGTACATACCGACCATGCTGCTAAGAAGCTGCTCCCCTGGATTGACGGTCTCTTGGATGAGGGCGAGAAATTCTACGCAGCCAACGGCAAACCGCTCTTCAGCTCCCACATGCTTGACCTTTCCGAGGAACCGCTGAAAGAGAATATCGAGATTTGCAAGAAATATCTGGCCCGCATGGCCAAGCTGGAGATGACCCTCGAAATCGAGTTGGGTATTACCGGCGGCGAAGAAGATGGCGTCGATAACACCGGCATTGACAGCGCACGTCTTTACACACAACCCGAGGATGTGGCATACGCTTACGAAGAACTGAGCAAGATCAGCCCGAATTTCACCATTGCTGCCTCTTTCGGCAATGTACACGGCGTGTATAAACCCGGCAATGTGAAGTTGGAGCCCATTATCCTGCACAATTCCCAGGAGTATATTCAGAAGAAATTCAATACACAGCCGAATCCGGTGAACTTCGTGTTCCACGGTGGTTCTGGCTCTGAACCTGCCAAGATTAAAGAAGCCATCAGCTACGGCGTTATCAAGATGAATATTGACACTGATACGCAGTGGGCATTCTGGGAAGGTGTGATGAACTACTACAAGAAGAATGAAGCTTATCTGCAATCGCAGATTGGCAACCCTGAAGGCGACGACAAACCCAACAAGAAGTACTACGACCCGCGTCAGGTTTTGCGCGAGGGCGAGAAGTCCATGGTTGAGCGTCTGAAAGTGGCTTTCAGCGATTTGAACTGCATCGACAGATTATAGTTTTTGCCCAAGATTTCAGGCTCAGTAAGAACAAGGCCGTGACATTTGTCACGGCCTTTTGTTGTTCAGTATGGCTATAAGAGAAATTGTCAGGTGAACGAAATCTTATTTCCAGAACCTCTCGGTGATGTCCTTCCAACCACCTTGTGTGCGCTGATACAGTCGCTGGTTGGTGGTGCGTTTTTTCAAACTGCCTTTGTCGGCCATGTAAGGTCCTAATTTCACAAAGTCGAACAATTCGGGATGTGGCGGCATGTCATTACGTCCCGAGTACCAGCCTATCTTCAAGTCACTGTGTTCGCGGACGTATGCTGCCAAGCGTTCCATCTCGGCCACATCGCGATCGCCGCCCATGAAGCAGAAGCAGGTGATGTCATCACCATATTTGGCTAATAAAGTGTCAATTGCGGATGTGTTCAATTCCTCGCCTGTGTCCTGCTGCAAGTGCGGACTATGGCAGCCTTCGCAGCCATTTGGACAGTGCGTGATGTTAATGGCCAAGGTTACCTCGTCAGGAATCTCCTGGAATACGATGTCGTAGTTGTGGGATTTCAAGACGATATGAAATTAGTGCTTATAAATTGTTGGGCGAAATATGAGACTTAAGACTATAGACCGCAGACCGATGAACTATAAGGTCTTCAGTTTCCGGTCTCCAGTCTAATTATTTCATAGTCCCGTAATACCTTCTGCTGGCCTCTTCCTGACGGGCGTGCGAGAAATTGCTCACGCGTTTCATGTAACCGATGATGCGGGTGAGGTAATCCACGTTCTTGCTATGGCAGTGAGGACACTCTTTGAGGTAGCGTTTGTCAATATGTCCGCAATCGTTGCAAACGGTATTGGGGATATTGTACGTAAAATAGTTACATCCCTCTTGTGCGGCCACGCGCAGCAGTTGGCGGTATTGTTTCTGTGACAGGTGCTCTGCCAGGTTCATGTGCAGGGCTGAGCCACCCGTTAGGTGAGTGATGTAGTTGCGGCCGTGCAGTTTGAACTTCTCAATCACATCCAGAGAGTCATCTTCCACGATGTAGAAATAGCTGTTGTAGCAATCGCGAGGTACCTTGTAGCCATCTTCGCGGTCCCACTTGGCGTGTTTCACACCCACATTCTCGGCAGGAATCATCTCGCAGTTGAAAAGCAGACCTTTCTTGCTGTATTTCTTGTTGTATTTCTCGATGAGTCCCAGAATGCCTTCCACGAATTTCTGGTATTCCTTGTTGTCGTTGATGGTGAGTCCCATAAACTCAGCGGCCTCCACCAATCCGTTGATACCGATGGTAAGGTACTGGCGGTTGATGGCGATAAAGCCCGCATCGAACAGCGGAAGCATGCCCTTCTCCAACAGATATTTGAGGTTTTCGTTGTAGGCCATTTGCACTTTGTGGGAGAGGTCGATGATATCTTCCAGATATTGCAGATAGGGGACATCCATTCTGTGCGCGTGCTGGACGCAGCGGTTGAGGTTGATGGTGAGCACGCTCTTGGAACCAGTGGACACACCTCCGGCGCCCAAGGTGTAGCTGAAACCATTGTCCTTGATCTCATTGCGCAAGCGACAGCAACTGCTCAGAGAGTCTGCGTTGTCGCTCACGTATGTGAAGAAGGAGTGGCCTTCGGCATACATCTCAGCGGTGAAGTCGGCGTATTCCTTGTCCTTGATGTCGCCGTTCTCGGAAAGCAGGGCCATGGTTTCCACTGGGAAGGTGAGCACGGCGCGGGTGCGCTCCTCGTTGAACCAGCGCATGAAACGTTTCTGGAGCCAGCTTACAGACTCCCAGTCAGGTTGACTGCCGTCGGGGAAGCGGAACTCGCCGAAAAGGCTCTTGAAATAGTATTTGTCGTAGTAAGAGATGTTCCAGAAAACGGACTGGAAATTGCGTGCACCTGTGGGCTGGTTGATGGAATAGACCACCTGTTGGAAACAGTCGGTGATCATCTTGTCGATGGTGCGTTGCTTGGTGGAGAGATCCACCACTTTGTCGGGGTGCTTGTAGTAGTCGGGACCGTATTCCTGGCTGATGAAGTAGTTGAGATACATCAGGAACTCAGGTGTGGCGCACGCGCCGCTCAACATGCTGGACACCATGAACACCATGTTGATGAAGCCGCCGCAGAAAGATTTCAGGTTAGTGGGTTTGGTAGCGTTGCCACCGATGCTCTGTGTGCCGCTGAGCAGCCACGGATACATCGTGATACTGGCACAGTAATTGGCAATGCTCGTCTCATCGTTTTTATAGATAAAATGATGATTGAGCAGGTATAAGTATTTGTCAGACACCTCCTTGCCAAACATCTCCTTGATACGGTCGCACAGCATACGGCGGTTGAGGCGGATGAAGCTCGACTTCGGCAACTCGCCGATTAGCGTGGCGATGTTTTTCTTCTCCACGTTGGCGTTGGCGTCGTATTTGCTGCCGGTGGCCGCATTCTTGGCATTACAGTAATTGATGAGGAAGTCCAGTTTGTCCTTCACTTCACGATCTTCATAATGCTTCTGGCGGTAGAGAATGTAGGCTTTGGCCACTTCATAGTAGCGCTCTGCCATCAGTGACTTCTCCACTTGGTTCTGGATCTCCTCCACGGCGATGCCGTCAAAGATGGAGAGACGGCCCAGGATGTTGATCATGTCCTCCTGGGAAGGGAAGGAGCCCACCGAGACGAAAGCCTTGGTGACAGCGTTACGGATCTTCTCCATGGAGAAGGGTTCCCGTTTGCCGTTTCGTTTGATGATGTAGGTGTCTTCGATCATAGGTTGGTTTGGTTGTTAAGTTGTTATTAAAAATAGCAACTCATCAGGAATACGGATATATCCTCACGGACAAGTGCGCTTTTATCCCGAAAGCTACTAAAGTTCGGATGCAGGCAGGTCTTCTGGCTTGTCCCACCTTCCAGCGTCTTCCCAACAATTTTTCTATCGTCAGTGACATCGTGCCGGAAAGCTGTAAAGGACTGACAGCTACGGGAATAGCTCCTGATTTTCACAGGATTCCCTTTTAATCTTTTCAGAACCTGTATCTGGTTGCAAAAGTAAGATTTTTGGAGGTGAGGTAATCAAAAAAGCCCTTGAAATTTATACACAAGGGAAGTGTGTCTGAAATAAGGGCTTACAGGGAATCCGGGGAAAATTGTTGATAAGTCGGGGAGAGGGGATGAAATTTTTTCCATCCTTGCCCTGTTAACCAGAGGATATAATTTTGGATTTTAATACAAGAAATTATTGTACGGATAAATCTGGATGTGCAGCTTCTTGATTTCCTCGTACAGCATCTCCTTCATTTCCGGCACATTCTCTTTGGTCTTGGCGGAGATGAAGAAGGTTTTGTGGGCACTTTTGGCCATCCAGGTGGCCTTTAATTCCTCCAAAGTGATGTTCTCTTTTCCTTTCGGTGTTAAATCCTCGGGATCTTTCTCCACCCAAGTGTATTGGTCTATCTTGTTGAAGATGATGATCATGGGTTTGTCGCTGGCCTTGATCTCCGAGAGGGTCTGGTTTACCACGGCGATCTGCTCCTCGAAGTCAGGATGGCTGATGTCAACCACATGCAGTAGCAAGTCAGTCTCGCGAATCTCGTCCAAAGTGGATTTGAAGGACTCCACAAGGCTATGCGGCAGCTTGCGGATGAAGCCCACGGTGTCGGAGAGCAGGAAGGGCAGGTTGCCGAACACGACCTTTCGCACGGTGGTATCCAAGGTGGCGAAAAGCTTGTTCTCGGCAAACACCTCCGCGTTGCTGAGCATGTTCATGATGGTGGATTTGCCCACGTTGGTGTAGCCCACCAATGCCACGCGCACGAACTTGTCGCGGTGCCCGCGCTGGGTGGCTTTCTGGCGGTCGATATCTTTCAACTTTTTCTCTAACAATGAGATACGATTCCGGATAATACGGCGGTCGGTCTCGATTTCCTTTTCGCCGGGACCTCTCATGCCGATACCACCGCGCTGTTTTTCCAAGTGCGTCCACATGCCCGTGAGTCGGGGGAGCAAGTACTTGTATTGCGCCAGTTCCACTTGCACTTTCGCGTGGGCGGTTTGTGCGCGCTTGGCAAAGATGTCCAGGATGAGGTGCGTGCGGTCCATCACACGACAACCCAAAATGCCCTCAATATTGCGCTGTTGCGAGGGGGACAGTTCGTCGTCCACCACCGCAAAGTCGATGCCGTTCTCGTGCACATATTCTGCCACCTCCTTGATCTTTCCGGAGCCCATATAAGTGCGCGAATCAGGATGTTGCAAGTTCTGCACAAACTGTTTCACAGCCTCTCCGCCCGCAGTATCGACCAGAAAAGCCAACTCATCCAGATACTCTCTGGTTCTCTCTTCGGTAACGGAAGGCGTGGATACGGCAAGAAGTACAGCAGTTTCTGGCATGGGGTCGATAATTGGTCTTAGGTCTTCAGTCTTTGGTCTTTTTTTCGTTTGCAAAAATAATAAAATTCTGTGTGAATCATTTTTGTATCTTTGCATCGCTGTTTAGAAAAGAAACAGCACGACATATTAAGAAAGCGCATATTCGCTTGTTCCGATAGTGTGAATCTCGACAACTCGCATAATTAAGACCGGAATATGAGAAGAACGCTCATCTTAACGTATGGTAATTGCCAATACATTAGGTGGGGCTTGTTCTTCCTTATTCGTCTTAAAGGGAGTCGAGCCCTGCACTATGGATAAGGTATGAATCTTGCTCCTCTTTCTTTGTGTCTTCCGTAAATGCAAATAGGCTGCCAAGAGGCTGCTACCCATTGATATACCATGGAAAGTGAATAAAAAAGGGTTTGGAGGCGCACAATCATGCGCCTCCTGTTTTCATTTGAGGAATTGTAGCCGATATTGCTTTTTTTGTGTAGATTTGCAGCGTTTTCGGTGTATTGAAACCGATAATCTAACTAATTGTAAAAGAAATAAATATGAAAAGTATTCTGCAGTTGTTAAAGACAAAAAAGTTTTGGGTAGAATTGTTGATCATGACAGTGGGTATGATGATGACGGCTTGCGCCGTTTATTATTTTTTGGTGCCCAGCAAACTCATCATTGGTACCATATCCGGTCTCTCCATTGTGGTGAGCGGAGTTTCTGAAAATCTCTTCGGAGTTGCGCTGCCCGTTTCCACCGTCATTCTGGTTATCAACGCCATCCTTCTGGTTCTTGCCTATTTTCTGATTGGTAAGGAGTTTGGTGCTAAGACAGTCTATACAGCCTTGATTCTTGGTCCGATGATGCGTGTTCTGGAGACCCATTTCCCATACGAGAGATTCATTCGCCCCGACGGTGCCATACCCTCCATTATGGGTGATATTTGGTTCGATTTGGTCTGCTTCGTGCTGATTTTGAGTGCAGCCCAGGCGGTTCTGTTCAAAATCAATGCTTCCACTGGCGGCCTTGATATTTTGGCCAAAATTGTCAACAAGTACTTGCATTTTGACATCGGAGCTTCTGTGTCTGTGGCAGGCGCTGTCATTTGCTGCACGGCTTTTGCCATCAACCCGTTCTATATGGTAGTTATTGGCCTCATTGGTACCTGGATTAACGGTTTGGTGGTCGATTATTTCACGGCGGGTCTCAACAATAAGAAGAGAGTCTGCATTGTTTCCAAAGATTATGACCGCATCCGCCGCTATATCATTGACGAGCTGGTGCGTGGTTGTACGTTGTACGAAGTGATTGGCGGTTATACCAATGAACGCAGCATTGAGTTGGAGAGTTTGCTCACGAAGGATGAGTTTACCCAGTTGATGGCCTTTATCAATAAAAATGACATCCGTGCCTTTATCACCGCAGGAAACGTCAGCGAGGTGTATGGTTTCTGGATAAAGGACAAAAAGCGCCTAAAAGTACACGTTGATCAAAGGTAAAACATACAATATTTTATTATGCTGATAGATACACTGAACACTTACCGCATTCTCTTGGCTTCCAAGTCGCCGCGCCGTCGCGAGCTGATGAGTGGCATGGGACTTGATTTCGAGGTTGTCACCTTTGATGTGGAGGAGTCATACGATCCGTCGATGCCACCAGAAGAGGTGGTGAAGTATCTTTCCCGAATCAAGTTGTCACCGGTGGATTTGTCCCAATATGATCCAAAGACCCTTGTGGTGGCTTGTGACACGATTGTAGTGGTAGGAGACAGGATCTTGGGCAAGCCCCGTGATGCCCGCGAAGCGGCAGAGATGCTGCGGTCGCTGTCGGGGCACACACACACTGTACTCAGTGGCCTTACCGTTGCCACCCCACAACGCTCGCTTACTGACTGCTGTGCCTCTGAGGTGACTTTCGAGACCATTACAGACGAGGAGATCGACTATTACGTGCGTCAATATCGGCCATACGACAAGGCTGGGGCGTACGGAGTGCAGGAGTGGATCGGCTATATAGGAATCCGCTCTATCCATGGTTCTTTTTACAATGTGATGGGCCTTCCCACCTGCATGCTTTGGAAAATGATGAAAGAAGTGGTGGAATCAGTTTAGAGTTGAGAGTTTAGAGTTGAGAGAATTGAGGGGTGGGGTGTTGGAAGTAAAATATGTAAAGACGGTGCATGCACCGTCTCGAGAATATAACAAATAGGATATTATGATATTATTGGCGGTGTCCGTGGAAGAAGTCTCGCAGGTGCTCTCCTCTTGGGTGTGGAGCCCGGCTTTGGTGGTGCTGTGCCTATGCTCGGCACTATACTTTTCCCTCATGACGCGTTTCGTGCAAGTCCGCCGATTCGGTGAGATGGCGCGATTGCTGTTTAGTACGGATAAGAACCAGAAAACGGGTATCTCCTCGTTTCAGGCTTTTGCCATGGCCTTGTCAGGGCGTGTGGGAACGGGCAATATCGTGGGGGTGGCCACGGCCATCGGATACGGTGGTCCGGGTGCCATCGTCTGGATGTGGATCATCGCCTTTTTGGGTGCTGGTTCTGCTTTCATAGAAGCCACTTTGGCACAGATTTTCAAGGAAAACCACAACGGACAGTTCCGGGGTGGTCCTTCGTATTACATTGAAAAAGGCTTACGTTGCAAGTGGCTAGCCGTGGTTTTTGCCGTCTGCTCGCTCATTGCCTGCGGACTGCTCATGCCTCCGGTGCAAAGCAATGGCATTGCTATTGCATTTGCCAATTCCGTGCACGTACCGCCCGTGTACATCGGATTGTTTGTGGCTGGGGTGTTGGGCTTGGTCATCATTGGCGGCGTTACTCGCATTGCCAAGGTAGCGCAAATCGTGGCTCCGTTCATGGCCGTGCTCTACATAATCCTTGCTGTTGTGGTGCTTATCTGCAATTATACTGCCATTCCATCCGTGCTGGTGGACATGATCAAGGGCGCCATCGGTACGCATGAGGTGTTTGGTGGCATTATCGGCAGTACCATTGCGTGGGGCGTGAAGCGTGGCATCTACTCTAATGAGGCTGGTCAGGGTACCGGTCCCATCGTGGCAGGCGCTGCCAAGGTGTCGCACCCCGTGAAACAGGGCTTGGTGCAGGCGTTTTCCGTGTATGTGGATACGCTGCTCGTGTGCACCGCCACTGCGGTGATGATTATGGCGGTGAAGACCTACAATGTGATAGACGCCAACACCGGCGAGGTGCTTTTCGCCTCCGCATACAACCTCGGCGCGCCGGATGTTTCCTATACCGCTACCGCTATAAGTACGTTGTTGGGGACCAATTTGGGCAATATCGTTGTGGCGGTGGCTCTGACATTTTTCGCTTTTACCACCATTATGGCCTACTACTATTACGCGGAAACTAGCATCGTCTATCTTTTCGGAAAAGGTAAAAAGGAACATGTGGCCATATGGGTGCTCCGTATTTGCATTCTCGTTGCCGTGATGTTTGGTTCTGTCAAGGAGGCGCGCACAGCTTGGAATGTGGGTGACATCGGGGTGGGAATGATGGCATGGATTAATATCATCGCCATAATCCTGTTGTCTCCTAAGGCATTACGCACCTTGAAAGATTATGAAAAACAGAAGAAGGAGAAGAAAGATCCGGTCTTCGACCCCGAAAAACTGGAGATTGAGAATGCTGAGTTTTGGGAGGAGAAGAAAAAGGATGTTAGCCTGTAGTCTCCAGTCTTCAGTCTTTGGTCTTTGTATTATCGAGTTGTATCATTTAATAAATATAAAAATTGAATTATGGAACCTAAAAAATTTATTGAGGAAAATCAAAAACGATTTTTAGACGAACTTTTCACCTTGTTGCGCATTCCGTCCATCAGTTCGGAGAGCGAACACAAGCCGGACATGATCCGCTGTGCCGAGCGCTGGCGTGAGCTCATTCTGGCCGCCGGAGCAGACAAGTGCGAAGTGATGCCCGCCGAAGGCAATCCCATCGTCTATGGCGAGAAAATCATTGACCCAAAGGCCAAAACCGTGCTCGTTTACGGTCACTATGACGTGATGCCGGTGGATCCCGTTGACCTCTGGAACACGGAGCCTTTCGAGCCGGTTATCAAAGACGGCAAGATTTGGGGTCGTGGTGCTGACGACGACAAAGGCCAGTCATTCATGCACGCCAAGGCTTTCGAGACAATGATGAAGACCAACACACTTCCTTGCAATGTGAAATTCATGTTGGAAGGTGAAGAGGAAATCGGTTCACCCAGTCTCTCCAAGTGGATTGTGGAGAACAAGGATTTGGTGAAAGCTGATGTGATTCTGGTTTCCGACACCAGCATGATTGCCTCGGATGTGCCCTCCATCACTACGGGCTTGCGCGGACTTTCCTACTGGGAGATCGAGGTTACAGGACCCAATGCCGACCTGCACTCCGGTATCTTCGGCGGCTCTGTGGCCAATCCGCTGAACACTTTGTGCGAGATGATAGCCAAGTGTATGGATGAGAACAACCACATCACCATTCCGCATTTCTACGATGACGTGGTAGAGTGCTCTGCCCGCGAGCGCGAGCTGCTCAACATGGCTCCCTACAACGAAGAAGAATACAAGAAATCGCTGGGTGTGAAGGCGCTCCGTGGCGAGAAGGGCTACACCAAAATCGAGCATGTGGGTATCCGCCCGACGTTCGACTTGTGCGGCATGTGGGGTGGCTACACCGCCGAAGGCTCCAAAACGGTGCTGCCCTCTAAGGCATACGCCAAACTCTCCTGCCGTCTAGTTCCCAACCAAGACCACGAGAAGATTGCCGACTTGGTGAAGGACTATTTTGAGCAGAATGCGCCCGATTATGTGGATGTGAAGGTTACCTCGTTGCACGGCGGTCAGGCATACGGTTGTCCTACGGACCATCCCGCCTACAAGGCTGCGGAGGCTGCCTACATGGACACCTACGGCAAGTTGCCCATCCCGATGCGCAGCGGCGGTAGTATTCCAATTATCGCTACTTTTGAGAAAGTGCTGGGAATCAAATCTATACTGATGGGCTTCGGCCTTGGCGAGGATGCCATCCACTCACCCAACGAGAACTACAGATTGGATCATTTCTACAAAGGCATAGAGACAATCATTCAATTCTATCAGCATTTTGCTTCTGCAAAGTTGGTTTAGACATGAGATTATAGACTTAAGACTGTAGACTTGAGACTATAGATTGGAGACTTCTGATGCGGGCGGTTGTTTGTTGACAATCGTCCGCTCTATTTTTGCGTCCGGTATGTTTTCACGGGGAAGTTGAAATAGGTAGTGGGGTAAGGTTCGTTGCGGAGCGTGAAGTGCCACCATTCGCCTTGTACGGGTGCGAATCCATTTTGTATCATAATGTTGCGCAACAATAACCGATTCTGTTGTTGTGCAGGTGTGATTTGGTCGCTGATTGTACGGGATACGCCTCCAAAGTAGTCGAAAATGCCACCCATGTCGATTTCATGGCCTGTTTTGAGGTCCACCAAGGTCATGTCAACGGTGGAGCCGCGTGAATGCTTGGACTTGCGGGCTATGTATCCGCGCGAGAAGATGGTAGTCTTTTGGATGTGCGGGTAGAAGACGGACTTCATCGTGGTGTCGCTCGGGTCTTTTGACCATCGCACAAAATGGTCCACGGCACATTGCGGACGGTAGGCGTCGTATATTTTGATTTTGTATCCTTTTTTGCGGAACTCATCGCTGGCTTTGCGCAGCGCGGAGGCGGCCTTTTGGGTGATGAGGGCCACGGGTTCCTCGTACCCGTCAATGCGCGTGCCCACGAAGTTGTTGGTGCTGTAATAACGGATTTCCAAGACGGCGTCGGAGATGGAGTCGGTGAGGAGGCAGAAACCGTCAGGCAAAGGTTCAAGATTGGCTTCTTTATGGATAGTATGTTTTTCGGTAGCAGGTAATATCCGTTCCTGTTGTGCCGGTTGAGGTTTTTTACATGCGGCAAACGGGATGAGTTGTATTGCTAATATACAAAGAATCAGTTGTTTATATATTTTCCTAGGGGTAATCATTAAAGGAATGGATTACGGCTGCAAAAATACTATCTTCCACGAATCACGCGGATATTTTCGTATTTTTGCGCTTTGATAATTTTGAGAACCAATGGCGCATAATGTGGCGATATTAATGGCGGCGGGCAAGGGTGTCCGCGTGGGTGGAGAAGTTCCCAAACAGTTTATGCCTGTGCATGGCAGGATGCTGATGGAGTACTCTTTGCAGACTTTTCAGAATCATCCCCGCATTGATGAGATTTTTGTCGTGCTACCGGAAGATTATCTGCAAATGTCAGAACTTCTGCAATATCTGTTTGACAACTATTCCAAGATTACGCGCATTTTGGCGGGTGGCGAGGAGCGCTTCCAGTCTTCCTGGAGTGCCATCCAGTGGTTTATCGATCGTCGGGATGACAATCTGCTGTTGCATGACGCCGCGCGCCCGGGCTTGACCCCGAAGATTATTGACGACTTGTTAGATACTTTGGAGAATGCCGAGGCTGCCGTGACGGCCATTCCGGCCACGGATACTGTGCTCAAAGTGAATGAAAATATGTGGATGGAGGCCTCTCTTGACCGAAAAACCTTGTACTATGCCCAAACCCCTCAGGCGTTTCGTGCCGGTTTGCTGTATGACTGCTTTGAAGAATTGTTTGCCGACGGCACATTCTTGCCCACGGACGAAAGCGGCGTAGTAGCTCACTATCGGCCGGATATTCCGATTCAGATTGTGCCAGGAAGCTCTGCTAATTTTAAAGTAACTTACCCTGAAGATATTATCCGAATTCCTGTTTCGGATTGATGATTTAGTTGTGAATGAAGATGAAGATACTCAGTGTGATAGGGGCGCGTCCCCAGTTTGTGAAAGCCGCTGTGGTGAGTGCAGAGATTGCCCGCACACCGGATCTTGAGGATGTGCTCGTACATACTGGCCAGCATTTTGATTCCAATATGTCGCAACTCTTCTTTGAGGAAATGGGACTTCGCAAGCCGGATTACTATCTGGGTGTACACAGTCTCCCGCATGAGGAGATGGTGCAGCAGATGCAGGAACAGATTGTGGGGATCATTCAGGATGAGAGCCCTGATTGGGTGCTGGTATATGGCGACACGGATTCCACGCTGGCCGGCGCGCGCGCCGCGCACGAGTGTGGCGTGAAACTCTGCCATGTGGAGGCTGGCCTGCGCTCCTTCAACCCACAGATGCAGGAAGAGTACAACCGCATACAAACCGACCGCATCAGCGACTTGTTGTGCGTGCCCACGGAGATGGCAGTGGAGAACCTCCGGCGCGAGGGCTTGGAACTGAGCAATGTAGTGCTTACCGGCGATGTGATGAAAGATGCCGCCCGTGCTTTCCTGCCCATGGCCCGCAAACCGCAAGTGGACATTCCCGAAAAGTTTGTGCTCTGCACGTTGCACCGCGCCGAAAACACGGATAATCCTGATGTGCTGAAAGAACTGATGCTCTCCTTGGAGCTGATCGCCGAGTTTGTGCCAGTGGTCTTGCCACTGCACCCCAGAACGAAAAACAAGCTGAACGAGATTGCGTACCCGTTCGAAACCTCTCGAATTCACTTCATCAATCCAGTTGGTTATTTGGAAATGCTGTACCTGCTGAATCACGGTGCATTGGTGCTTACCGATAGCGGCGGCGTGCAAAAGGAGGCCTATTTTGCCCACAAGTACTGCCTTACCCTGCGTGAGGAAACGGAATGGGTAGAGTTGTGCGCCCGCGGATACAATCATCTGTTAGGGCATAATCACATTGATATCGTCACTACCACCCGTAATTTTTTGGAGATGCCGCCCATTTTTTCCGATGACTTGTACGGCGACGGTCATGCTTCCCATCAAATTGTGCAGGCTTTATTGCAGCGGTAGTTTCAGAAATTCCAAGCGGGAATCGAGTATTTGGCTTCAATTTTGTTTTCTATTTCATCTTCCAATTGTGGGAAGAAGTCAATTCCTGTCATTTTTTCAATTTGGTCGATGGTTTTGCTGTATGTGCTCAAAGGACGTGTGCCCGCCACATTGTCGAAATAGAAGCCGATGGCCTCCCAATGTCCGTTGATGTGGCAGAGCAGCACTTTGAAAAATGCATCGGGCACTGCCACGCGGTGTTTGCCAATGGTTTTGGGATTGTCAGACACAATAGGTCCGCACACCACATAGATGTTGTCATGCTGTCGTGCCCAAGTCCAGATTTGCTGCTCTAACAATTTCCAGTCGCCGCCGTTGAGGTTGTGGTTCTGCGGACAGACATTGGACATGTAGAAGCTTTCCCGCATGGCGTTTTCATCCCACTTCATGTCGCCCGCCGGAGCCATGTGCCCGCGGTCGTACCCCGAATCGTTGTAGTCCCAGTATTCGGGACAGACGCCCTTGACATCGGGATCTTTCTCAAAATGGTTGTACCGTCCCACCTTGCCGTAGCTCTCCTCGCGGGTTAGCTCGTAAGCCACCCAGTTGGGGATGCGCCATTCGGGGTTGTAGCTCACCGTGAAGCCGGTGTGCTGGATGATTTGCTCGGGGCGGGACACGGTGAAAACGGGGATTTCCAGGGAGTCTGGAGATGTGACTTGTGCAGATATCTCGGTGTTCCCCTTGTTCTTCTGTGCCGAAGATAGAAAGACGAGAAGACCTGCAATTAGGCCGATGAAAAGCAGGATGACAATAGGGGTGATTTTATTTTTCATAGCTGGGTTTGATTACTGTTCTTTTACCAGCGCCAGACTGATGCGCTTGCGCTCTATTTCCACGCTGAGTACCTTCACCATGACTTTCTGATTGAGATGCACCACCTCGTTGGGCGAGGCAATGCGGTGGTCGGACATATTGCTGATGTGTACCAGCCCGTCCTGATGGATTCCGATATCAACAAAGCAGCCGAAGTTGGTGATGTTGGTGACGATGCCGGGCAGTTCCATGCCGGGGACGAGGTCTTCCATCTTCTGCACATTCTTGTCAAACTCGAACATCTCGTAGTGGCTGCGCGGGTCGCGGCCGGGCTTGGCCAGCTCCTGCATGATGTCTTTCAGTGTGGGCATACCCACAGTGGCGGTCATGTAGTGTTGGAGATTGATTTGTTTACGCAATTCTTCCTTAAGGATGAGGTCGCCGACGGTGCATTTCAGGTCCTTGGCCATGGCTTTCACGATGGCGTAACTTTCGGGATGCACAGCACTGCGGTCGAGCGGGTTCTCGGCGTCGCGGATGCGCAGGAAGCCGGCGGCCTGCTCAAAAGCCTTGGCGCCGAAGCGCGGCACTTTCTTCAAACTCTCGCGCGAGGGGAACGGTCCGTTTTCGTTGCGGTAGTCGATGATGTTCTGCGCTAATGTGGGGCCCACGCCGGAAACATAGGACAGCAGTTCCTTGCTGGCGGTGTTCAGCTCCACGCCCACATGGTTAACGCAGCTCTCCACAGTGGTGTTCAAACTCTCTTGCAACCGTTTCTGGTTCACATCGTGCTGGTATTGGCCTACTCCAATAGATTTTGGGTCTATCTTGACCAGCTCGGCCAGCGGGTCCATGAGGCGGCGGCCAATGGAGACCGCGCCACGCACGGTGACATCGTAATCGGGGAACTCCTCGCGCGCCACGGCGGAGGCGGAATAGATGGAGGCGCCGCTCTCGTTTACCATGTATGCCTTGACATCCCGCTCAAAGGGGATGAACTTCACGAACTTCTCAGTCTCACGGCCTGCAGTACCGTTGCCAATGGCGATGGCATCCACCTTGTATTGCAAAACCAGCCGTTTGAGTTTGTCGGAAGCCAATTTGTACTGGGCTACCGGTGGATGCGGGTAGATGGTCTCGTTGTGTAGCAGTTTGCCCTGGGGATTGAGGATGACCACTTTGCAGCCGGTGCGGAATCCCGGGTCGATGGCCAGCGTGGTGACCTGTCCCAAAGGCGCGGCCATGAGTAGTTGGCGCAGGTTTTGGACAAACACCTCAATGGCCTCTGTGTCGGCTTTGTCTTTGTATAGTTTGCGCATCTCGGTCTCCATTTGTGGCTGGAGCAAACGCTTGTAGGCGTCCGTGGCCGACATCCACACCTGTTGGGCGCAGTTGCTGTTGTTGCGGATGATGGCGCGTTTCAGCATCTCCAGCGTTTTCTCCTCACTCGGCTCGATGGTCAGGCGAAGAATGCCCTCCTCCTCGCCACGGAACATGGCCAGGATGCGGTGAGAGGGCGCTTTGGCCAGAAATTCTTCTGCATTGTAGTAGATTTTGTACTTCTCGCCCTCGTCCACCTTGTCTTTGACGAGCTTGGAGTAGATGCGGCTATGCTGGCGGAAGGTGTTGCGCAGGCGCGCGCGCACGGAGAGGTTCTCGCTGATGTGCTCGGCAATGATGTCGCGCGCGCCGGCCAGTGCCTCTTCAATGTTGTGGACACCCTTGTCGGGATTCACGTACTTGGCGGCCAAGGCGTGCAGGTCGGTTTCCTGCTGGCGGGCGATAATCTTGGCTAGGGGTTCCAAACCCTTTTCAATGGCCATGGTGGCGCGGGTTTTGCGCTTGGGGCGGTAGGGCAGGTACAGGTCTTCCAACTCGCTCATGCTCAGAACCTCGTTGATTTTTGCCTCCAATTCGGGTGTGAGTTTTCCCTGCTCGCGGATGGAGTCCAGAATGGCGGCGCGCCGCTTGTCCAACTCCACCCATTTGGTGTGCAACTCCTTGATTTGCCCAATCTGCACCTCGTCCAAACTGCCTGTGGCCTCCTTGCGATAACGGGCCACAAACGGGATGGTGGCACCGCCTTCCAGCAGTTCCAGGGTGTTCTTGACTTGCTCTTCCGTGAGATGCAGTTCTTCCGCTATGCGTTTGGCGTATTTCTCCATAGCCATTTGTTAATTTTCTATAAATTAACTACTTCTATGGCTTTCATAACACGCTTGTGTACCTCCTCGATGCCCATCACGTCAATCATGGTGAACAGTTCGGGGCCTCGGGCCGTACCGACCAGGGCGATACGCAGACTGTTGAGTACCTGGCCCATGTTCAGTTCGTTGTCTTGGATGTACTGCATCACCATGTCGTGGGCTTTGTCCTTGTCGAACGGCTGGATGCCGCACAACATCTCGTCGATGACGCGCAGTTTCTCGCCCGTGCCCTCTTTCCAGCGTTTTTTCAGCGCTTGCGGGTCGTATTCAGTGGGTGCGACGAAGAAATAGGAGGCTTGCTCCCAGAAGTCGCCAAGGAAGTTTAGTCGGTCTTTGATTAGTTCGGTGACAGCATCCAAATATTCATCGCTGCAGGTTACGCCCTTTTCGTCCAAAATTTTGCGGAAATGGGGACGCAGTTCAGCGGCGGGTTTCATCAGGATGTACTCGTGGTTGAACCACTTGGCCTTGTCCAAGGAGAATTTGGCGCCGGCCTTGCTGATTTTGTCGATGGAGAAGAGGTTGATGAGCTCTTCCATGGACATGAGTTCCTGGTCGTTGCCGGGATTCCAGCCCAGGAGGGCCAGCATGTTGATGACGGCTTCCGGCAGATATCCCGACTCGCGGTAACCCGAAGAGGTCTCGCCTGATTTGGGGTCATGCCATTGCAACGGGAACACCGGGAAACCGAGGCGGTCGCCGTCGCGCTTGCTCAGTTTGCCGTTGCCGTCGGGTTTGAGCAGTAAGGGAAGATGTGCAAATTGCGGGGCTTCCCAGCCAAAGGCCTTGTACAGCATCACATGCAGCGGTGCTGACGGCAGCCATTCCTCGCCACGGATCACATGTGTGATTTTCATCAGATGGTCGTCCACGATGTTGGCGAGATGGTAGGTGGGCATCCCGTCGGATTTGTATAAAACTTTATCATCCAACAAGTTGGAATTGATAACAACTTCACCGCGAATTAAATCTTGCACATGGATATCCAGGTCTGCTGGGTATTTAAAGCGGACGACATAGTGCTCGCCCGAAGTCAGGCGCCGTTCCACCTCCTCAGCGGGAAGGGTGAGCGAGTTTACCATGCCCATGCGGGTGTTGGCGTCGTATTGGAATGTCCTTTTCTGGCTCTCGGCCTCCTTGCGTTTTGCATCCAGTTGTTCCGGGGTGTCGAATGCGTAGTAGGCCCAGCCGTCGCGGACCAGTTGCTCCGCGTAGGGCTTGTAGAGTGCTTTGCGTTCGGATTGCTTGTAGGGACCGTACTCGCCGCCAATGCCGACACCCTCGTCGAAGGGGATGCCGAGCCATTGGAAGGCCTCGATGATATACTCTTCGGCACCTTCCACGAAACGGGTCTGGTCGGTGTCTTCGATTCTCAGCAGGAGAGTGCCGTTGTTCTTCTTGGCAAACAGATAGTTGTATAATGCGGTGCGCACGCCGCCGATGTGCAGCGGTCCCGTGGGGCTGGGCGCAAATCTGACTCTTGGATTCATATTCGGATGTTTTTTTTGAGCTGCAAAGATACAAAAATCCGTTGTTAGGCGGCACAATCTCATGCCCCGTTGCCAGTATCTATTGTATTTCGATTCTCTTTTTTGAGTTTTTCTAACTCTGCTTCAAGTCGTGCAATCCTTTCCTCGTTGTCTTTTTCGCGTTTTACCGTATGTTTGAATTTGAGCATGGCGAGATTTAGCTCCACAGAGGTTTCTGTGCTATGAAGGGGAAGAGCATCCGACAGCAGTTCCGCTGCCAGTTGTCCGCCTCGTTGTAATAGCGATTGTTGGGCCGTTTTGTCGTCCTCGTGTTGTGGTACTTCCGCAATCACCCGTGCCAATTCGCGAAGCCTTGCGTATGCCTCCACTATGGCAATGGTTGTTTCTACTGCTTTCGGACTTTTTAGGATTGTGGCCAGCATATATAGTCCTTTTTCTGTGAATGCTTTGGGAGGATATTTTGAATGTTGTCCTCGACCATTCCCTTTTAAGGTCGAAATTTTCGACCTTAAAGAATTCTTTTCTTCTGGGGACAATTCCCAAATATACCCGTCTGGAAATTTTTCAGGATTGTTGCTCACCGCTTCGTTTATACGTTTAGTCTCTACGCCATACAATTCAGCCACATCTGAATCTATTATTACAGGCTGGTTTCTGAGGGTGATGATTTTGTCTTCAACTGTCGCTGTATTCGTCATATCTTTTTGATTTTGTTTGAATGATTTTTGTATGGCAAAGGAAAAACAAAAAATCGCTATTGTCAAGGACTTTAGCGAAATTTTTATCTTGTTGACAATTAGTTAATTGTAAATTTATTTTAACAAATAAATTGTAGAATAGTTAATTATTATATGGTGCTTTCGGAGATTATTTCGGTTTTATGACGATAGTGGCGTGTCTCTGGCACGCAGGACAGGAGCAGGTGCATCCTTACCCCATACTGCGGCCTCCGGCCTTGTAAGGGGTTAAGAAGATGGCGTGCCTCCGGCACGAGGAGAGGGATCTATTGGTGAGTGCGGCACAATGTAATGGCTTGTGTGCAAGCGGACCTCTTTAAGGGTCAAAGCATGGTGTTTGCCGCCGTGAGATTCACGAATGAGATTATGAATGGTGTGCCGAAGGCATATCATTCTATATACCCTACACTGATGTGCGGGGTATATAGAATGACCGTCATATAGGGTGCGTTGGGAATACTAAACTGTGATAGCTACGTGATAGCTAAAAGGAAAGTGGTATACAGCTTTTTCATTTTTATGAGTTTTTTGATTTGAGAAACACTATTCAGAACATTTAGTTCCCGATATTCTTGTTACTGTTACGGAAGAAGGTTTGTTTGAGATACTTGAGGAGTACGTTGAACTTATAGGTATTGTGATAACAGTTTCTGTATTCGGTTTAGCGATTTTTTTTCCAGAATAAGTCTTTTTGTAGTTGTCATATCCGTACGTTACGGTAATCTCAACCGTAACATTGGCGGAAATATCTTGACTGTCGTTGCCAACAGTTACCACAACCTTTGAATTGTCAACAATGGATGCGCTAAACACTTCGACATTGTCGTTGGAATTGGAGATTTTGCACACCTGAGCTTCGGTTATGAAGCATGAAACAAAAACAAATAGAAATAAAGCAAATCTTTTCATAATATTGCAATGATAGTTTATTACTAAAAAATTACTGTACAGATGTTGAGAGAGCACGTGGTAATTCCACATAGGTTTTCAGAACACGATCCCATGGCTTGAAACACTCATCGTCGTTACAATCCTTTTTTGTTGTGTATTCTGATGAGATAAACATTGTAAACTCTTTTTTGTCTCCGGGATTTCTTTTTATCTCAATGCGGCTTCTAACTTTTATTTTACTAAATGAGCGAGATACCCATGTGGACTTAGCCCATCCAGCTCCTTTGTCATTAACGGTAAAATCACCGAAATAGTCGGATGCGTATCGAATTAAAGTGTACCAAATCTCATCATCATCTTTATTGCTTGTTGCCCGAAAACGAATGTGCTTGTTTGCAATATCTGATGCTGGAGCAGATGCAATCCATGCATCATCTTCTATTAGAGTGACAGTTACGATACCTGGTTGGTCAGTTCCTTCTATTCGAACCGTAGAAGAAAAAAATCCTTGTCGAGAGACATCAGCTACAAGATAGTGATTTCTGTCTAATGAAAATGAGTAAGTTCCTTGTGCTACATTGTTTCCATTAACTGAAATTGTCGCATCTTTAGGTATCGTTTGGATGGTGTAATTTCTTTCTACATACTTGGGATCCATTTTCAGACACACTTCCAAAATATCACTACTATGTGGTCTAATCGTATAGCTTTCCGTGATGTATTTTGGCGCTGAAACAGTTACGCTTTTCCAACCTACATGTTTCATTTTGAAATTTGCTTGTTGACCACCTGCATAGTCCCCATCAACACTGATTTTTGCTCCTGATTCAGGGCATTTGACTAAAATAGTTTTTGATACACAAGCTGTAAGCATTGTGAATGACAAAATAATTAGAAAATTAAATGATAATCTTTTCATAAAATAAATATTTCATATCACCTCCACTTATATCGGCTATCGGTTGCTCCGGGTGCATGACAAAGATAGTCACGTTACGCACACAAAAAAAGCGTGGCACTTTTTCGCCTTCATTGGATTCCTGAGGTCTTGGACTACCTTAATCTCCCAATTACAACGAGTAAAGCCCACGCCATGCGGCGGAGCGTCGTCGCTTCACTCTGGGAGATTAACTGAAAGTGTCCAAGTTTCAGGAATCCAGTGTATAAGCTACTTCGCTTTTTCCTATTCTATGGTGTGCATAACAGAATTATGCGGTTTTGCTCATAGGCGTTCTGTTTTCGTTATACTTCTTTTTATCAAATTTTTGGCAAAAATACAATATTTTTCATATATCATACATCACGATCGTTCAAATCATCAATCTTTTTTCGTATCTTTGCACCAATAAAACAAAACGATTATGGCACTGTTCAATTTCAATAAACCCGAAACCCGCGAGTTCAATTACAAACCGCGCTTCTATACCCCTGACGACCAGAAACCTACGGACGACCACCGCAGGGATTTTGCCAATGAACTGCACCGCGAGTGGAGCAGCAAACGCCGCCACGACAAGAACGACAAACATATCCCGTGGCTCACTATCGTGACCATGCTGTTCTTCGCCGTTGTCCTGGGCATCTTATATTTTAAATTTTTCTCTTGATATTCTCATAATTGTTGAGATATCTATTAACTATGAAATTGCAAATATTCCTGCAGGATTTTTTATCATATTTTTTTGAAAACAATATAGATGTTAGAAAATTGTATATCTTTGCAGGGTCAAACAACCAATGATAATGAAGATAACGGAAAAATTAATAGCGGTAATAGAAGTTGGCAGAGACGGTTTGGTTGCAATTTACGCGCGGAGTGAAGAACATAACTGTATGATACTCGGTTGTGGCAATTCCGAGGAAGAGGCGAGAGAGGATTTCTTTGAGTGTCGCGATGAATTGAAGCAGATGGCAGAAAAAGCAGGAACCGAATTTCCTAATTTTGATATAGAATTCGCCTACGAAACGGCCAGTTTTCTCCGATATTATGGCAATACAATCACGCTTACGGGCTTGCAAAAAATCACGGGTATAAATAGTAAGCAATTGAGCCATTATGTTACTGGGTACCGAAAACCATCGCCGAAAACTGTGGAACGAATTCGCCAAGGTGTGTCGAAATTTGCAGAAACACTGCAGCATGCTATTCTGGTATAGCGGTATGTGGCAAATCAAGTGTGCATAGGATAAACTTTTTACTCTCTTACTCTTTTACTCTATTGATCATTACAAATAATTAACCTCAAAAACCAAACACAATTGTGGATATCATAAAACTATTGTCTGATGCGGTGGCCAACCAGATTGCGGCCGGCGAGGTGGTACAGCGCCCCGCCTCCGTGGTGAAGGAACTGCTGGAGAACGCCGTGGATGCCGGGGCTACCTCCATCCAACTTATCGTGAAGGACGCTGGACGGACCCTGATACAGGTTATTGACAACGGCAAGGGCATGTCGTTCAACGACGCACGCATGTGCTTCGAGCGGCACGCCACCTCCAAACTGCAAACCGCAGACGACTTATATCATATTACAACAAAGGGTTTTAGGGGCGAGGCTATGGCCTCCATCGCGGCTATCGCGCATGTGGAACTGAAAACAAAACGCCCGGAAGAACCCACCGGAACCCTGGTTTTGATTGAGGGCTCGCAGGTGAAGGCACATGAGGTGATTGCCACTCAGGACGGTACGTCTGTATCCGTGAAAAACCTATTCTTTAATGTGCCCGCCCGCCGCAACTTCCTCAAATCCGACAATGTGGAGATGACGCATATCGAGGAGGAGTTCTACCGCGTGGCGCTCATCCATCACGATTTAGAATTCTCATTGTACCATAACGGTAAGGCGCTGTTGCAACTGCAACCTTCCAATTTCAAACAGCGCATCATCCATATCTTCGGCAACCATTTCAAGGAAAAACTCTATCCGGTGGAGCAAAGCACGGAATTCATGAGAATCAGCGGTTTTATCGCCAAGCCGGAGAATGCCAAGAAGAAGAAAAGCGAGCAATATATGTTCATCAACCACCGTTATGTGCGCCACAATCTGCTGAACTATGCGGTGGAGACGGCCTATCAGGAGCTGATTCCACAAGGTTATAGGCCTGCGTATTTTATTGAGATAGAGATTGATCCTTCCGCAATAGATATTAATGTAAGTCCGACCAAGGTGGAAGTGAAACTGCAGGACGAGAAACTGATGTTCGGTTTCCTGAACGCTGCGGTGAAGAAGTCGCTGGGCACCATGTCGCTGACCCCGCAGCTGGACTTTGATACGGAGCAGGGTCTGGTACCGCCAGAGCGTCCTTCCGGTCACCCGATTGTGATGCCGAGCACCGGTGTGAACCCCAACTACAACCCGTTCGACACGGTGCCCGCCCGCCCGAAATCCAGCGGCTCCTTCGGCGGTTTCTCTTCCGGGAACGCTTCCTGGAAAGAACACACTAGCATGGGCGGATGGGATGATTTCCTAAAAGGACTTAATACACAGACGGTTGAAGATAAAGAAGGGCGCCAACTTGAATCAGAGGAATTGATATCTTGTGCTGAAACGGAGAATAAAACGGAGATTCCGGAGGAGTTGGAGTTCTTTGTTATGGGTAATCGCTATGTGTTCTTCAAGCAGAACGACCAGGCCTTTATTGTGGATGTCCTGAACGCGCGGGAGCGCATCTTGTACGACCGCTATCTGTCGGCGTTGGACAACACTCCGATTCGTGTGCAGCAGAGTCTGTTCCCGGACACCATTACCCTGACGCCCGCACAGGCCGACTTGGCGGATTCGCTGAAAGAGGATTTCCGGAAACTTGGTTACGAGTTGGAGAAGATGGACAACACGCATTTTGCCGTGAACGGCACGCCAAACGATGGAGAAGAAGGTGATATACAGTCGCTTATCGAGAATGCGTTGGATTCGTTCAAGACCAACCAGTTTCTGTATCGGGCGGACAAAAACCGCAATATGGCCATCTGCATGGCGCGACAGAACAGAAGTCGTTTTCCGATGCCCAAGAGTGCTCCGGAGGTGCGCGCGTTCCTGGAGGAACTGTTCCGTTGCGATTGCCCCGCCACCTCACCATCGGAAAAGAGCATCCTGCATGTTATTGGTATGGAGGAACTTAAACGCTATTTTGAGTAGAGATAATGAACCGCATCGAGATTGACAATATTACATTCGGATACGACAAGTCGCCCTTGTTCCAGAACCTTTCGGCTGAGATTGCCGATGCGGAATTCTGTGCTCTGATGGGGCCCAATGGCTCCGGCAAGACCACGCTACTGAAGTGTATTTGCGGATTGTTGTCTTTTTCATCTGGCGATATTCGCGTCAACGGGAAATCCATTCGGGATTATGAGACGGTGGAACTGGCTAAGTTGATTTCGTATGTGCCTCAGCGACAGGATAATGTGTTTGACATTTCCGTCTATGATCTGGTGATGATGGGGTTGTATCCCTATCAGAAAAAGTGGCAGTTGCCTACGGTAGAGGATGATGCGGTGGTATGCGAGATGCTGGAAAAATGCAATCTCTCGCATTTGCGGCATCGTCTGTTGCGGGAGTTGAGTGGGGGAGAGCTGCAGCGGTCGCTCATCGCACGAGCCATGGCGCAGCAGACACCCATCATGTTGCTGGATGAGCCCTTGTCCAATCTGGATGTATCGCACCGCTATGAGATCATGGACATTTTAGCTGATCTGAACCGCCAGGGCGTGATGGTCATCATCATCATGCACGACTTCCCGATTGCCATAGAATACGCCACGCATGCGCTGCTGGTGAAGGACGGTGTCGTCTTGCAGCATGATGTCAAGGATGCGGTGCTCACGCCGGAGAATATACGGAACTGTTTTAATTTGGGTGAAGGGTTTGAGATATTGGCGAATGGGCATATTTCCAAAAGTAGAAACTAAATATTTATAAAACAGTTATTTACAAAAACTTGTCAGCGCAGGAGGGACTGAAAAGGAAAAAATAGTATTTTTGCGCCCTGTTTTGGAGAGATGGCAGAGCGGTCGAATGCGGCGGTCTTGAAAACCGTTGAGGGTCACACCTCCGGGGGTTCGAATCCCTCTCTCTCCGCCAAGAAGGAACTCAATGAGCCATCGTTGGGTTCTTTTTTTTGTTTGCCGATGCGCAATCAGTTGGCGCAACACGGATACAAAATACTGAAATTCAACGATAAATGTGTTGCGAGAAATGACGATGACTGGCGATAAGGAGCTGCTGCCGCATCGGAGTGTTAACAGATGTTAAGATTTTATGTATTTTTGCGCCCTGAAAAATTGATAAAATCAAAGCTATGCAAGAGAACAATTATTTCCCATCTATGCTTCCCGCCGAGGAGCTCGCGCAGGTGAAGTACATTCCCACTCTCCCCGAATTTGTAACATGGATCGAACAGAAATGGTCTGACCTTCCCTGTCTTTCCGACACGGTGAATACCTATACTTACCGCCAGGTTTGCGACCGCGTGGCTCGCAAACGTGCCCTCCTCAACAGCTTTGGGCTGCAAAAGGGCGACAAAGTTGCTATTCTTGACAACTCCACGACCGATGCTGTGGAGATGTTTCTCGCCGTCACATCGGCGGGCTACATCGCTATCAACCTGCCGGCAATGTTGCCTGCACAGGCTATCATAGGCTGCTGCATGAAGTTTGGCGTCAAGGTGCTGGCTGCTGGAAAATCTTTTATGGAAGCCGTGAATGGTGCTCCTTGTAAGGTTATCGCCATTACGGATTGCGCCGACCAAACCGCTCCGGTCGCCACAGTCGATAAGAACGATCCCGCCGCCATCTTCTTCACGGGCGGCACGACGGGCGCTCCCAAAGGCGCTATCTTGCCTCACCGGGCATTGATGCGCGGTGCCTTGAATGGCGTTTACGCCCCAGGACACCAGCTCGGTTGTCACCGCTACGCTTGCGTGTTGCCGCTTAGTCACGTATTCGGTTTGATTTACAGTACTTTGTCAGTCCTCTATAAAGGTGCCGCATGGTATTCTGTAGGCAACACCAAAGACACTATCGGCAAGCTTCCCGTCATCAAACCTACCATGATAGTGGCCGTGCCCGGCATCTGCGAAATCCTGCTAGGTCTCATCAAGATGTACGGCAAGCCCTTCCTTGGTGGCGAACTGAAGGTCATCATCTCCGGGGCGGCCAACGTGCCCCCGAAACTCATCGCTGAGTTTGACGAATTGGGCATCAACCTATTCGGCGGTTACGGTATGACCGAAGGTGCCAACCTCACCACCGGCAACATTGACGTTAAAACCAGACCCACATCCGTAGGCAAGCTCTATCCGGAGCAGGAAGCCAAGGTTGTGGACGGCGAACTGTGGTTCCGCGGCGACAACGTGTTCCTCGGCTACTACGGCGAACCTGAAAAGACCGCAGAGACCCTCACGCCCGACGGCTGGGTCAAAACCGGTGACCTTGTCCGCTTCGATGAAGACGGCTTCATGTACATCGTGGGCCGCATCAAAAACCTCATCATCCTCTCCAATGGCGAAAACATCAGCCCTGAGAGTATCGAGGAGCCCTTCTACAAAGACCCCAAACTGCGCGACTGCCTTGTCAAGGAAGACGAAATGGATGGACGTCAGGTGATTGCCATCGAAATTTTGCCGCGTATAGACGACTTCGGCAACGCCCCATGGGAGGAAGTGGAAGCTTACTTCAAGGAGCTCGTCGGCAAGGTCAATGCCACGCTGCCCAGCACACATCAAGTTAGTAAAATTACTGTGCGCAAAGAAGATTTCAAGCGTACAGGTGCCCTGAAAGTATCACGTAATCAATAAAACATGGAAAGAGAAACTATTCTTAACGAATTAAAAGAGATTCTGATTCTGATCAAACCCTCCATGGACTTGTCTGCCGTGACCGAAGATTCACAGCTCGTCCGTGATGTCGGCCTCGACTCCCTCACCATCCTGCTCCTCAGCCTCGCCGTTGAGAACAAGTTCGGTTTCAAGTTTGAAGGCACGCCCAAGTTTGAAACGGTGGGCGAAGTGATTGACTACGTGAGTGCACACGCAACAAAATAGCGTTCAATAGTTTACATTTATGGAAATTAGAATCGTCAAGGTGGAAAGTCGCAAACAGTTGAAGCAGTTTGTGACTTTTCCCCTTCATCTTTATAAAAATTGCGAAAATTGGGTGCCGGCTCTGGAAGGCGACGAGTATGACACTTTCAATCCCCAAAAAAACGGCGCATACGACTTCTGCGAAGCAGATTGTTTTTTAGCCTTTCGCGGCGATGAGGTTGTAGGTCGCGTAGCCGCCATCATCAACCATAAGGCCGATGACGAACAGAAACTCGTCCGCTTCGGCTGGCTTGACTTTATTGAAGACGAGGAGGTGCTCAAGTCCCTGATTGACACTGTCGCCGAATGGGGAAAACAGCGTGGACGCACCTCGATGAGAGGTCCGTGGGGCTTCACTGACATGGACAAAGAAGGCCTGTTGGTGGAGGGTTTTGAACATCTGAGTCCCTTTACCTGCCTTTACAACTACCCCTATTATGGGCCTATGTTGGAAAAACTCGGCTTTACGAAGGAGGTTGACTGGACCCAACGGACGTTGGAGGTGCCCCCCGAACTGCCGTCCATGTTCCAATTCGCTCACCTGATTGAAGAGAGATCCAATGTGCATGTGGTCATCCCCAAAAGCATGAACGACATGTGCAAGCGCTATGGCATGGAAATTTTCCACATGTATAACGAGGCTTTTGCTCCGCTGCACGGTTTTTCACCTCTGACCGACAAACAGATAGACGCCTATTTGAAGACATACGTGCCTATCTTGGACAAGGACTTCGTGGCAGTAGCCGTCAACGACCAAGACAAACCCATCGGCTTCCTGTTTTGCGTGCCGTCGCTCTCCAAAGCGGTGAAGAAGTCCAACGGACGGTTGTTTCCCTTCGGTTTCATCCGCATCATGAAGGCGCTGAAGAAAAACGACACGTTGGAGGCGCTTATTATGGGCGTAATGCCTGAGTATCAGCAACGTGGAATACCTGTTTTGCTATTCAAGTATCTACACGAAAACTGTATCAAACGGGGCATTGACACCATTATCATGAACCCGCAATTAGAGGAGAACTATAAAGTGCAATCGCTGTTCGGGGAATATAAAACCACTCCGTTCATGCGCAGAAGGGCGTATAAACGTTCCATTTTATAATTTGTAATAACTGCCGAGGATTTTTGCGAACCAACGGGCGGGCAGGATGCGTTTCAGGAGCACGGACAAGCGTTGTTCGAACGATGCCACCACATAACCGTGGCGAGGTTTCCCTTTACGGATGATTTGGCTGATTTTGCGGGCTAAGACTTGTGGTTTCAACCCACCGGTTTCATCGTGTTCCACCTTGTTCATCGACTCGGCGTAGGTTTGGTAAACCTGCATCGCTTCCGTGTTGGGAGTCTTTTTGCGACTGGCGGTAAAGCCCGTGGAAAAATCACCTGGACGAACAACAACAACTTGGATACCAAATTGTTGAATTTCCAAGCGAAGTGCTTCGCAGTAGCCTTCGATGGCAAATTTGCTGGCGGAGTAGAAGCCTTGGAAGGGTAGTCCCATCACGCCACCGATGGAGCTCATCGCGATGATTTTGCCGGAACCTTGCTTGCGCATGAAGGGCAGCACGGCAGTCACAAAATGTACCAACCCCATGAAGTTGGCGTCCATCTGCTCCCGAATCTCCTCTTCGGTGGCAAACTCAACCGGTCCGCCGATGCCCATGCCGGCGTTGTTGACCAGCACATCAATGCGACCTTCCTTGTCAACCACTTGTTGTACGGTGTTTTTCACTGCTTCTCGGTCGCGTACATCCACCTTCAGATAATGCACACCGGGCAGCGGCTCCACGTCGCGGCGCACAGTTCCATATACGGTATGACCTTCCTGTGCCAGCAGACGGGCGGTTTCCAAACCGAAACCTGACGAAACACCAGTAATCAGTATGACCATGTCTATAAGATTTCCGCTTCCTTAAACGCTTTTGTGATTTTGTCAACGGCCTCATCCACTTGCTCGTAGGTGTGCGTGGCCATCAGGGCGAAGCGGATCAGCACGTCACTTTCGGGTACCGCAGGGGCAATGACCGGGGTGACAAAGACGCCGTCCTCCAACAGGTGAGAGCAGAGCCAAAAGGCTTTCTCCGAATTGCGGACAAACAGAGGGATGATGGGTGTTTCGCTGCGGCCGGTGTCGAAGCCGCGCTCCTTGAACTGGTTGCGGGCGTAGTTGCTTATGTCCCACAGGTGCTGGATACGCTCCGGCTCACTGAGCATGATGTCGATAGCTTTACTGACTGCAGCCACGTTGGATGGCGGCATGCTGGCGCTGAAAATCAGCGAACGGGCATTGTGTTTCAGGTAATTGATGGTGTCAGCATCGGAAGCGATGAAGCCGCCCAACGAACCGAACGACTTTGAGAAGGTGCCCATGATGAGATCCACCTTGTCGGTCAGACCGAAATGGTCGGCAGTGCCCCTGCCCTGATGTCCCAAGATACCTATGGAGTGTGCATCGTCAAGCATGATCTCCGCATCGTATTTTTCCGCCAGCGCCACCATTTCGGGCAGCGGAACGATGTCGCCTTCCATGGAGAAGACACCGTCGGTTACAATCAGCTTGACAGATTCGGGTTCGCATTGCTGTAAAAGCTTCTCCAAACTCTCCATGTCGTTGTGGGCGTATTTCAGCGACTTGCCGAATGCCAACCGGCTCCCTTCAATGATGGAGGCGTGATTAAGCTTGTCAAGCAGCAGGTAATCGCTGCGGCCGCACAGTGCGGAAACCACGCCGAGATTGACCTGAAAACCTGTACTGAAGCACAGTGCTCCTTCCTTGCCCACCAATTGGGCGAGTTTGTTTTCCAACTCTTCGTGGATATCGAGTGTTCCATTGAGAAAACGTGATCCGGAGCAACTCGTTCCGTATTTGTCAATAGCAGCTTTGGCAGCCTCTTTTAGCCGCGGGTCATTGGAAAGACCTAAATAGCTGTTTGAACTGAACATGAGCACGTTCTTGCCGCCAATTTTCACTACTGTACTCTGTTCTGACTCAATAGCCTTATAGTATGGATAGATCCCCTTGGCTTTTGCAATTTGTGGAGCCCTGTATTGTGCGCATTTCTTTTGTAAAAGATGATTTCTCATGTTTAGTAATATTTTTTTTCAACCTAAACCAACAAACTATGAATAATCAAAAACAGCAAAATCGGAATGATGATTTTCATATCTTTTTGATTTTAAGTTTCTTTAATATTTATAAAATGCATCTAGTCAATCATTTTAATGAGCGGCAAAGATACATAAAATTTGAGTACTTTTGCCGCCGCTAAAATGGCAGGCATTATTTGATACTATTTTTGATAAAGATTTGATATGGTTTTTGTAAGAATTTACCGCTTCTTCACACAGCATAAGTTCCTTCTATATATACTTTTGGTTTTAAGCAGTGTCGTTTTTGCCTTTTTTGCGGCAAAGGCGCATTTTGAAGAGGATTTGATGAAACTTTTGCCGAAATCCGAGAAGTCGGAAAGCGGACTGGTCTTTGGCAACATCAAGGTCAAAGACAAACTCTTCATGCAAGTGACTGGGGCGGAACCCGAGGTGCTGGTCGGCTATGTCGATGAGCTGATGGACTCCATCCTCACCAACGATGAAGGTATCGCCAACACGCTCTACCGTCTGGAGCCCGATATGGCCCTCAACGCGCTCGATTATGCCATGATGCATGTGCCGTCGTTCGTGGACACGACCCTGTACGCCCGCTTCGATTCCGCCATCGCTCACGCTGACGAAACCATGGCCCGCAATTACGAGCTGATCATGAACGACGAGACCGGCATGGCTTCGGATTTGGTCTCCACCGACCCGTTAGGGCTGCGCGAGTGCCTGATGTCCGACATCTCCGGTGGCATGGGCTTTGCCCTCATTGACGGACATCTTTTCAGCCCCGACAGCACCGTGGCACTGATCTTCATCTCCCCTGATTTCCAAACATTTGATTCACAAGCCAGCCATAAGCTCGTCAGCCATCTCAATCAGCGCATAGATCAATTTCATCAGGCGCACCCGGATGTGGAGGTGCTCATGCATGGCGGCGCGGTGGAGGCGGTCGGCAACGCCAGCACCATGAAACGCGACATTGCCATTACAATCGGTATCTCTTTAGTGCTGATTCTCCTCTATTTATGCATCAGTTTCAAGAGCTACAATATTATATGGCAGAATGTGCTACCGATTGTTTACGGTACAATCTTCGCGTTGGCCTGCATGTATTGGATCAAGGGGGGCATGTCATTGATGGCCTTGGGGGTAGGTGCCGTGATTTTGGGTGTTGCACTCAGCTATTGTTTGCATATAATTGTACATCAGCGGTTTGTGGGTGATGTGGAGCAGATGCTGAAGGATGAGGCCGTTCCCGTCTGCCTCGGCTGTCTTACCACTGTCGGCGCCTTCCTCGGTCTGATGTTCACCGAAAGCGAACTGTTGAAGGATTTCGGGCTGTTCGCCACCTTTGCGCTCCTTGGCAGCACCTTTTTCGCATTAATTTTCCTGCCCCATTTCCTGAATGTGAAAGATGCCAAACACAGCAAAAAAGCGTTTAAATTAATTGACAAGATCAATAATTATCCGTACGATCGTAACTCTATTATTATCACAGTATTATGCATCGTTATCCTGATTGGATTCATCTTTTCGGGCAAGGTGCAGTTCGACAATGACCTGAAACATATTGGTTATGAGAGCGAAGCCTTCCAGAAATCCAGGAGTCTGTATGAGGAGAAGAACGACCAAGGCGGTATGCAGCGGTATTATGCGGTCACAGCTGCTGATCTGGACGAAGCTTTGGATGCCAACATGGTGCTTGCCACCACTTTGGATTCGTTGCAGAGGGCTGGCGATGTGTTCGCCTACACACCGGTGGCGTCGCTGCTGTTCCAATCGCAAGCGGAACAGGAACGCCGCATTGCCGCCTGGCAGCGTTATTGGACTCCCGAAAAGGTCTCTCAGGCGATGGCTGCCGTGAAGTCCGCTGCTTCGAAAAACGGTCTCTCCCCTGACATCTTTGTGCCGTTCCAGGCCATGATCGAGGCCGAATACGAACCTGGCAACCTATACGAGTCGGGCATTGTCCCCGATGGCTTGCTCTGCAACTTTATCGAAGAAACAGATGGTAAATTCCTGATTTTCAACGCTCCGAAGTTTTTCAAGGATAAAATGAAAGAGGTTGACGACCTTGTTGCCGCGAAACCGCACGCCGTGGTGGTGGACCCCTTGTACTACACAGGTGGCATGATCTCCCTGATTCACAAAGATTTCAATATGGCGTTGATCATCTCGTCAATCTTTGTGTTTTTGGTATTGCTCATCTCCTTCCGGGACATTTTCATCTCGCTCCTCGCCTTCATGCCGATGTTCCTGAGTTGGTATGTAGTGCAAGGCTGGATGGCCATTCTCGGGCTGTCGTTCAATATGATCAACATTGTGATTTCCACCTTTATCTTCGGTATCGGTGTGGATTATAGCATTTTCGTCATGAAAGGGCTCATTGAGCGGCAACGTCAGGAGGAGAGTCATCTGTTGGAGTACCATAAAGTGGCCATTTTCTTTTCTGCTTTGGTGTTGATTGTCGTGATGGGGGCCATGTTGTTCGCCAAGCATCCGACCATCGTCTCCATCAGCGAGTGCGCGTTGATTGGCATGATCTCCACCATCCTGATTACCTACACGTTGCAGCCGTTGTTGTTCCGCTGGCTGATGAAATGGCCGTATATGAAGCGGAGAGTGGAAAAAATTAAATAATATTGAAATATGAAGAAAATTCTGACTGTTGTCATTGTCATGTTGGCGTTTGCCGCATCCGCCCAGAAGGTGGAGGCCCGTTTCACCGAATCCAAATTCATCAAAGCCTCTGGCAAAACCGTTGAGGCGGAGGGCAATCTCAAGCTTTTCTCCACCGACAAGATGGAACTACGATACACCAACCCGGCCGGAGACTATTTCATCATTGACGGCAAGACCATGAGCTCGAATCTCAGAGGCAAAAAGTCGGTGGTGGATACAGAGAAGAACGCCTCCATGCGCACTTATCGCAACACCTTGATGAATTGTGTCAACGCCAATTGGAAACAAGCGGCCACCGACAATAACGCTGAGAGCTCCGTCGCTGAAAAAGGAGCCAACAAAGTGGTTACGTTGAAGGCGAAGAAAGCGGCCCCGCGCGGCTATTCCAAAATCGTTATCACCTACCGCAAGTCCGACAATATCCCAGTGGAATTGGTGTTTGAGGAGTTCAACGGCACCGTGACGACCTATAAGATTTCCAATATCGTCAAGAAATAGCCTGCTGGCCTTTAGCTTTTTTGGCAATTAGATATAGTTGATACAGACAAACGCAAAATATGGATCAAAAGGCGAAATTTAATCTCATTCTCTTCCTTTTGGTGTTTTTGTTGTCAGGTTCCATTTCCGCGAAACCTGTCGATCAAACCACAGCCTGTACCGTTGCATCCCGTTTCTTTGCCATGAAATGCAAGCATAAGTCCGAATCTCTGACTCCCACAATCGCTTACAAAGCACCCTGTCTCCGTGGCGAAAATGGTTCATCTCCCAGTTTCTATGTCTTCAATTTCGACTATGAGGGCTTCGTTATCGTGGCTGGTGATGATAGAATGCAACCTATCCTGGCTTTTTCCGATGAAGGTGCCTTTGTTGCTGAAAACATGCCTGCCCATATTCAATTTTTTTTGGATGGATATACCGAAGAAATACAATATTTGGTGGATAACCAAAAATATAGTGACGAATCAGTTTTACAACAATGGGAGACATTGATGTCTGGGGCCGTCTCAGTTCCAAAAGATGGAGAAGTGGTGGTCGCCCCTTTGCTCGGTAATAACAAATGGGATCAGACCAAGTATTACAACGACCTCTGTCCCGCCGATGCGAGCGGCAATCCTGCCTACGGCGGTCATGCGGCTGCGGGTTGCGGAGCCGTGGTTATGGGCCAGGTGATGCGCTATTGGCGATATCCCTCCACGGGCACAGGTAGCCATTCTTATAGCTGTAATTATGGCACGCTTTCCGCCAACTTCGGAGCGACAACCTACCATTACGAAAATATGCCCAACTGGCTCACCACAAGCTATCATCCGGACAGTTGTGTGGAAGCCGTCGCTACTTTGCTGTATCATTGCGGTGTTGCCGTCAACATGAATTACGGCCCGGCTGCTAGTGTGGCCAACTCCAACAGAATTGTAACCGCTCTTTCAACCTATTTCTCTTATCCTGCTACCATACATTACATTGAACGCGGCAGTCTTTCTTCCGCAGTCTGGCTCAGTTACTTGAAAGGCGAGCTTGATGATGGCGCGCCCTTCATGTACGGCGGTAGTGGGAACTATGGCGGGCATGTCTGGACATGCGACGGATACAGGGATGATGACTATTTTCACTTTAACTGGGGCTGGAGCGGACAGCAGAATGGCTACTTTGCCCTTACCAACTGCAGTTCTTACGGTTTCAACAGCAACCATGCCATTATCATAGGCATCCGCGGGCCGGAGTTGCCGGAGTCTATTGAGGAACATAGTATGGGGAATGTTAAGATCTTCCCTAATCCTTCCGACGGGAATGTGCATGTGTGTGCGGAATCCCAGCCGGTGTTGGAACTGCAAGTTTTTGATATGTCCGGTAGATTACTTTTCCAAAAAAGCGTGGGTGAAAAAGAATTTTCCGTTGATTTATCGGATTGTAAGGCAGGAATTTATTTGCTTCGATTGGTCACTGGCGACGGTATTAAAACAAAGAAGATTGTCAAAAATTAGCAAGACTTCTATTGCCAGCACACTATGGGATCCTTCTATGAACAGTTTGGTAACCATTTGTTTTGTATCTTTGCGCTTTAAATTTGTCAAAGATGCGTACCAACTTCAAGATCCCTCACACCTTCACTATTGTTTTTTCCATCATCGTAGTCTGTGCCGTCCTCACCTGGATTGTCCCAGGCGGCGAGTTTGAGCGGCAAACGGTCATGGTGGACGGTCACGCGCGCAATGTGGTGGTGGGCGATTCCTATCATCATGTGCAAAACCAGCCCCAAACATGGCAAGTATTCACGGCCTTCTTCAAGGGCTTCGAGCGTACCGCCAACATTATCGTGTTCATCCTGATGATTGGCGGCGCGTTCTGGATTATGAACGAGACCAATGCCATCAACAAGGGCATCTATCTCTTTTTGGACCGGACCCAGAAGATGCAGAAGCACAAGTTTTTCCAAGTGGTAGGGGTGAACAATCTGCTCATTATAGCCATCATGATCATGTTCAGCCTGTTCGGTTCGGTGTTTGGCATGAGTGAGGAGACCATTGCCTTCATTGTCATCTTCGTGCCCCTGGCTATCTCCATGGGTTACGATTCCATTACAGGCGTGTTGATGTGCTATGTGGCGGCGCATGTGGGTTTTGCGGGCGCAATGCTCAATCCCTTCACCATCGGCATTGCCCAAGGCTTGTCGGGACTGCCCACCTTCTCGGGTATCGGCTACCGCCTGTTTTGCTGGGTCCTGCTGACCATCGTGGCCATCGTGTTCACGCTGATTTATGCCAGCTGGGTGAGAAAAAATCCGCAAAAGTCCATCATGTATGAGCTGGATCAATACTGGCGCGACAAGCGCGAAGAGGTGAGCACGGAGCAGTCAATTACCAAATCGTCGCTGGCCACGTGGATTGTGTATGGCCTAGTGGCCGCCGTGCTGATTTTCTGTGCCATAAAGATGCCCCGAACCGATATCACGGTGGGCATGGGCAAACATACGGTAATCCTGTTTCCCATCATTGCCGCTTGCTATGTTGTATTGGGCTTCTTCGCTGTCCGCAAGTCGGTGCACCACTACATTCTGGTTCTCCTGCTGCTTACCATTGTGGCGCTGGTGACCGGCGTACTCGGCTATGGCTGGTACGTGATGGAAATTGCAGGATTATTCTTCGCCATGGGCATCGCGGCGGGATTCGCCTTTAATCTGAAGCTCGACCGCATCGTGCGCCTCTTTTTGGAGGGATGCAAAGACATCATGGTGGCCGCATTAGTGGTCGGTTTGGCTGGTGGCATCATCATCATCTTGGAAGATGGCAAGATTATCGACACCATCCTGTATGCTGTCTCGCAGGGCTTCGGTGATGCGGGGCGTGTAGGCACCACAGGAGTGATGTATGTGGTGCAAAACCTGCTCAATTTGATTATCCCGTCGGGTTCCGCCAAGGCTGCACTCACCATCCCGATGATGGCCGAATGGTCGGATCTGATGGGCGTGTCGCGCCAACTGACTGTACTCGCCTTTCAGTTCGGTGACGGCTTTACCAACATGATTACACCCACCTCCGGCGTGTTGATCGGTGTGTTGGGCGTGGCTAGAATCCCTTATGCCAAGTGGTTCAAGTTTATCTGGAAATTCCTGCTCGCCCTCATTATCCTCGGATTCGTTCTGTTGCTCCCGCCGCTGTTCATGCCGTTTGCAGGTTTTTAAGAGTTTTTTCAGAAAAATATCGTTGCCCGAAAGTCCCATTTTTTGTACATTTGCCCTTTAGTTTTATAATAGAACGTTTTATCAATTTATGGAAAAAGAACGCAGTATTGACAAGCTTGCCCGCTATATTATCCTGATCGGTGCCATCGCGTTGGTTGCCGTGGTTTGCATCTATTTCAGCAGTGTGTTGGCCTATATCCTTCTGGCTTTCGTCGTGTCATTGATAGGTCAACCGGTGTTTCGGCTTTTTAAGAAAATCAAGATCAAAGGAAAATCAGCACCGGATGCGGTTTGGGCAATTCTCACGCTCGTCATCATTTTTGCCCTATTGTTCTTGGTTATAATACAAGTGGTACCCGTCGTCACCAGCATCGTTGGGGAAGCCTCTTTGATGAATTCACAAGAACCCTCGGGACATTACAACATCATTGACCAGTTTAATAACTGGGTTCGACAAGTGCTTCCTTGGGTTGGAGAAGACTTCAACGGAGTCCAACTGTTGATTCAGAAAGTGTCCGAAGTGCTTGATTTGTCCAATGTTTCAGGAATACTGGGCTCTGTGGCCTCTGCTGTGGCCGGTATTGCTGTCGGGCTTTTCTCCGTTATTTTCATTTCTTTCTTCTTCATCAAAGACGACTCGCTCTTCGGACAAATTGTGGGTGCGCTGGTTCCGGATTCCATTGAGGAAAGAGTGAAAAAGACCATTTTCGATATCGAACATCTTTTGTCACGCTACTTTGTAGGATTGATTATTGAAATTCTCGGTGTCGTGCTGCTTAATGGCCTTGGACTTTGGCTCATTGCCCGTGTCGGTTTCAACTACGCTTTCGGTATTGCCTTTATCGCAGGTCTGCTGAACATTATCCCGTATGTGGGACCGCTGATTGGGGAGCTGATCGGGGTTGTGCTCTGTGTGATATTGAAATATGGTGCCGGCATCGGATTGGGCGTGAATATCTGGCTGTTTGCTTTGATTGTCCTCTGCATTATGCTGGCAACTCAATTGGTGGATGTGTTTATTTATCAGCCACTTATCTACTCAACGAGCATTAAGGCCAATCCGCTGGAAATCTTTGTGGTGTTGCTCATTGCCGGCCATGTTGGAGGAGTTGTGGGTATGCTCATCGCCATCCCTGCTTACACTGTCATCCGCGTTATTGCCAGCCGCTTTTTCTACGACTTCAAACCAGTGAAACGGCTAATTCCGGATGTCGAGGATGAAAAAACGGATGTGCTGCCCTGATGCAATGTGCGTGCTTGGCTCACTGCCATGCACGATTTCTTTCCCTAATTTTCACAACTTCTTACCCACAATCCGCTGTATCACCACGGCGCAGGAGGCGTCGCCGGTGACGGACATGACCGTGCGACCCATGTCGATGATACGGTCGATGCCGGCGGCCACAGCCACACACTCCACGGGAATGCCCGCTGAGGCGAACACCATCGCCATTAACGCCAAGCTGCCGCCTGGGATACCCGGCGTGCCGATGGATGCTACGGTTGAAGCGAATGCTATGGCCATGTATTGGCTCATCGTAAGGTCAATACCACAGCAAGCCGCCATGAACACCGAGGCCACTCCCAAGTATATGGCCACACCGTCCATGTTGATGGTCGCACCCAACGACAGCACAAAGCGGCCGATATCCTTGTTTACGCCCAACTTTTCCGTACACTGCATTGTGTAAGGCAGCGTGGCCACTGACGAGTCGCTGGAGAAAGCGAACAGCATGGCCGATTGCATCCCCTTGAAGAACTTCAGCGGGGAAATCCTGCCCAACAATCCCACAGCGGAGGCATAGACCACTCCCGCGTGCACGGCGAAGCAGAAGTAAGCCAAGGCCAACAGTGCTGCGTAGGAGCCGAGCACCGCCGGACCGTTCTCCACTACCACGGGTGTGAGCATACAGAACACGCCGATGGGCGCCAACGCCATGATGTATCCCAAGATTTTGCCTACCACTTCATTGAAGCTGAGCGTTACCTTGCGGGCTATCTCGCCCTTCTCGCCCACATGCACCATCGCGATGCCGAAAAAGAGGGCCATCACAATGATTTGCATCATCGCCATGGAACTCACGGGTTCGAGGATGTTGTTCGGGAACATGTTGACTATCTGGTCCATCACCGACAAATGCGGCGTTTCAACAACCTCCGCTGCCGCCTCCGTATTGATACGGATGAGCGGGAGGATGCCTTTCAACAGGGTGGGTACCACCAGTCCCAGTGTCACGGCAAAAAGAGTTGTCGTCATGAAATAAATCAAGGCGCGGAGTCCCAACTTGCCCACCTTGGAAACATCGTTCATTGACAGGATGCCCGCCATGATGGAAAAAAGCACCAGCGGCACCACAATGAACTTCAGCAGGTTCAGGAAGATGATACCGATGGGCTGGATGTAGGTGTTGACAAAGTGGGTCTGGTTGCGCAGCAGAATGCCGGCAATCACGGCTAGCACGAGGGCTATGCCGATTTGGGCGGTGAGGGAGATTTTTTTCATATTGAGCAAATAATTAAATGAGACATGTTCCGGCCACCTCATAAATAGTATGGTCCGGAGTATTGCCATTGCGGCAGGAGGTGACCAGAACCATGGTTACGGCCAGCAGAAAAAAGGTGTGTTTCATCTGTTTGATTTTAAATTTTTGATTCTTTTTCTTTTTTTGTCTCATTATACCAATAAGACTGCGCAAAAATACAAAAATATGTTAGCCGACTATCGTCACAATCTTGTAATACCGTTTTCGGATAATCACCAACCGTACCAGCCAGATTACAAAGAAAGCATCGGAGAGGATTTTGTATAGCGGCGGCATGGTGATGAATAACGACACGATCCAAAGTATGAGGTCGATGTCGAAAAGGATGTTCCACAGCCGTTCGCGGTCGTGGAACTCGCACAGTACCTCGCCAGTCGGAGGAATCTCCACCTGTTCTGTTGATGATACCGACAAGTCGATAATTTTGCCTTTCTTGCCGATCGGGACCTGCCCGCCGAACTGTACTCGCAATGCGTAGTTGCCCGGAGGCAATTCTCCCTGTAGTTGGCCATCCTTCAGCGTGCCGGTATAGAAGCCGTTCAGGAAGACCGCGTGCGGCAGTTTCGGCTCGTACCAGTGTCGTTTGTGTCGGATGGTGAGGGGGATTTTATTCATGCCATCTTCTCTATGCGATGATTATCATTTCACACTCACCCTTATCCCCTCGCTGTGCGAGGTGAACTCGGGCGCGTACATGCACTGAATGGTGGTGAGACCGTTGCTGTAAGTGCCCGTCATGGTGGCCACCAGCGTGTACTCGAACACATAGGTGCCCTTCGGCAGGTAGTCGATGAAGAAGTTGGTGGAGGCATCCTTCGTGCATTCGTAGTACCACAAGCCGTCCTGATGGCGATAGCCCGACAGCACATTGGTCGGTTCGAAGCAGGAAGCCCGCATGTCCTTCAGATGCACATACTCCATGTCGCGGTCGGTGCGGATTTCCACCCGCACGCGCACTTTGTCGCCCACTTTCAGCGGTGACTCCTCCGTGATACGGGTAAGCACTTCGCCGCGCTCGCCAATTTCCACTTTGTACAATTGCTTCTGAATGTTGAAATTGCCGTCCTGGCTGTGCTCTACCTTGTCCAGATTCTCCAGATATTGCCAGTAGAGACCACCCCACGCGGGTCCGGAGGTCTGCTTGTCAATTTTCAAGGTGCTCATGTCCGCGGTCACATCGCCACCCTTCCAACACTTCTTGATGTAGCCGGTCCCGGCCTCCGCCTGCATGGAACCGTCGCCCTCGGTGTAGGTCCAGTTGTCGCCCAATGTCAGGGTAACGCCGTTTTCGTTCTCCAGCTGCGTGTTGTTCAGCAACAGGGCGTATATGGCTTCCGTGGTGGATTTGGTGGTGGGCCAGCTTTGTGTCTGCTTCTGCTTGAGCAGCCACAATTGCATCTTCTCCACGGACTCCGCATCGCGCGTGATGGTGTTGAAGGCTTCGATGAGCAACGCCTGCCGCTCAATGGGCGCTTCGTACCAGAACCAGCCGTAACCCGATTTCTTCCAGAACATGCCCAACTCCTCCGAATATTGCGCCATGGATTTGATGTTTGCCACAATCTGTTTGGCCAGTTGCGTGTCGCCGTTGCGTTGGCAAATAAGCGCAATCATGCCCTGCATGTAAATGGACTGACTTTTCCAATTCTTCTTGATGTTGTTGTAGTTGTAATTGTATGCTTCTTGGTGGGTAAGGCTTACTTTTTGATCCATGTAGAAGCTGCGGGCATAGAGGTAGTGAATGTCGCCCCAAGAGCAGGAATGCTCTTTCTTCTGCCAACGCTGGTAGAAATCGTACATCTCGCGGTCGATGTAGTTGATGGCCTTTCGGATGGTGGCGGATTTCAGCTCCGATTTCACGCCCAGCGCGTTGAGGTGGCCGCTGCCCGCCACGATGTGCTCGGTGATGTAGGCACTGCTTTGGCCGCCGGAGAACCACGACCAGCCGCCATCACTGTTCTGGCGGTCCTCCAATTTCTTGCATGCCTCTTTACTCTCCTTGGCCATGCGTTGCAGATCAAAGAGCAACGCCACATTCTGTTTGCGAGTGGCTTCGTTCTGCGCATCCAGCACCCATGGGGTTTCTTCCAAGAGGACGGACTTGAGTTCAGGATTCTTCTCCAACTGTGAGCAGAAGGCATCAGGTGTGGAGTTTAGCCATTCGTTGAAGACCTCTTTGACTCGCGGATGGCTGTTTACAATATTGGTAGCCAGTGTGTTGGCGTAGTAGCGACTAAAGATCTGCTCGTTGCACTCATAGGGATATTCCATCAGGTAGGGCATGGCCTGGATGGCGTACCAGATAGGATTCGGTGTGAATTCCAAGGTCAGCGACTGAGTGGTGAGCGTGGTGGAGGCACCTGCAGCGAAACTCTTCTTCAACCGGTCGAAGGTGAAGGTCTTGCTGCCCTTGCCGGAGATGTGCAGTGGCAGGCTCTCCGTAATCAGGATGCGGTTGGTGAGGATTGGCAGAGTGTGCTCCTCGCCATCGGCAAATGCCGGGGTCTCCATATTTCGGGCTACGATTTGGCAGGTGACAGCTCCGACGTTATACGGTACAAGTACCCTGAAACGCACCTCCTGCGATGCGCCGGGTTTCACCTCAAACGGTTGGGCATCTGCATCATCAACAATGAGCAAATCGGCATTGTTGAACGGATTGCGGAACGACAGGGTGACATTGCCGCATTGGGTAACGCTGTCCATGTTGACCACCTTGGCCGACAGGATTAATGTGTCGCCTTCGCGCATGAAGCGCGGCACGTTGGGCACCACCATCAGTTTCTTGCTGGTCTGCACATATTTCTCAAAGTAGCCGGACATTAAATCTGCGTTGTGCGCAAACCCCAACAGTTTCCATTTGGTCAGCGACTCGGGCATCGTGAAGGTTATCAGCACATTGCCGTCCTTGTCGGTGCGCAGGTTGGGGTAAAAGAAGGCGGTCTCCGCGAAGTTGGTGCGGATGGATGCTGTCTCAGGTTCTTTTGTTTCTTCCGATGCTCTCATTTCAGGCATGGCAGTGGAGAAAGCAGGCTCTTCCACTATCTCAGCAGCATCATCTTCAAAGGCAAAGTCTGCTCTGTTTACTGAAATATTATCTTCTACCACATTCAAAACAACTTCTTCTTCAATCGGTACTGCTCCCGCAGTCTTATAGAGTCTTCCGGCTCCTCTACTGTAGCCATAGTAGCCTCTGTTCAGGAATTGCAAGTGTGGATAAATACGTTCCCGGATTCCACCTATGCTGGCATTTGACAACGAGTTGCTGTATGATGTTGAAAATCCGTTCCCTTTTTGGTTGCTGGAGAAAGAATAATCGTACAGACTGTGCCAGCGGCTGAAGATGGAGCGATTGAATGTGTTGGGCGAGGCAAAAGCGTCCAAAGAGGCATCGTACATGGAACAAAGCAGCTCGGCAGCTACCTTGTCGCCGTTTTTGTCTTTCAGTCGTATTTGATATTGCTCAGCACTGCCCGGTTCCGTCTTGTCGCGGAAGGTAAGGAAGTCGAAATCGATCTTTTTGTGAGAATAGGGCACATAGATGCTCAATGCATCCTCGTATTGTCGGTTGTTTTGTGCTGTGTATGCCCGGAACACTACTGTGCCAAGGTCGCGCTCCGTGAGCGAATAGGTGAAGGTGGCTTTGCCACGATCCAGATTCACCCATTTGGATTCCACTAGTTTGTCGTTGGAGAATATTTCGCAAAGCACTGAAGCGTCCTTCAGGTACGTTTCGATGGTTACGTGGATGGTTTCGCCAACTTCGTTGGTTTCCCCATTCTGCTGATGAATCCACAGAGGCTTGTAGGCAACGGATTTCTTGCTTTTTGTGTTATGGAGGGTGAAGAAATTCTCCTGAATGATTTCATTGTCGTCGCGGTCGCGGGTGGTAAAGGTGATTTTGTAAGAGCCTTCGGCTAAAGTTTCCATGTTGGGGATGGAGAAGAGCTGCTTTCCGTCGGCCTCGAAATTGCCACTGGCGATGGTTCTAAGAATATCCCAATCCTGGATATGCCGTTTGTTTTGGAAGTCCAGATAGGGTAGGGCTTTGAACATAGCTACGGAGTCGGAGAGGTAGAAGTCGTGGCTGGGGCACTCGTAGAGGTATTCTGTCGGAGTCTGCAGGGCCGTGATCTCATAGTGCAGCATGGCCTTTTGCGGTTCGCCAGCCAGATTGGTGGCCTTTACGGCGAAGGCGTTCTTGTCGCTGGTAAACAGGTGTTCAGGCAAGTCACTGTCAATCATCAGGCTGTTTTTGCTGACCAGCACGGTGGTGTTGGCGGAGTGCGTTTCGCCTGTGATGTCGGATACATCGGCCGTAATTTTGTAACGGTACAGCGGGTTGTAGCGTTGTGACTCTAAATCGGGCAGTGCGGTGAACTGGATGAGGAACTTGCCATCGGCGTCGGTCGTTACCTCGCCGGAGGCTATCTGCTGAGATGGACTGCTGGGCGAATACCACCACCAACGCCACCACGGGAAACTGGCCTCGCGCACAACATTATACTTGACCGTCGCCCCTTCCAATGCATAGCCGGCGTAGGCTTTCACGGTACCGCTTACCGTCACCTCCTGGTCGATTTTGAACTGCTCCTTGGGCTGCTCCATCGCTACCTCAAATGTGGGGCGCTTGTACTCTTCCACCCGAATGTCGGCTGAACCATGGTTGCAATGGATGTGGTAGGTGCCGTTCAATCCCGATGTGGGCAATACAAAACTGCCGGAGAAGGAACCGTATTCGTTGGTGGTTACAATGACCTTTTCAATGTCCTGCCAGTTGGCATCTTTCAAAATGATATTCTCGATTAAAGCGACGGCCACATCCTTGCTGACCGTGCGGTAGTGGCCTGATTCGGACGATTCTTTCACCACAATGCCTTTGTAATAAACGGTCTGACCCGGCCGGTAAATGGTACGGTCAGTGAAAATGTATGTGCGTAAATCATCACGGCTCCCGGAATAGGGCTTCTCCATCCAATTGTTTTCAATGAGGGTGAACTCCTCACCGCTCTTACTCACGATGACGCGCAGACGGCCGATTTCTTTGTCTGCGAATCTGTATTCGCAACGGCCGTTCTTGTCGCTGATAAGTTTATGATGGGAGAGTTGGTTCTTGTGCCGGTAGTCGGAAAAGGTTTGTACGGAGAATGTCACTCCTTCAATGGGGCGACCGGTGGAACGGTCGGTGGCGAAAAAATCGTACAATGTGCCGTTCGAACGATAGTTGACCGCCAGATTGGAAATTCGGATTTTGGTATAAGCGTATTCTCCCTTGTTGTTGGTGACAAGCGGCGCGTTGGAGGCCAGCAAAATATATTGGCCTTGCTTCAAAGCAGGTAGAAGAAAATGACCACTTTTCGACCGGTAATCTTTCTCGTCGGGCGCAGCAAAACTGGTCTCATAGATGCTCTTTTTGGAAATCAGGTCATGATAGAAACGACTGCTTCTCAAGAGCTGGGTGTATTCTGCATCTGTAATGGGAATGATGCGGAAATAGATGTGCCGGCTGTTTTTGTAGGTGAAATTGATGAGGTTTGGCTTGCCAATAGGCATGATGTTGACCACAGAGAACCCGATGCTGGATTGCTGTAATTGTTTGATTTCCACTTGAGCGTTGCGTCCTTCAAGGGACTTGGGATCGTCATCTATGGCCTTTTGAAACCATTCAACAGCGATAACGTAGTCGTTGGCGTATTCCGGATGCGTGTCCTTGGCGTAGGAATAGCCTCTCTTTTGATAATATTGTCCCAGTCTGTAGGCTGCCATCTCGTGGCCCGTCCGGTTGCGATATTGCTGTTCCAGCTTCAGCAACTCTTTCAGATGGGTTTCGGAGGCGTTCTCTATGGTGCTGTTGGAAGCAAGATACTCGTATCTCCGTAGCGTCACATCCACCAGTGCGTGCGGGTCGATGTCGTTCAAGTGCAGCTGGGTGAGGTTTTGCATGATTTTCAAGGAGAGATAAGAAAACGAGTATTCGTCAGGAGAACTGATGACTATGTTGGTGAACACGCTATTGTCGCTCCAGTATTTGCCGTTGTTTATGTCAAACGGGGTGGTGGGGATGGGCATCTCGCTGATGCGGCGGCTCAGGAAGTCCAGCGCGCGGAAGGCCAGAAAGTCATACAACGTGGGGCGATACGCCTCGGAAGTCACAGAATCTAGCAGTGGGGCGTATTGCCGGATGGGGATATGGGCAAGGTAATCCTCGTCGCGCAGCGACTGTTGGTAATGGAATATAATCTGTTTTACCAATGTCTGTATGTCCCATACATTGAGGTCGGCGGGCACGGGGCCTTCCACCGGCGTGCGGTCCAGAATGCGCCAGAGGTTCTCCTGATAATAGTTGTTGAGGAACTGGGCCATGCAACTGTGCCACACCGCCAAGTTCGCCGGATTGTTCTGCTGTTGCGCAATCTGCGCTGTAATGGCCTGATATACGGAGTCGAAGCCGTTGTCATAACGCATCAGATTGTTTTCATACTTATCCAGCAGGCTTTTAATATCTTTAGGCGTTTGCTGTGCAAAAATGTTTGTCGTACAAATTAAGGGTAGGACTAAAAGGCAAAGGAGCTGTTTTTTCATCGCTATAAAAGGAATGGTGATATAATGAAAACGCAAAGATACGATTTAATATTGTACCCTGTGAGGGGCGTTAGCCCCGAACAAATCCGTTTGTTGTTATTCCGCAACTTTCCCTTTTTTCTTATACTCCTCCGCGTACTGGTAGAACTTTCTCGCCATCTCATAGTTGTGGCGGCGTTCCGCTTCGCGCGCGATGGAGAGGTAGGACTCGTAAACCCCCTCGCGTGAGCGCAAGATGCCGCGGTAATAGTCATCGTTGCAGTAGCCTGACGGCATGTTCGTGCAGAATTGCTCTAATGCCAGAAAAACTTCCAAAGCCTCTGCGGAACGATTGTTTTTTACCAAATTATCACCTACTTGGTACAATTCTTCGTAGAGCTCCAGAGTAAAATCCGAGACGGCCATCTCCATTTCATCGTTCATTTCTGCCTGTGTGTAAAGCAGATGGATGAGATCGACACTCTCCTGGTACGACTTTTGAGCGAGTTTTAGCCGGGCTTTCATGAGCAGGGCCTCTGGCTGGTATTTGTTGAATTGCAGTGCCCGATCCAAGTTGTACAGGGCGTTGCCCGTGTCGCGGAATGCCAGCTCCTCCTCCGCGCGTTGGTAGAAAATTCTGTCAACCCGCTCTTTTCGGGCAGACAGTACCTCCTCGGCATGATCGGCTTTGTACTTTACTTTCTGAAAGGCAGCCTTGGCCTCATAGTAGTCGAGTTGCAAACAAGTGTGCAGCTTGGGCAAATCCCGTTGCTGGAAACGGGAGATTTCCTTGTGAATGTCTTGCAGAAAAAGATAATGCAGGCTGATGATCTCAGGATCCTCGTAGTTGAGGCTGGCAATGCGTTCTTCCCAATGGCGGAAGGTGGACATCACGGAATCACAGGCAATCTGTGCCTGTGCGCCGCACATCATGCAGCAGCAGCCGATGAGAAGAAGGACTTTTCGCAAGGATTATTTCTGAATGTAGTCGTCAATGACAGCTTTGAGTTCCGCTTTCGTCATAGATCCTACCAATTTGGAGGGTTGTTTGGTGCGGCTGAAGAAAATGAATGTGGGAATGCTTTCTATGCCAAAAGCTTCACACACATCTGGTGTGCGGTCCACATCAATCGAGTAAACAATCAGTTCGCCTTTGTATTCTTTTGCCAATTCCTTGACAATGGGTTTCATTTGCATGCATGGACCACACCAGCCAGCATAAAAGTCCACTAGACAAGGTGTGTTGCCCTTGTAGCCGAAACCTTTCGGATTGTCTATGTCAGAAACCTTTTCGACGAACGTGGAAGATGTGAGAGAAATGACATTGCCTGAGAGGTCCTCGCCGGCTTTGCCGGTCGCATCGTCGGCATCCTGGTCGGTGAAGCCGTAATTGTCGGATTCATTTCCCTGTTGTTCTTTTTGGGCAGGATCATCCATTGTGTTGGCTTTGTTGTGGCAGCTCCCGAAAAACAGCGGGAGTGCGACGGCTGTGATCAGCAGTATCTTTTTCATTATTGAATGGTTTTGCTTTTTTCGATGATAAGTTGTTTGAAAACACGTCCACGCTCTTCAAAATTCTTGAATTGGTCGTAGGAAGCTGCGGCGGGGGAGAGTAGGACGATGCGATTCTCTTCGGTCTTCTCAAAGGCGAAATCCACGATTTTGCGGAAGTCGTCTTCCAAAATGTAAGAATCAGGCAGATTGCCCAGTGCTTCCCACTCGTTGAAAATGCGCTTGCCGGCAGGTCCGGTAAATGCGATGTTGGGCACGGGATTCTCGCGCAGGAAGTCGATGAGGATGCCGTACTCAATGCCGCGATCGTAGCCGCCAATGATGAGTGTATCGACTTTGCGCAATGCGTTGACAGCCGCGATGGTGGCCTCCGGGATGGTGGAGATGCTATCGTTGTAGAAGCTGATATCGTGGAACTTTCCTACGAACTCAATGCGGTTAGGCAGTCCCTTGAAGGTTCGCAACCCGGCCATGATTTCGTCATGCGAAAGACCCACTTGCCGGCAAATGGCAATGGCCGCCATGATATTGTAATAGTTGTGCGTGCCGGGCAGGTTTTGGTAGTAGCGCAGGTCGTACTCATCCTCAATGTGCCCGTTCACTGCGAAGTGGATGACACGATCAATGCAGCAGGCGTAAAGCCCGTTGTACGGCTTGGTACCGAAAATGCAGCGCGTACGGTTGTAGTCAAAACGCTTCACCAGCTCCGGAATATGCTCATCATCACCATTATAAACGAAGAAATTCTCGTATTTTTGGAACTTGGTGATGTTCATCTTGGCTATCTGGTAGTTGTTGAACGAGTTGAAATGGTCGAGATGTTCCTGATAGAGATTCAGCAGCACGGCGTAGTCGGGCGAACATTGCACGAACTCCAGCTGGTGGGCGGAAAGCTCAGCCACTACCAATGTCTTGTCCGTCATCTGCTCGATGATGTCGAAGAAAGGCACTCCGATGTTGCCAGCCAGCAGCACATCGCGCCCGGCTTCGTGCAGGATGTGGTAAATAAGCGACGAGGTGGTGCTTTTGCCCTTGGTGCCCGTGACGCCGATCACCTGCTGGTGGAACGCCTCCAAAAACAGATTGGTCTGCGAGGTGATGCGCTCGGTCTCAATCCAATAGTTGACTTTGTTGAAACTGATGCCCGGCGTTTTGAAGATGAGGTCGTAATCGTTGAGGTTCTGGTCGTAGCCTTCGCCCGTGACGAAAGTGATGTTGGGGTCGTCAAACTCGTCGGTGCGCAAGTTTGCGTTGCCGTCGGCAATGGTGAGCGGCATGTCCGGAAAATACCGGCGGATGAACCGGTAGGTGGAGATGCCCTCCTTGCCAAAGCCGAGAATGACAATCTTTTTGCCTTGTATCTTTTGCAGAATATAGTCAGGAATAGCCATGTCTTTATGATTCAAATCTCTCAACTCTAAACCCTCAACCCTCAACTTTTATCGGCGGCAAAGGTACAAAAAAAGCCGTCACATCGTGACGGCTCTAAATGTAATTTGTTGTAAGATGAGCGGAAAACGGGGCTCGAACCCGCCACCTACAGCTTGGAAGGCTGTCGCTCTGCCAAATGAGCTACTTCCGCAATTGAGTGGGAGAGGAAGGATTCGAACCTCCGAAGGCTTAGCCAGCAGATTTACAGTCTGTCCCATTTGACCGCTCTGGAACTCTCCCATCATATTTCATTGTGCCTAAGAGCCGATAGAGGGACTTGAACCCACGACCGGCTGATTACAAATCAGCTGCTCTACCAACTGAGCTATATCGGCACTGAATCTTTTTTCAAAGAACTTGTCTCTGTTTTGAGGCCGCAAAAATAGTCTTTTTTTCATTTCATCCAATAGTTCAGGCATTATTTTTTGATTTTTTTAACCAAGATGCTAATTATCAATACGATATTTTTCTTTTGAAAGATGTTGAAATGCTTTGGAAAGGTTGTGCAGGGGCTGCTTTGGGTAGCTCTTGAGTGAAAATTCGTCAGGATAGCAGCAAATGTTGCCACAGGATGGGGTGCAGGCAGGGTCAGCCGTTTCTGAAAAATGCAAAAAAAATTGTGATTGAAAAAAAAAGTGTATTTTTGCAACCTGTTTTAAAATTCATTATTATGTCAGAAATTTTAGAGAAAGTACAATCAATCATCGCTGAGAAACTCAGTGTTGACGCTGCAGATGTTACCCCTGAAAAGAGCTTCACCAATGACCTTGGCGCTGATTCTTTGGATACAGTAGAGCTGATTATGGAATTCGAAAACGTGTTTGGCATTAAGATCCCCGATGAAGAGACGGAAAAAATCATGACGGTCGGTGATGCAGTTGCCTACATTGAGAGCAAAGTGGCTTCCAAATAAAACACGACATATATAAAATATACCCTTGAGTTATGAAACTCAAACGAGTTGTCGTTACCGGTTTGGGTGCATTAACTCCAATCGGTAACGATGTCAATACTTACTGGGATTCCCTGTTGAAGGGTGTTTCCGGTGCAGATTTTATTACGCATTTCAATCCCGAGAAGTTCCAGACGAAGTTCGCCTGCGAGCTCAAGGGATTTAATGTATTGGATTTCTTGCCCGGAAAGGAGGCACAGCGCATGGATCCCTGCGCACAGTATGCGATGATTACTGTGATGGAGGCGTTGCGCGACTCGGGCCTCGACCTGGATAGTGTTGACAAACGGCGCGTGGGTGTCATCTTTGGCACGGGCGTGGGCGGCTTCACCGCTATGATGGAGTCGGCGCACGCTTTTTTTTCCAATGACTACACGCCGAGATTCAGCCCTTACTTGCTGCTGAAGGTGCTCGCCGATATGGTGACGGGCTACATATCCCTGAAATTCGGTTTGCGCGGCCCCGCGTACGTGACCAGCTCCGCTTGCGCTTCCGCCGGCAACGCCATCGGCGACGCGCTCCGGCTCATCCAACTGGGCAAGGCTGACATTATCTTCACTGGCGGCACGGAAGCCAGCATCGTGGAGACCGCTATCGGCGGCTTCAACTCCATGAGAGCACTCTCCACCCGCAACGACGACCCCAAACACGCGTCCCGTCCTTATGATGTGGATCGCGATGGCTTTGTGATGGGTGAAGGCTCGGCCACTCTCGTACTGGAAGAACTGGAACATGCCCTTGCGCGCGGCGCGAAAATCTATGCGGAAGTGGCTGGCATCGGCATGTCTGCAGACGCCTACAACGCCACAGCCCCTAGCCCGAACGGCCTTGGCGCGGTGGAATCCATGACACAGGCCTTGGAGGATGCAGAGATGAAGCCCGAGGACATTGACTATATCAACATGCACGGCACCTCCACGCCGCTGGGCGACCTTTCCGAGTGCCTCGCCATTCAGCAAGTGTTTGGCGACCATGCTGAAAAGATGGTTATGAACTCGACCAAATCCATGATTGGTCACCTTATGGGCGCGGGCGCAGCCGTGGAAAGCGTGGCTATCCTGCTCTCTATGCGCGATAGCCTGATCCACCCAACGATCAACGTGGAACATCTGGATCCAAAATTGCCCCAGAACTGGAATTACGCCCTCAACGGCCCAGTTCAACGAGAAGTGCGCGTGGGGCTCACCAACTCCTTCGGATTTGGCGGACACAATGCTACCCTCATCTATAAGAAGTTTGAAAAATAGCCATGGAACTGACCAACAAGGAGTTTCGTGCCTATTTTCGTAATGTTTTCGGTTTACGTATCCGGCATGTGGACCTCTATAAGACCGCCCTTACCCATCGGTCGAGTTCTGAAAACAATGCTATTGTTGGCAAAGTGAACAACGAAAGATTGGAGTACTTGGGCGATGCCATGCTGAGTGCAGTAACAGCTGATTTTCTTTTCCATAAATACCCCATGGAGTCCGAAGGTGTGCTTACCCGCATGCGCTCCAAGCTGGTCAACAGAGCCCGGCTCAACGCTTTGGCTGTGAAACTAGGCTTGCACGACATGATCAGAAAGGGCTGTAAGCTCAATGGCGACAGTGTGAACGGCAATGCTTTCGAGGCTGTGGTCGGGGCTATATATCTGGACCAAGGGTACAAGAAAACATATGACGTCGTCATCAACCATATCTTCCTGACCCATTTGGATATGGAAACCGTCTATGAAGAGGACGATGACTACAAGAGTCGCCTCCTGATATGGGCGCAGAAAAACAAGCATAAAGTGCAGTTTATCACCAAGTCTGTTCCGGACGGTCGCGGGCACATCTACCGAACGGTAGTGTTGCTGGATGATGAGGAACTGTCTGAAGGGCTTGGTCTCGCCGTGAAGAAATCAGAACAGGCAGGAGCGGAAAAAGCGTTGGCTTTATGTGAAAAAAAGTGATATCTGAATATGGCTAAAAATTTTATCAATGTTACACAGTTTACGTGGCAGGTGATTCTGAATCCGAATGCGCGAGAACAAAAATGCCTGGAAATTTGGCAGCAAGTTGAGAAATTGTTGCAGGAAAAGAATGTACAATATGTCCTGCATTTGGCTGATGCTCGGCTGAAAGGCATTGAAACTGCCCGGCAGCTCTGTGTAGATGGTCATCGGTATCTCATGGTGTTGGGGGGCGATGGCACCATCAATGAGGTTGTCAATGGCATCTGCGAGTCGGGTGTAGCACTGAACGAGGTGTATCTTGCCGTGATGCCGGTGGGACGAGGCAATGACTGGGCCCGCACACATAACTTTTCCACGGAGATTGGCGAGAACATGGATATCTTCCTCAAAGGCAATTTCATGCAGCACGATATCGGCGTGGTGAAGACGCTTCAGGATGGTGAAGAAATTGCACACCGCTACTTCATTAACATTGCCGGTTTTGGCTTCGATGCAGAGGTGATTCATGATGTTACCCACAATAAGCCCCATTTTCTGGGTATTTCAGTTTATGTATTGAGTATGCTGCGCTGTCTTTTCCGTTATAAAAGCCAGCAGTTGGATCTCAAAGCCTCGGATTTTCGTTATCAAGACAAGTCTTTCCTCGCGGTGGTAGGTATTTGCCAGTATAATGGCGGTGGTATGCGCCAAGTGCCCATGGCGGTGCCTGACGACCGTAAGTTGGATGTGGTAGTGGTGCCCAAGGTACATGGCATCACGGTGGTGGCCAATGTCAAACAGATTTTCGAGGGTAAGCACATCAATACCATCAAGGGTATCCGCACATGCCAAGCGGACAAGGTTGAGATCAAGTCTGATACTTTGCTCCGGAGCGAGGTGGAGGGTGAGTTGTTGACCACTGGCGACTATTGTGTGGAACTGGTGCCGCAGGCATTGAACGTACTCACGAACCTATAGATCATATTTCCGGACATATTTTGGTTTTGCGTACCCTGGCGCCAAGTGCAGGGAGTCCAAATCATGTGCCAACTTCAATGAGAACAGTGTCGCCCCTTTTCGGTTCAGGTGTGTGTTGTTGTAAAAATAGGCCGTATCGCAGGATAGTGGATCGTAGGTGTAGTCCATGATCGGTATTTGATATGGCTCTGTGATGGAATAAAACAGATTGTACATACCGTCAATGTCGTCAATCTTCTGTGTAGCCCCGACATAATAGGGCGCCATGACGAAGACTACCCGGATGTCCTCTTCCTTGCATTCCTGCAAAAAGCGGTTGAGCTCCTGAATGGCAGATGGTATTCTGCTGTAGTGAAGCGTGTCGATTTTGGCCAGTCTGCTGCCATCCCAAGGCTTGTCAAAGTCGCAAAAACCCTTATACAACGTGTATCTCGGATCACAATAATAAACGGACTTGCCCATGATAATATCCGTCACATCTTTTTTGTAATGACTGTATCGCCAGCATGGAATAAAACAGTCGGCCCACGAGAAGTCGTCCACTTTGCGAATATCGTTCCATAGAACGGGATCCTTGAGGTAAGGCACGAATTGGATGCGGTCGAAACCGTTGCTGGTGTCCAGTGTGCCTTGATATATCTCAAAAAGAATGAGTTTGGGTTTGGCGTTGTGCTTGCGCCGGTAGGTATGGTATTTGATGACTTGCGACTCCACGGCCCGCCCGTTCATGCCCAGATTGTAACTGTTGACATGCAGGACACTGTCCAAAATGCGAGGGTTGAACTGTACGTATGCTCTGGAACTTCCCATGATGAGCACGTCGCTTTGGATATCGGAGCTGTAAATGTCATTCCAGTTTCCGAAGGGAGAGGATTCCAGTTTCTTGAATTGGTGCGTGATCCAAATGTCCACCGACCATGCCAGTAGATACAGAATACTGAAAAATAATATGGTTCGTAACAGGAATTTTTTCATTTAAAACTGGAAATAGATAAACGATTCAGCTCCCTTTTGGACGAAGAAAAGGATAATAATGATAATGTAGTAAATAGAGAATTTAAGTATATGAGAATTAAGAAATTGAAGGTCAAGTCCATGCTCTCGTGTGCGTTGTAGCCATTCCACGAAGAACATTCCAATAATTAGCAGTGCGTTGGTTAACAGTCCTTCAGTATAGGGGATACCTAAATGAGGAATAAGAGTGATATACTGCCAAGCTTGTGAAATGGAGTCGGAGCGGAAAATAATCCATCCAATGGTGACCAGAATAAAGGTGAGTAGCATTTGTCCGGTTTCTTTCAGAGAGGGCAGCAGCCTACTTTCCGCCACTTCATTCAGATATTTCCGGTTTTTTCCGGTTAGAATCAGCGGCAGGAACAGGAAGGCGTGGTAGGTGCCCCAAGCAATGAATGTCCAGTTGGCTCCATGCCAAAATCCGCTTAACAAGAAGATAATGAATGTGTTGCGGATAATATTTCCTTTTGATACACGGCTTCCGCCGAGGGGGATATAGACATAGTCGCGAAACCAGGTGGTCAATGAAATGTGCCATCTGCGCCAGAATTCAGCGATGTCACGGCTGAAGTAGGGATTCCGGAAGTTTCGCATCAACTTGATCCCGAATAATTTAGCGGTTCCGATAGCGATGTCGGAGTATCCTGAAAAATCTCCGTAAATTTGGATGGCAAACAAGATGGCGGCTATGATGAGGGTGGATCCGTTCTGATACTGGTAGTTTTCGAAAACCAGGTCCACATAGACCGCGCAGGTGTCGGCCACAGCCACTTTTTTGAAAAGGCCCCATAGAATCTGTCTCATGCCATCCACGCCTTGCGTATAGTCAAAGGTTCTGGGTTTCTCGAATTGGGGAAGCAGGTTGGTGGCGCGCTCGATAGGGCCTGCCACTAACTGAGGGAAGAAACTCACGAAGGCGAAGAACTGGATGATGTCTCGGGTGGGTTCCAGTTTTTGTCGGTAAACATCAATGCTGTAGCTCAGTGCTTGGAAAGTGTAGAAACTGATGCCGACGGGAAGGATGAGATGCAGCAGCAGTTTGTCGCTGTTTCCATGAAGAAATAGTCTTGCAAAAGAGTCGGCAAAGAAATCGTAGTACTTGAAGAGTGCCAGAACACCCAAGTTCAATACGATGTTCAATATGTGGATTATGGTAGCGGTACGGTGGTGTCGATATTTGTCAATCAGCAGGCCGCTTCCCCAGCTGCAGAACGAAGTGAAGGCGATCAGGAAGAGAAAGCGCCAGTCCCACCATCCGTAAAAGATGTAGGATGCCATCACAATGAAGAGGTTCTGTCCTTTCACATTCCGGTTGAACACGAACCAGTACAGCAGGAAGACTATGGGCAAGAAAATGGCGAATTCCAGGGAATTGAAAAGCATCAGAGTGACTTTTTAGCCTGCAAAAATAAGGAATATTTGTGTCTCAGGGGATAGTGAGGTCTGTTCAAGGCATTAAAAAATCCCTTTCCGGTAGAAAAGGGATTTTGGTATAATGTGATAATTGAATATCGAAGGAAGGAAGCGGGTTCTGAATAACGAATTATTTGGAACCTTTGTCTTTTTGGCCTGCGTGTCCGCGGAAAATACGGGTGGGAGCAAATTCGCCGAGTTTGTGGCCGACCATGTTTTCGGTAACATACACGGGGATGAATTTGTTGCCATTGTGAACAGCGATGGTAAGGCCTACGAAGTCAGGAGAAATCATAGAGGCGCGGGACCAGGTCTTGATGGTGGTCTTCTTGCCGGATTCCTGAGCGGCGATTACACGTTGTTCCAGTTTGTAATGTATATACGGACCTTTTTTTAATGAACGACTCATAATATTAAGCTTTTAGATTATTTCTTTCTTCTTTCGATGATATACTGGCTGGAATTCTTCTTCGGGTGTCTGGTCTTATAACCCTTAGCAGGAATACCCTTGCGAGAGCGCGGGTGTCCACCGGATGCACGACCTTCACCACCACCCATCGGGTGATCGACAGGATTCATAACCACACCACGGTTGCGAGGACGTCTGCCCAACCAGCGGGATCTACCGGCCTTACCGGAAACCTCGAGGCTGTGGTCGCCATTGGACACGATGCCGATGGTGGCCTTGCAGGCGCAGAGGATCATACGGGTTTCACCAGAAGGCATTCTGATGATGGCGTATTTACCTTCGCGGGACATGAGTTGTGCGTAGGAACCGGCACTACGGGCGATCTTGGCACCCTGGCCCGGACGCATCTCAATGTTGTGGATGATGGAACCGAAAGGAATTTCGCCAACAGGGAGGCAGTTGCCCAAGTCGGGGGACACGCCTGCGCCGCTGAGGATTTCCTGGCCCACCTTGATACCGTGAGGAGCCACGATGTAGCGTTTCTCACCGTCTGCGTAATAAACGAGGGCGATACGGGCCGAACGGTTCGGATCGTATTCAATCGTCTTCACGATAGCGGGAACGCCATCTTTCTCTCTTTTAAAATCAATCATACGGTACATCTGCTTGTGACCGCCTCCGCGGTACCGTACCGTCATCTTACCACTGTTGTTTCTTCCGCCTGTCCTGTGTTTCGGACACAACAAACTCTTTTCGGGTGTGTTGGTGGTAATGTCATCAAATGCGCTGATCACTTTGAAGCGCTGACCCGGCGTTACTGGTTTGTACTTTTTAAGTGCCATCTCTTTTAAATATTACTATAAAAATCGATTTTTTGATCCTTGTCCACGAACACGTAGGCCTTCTTGAAGTTGTTCTTCTGACCTGTAATGACGCCAGCCTTAGTATTGCGGTTCGTGACTTTACCGCGTTGGATCAAGGTATTTACGCGGACTACTTTAACACCATAAACGGCCTCGATTTCGCGTTTGATTTCAGGCTTGGTGGCCTCGCGGGTCACCATGAAACCGTAGCGGTTGTATTTCTCAGCCGTCTGCGTCATTTTTTCGCTGATGATGGGTTTTATAATGATACTCATTGTTTTTCTTTTTTAAGGTTTATAATTATTCGCCTAACATTTTCTCCAGCTCTTTGAGGCTGCTCTCGCAGAGGATGATATGGCCGGCGTTCAACACGTCGTAGGTGTTGGCGTTCTGGGCGCACATCACGTTGGTGCGTTGCAGGTTGCGTGCGGACAGGAACACGTTCTTGTTGCTTTCAGGCGTGATAAGAAGTGTCTTCTGACCGTCGAGCTTGAGGTTTTTCAGCATCTCGCTGTAAGCTTTGGTCTTGGGAGCCTCGAAGTTGAAGTCTTCCACCACCGTGATCTTACCATCTTTCTGCTTGTAGGTGAAGGCGGAGAAACGGGCAAGTCTCTTCACTTTCTTGTTCAGCTTGAAAGAGTAGTCTCTCGGGTGAGGTCCGAAAACGGTTGCACCGCCACGGATCGTGGGGCTCTTGATGCTACCGGCACGTGCGCCGCCAGTACCTTTCTGGCGTTTCAGTTTGCGGGTGCTACCGGAAACCGTGGAGCGTTCCAGCGTGTCATGCGTGCCTTGTCTTTGGTTGGCCAAATATTGTTTCACGTCAAGCCAGATGGCGTGATCGTTAGGTTCCACATTGAAGATCTGATCATTCAGGGTAACCGTTCTTGCAGTTGAACTGCCGTCTATTTTATATACTGTTAGCTCCATCTTTCAACAATTAAATATGATCCGTTGGCTCCGGGTACTGAACCTTTAACTACTAATAAATTCTTTTCCTTGACAATCTTCAGAATCTGAAGGTTGATGACCTTGACCTTTGCGTTACCCATTTGGCCGGCCATACGCATGCCCTTGAACACGCGGGAAGGGTAGGAGGAAGCACCCATAGAACCGGGAGCTCTCAGACGGTTGTGCTGGCCGTGCGTAGCATCGCCTACACCACCGAATCCGTGACGCTTCACAACGCCCTGGAAACCTTTACCCTTGGAAGTTCCGCTCACGTCCACAAATTCGCCTTCCTCGAAGACGGTGACATCCAGAACCTCACCGAAATTCTTCTTGTGTCCTTCCTCGAAACGGGTGAACTCGTGTAAGATTTTCTTCGGCGTGGTGCCTGCCTTGGCGAAGTGGCCCTTCAAAGGCTTCGTTGTGTTTTTTTCTTTCTTTTCGTCGTAACCCAATTGGATTGCACTGTAGCCGTCTTTCTCGACGGTCTTGACTTGCGTAACCACGCAAGGACCAGCCTCTATCACTGTGCACGGCACGATCTTGCCGGAGGCATCGT
>Ga0310696_10000259_pt1 | contig 90216 bp, 76 predicted proteins | sample AusTroGonzalo_MG_4_FD_203885 | JGI IMG/M metagenome (GOLD analysis project Ga0310696, IMG submission 203885) | Bovine rumen microbial communities from tropical cattle in Woodstock, Queensland, Australia - Gonzalo_02 (v2) (version 2) | ecosystem: Host-associated > Mammals > Digestive system >...
AAATTTTATGCGGTGCGTATTTCTTTTTACCGAAAGAAAAACAATTTGATATGCTTTTGCTATCTTTGTGCCTTGAAACTTTTAACAAAAAAATCATTATGAAAAATAGGTTCTTTCTGGCTGCTTTCTTGCTGCTGTCAGGCTTTGCCCCGTTGTTGCAGGCCCAGGTTTTTTCGGACATCGCACCGAGCGGACAGACCCTGTATTACAAAATCACAGACAAGACCAAACAGCAGGTCGCGTTGACCTTTCCCGGCAATTATGGACATCGTTGGGACGGCTATACCAAACCAGCCGGCAGGGTGGTGGTTCCCAGCACCGTAACATACAACGGGGTCACCTATACAGTGGTCGAATTCCGCGACGCTTTCCATAATTGCGAAGGGCTGACCTCTCTGTTTGTTCCCAAGACGGTCACGGATATCAGCTCCACCACGTTTGAATACTGCCGGAATCTGGCCGAAATCACGGTACACCCCGACAATCCCGTATTCGACTCCCGGGGCAACTGCAACGCCATCATCAACACCGAGGATAACGCGTTGGTGTATGGCTGCAAAAACGCGACCATCCCCAGCAGCGTAACCTCAATCAACTGGTATGCCTTCCGAGGCAGCGGCCTGACATCCATCACCATACCCTCTTCGGTAAAACATATCAGCGGCCAGGCCTTCTACGGATGCCTCTTGACAGAACTGTTCATTCCTGCCACAGTGGAGGATATGGGAGCGGATGCCTTCATGGATGATCATGTTACCGCCACATTGGCCAACTGTCCACTCAAACTGGAGGTCAACAAATACCATTTCGATTACGAATATGATGAGGATGGTTACGATTACGGGGTCTGTGTGGTTCCTTGCGGCTGGAAAAAAACCTACGAAAACTCGGGATGGGGAAAATTCTTCCCCTTTAGGGAGAATTGCGAGCTTCACGACATAAACATCGAAGATGAAGCGAACTGCGGCTTGAAAACATCCTTGAAGAAAGCCAAGTTCGGTGACATGGTACATCTGTCCTGCACACCCGGAGATTATGACATCTTCATCCTGTGGGGAGATTCAAAAACAACCATCAAAGTGGAAAACAACTGTTTTATGATGCCTTACCATGAAGTTACCGTGAAATCGGTGAGAAAACCGAATGCAGAATAATTGTGCAAGCGGATGATTTTTTCCTCTCCCTTTCACCAAAACAAAAAACGGTCTCCAACATTTGTCAGAGACCGCTTTTCTATTTATAAGATTCGTATCCGTTTATTTCCGGATATCCATCTCGTTGAGCAGATAGCCTGCACCACCGAACTTGTCGATGACGAAGAGCACGTAGCGTGAATCCACGTTGATACAACGTTGCAGGGCTGTGTTGAACACGATGTCGCTGCTCAAAGCCTCCCAGTTGCCGTCGAAGGCCAGACCGATAAGCTCGCCGTCAGCGTTCATGATCGGGCTGCCGGAGTTACCGCCGGTAATGTCGTTGTTGGAGAGGAAGCACACATGCAATTCACCGTCTTTGTCAGCATATTGGCCGAAATCACGGTTCACGATGAGCTGTTTCAGCTTGGCGGGCACGTCAAACTCGAAATCGCCCGGTTTCTCTTTCTCCAAAATACCTTTCGTTGTGGTGAAGTAGTTGTAATGCACACCATCAGCAGGATAGTAGTCGCAAACGGTACCGAAAGTAGTACGCATGGTGCTGTTGGCATCCGGGTACATCGGTGTGTTGGCGTTCATTTCCTTCAGAGCAGCGATGAAAGTACGACGCGGCACTTCCAACTGCTCTTCCGTCTGGAAAACAGAAGAGTTCAGCATCAGATATTGAAGCACGGCTTGAGCATATTGGTAAGCTGCATCTTTTTCCAAAACCTTTTCGGAAGGAGCATTCACAAATTTTTCAAAATTGTCCTTGCTGATGAAAATGGAGTTCAGCAATGCTTTCTCAAAAGCATCGTAATTGCCTTTGAAATTCTTGGTGAAGAAAGTCAGGTCGGGACGGTTGGCTTCACTGTGCTTGTTCCAAGTCTTCAGAGCTGCCACAACAATCTTCGCTTCCGTAGCAGGATCTGTATCGTCATTGTACTTGTCGAAAGCCTTCAGCAGTCGTTCCACTTTCTCGCTGTCAAATTTCTTCTCCCCTTTCTTCAGGTGAACAAGAGAACTCATACGCAAGGTGGCCAACATGGTGGGAGAAGCGGAGAACTGCAAGTTGCCGTTCATCACGGATTTGTATTTGGCGCCGTCTGCATTCTTACAGATCTTGTCAATTTCGCTCAAACAATTGCCGTATTTTTCCTTACGGTCCTTGTTGGCGTTGATCCATTTGGTGAGTTCAGCTTCCTGTTGTTGTTTGGTTTCCACCACCTTGAGGGCCTTCAAGCTCTGCACCTCACCATGCTGGTTTTTCCAGTAGTTAGCGAGACTGGCATGTTTGTCGGCATATTGCAGATGCACCTTCTGAGAGCTTTCCATGGCTTCGTGCATCACGGGAAGAAGCTCATCCAGCGGTTCATAGATAGCGGGAGCATTGATGGCAATCTCGTTCTCCACCTCGTAAGAGGTCATGAAACGGTTGGTGGTGCCAGGATAACCCCAAATCATGGTGTAGTCGCCCGGCTGGTAGCCCTTCAAGCTGATGGGCAGGAAATGTTTCGGGTGGAAAGGCACATTGTCTTTGGAATATTTGGCCGGGGAACCGTCGGGAGCAGTATAGATACGGAACACGGTAAAGTCGCCCGTATGGCGAGGCCACATCCAGTTGTCGGTGTCACCACCAAATTTGCCAATGGCAGAAGGTGGAGCCACAACCAAGCGAACATCTTCGTAAGTGGTGTAGATGAACATGTAGTACTCGTTGCCTTCATAGAAGGGCTTCACTACCACTTTGTAGCGACCGTTTTCGGAATTTTCTTTTTGCAATTTCTTGATGGCAGCAGCCACAGCTTTCTCACGGTCAGCTTCGGCGGTCTTGTCATCCACATCCTTCAGCACGATGGAAGTCACATCTTCCATTCTTTCCAGGAAGTTGACATAAAACTCGGCAGGGAGCTCTTCTTCCTTGCTCATGGCGAAGAAACCGTTGTTGAGATAGTCGTGCTCCACGGTGGAAAGGGCTACCACGGAAGAATAACCACAGTGATGGTTGGTAAACATGAGGCCGTCGCGGGAGACCATCTCACCGGTGCAGAAACCATCGCCCAGTTGCACGATAGCATCCTTCAAAGAGGAGTTGTTGATGTCGTACAGTTGTTCAGGAGTCAGGTGCAGACCCAACTTCTGCATAGTGGCATAGTTGTAGTTCTTGATGAACATCGGCAGCCACATACCCTCATCAGGAGGATTGATGGCGAAAACCGGGGCCGTAACCGCCAAAACCGCGATTAACAGCAATTGCTTTTTTAAAAATGATAAGATTTTCATAATACCTTAGTTTTATTAAATATTTTTGATTTGTTACTCTTTTACTCCTTCCTCTATTACTTCCTCCTCTTTTCTTTCCTCTCTAAACACCCGTTTATTAAAGATGATGACCAATGCTACGCCTACGGTGACGCAGGAGTCGGCAAAATTGAAAATGGCGGGGAAGAAATAGGTGCCGCCCCACAGCGGGAAGCTTTCAGGTATGGGGAAGAGTCTGACGTAAATCATATCCACCACCTTGCCGTACATGAACGGGGCATAGCCACCGCCTTCGGGGAACATGGCCGCCACGGCAAGAGGTGTGCTCTCGTTGAAAATCACGCCATAGAACATGCAATCGATGATATTGCCCAGCGCACCGGCAATGATGAGGCAAAAAGTGATCAGGACAGGAGTGTCCATTTTGTCGCGTTTAATCAAGCGGTGCATGTACCAGCAGAGAAAAGCCACCAGCACCACGCGCAGCAAGGTGAGCATCAGCTTGCCGAAGTTTTGTCCGAAACTGAGCCCGAAGGCCATGCCCGGATTTTCAACAAAGTAAAGATTGAGCCAATTCCCCAACAATGGGATAGTTTCTCCTAAGGCCAAATGAGTTTTGACCCAGATTTTCAGAATCTGGTCCAGTATAATCAAAACCACTATGATAGCACTGGCAACAATGCTATATCGCCTACCCTTTTCCAACGTTTACTTCTTTTTTTCGTTCAGTTTGGATTCCACATCCAGGGTTGCATGAGGCACGATTCTAAGGCGTTCCTTGGGAATGAGCTTGCCCGTGATGCGGTCCACGCCGTAGGTTTTATTCTCAATACGGACCAATGCGGCTTCCAGATTTGCGATATATTTGTCAAGTCGGCCAGCCAGACGGCTGTTTTCCTCTTTGGAAAGTACCTGGTTACCGTCTTCCAGATTCTTGAATGTAGGGGCGGTATCCATCGTATCATTGCCGGCGTTGCTGTAGGCTTCCTGATAAACCTCCATAGCCTTTTTGGCTTCAGCAATCTTCTTTTCTATCAATTCTTTGAATTCCGCCAAGTCCTCATCAGAATAGCGGTTTACAACATGTTCGGTCATAATCTGTATATTTACGTTTATTGATGCCGCAAAGATATACATTTTTTGGAAACCACCTATTACCGCACCAATTTCACTACCTGATGCTGGCCTTTGGAGTTGGTGATTTTCAGGATATAGAAACCTTTGCTGTAGGGAAATTCATGGCGCAAGGTGTGTGCTCCGGCGGTCAGCGCCTCCTCGAAAGCACCCACCCGCTTTCCATCAATGGAGAAAATCTCGAACCGGTACACATCAGGCTCCTCGGTCTGCATGAGGACCTCCAGCTGCCCACGCACAGGATTGACTACTCGCAATTGATAGTCGGCATGATACGGGCTCACACCTACATGCGCGTCAATGTAGAATTCCGCGATGACCGGCAAGTGGTCCGACTGGTTGTACAAAGCCTGGGCCACATTCTGAGGCACCGAATTATTCTGCGGGGAAATAACCGTACCGTTGAAACGGTTGCCGTCCTGCCCGAGCGCATGGTACTTCTCCGGCAACACGCGCACCCGGTCGCTGCCGTAATACACATACGGCGACACCAAGATGATGTCGAAACGGTCGTCCAAACCACCGGAGGAAAAACAACCATTGTCATAGTTAGAACTATGCGTGGACTGCGTGTGCAAATCCGCGAACTGCGAGTTGTTATTCCAGTTTCCGGGACGGTTGATGGGATCATACAGACGATAAAGACTGTTGCTGTAGTTGACCATCTCCTGATAGGCAGGTTCGGAAGAACCATAGACGTTGAAGTCACCGGACACCACATGGTTGCCCGGAATGCCCAACGAGGCTAACTTGTTCATCAGCTTCTGGGTCTGCATCAGTCGCGCTGCCTGGTTGTCTTCCGAGCTACCCGCTTTGAGGTGCATTATCCAGAAGGTTATGAATACCGTGTCACCTTGCGCCAAGTTATTGGCATTGTAATACAAGGTGTAACCGTTGATATCACGATAGGACGTAGTGATATAGGTATGCTTATAAAATGAAAGCTTGCGCGAATTATAGTACAACATGTTGGCGATGTATCCGCCCGAGTAGCTGGTGAGCGGCCCGCGCCGGTAGTAATTTATCCCCTGGGTGTTGATGGCATTGTTCAGGAGCCGGTCAGCGTATGTACTGTTGCTACCCATCTCACACACACAGAATACATCCGGCATCACATGATGGAAAATAGTCTCGATGTAGCCGTCCTTTGCGTCCAAGTTGTTGGTAACAGCGTTACAGTCCGAGACACCCGAAGTGGAGGTGTAGTACATCAGGTTATATTGCATCATCTTTAGGGTGTCCTGCGCAAAGGCATTGCACAGTAACATTGAAAACAGCAATCCTGTTATGAAAAACTTCCGTTTCATGGCCATTATTTCCATTTGAATGTATTTACAAAATGCAAGGCATCTTCGCGCAGATATTGGATCACCGGCTCCAAGGAGTCGTTGTTGGGCGCAAAGTTGAAATAGAGCGTGGAGCGCAGGAACTGGTGCGTGCTGTCGGTCATCCAGAACATGAGCGGCGTGGCCACATCACGTCCGGCAATGTCGTAAATCTGGCCCCACAAGCGAGATTCTGGATCCTGAATTACAGAATATTCCACATCGTCCGCTTTCTGATAATGGAATTTCACCATTTTCTCCTCGTAGATAATCTTATTGCGTAAAGAATCTGCGCGCGGCACTGTCAAATAGGTGATTTTGAACGTGGCGTTCAGCGCAGGATAATCCAAATCCACCCAGTAGGAGCCATCCTGCTGGGGACGGATGGAAAGTTGCGCCGCCTCCGACTGCTCAAACACGAACGGCAGCGTGGTATCGACCTGCCGATAGTTGTGCTCGGGTAAATCTATACGAAAATACGCCACCGGTTTGGGGGTTTCCACCTGACGACGGCCACAAGAACACATCATCAGCAGGAGGAATAGTCCGAAGGACAATCCCAAGACCAAACGGGAAGCGAATTTCATGAAATAGTACGGTTTATGCTATAGATAACTCTTTAAATTCTTGTTCTTACTGTTCTGACGCAAGCGCTTCAGGGCGCGTTCCTTGATTTGGCGCACACGCTCGCGGGAGAGTTCCATGCGGTCACCGATCTCGTCCAACGTGTGCTCGTGGGTGGTGTCGATGCCGTAGAAAAGCTTCAGCACCTCACGCTCCTTCTCCGGAAGGGTCTTCAACACATCGTGAATTTCGGAAGAGAGCGACTCGTTCATCAGAATCTTGTCGGTGTCCTCATCGTTGTCGTGCACGAAGATATCCACAAAGCGGGTCTCCTCGTTCGGGGAGATAGGCGAGTCAATGGACTGCGGGTGGTTGTTCATCTTCATGATTTCGGAAACCTTATAGACGGGCATGTCGATGGCCTCCGCAATCTCTTCGGTCGTGGGCATACGTTTGAACTGCTGCTCCAAACGGGCCGTCTCCTTCTTGATCTTGTTGATGACGCCCACCTGGTTCAGCGGCAGACGCACGATACGCGACTGGTCAGCAATGGCTTGCAGGATGGACTGACGAATCCACCATACAGCGTAGGAGATGAATTTGAAACCACGGGTCTCGTCAAAACGCTTGGCAGCCTTGATAAGTCCCACATTGCCTTCATTGATCAAGTCCTGAAGGCTAATACCTTGATTTTGATATTGTTTTGCCACTGAAACCACAAAACGCAAGTTAGTGGTAGTCAGTTTGTTCAGTGCCTCTTCGTCGCCGGCCTTGATTTTACGGGCCAGCTCCACTTCCTCTTCGGCACTAATCATGCTTTCCTTACCAATGTCGGCCAAGTAACGATCCAACGAAGCCGAATCACGATTGGTAATGGATTTGGAAATTTTTAATTGTCTCATATATTAATTTGTAAAGTTTTTAAAGTTATAAAGCAGGAATGTTGAATCTCCAGTCCCCAGTCTTCAGTCTCCAGTCTCCGATCTCAAATTTTCAATTCCTAATAATGTCCGTTGTACCTTCATTATTCAATAAAGTTACATTTTTCGTGATTTTTTCGTGGTTTCGGACGATATTTACCTGCACTTTATCGCCCGGCGACTTGGTTTTGAGCACGCCGCGCACTTCCGCGAGGCTGTTTACAGGCATTTTGTCAATATGCGTAATGACATCTCCCTCTTGAAAATCGTTTTTCGCTGCAGCACCATCTTCCGTCACATCAGCGATATAGACGCCTCGCACATCGTCAAGCCCATATTCCTTGGCCAATGAAGCGTTGAGTTCCGCGATGGAAACGCCCAGATAGGCCTGCTGCACTTTGCCATATTCTTTCAAGTCGTAATAGATTTTCTTCACGATGTTGGACGGGATAGCAAACGAGTAACCAGTATAATAACCATTTCCGGAGGCGATGGCCGTGTTGATGCCCACCAGCCTGCCGGAGGCGTTCACCAGGGCGCCGCCGCTGTTGCCTGAGTTGACGGCCGCGTCGGTCTGCAGGTAGGTTTCCTCCGTCTTATGTTGACGCGAGTTAATGTCCAGCTGACGCGCCTTGGCGCTGATGATACCCGCGGTGACCGTGGAGGTGAGGTTCATCGGGTTGCCGACTGCCAGCACCCACTCACCGATTCTCACGGAGTCGGAGTTGGCGAAGGTAAGGTACGGCAGGTCCTCGGCATCAATCTTGATGAGGGCGAGATCCGCGCTGGGGTCAGTGCCGATGATCGTGCCATTGAATTCACGCTTGTCATTGAGCGTGATGGTGGTCTTCACGGCATCCTCCACCACGTGGTTATTGGTGATGATATAGCCGTCGGAGGAGACAATCACGCCAGAGCCGGCAGCTTGCACCGGGTACATGCTGGGCGCGGAGCCGAAGAAATGTTCCCATATCGTACCGCCGAAAAAGTCGTCCCACGCGGAATTTTTCTGCGTAAACTCCGTCTTGATATACACGACAGCATTGACAGATTTCTCCGCAGCAACCGTCAAATCCACATATCCCCCCCCTTTGGAAGCAGATTGCGCAGTAGAGAAATTCGGACATCCGACAAATACTATCAAGCTGATAATTAAACCGTTAAAGATATTTTTCACTTTCATAACACGTGACTGTTTTTCTAAAAATGCGGATAAATAACGAAGATGTTCAAAAAAAATTGCAATAATGATGCCAGAGTAAATAATTTTTTCTATTTTTGCCGCCCCAAAAAATTTAAAAATAAAACTCTTAAAAAATGTACGCAATTGTAGAAATAGCCGGGCAACAATTCAAGATTGAAAAAGACCGCAGAGTCTATGTTCAACGCCTTCAGGCTGAAGAAGGTTCACAGGTCAAGTTCGACCGCGTTTTATTAGTTGACAATGACGGTTCCGTGAAAGTTGGTACCCCCACCGTTGCAGGTGCTGCCGTTACCGCTACCGTTCTCAAACACCTCAAAGGTGACAAAGTTCTTGTTTTCAAGAAAAAAAGAAGAAAAGGTTATCAGAAGTTGAACGGCCATCGCCAGTTCCTCACTTCCATCAAAATTGATGACATTACCTTATAATTTAGTAGTAAACGAAAAAAAATAAAAAGTTATGGCACATAAAAAAGGTGTCGGTAGTTCACAGAACGGCCGCGAATCACACAGCAAGAGATTAGGTTTGAAAATTTTTGGCGGTCAATTCGCCAAAGCCGGCAACATCATCGTCCGCCAAAGAGGTACGGTTCACAACCCTGGCCAGAACGTGGGCATGGGCAAAGACCATACGCTGTTTGCCTTGGTTGACGGTATCGTCTCCTTCAAGAAAACCTACAAGGATAGATCATACGTGTCTGTAACTCCCGTTCAGGAGTAAGCAGATTCTATGATATTTTGTTCATAATGTTTGATTTTAAATAAAGCCGCTTTTCAGCGGCTTTATTTTTTTGCATGAAATCGGAGATAAATCCTTTTATCTCAACGCTTCTACAGCAGCTTTGATGCGGCGGCAAGCCTCTTTGAGTTTGTCCTCTGATGTGGCATACGACAGGCGGATGCAGTCGTCATCGCCGAAGGCACTGCCTTGCACGGTGGAGACACTGGCATCCAACAGAATGTAGAAAGCCAAATCCTTGGAGTTCTCAATCAAAGTCTTGCCATACTGTTTGGCAAATTCGGAGTCAGCAGGAGCATTTTTGCCGTACAGACTCTTCACTTTCGGGAAGAAATAGAAAGCACCTTCTGGCAGGCAAACTTCGAAGCCCGGAATCTCCTTCAGCAGCCCGAACACCAAGTCTCTTCTCTGTTTGAAGATGTTTCGCATACCAATGATGTCCTCGGAAGTCTTGGGGTCGAGCTCCATGGCACGTAATGCGGCACGCTGAGAGATGGAACCGGTGGCAGAGGTTATCTGGCCCTGCATTTTGTTGCAAGCCTTGGCCACATCAACCGGTGCGCCGATGAAACCGATACGCCAGCCCGTCATGGCGAAGCCCTTGGCCACACCATTCACGGTGACTACCTGATCCTTTACGAAGTCGAACTGGGCAATGCTCTCGTGGCCACCTACAAAGTTGATGTGCTCGTAAATCTCGTCCGCCATGACCATCATCTGCGGATGTTTCGCAATGACCTCAGCCAATGCGCGTAACTCTTCCTTGGAATACACCATACCCGTTGGGTTGGAAGGGCTGCTGAACATCATCAGCTTCGTCTTCGGGGTGATGGCAGCCTCCAATTGCTCCGGCGTGATTTTGAAGTCGTTCTCCAATTTGGCCGGCACATAGACGCATTTGCCTTCAGCCATCTCCGCGATAGCGCGGTAGGAAACCCAGTACGGCGTGGGAATGACAACCTCGTCGCCAGGATTCACCAGCGACATGACCACCTGATAGATGGATTGCTTACCACCCGTGGACACCACGATCTGATTGGTGGCGTAATCAAGGTTATTGTCGCGTTTGAACTTGGCACTGATAGCCTTCAACAGGTCCGCATAACCCGGTACTGGAGGGTAGTGTGTGAAATTGTCGTCAATAGCCTGCTTGGCATACGCTTTCACTGTTTCCGGCGTATTGAAATCGGGTTCACCGATACTCAGGCTGATCACATCCTTGCCTTTTTCCTTCAGCTCGCGGGCGAGAGCGGTCATGGCCAGCGTTTCAGACGCAGCCATTGTGGTAACTCTTTTTGAAAGTCTTTCCATATAAATTATGTGTTTTTTGATATTTCCAAATTGGGGTGCAAAGGTACGAAATTTAGGGAATCTTGAACAAGGGAAAAGAAAAAGAGATGTGAAACTCATACACCCGAGATATCACATAATATTTTGGCAGTTTTTTTTTAGATTTTGTATTTTTGCACCCTCACAAAAAAAAACAATAAACATTTCTCTTTATGATACCACGTTATTCCCGTCCTGAAATGAGTGCTGTCTGGACCGAAGACAACAAATTCAACGCCTATTTGAAAGTAGAAATCGAGGCTGCCGCCGCCTGGAGCCAACTCGGCGTAGTTCCCGCCGAAGATGTGCAGAAACTCCGAGACAAAGCCACGTTCAAAGTGGAGCGCATCTACGAAATCGAGCAAGAGACACGCCATGACATCGTGGCCTTCACGCGCGCCGTGAGCGAGTCATTAGGCGAGGAGCGCAAATGGGTGCACTACGGGCTCACCTCCACCGATGTGGTGGATACCGCCAACGGGTATCTGCTCAAACAGGCCAACACTATCCTCCGCGCCGATCTCCAACGTTTCATGGAGATTCTGAAAAAACGCGCTTTCGAATTCAAGGACACACCCTGCATCGGGCGCACGCACGGCGTACACGCCGACATCACCTCATTGGGACTGAAATGGGCATTGTGGTACGAAGAGATGAAGCGCAACATGGCCCGTTTCGAGGCTGCTGCCGCCGATGTGGAATGCGGCAAAATCAGCGGGGCCGTGGGCAACTTCGCCAACACACCGCCCTTTGTGCAAGACTACGTGTGCGAGCAATTGGGCATCCACTCCGCCAACATCTCCACACAGGTGCTCCAACGCGACCGCCACGCGCACTACATGGCCACCCTCGCCCTCATCGGCTCCACCATGGAACAGATGGCCGTAGAGGTTCGCCACTGGCAACGCACCGAGTTGCGTGAGGCTGAAGAGGCCTTCGGAAAAGGACAAAAAGGCTCCTCTGCCATGCCGCACAAGCGCAACCCCATCGGCAGCGAGAACATGTGCGGCTGCGCGCGCATCCTCCGGGGCTACATGGTGAGCTCATATGAGGATATTCCCCTGTGGCACGAGCGCGACATCTCCCACTCCTCCGCCGAACGCATCATGCTCCCCGACGCCACCATCCTCCTCGACTACATGCTCAACCGCTTTGGCAGAATCTTGGAAAACCTTGTCGTCTTCCCGGAAAACATGCTGAAACACATCTACATAACCAATAAAGTCATTTTCGCGCAACGCGTCATGACCGCCCTCATCAACAAGGGTTTCGCCCGCGAGAAAGCCTACGACCTCGTGCAACCTATCGCCATGAAGGCCTGGTTCGACGGACTTGACTATCAGGAATTGCTGCTCCAGAACGAGACCATCCAACAGCACTTCACGCCGGAGGAACTGGCCCAGTGCTTCACGCTGGAATACTATATGAAGGAAGTGCCCACTATTTTCAAACGTGTCTTTGAGGAATGTTAGCCGCTGAAAGAAATTCAGAATTCAAGATTCAGAATTCAAAGTAATTAGCCCCCTCCTCTTTTACTCTTTTACTCTTTTACTCCCTTCACCTTTCACCCTTCACCCCTTTCACCAACTTCACCTCCTTTCTCCGTTCACCCTAAAAAATTCAAAATAATGAAAAACAACCTGAATGTCCTTGGAAACCGGAACTCTCTTTTTGATGAGTTCATTGCTGAAATCAGAAGTGTCGAAGTACAAACCGACAGTATGCGCTTCCGTCGGAATCTGGAGCGTATCGGGGAGATTTTCGCCTACGAAATCAGCAAAACGATGAATTTCAAACCGCAGGAGGTCTCCACCCCGCTGGGCATTGCGGAGATTCCGCGACTGCAAGAAAAACCTGTGCTGGCCACCATCCTGCGCGCTGGCCTGCCCCTGCACCAAGGTTTGCTCAACTACTTCGACCGCGGAGAAAGCGCTTTCATTTCCGCATTCCGCAAATATTACAAGGATGGCACCTTCGAAATTCAGGTGGACTATATGTCGGCTCCAGAGCTGGACGACAAAACGCTCATCCTAGCGGATCCCATGCTGGCCACGGGCAAGTCCATGTTGCTGGCTTACGAGGAATTGATGACTAAAGGTGAACCGGAGCACACGCATTTGGTGAGCATCATCGCCAGCCGACAGGGCGTGGAGTATCTGCAACATCACTTGAAACCCTCCAAATGCACCCTTTGGATTGGCGCTATTGATGAGGAACTGACCGCGCACTCCTACATTGTGCCCGGTCTCGGCGACGCCGGCGACTTGGCCTACGGCATCAAAACATCTGATTAATAGGATATTATCTCATCTATAACCTGGTCATGGGGCTCCGCAGGAACCTCATCCAGCAACTGGAAACTGAAACATATCCCGATGGTCTTCACCTCGGGATATTTTATTAGGAAACGGTCGTAATACCCTTTGCCGCGGCCCAACCTATGCCCCTGGCGGTCAAAGGCCATACCCGGTACCACGATTAAATCGATGGGACCTTCGTATGGATTGTTCTCCGGCTCCAAGATGTGGAAGTCGCCCTCCACCATGCCGCTACCGGCGGCCAGCTCCACCGGGATAATAACATCCCCGACAACAGTGGGCAAGATGATGCGCTTGCGAGTGCGCCATTGCTCAATAAAATCCAGGGTCTGCACCTCATCGGGCAGCGAAGCGTATAGCATGACTATTTCAGCCCGCTGGAAATCAGAGTGTTCAGCTAGTTTCTGCATAATCTGCACAGACTCTGCCGCCAACTGTTCTTGGCTGCACGCTTTCTTCCGCGCCCGGATCTCTTTTCGAAGAATGCTTTTTTCCATAGATATTATTTCAGCACTTTCATCGCTTTCTGTATCGTTTCATCGCCTTGATTGATGACAGGATAGAAAGCATCGTTGTTGTACAAGTTTCTTCCTATTAAAGCTTTTATCCAAAGTTTTAATTCCTTTTTGGAATTTGCAGTGAGCTGAGGAGCAGGTTTCTTGGTAAGTTTGGTATAATAGGCCAGCATCTGGTTCAGCTCCTTGTCAGAAACGGTCGCCTTGGACACGAATGTAGCCGCATTGGGATACTGCTTCGTGAGTTCAGCTTTGTGATCGTTGGCATAGTGGAATGCAAATTGGTTCAGGGCGGCAGTGTTGGCCACCGTGTAGTAACCATCAAGGTCATTGCCCTGATGAATCGGCACGAAGTAGTCGGGCATAATGCCGCCACCGCCATACACGGTGCGCCCGCCCACAGTCTTGTACGCAATGGATTTGTCCTGCTTGATGCTGTCAATGTACTCCATCTCGCCGTGTGCAAGTCTGTCGTAAATCTCTTCGTAGTAAGCTTCGGTGCCATTCTTGTAGTCGCGCTGGATACAGCGGCCGCTAGGCGTGTGGTAGCGCGCAGTGGTCAACCGGATGGTCGATTTGTCGGACAAATCAAACTGTCTCTGTACCAATCCTTTGCCAAAAGAACGGCGACCCACAATATAGCCACGGTCGTTGTCCTGCACAGCGCCGGCCACAATCTCGGATGCGGAAGCACTGAAATCATCAATGAGGACAATGACCTTGCCTGTCTCAAAACTACCCTTGCGGGAGGCGTAAAACACCTCCGGACGTACCTTCAAACCTTCCACGGAAACAATCTTCTGCTTGTTGGGCAGCAGTTCATCGCACACTCCGATAGCCGCGTCAAGGAAACCGCCCGCATTGCCACGCAAATCCAAAATCATGGCGGTCATTCCCTGCTTCTTCAGCTTGCTAATGGCCTCCTGAAACTCTTTCACCGTAGTGCTGCCGAATTCGTTCATCTTGATGTATCCCGTGTGGGCATCCACCATGTACGCCACATCGATGGTATAAGTAGGTATCACATTCCGCGTAATCTCATACGTGAAGGTGTCGCTGAATCCGGAACGCTTCACCCCAACCTTCACTTTGGTACCCTTCTTGCCGCGCAACAACTTGAAAACCTTGTCGTTGGTGGCACCAATGATAGATTTTCCATTTACAGAGATGATACGGTCGCCAGCACGCACGCCTGCTTTCTCCGCCGGACCGCCGGAAATGGTGGCAATCACCATCACCGTGTCGTTCATGATGTTGAACTGTATGCCAACCCCTTCAAAAGCACCCTCCAAAGATTCCATCATGGTCTTGTTCTCCTCCGGAGTAGCATATGCTGAATGCGGGTCCAGACTATGCAGCACTGCACTGATAGCCTCGTCGTAGATGGAGTCAATATTGACGGAATCCACATAATAGCGGTTGATGTAATTCATTACCTCGTTCAGTTTGTTGGTCTGGTTCGTAAAAACCATAGTTTTCTTGGATGGCAGGAAATTGACCGCCACTGACACACCAAACAGGAAGGCGATGAGAAGGTATAAAACGATGATCCAATTGTTTCTTTTCATATTCATAAACATTGGTAGAGACGTACGGCCGTACGTCTCCACACATCAAATATTATTTTTGTCGTTGTATAGACGCCTGGTGCAATAATTCCAAAAATTGTGCCAGAAATTCACGGTAGGCGGAATCCTGTCCCTCTTTGAGGTAGCGTTCTTTGACCTGTTGCCATTGCTGGGGTTGCACCACGGGTAGGTTGTTATCTTTTTTGATTCTGGCAATCTCATCTACAATCTCCATGCGCTTGGCCAGGAGCTCGCTCAATTGTGTATCGACATGCTCCAGCAGGGCGCGCTGCTTGATAAGGTCAGCATTTGGCGCATTGATTTTGAAGGTGAGGTTTTGGATAAGATTGCCCCACTCGGCGGGAGTAATCTGCTGGTCGGCATCGCTCAATGCCTCCGTAGGGTTGGAATGGCATTCCAGCATCAGTCCGTTGAATCCGTAGTTGAGCGCCAGCTGTGCGATTTGCGGAATCCACTTCGTTTGCCCGCACAGGTGCGAGGGATCGCAGAGGATTGGCAATTCGGGGAAAGAAACTTTGAGGTCAATGGGAATTTCCCAACAAGGGGCATTGCGATAGATGTTTTCATTGCCATCAGCAAAGCCGCGATGCACGGCAATCACCTGCTTAACGCCAGCCTGTAGGAAACGCTCAATATTACCCTGCCATAGCTTAAGGTCGGGCACCAGCGGGTTTTTGACCAACATGGTGAAGGGTTTGCCTTTTATGACATCGGCAATTTTCTGCACATCGGCAGGGTTCACGCCCGTGCGCGCGCCCACCCACAAAGCAGTGATGCCAGCCTTCTCGCAAAGTTCTACCTGCTGCGCATTCATCACCTCCGTGCACACGCAGAACCCGAACCTCCGCTGCACCTCCCCGAGCCAGGATAACGCTTGCTCTCCGACTCCCATAAAACTGTTGGGATTACTGCGCGGCTTCCACACACCCGCGCGAAAGTAGTCCAACGACAAACCTTGCCGCTTCGCAACCTCGTGCAACTGCTCGGCAGTGGTCATGAGTTGCAACTCGCTTTCCGCCGCACACGGCCCCGCAATCAAAATCGGCTTCATGCTTAATCCTCCTCCTCTAAGTTGGTGTAATACTTCTTCACGAATTTGTTCTTCCAACCCAGGTTACCCAATTTGTAAGAGAATGATGGTAAGCCTTTTGCATTGTCCGGGGCCAGGGATTTGTTTTTCGGCTTGGTGTTTTTGATGGCTTCATTGAAATTCTTGTCGGAAGAATAACCTGAAACCACATTGTTGTCAAACTGGAAGTAGTAATACTGGTTGTCGAACTCGAAATAGAGATACAGCTTGTTGCGCGAACCTCTCTTTTCAATCACAATGCGGCCCGGCACCATCTTGTAAACGGTCTTGGCACCACAGATGATGAGCGGCAAAGTGGTCTGCGACTTAAACGTGGATTGTTCCTTGTCCCACTCAAAATCGATGTTGGAGAACAAGAACTTCACCTGAAGAGCCTCGGGCAGACGACGTTGCGTACCTAAAGCCACATTGCGTGTGTAACGCTGATATTCGGCCTTACCTAATATATTATATAGTGCCATGTCGTAAGCCTGGTCGGAAGAAACATCCACAAAATCCAGCGTGGTGCTGTTCTCGAGCGCCTTGTTCATGCTCTTCATGGATTCCTCATTGAAGAAGAAATCGATAGAGGTGGTAAGGTGCATCTCCGCAGAATCGGCCATCATATAATTGACGATGGTACCATTGGTCACAAAATCCACACGACCCAGCTTGGCGCCCATGTCAATGGTGCCCGTACCAGTAGATACACAATTGTCGGTATTCAGCGTGATGATATTGCCTGGCGCGGAAGGATCCTGCAACTTCTCCATGGAAGCGGCTTTGTATTCGTGCGTTTCCTTATCATAGGTGATGTAGCCGAACACATTGATGTACTCGGCATCGTTGAACTCATCCTTAGCTTCGCCGAAAGCAGTGTAAATACGCCCTGTTTTATTGGAAGAAGTAATGGCCACCACCACTTTGCGGTCGTCCATATCTTTGGTACGCTCGTGTACCTGCAACATGATGTTGTTGGGATCAACCTGTTGCAGTATCTTCATCGGCGCATGACGAAGGGAGTCGCAGCCATGACGGATCACCACGCCGCCGAAGTATGAGAGGAACGGCTGTGTGCTATGCAGCTCGGCACGTCCGCTAAAACCGAAATGGTCGCTGAACTGGAATTCCTTCTCCATCGGAATCTTGGCTTCACCGAAAGTCTCCTTATTGAAATAGATGGTGTCGAAATAGAGTTTCTGCACGCGCTGATTCTCATCCACATAATCGTAATAGCCATTGGCATAGAATTTTGTGGCGGTTTGAATACGGGTGTAGCAGTCGTACAGCTCGTGGTATTTGTTGCTACGTCCAGCCAAAATACGCGATTTCGGCAGCGGGTCTATGGCCGCCTTTTCGCGAATGACCACATCGCCATGGGCGGGAATCACCGCTGCGTCGCCGGCATTGATGTAACGCACGCCGTGGGCGTAAATCACATTTTTGGTAAAGTCAAACTCTGCACTCAATGCAGGAAAATGATAGCCCACCGACGGGTCTGCAGCATACATCTCGTTGTCTAAACTCTGCATGTCCACCAACTCGCGCGTCGGCGTATTGTCAATATCCACATTCTTGTACGGGTCTTCCCACTTGAACCTCAGCAACGTGGAGTCAATGGGATCCCATTCAAACTCCGAAGACTTGGCTTTGATTTCGTTTTTCACAAAATAGACGATGGATGCCGTGCCATTGGCTTTGAAATGACCTTTTCGAGTTTCAAAATTAATATGGGAATTGTAGTTGTCGGTGGAAAAAGCGATGTCTTCACCCTTGCTGATGTCGTAGATTCTCAAGTCCGCTGTGTCGGCCAGCAATTCGTGATGCTTGAAATTAAATAGTCGTGAAGAGATGTCGGCGCGTCCGAACTTGACAATGCCTGTGCCTTGCATTCCCGACGGGGTAATCTTCGAATTGCCGGTCAGCTGCGTCTCGTTGAACACACTCATCGGGCTCTTGATGGTATGGACAAACATCTGGTCCTTATATGGTTCCCAGTGCAGATAGCCGTCATCCATGCTGGCGGGCGGGAATTCCACCCCACTCTGCCGTTCTTCCACCACGTGGTTGTTGGCTGCGCCGTTGGTGGAGTCGAGATAAAACACCAGACTGTCGGAAATAGTGTGCGAAGTGATATAGTCAATCTGTCCGTTACCACGCAAACCCCGGTTACTCATGTCAATCACACCCTTATACGCACCCTTGGTGCCATACATCGGCAGGCCATCGGTGTGGTGCGTGAAACCGAAGGAGAAATCGGGCTGCACCTTCAAAGGCTCTGCAATGTCGGGGAAGATGCCGCCAGACACTAACGATCCTGTGAACTTCATGGAGTCTATGACGAAGTTATCCAAGTTGACAATGCGGAATTTATTGACAGCATAGAAGAAACGGTCGCGGGTATAGACGCCACCCAGCACGTATGGTTGGTCGTAGAACACCTTGCCACCCTTTCGGGCTTCGAAGATGGGATACTCCGGATAATCGGTCATGCCGGACTTGTTGCCCGGGGCATCCACGTACAGAACTCCCGACAGCTCTTCGATACGGCCTTGCACTTGCCGCAACGGGTAATCGCCGTACATGTCCATCTTGCCGTTCTTGTCCTCCACGTACATAATCAACGTGTCAATCACATTCATATCGACCATAAAACGGTCGTAGTTGAACTCGCAATTGTGGGCCACAAAGTCGAACAGACCACCAATCACACGCCCGGAGAAGGTCATGTCGCGATTCTTCTTCACCGTGACCCTTTCGTTCATGGGATATACATTGACAATCTGCGGATCGCTGAGTACGAAAAATTCGCACCCCGTGATTTTCAAGTCGTTGGTCAACAGGTCCATGGAGGCATAATGGGTCTTGGACTCCAACCGGATATAGTCGTAGTCTTTCTTCTTTACCTGGTTGTTGAGATATTGGGAGATTTTAGGACGGAAGTGGATGCGGTTGTTGTTCACATCATACTCAATAAAACCGCGCGCGGCAAAATCAATCATCATGGCCTTGATGTCCAACGGCGGTTTGTTGAACCAGCGAATCACATCTTCAATGGTCACGTCTTCATAACCGGCGGAGTAGAACAGCTGCCACAGGGTATAGAGCGGATTCACGGTGTTGACACCGGCAATCTCGTGCATCACCGACTCGTCGTAATAGTTCTGCGACTCAAAAAAGGCCGACTGTTCGCTCGTATTGCCCACAATAGGCTTAAACTCAATACGTTGCTCATTGGTATTCCATTGGATAGACTCCACTGTAATATCCAACTTGTGATAGGAATCGAAGAAAGGAGAGCGGCCCACGCCCTGTTTGGGGCGGGAGATAAGGAGCTCTTTGGTTTCATTGTTGTATTTGAAGTTGGCAGCGGGATGGAAGATGGAATCCTCTTCAATGTAGATGCTCACTTTGGCATCCTCTGACAACAGGTTGGTGGGGCGGATCAAGAAACTATGGGATGCGGCACGGATGATGACATCTTTGTCGCGCATGATGGTGATATAACAGAGGGTGTCGCCGGAAGATGTACCATAGATGGAAGCTCCGCGCAACTCAAAACCACCCACATAGTTCACATCTGTGTATAGATTGTTGATGGCAATGGTTTTGTCGTTACTGATGAAACGCGGGTAAGTGGCCTTTTCCTCCGAAGTGGGCAACACTGCCTTGTCGATCACCGTGCCCATGATGGGATGACTGAAAAGCTTGGGATAATGGAATGCCACATTCTCGGCTTGCACCTTCGGGAAGCGCATGTCTATGTCAAAATTCTTCAAATCGGCTTTCACATTGTTCGGAAGACCGGCGCGATCCCAATAGGTCGTGCCCTGTTTGGCCGCAAATTTGATTTTGGCAGGATAATATCTGCCCGTGACATCCATCACCATCAGGCTGTCTTTGACCGAGTAGCCCAACAAATCCACGCGTTTGAAATCAAAGTAGGGTTCCTGATCGAAGCCCATCACCTCAGCCTGGCCATCCACCATCCATTTCACATTGTCTTCCTGATTAAGAATGTTATTTTTGAAGAAACGCTCGTAGAGCAGCATGTTCTTCTGGAATTGCGTCACGCTGTGGGTGGCGTGATATTCCACCATCTTCACCCACGTTTCCGTTTCGGCAGCATATTCGCTCGTCACGTATGCCATGTAGGCGTGCATGTAGGACTGGAACTGTGGGATGGGACGGAATTTGTGACGCACCAAGGCATTGGCCTCCTGGATGAAGGCCAGCTGGTTCTCGTAATCGATTGAAGTAGTCCAGAATGCCGTAAACTCATCCAGCATGTCGTTGGCCTCCTTCTGGCGGTCCTTGGAGACCGTAGCCAAATACATTTTCATCTCCTCCACGGTCTTGGAAGGATCGTTGGAGAATGAATTGAAACGCTGTGCAGAGGCAGAGAAGACCGTGCAAAGAACAGCGAGTATCAGAAATGCTTTTTTCATACAGGTTAGTTGTTGAACGGTTTGCCGTTCAGGTTGAACCACAATTCGGTTTGTTCAGTGGCTTTTTTCTCTTGAATGATAACCTTGTAGAGATTCAGCTTCTCGGCAATGCGCTTCACGCTGTAGTACTCGATAACCTTGCTACCCTTATACTCTTTCTTGATATAGCTCTGGATGGTGGAAGACAAGTTCTCGGGTTTGCCTTGGAGGAGCGTCTCCACGATACTGCCCATATTGCTGATGACGCAGATTTCCTTGCCGCGTGCGCTGTAGTAATGTGCTTCGTAATTCATGTCGCCTGTTGCTTTCCACTCCACGTTGGTCACGCGTGGGTATTTCAGCTTGAACACAGCCTGGATATTCTCGGGAATGGCAGCGGAGCTGTTGGCCTTCTCCTCCAGCGACATGTTCATCTTGGCGTAATACTTGTCCAAATCGTCTTTGTCGCCACCCTTGGTATTGGCATCGGCCATTTCGGGATCGGCATCGATAGTACGCAACAGCTTGCCGGTCTTGTCAAAGATAACCGTAGTGGGCACTTTGGCTTTGAAATTGGCTTTCTCATAGAATTCCACCATGGTTTTGTCATCCTTGTCAAATCTTGTCTCCTTGATGGCAGTCTTAAATTTGTATCCTTTGTAAAAATCGTTGAGATGCTTCAGCATGGGGCCGGTCACAGCCTCTTCGGGCAGCACGGTCAAAGTCTTGTCCCACACACCGTCTTTGCTGAAATAGGCTGCGGTCTTTTTGCCCGAATTGACGCACTTGGCCACATATTGGTTGTCAATCTCAAACCAGTTCAGATCTTCGGGATGCAAAATCTTCTTCACAAGGTTCTTTTTCACAATGTCAGGAACCTCTGACTCGGCGATGGCCACATTGCCCTGTTCGTCGGTGACGACAGTCTCGGGTTTCTCCTTTTTGGGCTTTTCTGGCTTCTGGGCAGGCTCCTGCTTCGGCTTGGACTCTGGCTTGGCTGCAGGCTTGGATTCACTAGCTGGCTTAGCGGTCGTGGTCTGTTTCGGAGCCGTCGTTTGTTTCGGCGCTGCATTCTGCTTCGGCGGCACATTCTCCGCCACAGACTTCGACTCGGTAGCCGTAGGATCCTTGAAATTGTCTGGATCAACCCTGGACATCAGCTCTCCCTTGTCGCTGAATGTCAGCTTCGACGGTTTGAAACCAATGCCTTCTTGCTTGACTTCCAGCATGTAATGCAACGGCTCATTCTCCTTCTCCTCCAAAAAAGACCCGCTGATGATGAAGTCCGGATAGTTGGTCTTGACATACTCGGTAATGACGGAAGGAAGTTCGTCCTTCTTCACATCGTACGTGGTGCGCAGCCACTCGCCTGCACGGGAAATGTATGCTTTGCCCACAGCTCCCTCGTCCTTGAAGGTGGCAATGTATTGTTCACCATCCAACTGCCACGCGGACACTTTCACATACGGGTATTGAAAATCCATGGCCTGCGATACCTCTGAAGGCACATCTGCCGGCTTCAGTTTCTGCGCGAAAGAGACTTGTATTGCAACTATTTGAACTGCAAAAAGAATCAACGCTAATTTTCCGAGTTTTTTCATAAAAATCCTTTTCTTAAAAATGAGGGACAAAGATAGTATTTTTTTGTACTTTTGCCTCCTCTTAAAATTGTTTTTATGCACAAGATTGTAAGTTTGATTTTCTGCCTGACACTTCTCTTCCCAGCGGTGGCCCAGGATACGGTGAAAACCTATTGGAACAACAATAAATTGATGTCGGTCGGCGTGGAAGCCAAAGGTTTGGAACAAGGCCATTGGATTTATTACCACAACAACGGTGCCAAGTGGACGGAAGGCGATTATCAGGACGGTAAAAAAATCGGCGTTTGGAGAGTGTGGTACGAAGATGGCCGCAAGCTGGCCCAGGAGTACAACGCCCAAAACGGTCCGTTCAAAAGCTGGTACCGCTCCGGACAAATCGAGACAAAAGGGCAGTTTGCCGATGGAAAACGCACTGGTGAGTGGACTTTCTACCATCCCAACGGCCAACTTTTCAAGAAAGTGAACTATGTGAAAGACAGCATCGACGGCCATGTGGTGGAGTATTTCGACAATGGCAAGAAATATTTTGAAGGCGATTATGTCAACGGAGCACTCAACGGTTACGCCTGCTGGTGGACCCGCAACGGCGAAAAGGACATGGAGGGCAACTCCGTGAATGATCTGCAACAGGGTGTCTGGAAATTCTACAACGACAATGGAACGATAGGCAGCACCGGCAACTTCGACAAAGGTCTGCAAGAGGGTGAATGGATTTACTACTACGAGAACGGCAACGTTTGGAAAAAAGGCAGCTTTGTGGCTGGCAAGCGCGAGGGCGTGTGGAAAGCCTGGTACGAAGATGGCCGCCTGCAGCGCGAAGGCGCCTTCATCCACAATCTGGAAAACGGATTATGGACCGCCTACTATCATAACGGCAAAATGCAGGACCAAGGCACGTTCAAAGATGCCCAAATGAACGGCGAATGGAACGGCTGGTACGAAATCGGTGCTAAAAAGTACTGCAATCATTACAAAAACAACAAATTGAACGGCCTCTACACCTATTATTGGGAAGAAACCGGCAAGATGGCACGCCAAGGCAACTACAAAGACAACCAGAAAACCGGCCATTGGAAAGAGTTCGCCCAGAATGGGAAAATCCTGAACGAAGGCAACTACTCCAATGACAAGAAACAGGGCAAATGGTCTTTCTATAATGTGTATGAGAAAAAAATCCGCGAACAAAACTTTGTGAATGATGTGCAAGACGGCCCATTCACCGAGTACTACGATAACGGAGCCAAGCATTTCCAAGGCAGTTTCAAAGGCCGCCTCCGCGATGGCAAGTGGTCATGCTGGAAACCCGACGGCAAGCTCTATTACAGCGTCCTCTTCTCCAATGGTAAGTTCGTCAAGGAGTTGTACATCACCGACCCCAATTCGGAGAAACCCTTCTAACATGGAGAAAAAACGCATTTCACTTACGGATTTTATACAGAATTTGACGCAACGGTTTCAAACTATGACAATACGCACCTTTCATTTCAACCCCATACAGGTCAACACGCTGGTTTTGCATGACGAGACGGGTGAGGCGATAATCATCGACCCGGGCAACTGCCAGAGTTTTGAGGATGAGCAACTCAAGGAGTACGTGGAGACGCATCAGCTGACCGTAAAAGCCATCGTCAACACGCACCCGCACATCGACCATATTGCCGGCAACAAATGGTGCGCCACCCATTTCAACGTGCCTGTATGGTGTCATGAGGGAGGCATGCGCATCTACAACAAAGCCTACGCATACGCCATCGCATTCGGACTGTCGGTGGACGAGATGCCCGCACCGGCCAGGTTTCTGAAAGAGGGCGACGAGGTCCGCTTCGGCAACCAATACCTCAGCGTACTCTACACGCCCGGCCACTGCGACGGCAGCATCTGCCTCTACGACGCTACCAACAAACTCCTCATCTGCGGCGACGTGCTCTTCGAAGGCAGTATCGGCCGCAGCGACCTCCCAACCGGCAACCATGAGCTGCTGCTCCAAATGATCCGCGAGAAAATCTTCACCCTGCCCGACGACACCGTCATCTACCCCGGACACGGGCCCAATACATCCATAGCACACGAAAAAACACACAATCCATTTTTACAATAAACAATGAACATTACAGACTCCATCAACGAAATCCCGAAACTTTCTGAACAAGAGTTGACCCACTTGGCCGACAACTATCGAGATATACTGCAAAATTTAGGCGAAGACCCCAAACGCGAAGGTTTGATCAAAACCCCCTTGCGCGCCGCAAAATCTTTGGACTTTTTAACACATGGCTATCGTCTGGACCCCAAAAAGATTCTGGAGTCTGCACTGTTCCATGAAGATTACAAGCAGATTGTCGTGGTGAAAGACATTGAGATTTATTCCCTGTGCGAGCATCACCTGCTGCCGTTCTTCGGCAAGGCGCACATCGGTTACATCCCCAACGGCACGATTGTCGGACTGAGCAAGATTCCGCGCGTGGTGGAATGTTTCGCGCGCCGTTTGCAACTGCAAGAGCGACTGACCACACAGATCAAAGACTGCCTACAAGAGGTACTCAACCCGCTCGGCGTGGCAGTTGTCATCGAGGCCCAGCACTTGTGCATGTCCATGCGCGGCATTCAGAAACAGAACTCCGTGACGACCACCTCCGAGTTCACGGGCGCGTTCCTCAAAAACGAGAACACCCGTCAGGAGTTCATGCACCTCATCGGCGCTGATTTGCACTAAAGCAGCTTCCGGCGCAATCGCTTCACACGAGGCTTGCGCTTCGCTAAGTGCCGGTAGCGCTCGGCTTGATAGAATATTGCCCCCTCACTCGCATACCCCACCATTTCCACCTCCTCCTCGCCAGGATCTTTGAGGAGACATATTATTGTTCTGCCCACCCATTCCTCGGGCAAACATAGGGTAACCGTATCTTTAACCGGGTTCAAAATAAGTTTCTTCATGATTTATTGTATTTTTCGCATGATTGATTTTTGACACCTGTTTTTCTGCAAATCTGCATAAATGAACCGCTTTTTAACCGAAACCACCCTTTTTCATACCATATCTGTGCGATTTTTAGGATTATATTTTTAACAACTTCATTATCAATTCGTTATTAGCAAATATAAATATTTTTCACACAAAACAAAGTTTTTTGAATTTTTACATTAAAATATTATAAATCAATATTTTATATAAATTATCACAAAAAACGGATTTCAAATGAGGCTTGCTATTAAAAAAAGTGTACTTTTGCAGCCTCTAACAAGAGATAGGAGTCCCAGTAGCTCAGCAGGTAGAGCACATCCCTTTTAAGGATGGGGTCCTGGGTTCGAATCCCAGCTGAGACACCAACTGCACCTCGGACACATCGTCCGGGGTGTTTTTTTTATGTCCGCATTTTACCGGTAGGGCTTTCCGAAGGTATTAAACGTGTCGATGAAATAGAATGATATCCCAGCAGCAATACGTGTAGAGATGCCGCATTGCCAAAGCCTTAGAAAGCAATAAATCCCATCATATAAAAAAATTTTTTTGTACTTTTGCTGCTTTAAATATGAAAAAGTAAGAAAATATTTAACTAGTAGATGAAAGGCTGTGTTTGTAACATATTGATTACCAATACTAAACATTCCAAAAACACCGTTTCGGAGATTGGTTGCAACTGCCTTTGCAGGTCATCGTTTGCAAGCCTCCCTACTTTCCGGCGAATATGGATCGTTCTGTGTTCGTTGTTGATGGTGGCAGCAATACTGGTGGGCTGCACGCGGGAGCCTATCATCCTGCCGAATCCTGACGAGGAGCAAGCCAGCAGCAAACCATTAGTGATTGTCATCTACGGCCCCAACTCCTTGGGCGACCGGTCCTACTGCGATTTGATTTATTCTGGGGTGGAAAAAGCCGCCCAAATCTATGGGCTGCGTACCCTGCAGCTCTCACCAGGAAGCCAGGAAGAGGGCCTTGCCTACTTGGAGACCATCATCCGCGAGATGGAGCAAGCCTCCGACACGGTGCGCAGACTGCTCATCACGCCTGGAGTGGGCTACGATGCCTACATCCGTGCCAACAGCCACCGACTGGAATCCAACCCTCGCGCTGATCTGCTCTATATGGAAACCTCCACACCGCTCATCGACAAAGGTTCAACCTTTTACATTGACTACTACGGGGCAATGTACATGGGGGGCTGCATGGTACACTATTCTGCTGAAGATCACGACTATTACACTTTCAGGAAATTAGTAACATTGGTATTGGCCAACCCTTACACGCAGTCGGTCAAAGAGGCGGGAGAGGGCTTTGTAGCAGGCTTCAACGACACACAGGGGCCCCAACCATTAGTATTGCATACCCGCTATCTGAGCCAAGACCCTGCCAGTGGATTCACCTTAAGTGACAGTGCCGCCACGCGCATTATCAATGAAGAAATGCACTACTTTGGTAGCACGGCTAAAGATTTCACGTTGGTACCGGTATGCGGCGGCTCCATGCATAGCCTGATACGTGCTCTGCAGACGACGACTCTGATCGCCCTTAACCAATATATAGGCATTGATGGCAACATGAACGCTGACCGTTATTTCTGTCCCTTCTCCATCGTGAAACACATTGACAAAGTGATGGAAGATTATATTGAGATGTGGCTCACCGACACGATGCCCAAACACCAAACCTTTGGATTAGCCGAGGAAATCACGGAGTTAATTGTAGGAAATCCGATTCTTGACTACGATCTGCATCTCGTCAATTTAGATAGCCTAAGACAGGTGGCGATAGGGAAGGAGGAGACGAGAAACTCGTTGGGAAAAATGAGGAGATGAACAGATGAACAGATGACAAGATAAATGAGTAATAGAATACATATTTGGAGTGTGGTATGTTTGTGCCTTTTGCTGCTTACAGGTTGTCAGAGGGAGGACGAGTATATATACCAGAACACGCGGAGGTGGGTCGAGAAGACGGTGGCAGTAGTGGCACCTACTTCTGACCCTATCATGCAAGCACGTCTGCAGCGCACTGCCAACTGGATGCTGCAGAACCTGCACAAAGGCCAGCTGCACGACACGCTCGGCATCGTTTTGAAGCTGGAATGGCACAACGAACTCACCGAAGACATGGCCACATTGGGCGAAAATCTGGCTAATCGAGAAGATGTGATGGCCGTTATCGGTCCCTTCGACAATGCCCGTGCCAATCTTTTGGCACCCTATTGCCAGCGGACAGGCAAGCCACTTATCCTGCCCACCGCCACCAGCGAATCGCTCATCCGCCGTTTCGCCATCACCAGCACTGGCGACGGCCAGCAGCCCTTTATGTGGTCGCTCACTGAGACCGACATCTCACAGTCAGAAGTGCTGTTGAGCAGCCATGCCACCTTCATGCAACAATATCCCAACTCATATGAAGCCGAGATGGCCTCCGAAGCTTTCCTCTGCACCCCTGACAATCTCTATGGTCAGACATTTTTCGACTGGATACCGTTCCAAGCCGCCGAAATGGGCATAACATTTCGATGGTGCGAGAAGTATAATAGCGATGAGCAACTCTATCAACAGGTACAATCCTATCTTCAAGAGACAGTGGAAACCTGGAAAGTGTACAAACCTTCCTTCATTGTGGCTGAAAATGTAGAACAGCTATACAAAATTGCACGAATCCGCAGCGAAAGCTGGAACATAGACCCCGATGACCCTGCCATGGACAATGAAGTGTCTGCGTTTATCCGTGTGCAGTGGCCACCATTCTATTGTGTTCTGTCGAACCTCACCGACGAGTCCATTCAAGCTCTCGGCAACCGTGGAATAGCTCTCACCAGCGGCTATAGTGGCTTTTCTCCATACGCAGACCCCACCACGGGTTTCGAAATGAGCTACGAAAGCCGCTTTAATGTGAAACCCACCTTCGCCGAATGCAAGTTTTACGACGCCCTGCTACTTTCTGCCTTTGCGGCAAGCTATATGGAACATCATCCTTCGAACGACCCGCTCAACACACGGCTAAACAACGCCATCATCGCCATTACTACTACAAACAATATCCTCAACGGTGCAGCATGGAGCGAGACAGGAATGGAAGTCTACCTGACCAGCCTCGAACGAGGCAAGATGATTGGCTTCAAGGGGGCTTGTGGCACGGTGCAGTTCGACAAAGAATGCTACACTGCCGCACTCAACACCACCTACGTCAATTGGGTCATCTCCAATGGTCGTGTACGGCATCAGGGCTACTACAGTACCAAGGGCGGGGTACAGACCGGAGAAACACTAGCCTCATGGAACTGGCTTGTTAGCAATGCCGCCGCCACCTTCGATGCACAGTACGGTGGTTCATCAGACATATCCTATCCACCGCTCACCGACAAATATGCCGTACTGGTGCAAGGCAGTCACGGTTGGAACAACTACCGTCACGAAGCCGATGTGCTGAATGTCTATCAAATGCTGAAAGCAGGCGGATACGACGACGACCATATCATCCTGATCATGGCCGACGAGGTGGCCACTGCGCCGCAGAACAGCGACTATGGCGCTGTACGCACCGATCCCGGCGGTCCCAACCTGAGGGCTGGCGCCGTTATCGATTACCACAATGCCAACCTCACACCACAGGATATCGTCAACATCTTGGTAGGTACACCTACAGCTAAGACACCCGTAGTGTTGCCAGGAGGTTCGGGGAACAACGTCTTTCTCTTTTGGAGCGGACATGGACACAATGAGGCAGTGCATGGTGTCAACGAAATGGCATGGCGTGACCTGCCCGCAGGCAGTGGCATGACCGCCAACCTCCTTTCGCAGACCCTCTCGCAAATGGCCTCCCAAGGTCGTTTCCGCAAAATGTTGGTCTGCTTGGAACCTTGTTATTCTGCCAATATGGGCAGTGCCCTCGAAGGCATCCATGGGTTGCTGGCCATCTGCGCCGCCGGACCATACGAGCAGTCGTTTGCCGACTCGTGGAGCAACGTGTTGGGCGTCTGGATGTGCGACCGTTTCAGCCGCAACCTCGTGGGACATGCCAATAGCCATCCTAATGGTACCTACCGAGACCTCTATCTCTATTGCGCACAACACACGCTCGGTTCGCACGTCTGCATCTTCAATCATGCCAATTTTGGCAACCTCTACACTTCCCAAACCCGCGACTTTTTTATCAAAAACCCTTATTATCAATCATTAAATTTATTCAAACGATGAAACGTAACATTTTATGGACCTTAGCCGCAGTCCTATTTTGCGGCCTTGCTGTGACTTTGTTCACCCAATGCAACAATGACAAAGAGAAAAAAACTGAGGTAAAGATGATGTACTATGTCTCCGTGAGTCCCGATGTGCTCAGTGTGGCAGACGTGGAAATCAACTACCTTGACGAGAACGGTGCCAAGAAGAAAGAAATCATGACCGACACCTCTTGGAAAAAACCGATGACGGCCAAAACCTTACCGCTCACCGAGGGCGTATGGGCTAAGATCACCCCTAAATCTTCCATCCCCGAAGGCAACTATCAATTGAAAATCTTCACAACATCATCCTACATGGCCACATTGGCAAACGGTACGGAAGTGCATGATGCTTGGGGCAATAACGCTAATGTCACTACAGTGCAGAACGCCGACCAGGTGGCCGCTTGGTGTGCCCAAAGCCCCACTTCAGCTATCATTATCAGTGAGAACGGCTCCGTCCAACCAACTACCGTTGATTTTGGCGGAAACAGCAGTTCTGGCGAAGGTGGATTATTGTTCTGCGAAATATTTTGTTGGATTTGGGATTTAGACCCCGTAGAGTATTGTGCAAAATAATGAATGAGCACCCCCTTCCTGGAAAGTCGCGGTCTTTGGATCGCAACGGTATTATTTCCAGCTGATACACCAGAAGACCGGAACCGAAAGGCTTCGGTCTTTTTTGTATCTTTGCACTCGCAAACCTAAACCTGTTTTCACTATGAGGGCAACACAGACGCTTTTCCACCAGCAAATCCTTTCCCAAATGGCGATGGAATACTCCAGCCAGAATGTGGTCAGCTGCGAAACGCTGGCCCAGTCGGGATCCAACAGACTCTATTTCCGCATCACCCTGGCCGACCAGCGCACCATAATCGGAGCATTTAATGATGACATAGCTGAGAACAAAGCATTTTTCACCTACACGAAGTTTTTCTCTGACAAGCATTTTCCGGTACCGCAACTGTTGGCCGTACATCCTGACCAACAGCACTATCTGCAAAGCGATTTGGGTCGCACCACACTATACGACCATCTGTGCCAGAACCGCCTGCCAGATGGTTCCCCGTCTGCAGAAACAGTGGCCTATTACGAACAGGTAGCCCGCGCACTGCCCGTCCTCCAACTATCCGGCAAACAAGGCCTCGACTTCTCCGTGGCCTACCCGCGCCACGCCTTCGACCGCCAGTCCATGCAATGGGATCTCAACTATTTCAAGTACTTTTTCTTAAAATTGGTTAACGTCCCGTTCAATGAACAACGCTTGGAAAACGATTACGACCAGCTGATGCAATACCTGCTGACCGCGGACAGCGAATACTTCCTCTACCGGGATTTCCAGTCGCGGAACATCATGGTGCAGGACGATAATGTATATTTTATTGATTATCAAGGTGGAAGAAAGGGTGCTCTGCAATATGACATCGCCTCCCTGCTCTATGATGCCAAGGCGGACCTTTCAGCGGAACTGCGCGAACATCTGCTTAACATTTATTTGGACGAACTATCCACTCATATTCCTGTTGACAGGGCAGCTTTTGTCTCCTACTTCCAAGGTTTCGTGCTCATCCGCATCCTGCAAGCCATGGGCGCCTACGGCTATCGGGGCTACTTTGAGCGCAAAACGCACTTCTTACAAAGTGTGCCCTACGCGGTCCGCAATCTCCAACATATCCTCGATACTTGGACTCTGCCCATCCAACTGCCCGAGCTCACGCGCGTGCTGCGAGACATCATCGCTTCCGACTTTGTAAAACCCTACCAGCCTGCAGACACCCTGACAGTGCGCGTGCAGAGCTTCTCTTTCAAGAAAGGCATCCCGCAAGACCCATCCCCCAACGGAGGCGGCTTTGTGTTCGATTGCCGCGCCCTGCCCAACCCGGGACGTGAAAAACAGTTCGCCCACAACACTGGCAAGGATGCCTGCGTTATTGAGTATCTGGAGAAGTACGAGGCGGTGGATTTGTTTAAGCAACATATTCTCGCCATCGTGGATCTGGCAGTAGATAACTATCTGGAACGCCATTTCGACCATCTGATGGTGAGTTTCGGCTGCACGGGCGGCCAGCACCGCTCGGTCTATTTCGCCGAACAAGCTGCCAAACATCTGAAAGAAAAATACCCCGACGTGAACGTGGTACTACGACATACAGCACAAGAAAATTAAAAAATAAAGATAGAAATATGAAAAAGCTCCTCTTTTTATGTGTTTTGTTGGGAAGTTTAGTGGCATTCGCACAGGAATCCCCCACTTGTTATCGCATTTCTTTGTCCGATAAGAACAACAATCCCTACTCCATAGACAACCCTTCCGAGTATCTTTCCGCACGGGCGTTGGCCAAGCGCACGCGTTTCAACATTGCCATCACCGAGCAGGATTTGCCCGTCAACCCGCAGTATTTGCAACAAATCAAAGCCCTGGACAACGATATCCGCGTGCTCTGCGTGTCCAAATGGATGAACACGACCACCATTTACTGCCCCGACAGCACAAAACTGGCCCAAATTGCAAACCTGCCGTTTGTGACCGACATTCTGCCCGTGGCCAATTACGATTTGACCATAGATTACGAGACACCCGCTGCCAATGAAACTATTGAGCCGTTGGTGCCCAACCAGAGCAAAGACACGGTTGTTCCATTCGACTACGGATATGGATACCCGCAGATCGCATTGCACAATGGACATTTGTTGCACAACGAGGGCTTCCGCGGCGACAGCATGTTGATTGTGGTGTTTGATGCTGGATGGACCGGCTTGGACACCAATGCTTATTTCCAACCTCTTTTCGAGAATGGCCAGATTTGGGGTTCCATTGATTTGATTCCTTGGCGTCATTACGTGTACGACGGCCACTATCACGGCACAATCGTCACCTCTACCATGGCCGTACAATCAGAGGGCGTGTTGGTGGGCACGGCCCCGAATGCCAACTATTTCTTCATCCGCTCCGAATGCCCCGACAGCGAGCAGCTGATTGAGGAGGACTTCTGGGCTCAGGCCGCGGAAATCGCTGACAGTCTGGGCGCGGATGTCATCAACTCCTCTTTGGGTTACACCACATTCGTTGACTTTCCGCAAGGCAATTTCACGTATCAGGATGTGGATGGTGTGACGAGCATCGCCTCCCGCGCCGCCACTATTTTAGGGCAAAAAGGTGTTGTGGTCTGCATCAGCGCGGGCAACGATGGCGCAAACGACTGGCACTATATCGGCCACCCCGGCGATGCTTTCGATGTACTGACCGTAGGCGCAGCGGATGCAGAGGGCAACATTGCCCCCTTCTCCTCGCGCGGTCCCACGTACGACGGACGCGTGAAACCGGACATCACCTCTGTTGGTGTCAACACTGTTTGCATTTGGCCCGAATACGGCCTGGGCACCGCCAATGGAACGAGTTTGGCCGGTCCCGTGGCTGCCGGACTGTGCGCCTGCTTGTGGCAGGCCCTGCCCACAAAGTCATCCACTGAACTAATGCAGATCATCCGCGAGAGCGGCTCCTGCTACAACAACCCCAACGACTCTCTCGGCTATGGCATCCCCGACTTCTTCGCCGCTTACCAACTGCATGCGCACGACGGGGTGGCACAATACTCTATCCCCACCGTCAGCGTGTTCCCCAACCCGTGCACTGACCTTGTCACCATCCCGAACCGGGAGCTCAACATCCAGCGCGTAGAGCTGTATTCCATCGATGGTCGGTTGGTACTCAGCCAACAGCCGGAGCAGGACTACTTCATCACCATCCATGTAAACAACTTGCCTGCAGGATTTTACACTGGCAGAATCCTGACCACCGACCACCAAACGAAAACTTTCAAAGTGTTGAAACAATAGCTTGAAATAGTTGCGTACCTTCGGCACGCCAGTCCCAACCATAAGCGCCGCCACCCCAAACTGCGCTATCGCTTGTTCGGGGTTATTAGAATATCGTGCTTTCAGCACGACAAGTTGAAAACTCAAACAAAATATCGACAATCATGAAAATTTTTGACAACCTCCTATCGCTCTTTTATCCTCGCCTCTGTGTGGCCTGCGGGGACGCGCTACAGCAAAACGAGCAGCATCTTTGCCTGCACTGCATGATGCACTTGCCAGAAACCAACTTCCACAAGAACCACGACAACCCGCTGATGAACATCTTCGCGGGGCGCGTGAAGGTGGAAGAGGTGGCCTCGTTGCTCTATTACAAAAAAGGAAACAACGTGCAACATATTCTGCACGCCCTAAAGTACAAAGGACAGAAGGAAATAGGCGCATTTTTAGGCGAATACTATGGCAAGATGCTGGCCCTGGAGCCCCGTTTCCAGTCAGTGGATTGCATCGTACCCATCCCCTTGCATCCCAAGAAGCAAAGGAAGCGCGGCTACAACCAAAGCGAGTGGTTCGCCAAGGGATTGAGCGCGGGCATGGGCAAGCCTTACCGCACGAACATCCTGACGCGGGCGCATTTCACCGAAACGCAAACAAAAAAGAGCCGCTTCAACCGGTGGGAAAATGTGAAGGAAGTGTTTGTGACTACGGAGGACAACGCCGTGCACGGGCTACACTTGCTGGTATGTGACGACGTGCTGACCACCGGAGCCACGATGGAAGCCGCCATACAGCAATTGCTGACCCTGCCCGATGTCAAGGTCAGCGTGGTGACTCTGGCGACAGCGCAAGGATAGGCTCTACAGGGAAAATTGCACTATCACAAACACCAGGCCCAGCACAAAAGTGGAGATGACCAGACCTCGACCGGTCTTGTCGTACTTGAGCTTCAGCAGGTAATACCGCAACAAAAACAAAGAGGGTATTATGCTGATGAGGATAAACTTGGGCACTATGGTTTTGTAAAGGTTGGGCTTGTTAATCAGCATGTCGGGATTGGCGTGCACCATCCAAGCCAACACGCCGAACATGATGCCGAACAACACAGCTGGAATCAGCAGGCCTAAGATGACACCCATCGCATAGGTATCTTTTCTCAAAAAGTTGAAAAATCTATCTAACATCTTCAAAATATTTAAGGTCCTTGATGGCATGGTGCGCCGTTAAATCATAGTGTACAGGCTGAATGGAAATATAACCGTGTTGCAGCGCCCACTCGCAAGTATCTTCCTTGTCATCCGTGCTGACCAAATGACCCGTAAGCCAATAATAGGTACGTCCGTAAGGATCTACGCGTTTTTCCATATCCTCATACCAATAACCATCCATCTGGCGCGTGACTTTCATTCCCTTGATATCCTCCAACGGGATTTTGGGGACATTCACGTTCAGGCATACATGTTCAGGCAAACCTTTTTCCAACACGGATTTCACGATGATTCTGCCATAGTGCATGGCTGCCGTGAAATCAGCATTGGGCGAGTAATCCTGCACCGACAAACCGATGGCTGGCATGTCGAATGACGCTTCAATAGCAGCGCCCATCGTGCCAGAATAGATTACGCTGACGGAAGAGTTTGAGCCATGGTTGATGCCCGACAAAACCAAGTCGATCTTGCGGCCACGCAAGACTACCTTCTGACCGAGTTTCACGCAATCCACCGGCGTGCCGTTGGTGCGCCAATACTGCACCCCGTCCACCGTTTTGTAGAGATTGATATGCAGTGGCACGTTCATGGTAATGGCGTGGCCCATCGCAGAACGCATCTGGTCGGGCGCGACAACTACCACCTCACCAAACTCCTTGGCAATGCTAACCATCGCCTCCAGACCACGAGCCTCGTAGCCGTCGTCGTTCACCACCAAGATCAGGGGCTTATTCTCCATAGTTATTGTTTTACGATTTTGAAAGTTTTAACGGCTTGATGCTGGTCAATCACCTTCAGAAGGTAAAGTCCGGAAGATAATTGTCTTATGTCAATCGTCGGCATGTCAACGGACAGATCATCTTGCAGCAACAATCGACCATTCAAGTCAAACAGCTGATAAAACGCCGGTTCTACGGAATTATTGTCAGTAATCACACGGATGATGCCTGTGGTGGGGTTCGGTGACACAGTAATAGCAGAAGTCTGGATATTCTCCACACTGACAGGTCCGTTGGAGATGGGGAAGTCAATCAAGTCTATCCAAGCTCTGTCTTGACCGGAAGCCGTATAAGTGTCTTTCTTATACTCCCATTTGTAAGTATGTGTGCCTGCGGGGACGTAATAGGCAGCTCTGGTCCAGTTAACATTGCCGCTCCACTGGTCTTGCAGTTGATTGTCTATGTAAAATTTCAGGAAATCGTAATTAGCTTCGCTGGAAACCTTGTAATAGAAGGAGAGTGTGTCTCCTAAAGCATTTTGATGGGTGATGGAAAGAATGCTTCGGGCATTGTCTCCAATCTGCGCGGAGCATGCCGAGTACGTTCCCTCATAAACGCCCTGATTCGTGATAATCCACGGATTAGTACCAGTCGTATCCCAAGAAAAGGTCGTAAAGTCATTGCTTTCCCAATCTTCTATTATCGCACCAACTTTTATATAATGCATAAGTTCGGCTTCATAACTCCCTGCATGATAGTTTCCATGAAGACGAAACATGGTGGGCTCCGTAACAGAAGCATCGATGCTGGCAGAAAATCTGATGTCAAAGGACCGACTGACTTCCAAGGAACCGACATTAATTCTATTTGTATCAATAATGAAATTATCATCATGACAATAAATCTTCACTCTTCCGGAAGAAGTAGGTGCATCGCCTCTATTGGTCACCGTGACTATCAAATCCACAGTCTCGCCAATATCAAATACACCATTGCCATTGCCTCTTTGGCTATCGTCCACCCGAATGTTGTCCACAAAGAGTTTAGGGGCACGAATGGAGACAGGATGTGTAAACGACGTGGTGTCGCCATTGAAAATACATTTGATATTCAAGGAGGCTTGATAGAAGGCAGGAACATCGGGACGAATATGCATCACAAAGGCACCGCTGACAGTAGCTGTGGCTCCGGCGGCCAGCTGACTGACCGGGGATGGACTGCCCGAAAGGGCGATGTACGGGTCCTCCGTAGTTACAATAGTGCGAATATTGCTGCCTGTTTGGTTGCCAACATTGTGCAAATCGATGCTGAAATTGACGACTTCACCACTTTCAGGGATGTTGTTGTTACTGTCATGAGCCGTCAAAGCAGAGCATACAATATATGGTCCATTAGCAGGTATACGATACAGGTTGCCCACGTATGGGACGTAATTCTGCGCCCATGCCGTCACGGTCAACGTGTCAGGAAGTGCCGGTAAAGACGAGATGTCCAATATTAAAGTGCCCCCCAGGATGCGTCCTGAGGCCACAATCTCACCACCTTTGGAAATGGTCACTTTGGCGTTTTCCACGTTTGAAGTAAATGAAACATCGTTGACTCCGATGGGTTGTACCTCAGAATATACAAGTGTCAACTGCTGCGGCACAGCTGTGCGCACGGCCAAAGTGGGATCTCCGAAGAGTATCCACGTGCGGGCAACTTCTTCGTCATTATAGGTATCCAACATGTGGATGATACCGTTAAAAGCGATACTGCCGAAAGTGTTCAGATGAGTCTTGTTATTGGCACCCGTCAGATGCTCGTTCATGCGATCCTGTCCGCACATAGGCGGGTTCCAAGATTGGTTCACGGAGGACATCAATGTGCTGACTGCACCTGTGGGCTCACCGTTGTTGGTGGCTCGCATCCATGCTTCAGCAAAACAGGTACGTCCCACATAGTCGCCGTTTACACAGGCTGTGGATATGATGAACGGAAGTTTGTTGTTGTTAGTCAAGCTGTTCACATTACTCACGCTGAAACCGGTCGTTACCCAAGTGGTCTCCGATCCATGGCCGCAATAGTTGATAATGCCCACACCACTGTTAACAGCAGCGGAGACTTGTGCTGCGGTTGCACCAGGCTGGTCAAGTCCACCTTGAGAACCATCGAATACCTCATAGCCAGAAGTATATGTATAATTGGATAACATCGTGCCGATGTTGCGGATATGCTCATAGTCAATCTCTCCGTTATCGCCTTGGCCACCACCACCTTCACTGGAAGCGATACCCAAAAACACCGGAAAATGTGCAGTCTCGGGGGGATTCTGCTCGTATTGAATAAAACGCTCCACCTGTGTGGTCACATGAGCCACCGTCTCAGCAGAAATCTTGCCAATAATGATGTCTGGGTAACTGTCGTTGCCCACAATCTCACCATAATAGTTGTCGGCGGCATACTGGCTGCTCCAATAACCGGAAGAGCCCAACATATAGGGTGGAAATTTTGTATTATCACCCACAATCAGCACATAAACCAAATTGTGGTCAGCATTATTATAGTAATTGGAAATATAATTCTTGACCGCGGTGCTGGTAGTACCGATAGATTCCAACGTAACCAACTCTGTCTTGTATCCGGTTTTCGTCTTCCATTCCACGTAGGGTTGCATGGCAGCGCAGAACTCATCCGGCGCAATAATCAGCATGTCTCCCTCATCCGGCAGCGGATTGGAACGAGTGGTGGTATAATTCAGAAAATGATCCGCGTAGATAGCATCGAAAGGTTTGGCCACTCGCTCCAGACGCGGCATCGATGTACTGCTGTTCAGGTGGATTTTCACCGTCATATTCTGGTAAACCTTCAAGGTCTGCTGCACGGGATTATAGGCAAACGGGTAGCAGTGGACAGCCACGCCGCGGAAATCGCGCAGATGATAGGGATCTCCCAACTCCACCATGTCATTGAACAGGAAGCGGTTATCCTGATAAGCGGCTCCTTTCTGGTAAGGAACCGTGGCAGGATCCACATTGCGGTACAATCTTCCTTTGGAGGGAGCCAGTTTGAAACCTGTAACCAACTGGTACTCAGAGTTGAGAATCTCAGCGGTCGGACGGCTTCCTTCCGGAATGATGATGGAAAATGCCGACTGGAGCAGTTCCGGCGTGCCGACACTCTCTATCGGATAGGCATCCTTCATCTCCAAGTGTTGCATGGTTTCCCCATTAACCTCTACGGTACGGGTTTGATACTCGGGGAATTGAACATTGATAACAACTTCAGAATTGGAAGATGAAACTACCGTATAGGTAATCTGTGCGTAAGATGCAACCGTCAGTCCTAAAAACATGACGACCATTGCTAAAAATGCTGTGTATTTGCGCATAAATCTATTGGTTAAAAATAAGGCGCAAAAGTACAAAAAAGAATGCATTTTCAGCACTTTAACCAAAAAAAATAACAAAAGAGGCGCACCGATTGGTGCGCCTCTGACTTTATACAATATAATTAAGATATCTGACTATTGTGTCACTCTCTCCAGCCATTTCACCATGCCGAGCATGATAGCCATGGAGACGAAGCATACTACTGCGAACACGAGCCAGCAGTATTCGATCGGCCATGCGTTGTACATCACCGGTCCGAGCCAAATCAGCAGGTTGCCGATGGCGGTAGCACCGAGCCACAAGCCCTGGCACAAACCAACCATGTGGCGCGGAGCCACTTTGGACACGAATGACAATCCCAGCGGGGAGATGAACAACTCGGCTACGGTCAAGAAGAAGTAGGTAACCAACAACACCCATGGTGCAGCCTTGGAAAGACCGGCGGCAGCCATCTGGGCCAAGTCCATAGCACGGAATTCCGTACCGGAAGGATAGTTGTTCACGATGGAGATAATCATCAGGAAGAGGTATGCACAACCAGCGATAGCCATACCGATGGCAATCTTACGCGGCGTGGAAATCGGTTTGCCTCTGCGGGCCAAAGCGGCGAATATAACCATGATGATAGGTGTCAGCACAATCACAAAGAACGGGTTCAGAGCTTGCCAGATTTCAGGGGCAATCTTCTCCGTTTGGACGAAGTCGCGGGCGAACACGGACAGAGACTGGCCGTTCTGGTGGAATGAGAACCAGAAGAACACAGCGATACCGAGCACAGCAAACAAAGCATACAAACGTTGTTTGATTTCCTTTGCCATGGCAAGTTTCTCTTCAGCGGTATATTCAACAACTTGAGCCTGTTCTTTCTTGGCGGGTTGCGGCAGTTTGTACTTGTTGGTCAAGAAAATAACCAAAGAAATAACCATAGCCAACACGGAGGCGATGAAGGAGAAATGCACGCCCTGGTTGAACACGGTGATATAGTCAGAGCAGAATGCAGCCGTATCAGTAAAGTTGTAACCGCTTTGGAGCACGGCCTGCATGGTTTCCGTGAACTTTTGGGTTTGTTCGCCATTGGCGAGGAACTGGTGGCACAAACCGGACATGTCGGCGTTATATACCAGATGGTGAGCTTTCAACCACCACTCGCGCAGGAACGGAGCGATGAAAGGAGCGAAGAAACCGCCAATGTTGATGAACACGTAGAAAATCTGGAAACCGGAGTCGCGGCGATCTTTGGCTTCTGCCAAAGCCTCGGGGCCCTTCTTGGCAGCCTCAGCTTCGAACTCGTCGTACAGTTTGCCGACGATAGCCTGCAAGTTGCCTTTGAACAAACCGTTACCGAATGCGATGAACAACAGAGCCATACAGGTGATAATCAGGATGGTCCACCAGCCGGCACCGCTGTCGAGGATAGCGCCCTCGGCGGTCTTGCTGAACAATGGAATAGCCATCACCACATAGCCGATAGCCATGACGATCAAGCCCCATTGGATGGTTTTGTTGTAGTTCTGCGTCTTGTCGGCGATGATACCGCCCACCAAACTCAGCACATAGATGCCGAAATAGAAGACGGAGTAGATGACACCGGCTGTTCCGTCGGGAAGTCCGAACTTGGACACGAGGAAGAGCAGCAGCACGGCGTTCATGATGTAGTAACCGAAACGCTCACCCATGTTGCTCAAAGCGGCGGCAATCAAACCCTTCGGGTGATGCAGTCTGGCTTCGCGCACATAGTAAATCAAAAACGGTATGATGACAATCGTACCGATAATGCAAATTAATAAAGCTGTACTCATAATATTGAAAATTAAAATTTGATTTTACAGATATTGTTTGACTTTCTCCACGATGAGGTCCTTGGGAACGAGGCCCACGAGGCTATCTACCACCTCTTTGTTTTTCACGAAGACGAGCATGGGGATGTTCATCACGCCGAACTGCATGGCGAGGTCGTTGTTTTCGTCGGTGTCGCACTTGCCGATGATGGCCTGGCCTTCAAATTCGGCGGCCACTTCTTCGACAACCGGTCCGAGGTGGCGACAAGGTCCGCACCAGGGGGCCCAAAAGTCGATCACCACCAGTTTGTCCCCGCTAATCAGGGTTTCAAAATTGCTTGAGTCAATTGCTAATGCCATAATTCTTGTATTTTAGGATTAATAATTTTTCAAAGTCGCAAAGATAATAAAAAATTCATAGGTTTTGTCAACTAAAAATTAAGCAATTGATAGATTTTTATCATCTTGAATCTTTATAATTCAAAGATTAATAGTAAATTTGCAGCGATTTTAGAAAGAAAATTAAGGTAAAACAATTTATGGAATACACAGTATTAATTCACAAAGATGAAACTAGCGGTTGGTACACTGGAAAATGCATTCAAGTGCCTGCAGCTATGAGCCAAGGCAGAACTTTAGACGAACTCATGGACAATATGAAGGATGCTGTCAGCCTCGTTTTGGAATGCTACAAGGAACAAGCCAAAGCCGAGTATTCCGGCAAGCGCTTCTTTTATCGAAAGTTAGCCATGATATGAAAAGAACCCTACTAATCAAACACTTGAAAACAAAAGGATGTTCTCTCCTTCGGGAAGGAAAAAAACACAGCATTTACATCAATACTGCAACAGGAAAAATGGCTGCCATTCCACGCCACACTGATATCAATGATTACCTGGCGACGGAAATATGCAAAGAACTTGATATCCCACGAACCGGTATCAACTAATTTTTCCACCGAATACAATTTTTGAGTATCTTTGCGCCTGCAAACGCATGGTTTGTCACTAAAAAATAATGTGATTTACTTAAAGTATCATACTATGTGCAAAAATCATATTTTTTTCTTAACGATTTTACTGTTTTTGTGGTCGGGGGTGACCGCGCAAGGTTTTTTGAATGACACTAGTATTATCAATTCTAAACAGCTTTATGTGGAATTGCCCTATTTTTGTGATTTTGAAGACACGGTAGAAAATGCCAACTGGGATGATGACGTTTGGCACGGTATACAAATTTGGGAATCTCCATGTATAGGTAATGCGGTAGCATGTGGCGAAGGAAACTCTTTATATATCTCAACCGACAATGGCACAACCAATAGTTATAATTCAAACTTTCATGGAATAATAAAAGCTTATCGTGATATCTACTTCACTCCGGGGTATCCTAAATACCAAATTGCTTTTGATTGCAAAGGTGGCGGTAGTATGCAAGGATATATGAAAGTTTGCTTGAATGATACATCTATAAGCGGATATTTGAGCGAAGCAGATTTCTGGACCCATCACAGTATTATTGTGGATTCATCTTTTGTCGGCCCTCGCCAATTACAACTACTATTCGATTTCAACACCAAATGGAACGCACCAGGCGCGTTTGACAACATTTCAATCAAAGGTGTTTTTCATGAAAACCCACAGGGTTTGGTCACAAGAGATATCACCCATCATACTGCACAAATAGCTTGGACCCCAATTTTATCAGAAGCCCCGCTATCCTACCTGTTAGCCTGGCGCACCCAAACTGATACGATATTCACGGAGATTCTTTTGCCAGCATCCGACACGACTTTTTTTCTTTCTAACTTAACAGCCTCCTCATGGTATGTTTGGAAGGTAAAAGCGTTATACCCAGATAATGAATGGAGCGAATGGAGTAGCGAAAAGGCTTTCCGGACAATGGCTCAACTCCCCTATTTCTGTGATTTTGAAAATGAAACAGAGAATAAATGTTGGATAATCCGCAATGGTGATGATTATCACATAGACGGAGTGAACATACATGTTTCTCCAGAAGACCAAAATAAATGGTTTATTGGAACTCCAAACGATTCTTCCACCAATAATCTATTATACATTTCATCTGATAATGGGGTTTCCAACAGTTACATTAATTATTCAGGGACCTCTGTCTGGGCTTTTCGAGACATCTATCTGGAACCTGGGTGTTCTCAATATCAACTTTCTTTAGAATTCAAGGGCGTCGGTGAGGCAGAGGATTATGTAAAACTTTTTTTAGATACCCTGACTGAACCATCAAATTTCAAGACGTATAATCTGCCCATATCTCTGGTTCAAATCGGAGAGCCTTTGAACCTAACCGATCGTTGGGCGCGCAAAAGCTTTACGATAGATTCCACTCATGCGGGCGCACAACGGCTCTATATCTTATGGAAAAACAACGGAAGCGGAAGAACTAACCCTCCTGCCGCTATTGACAACATATCCATCAATATTCCATCTTGTGGAGTACCTTCTAATCTGGTCTCTTTTCCGCTGGATACCAACACCACTATTTCATGGTCTCCGGGAACAGTAGGAACCATGTCTTCCTACATACTGGGGTACAAAATGTTAGGGGATTCTCTTTATACGGAACTCACCTCCAGAGACACATTCCTCACGATTCACGGACTGGCACCAACAACAGATTATATGTGGCATGTGCGATCTGTTTGTAGTTCTTTGGATACCAGCGAGTGGAGCAGCGATGCTTTCTTTTCCACCACACAGCCATTGCAACACCTGCCCTATCTGTGTACCTTTGACAGTCAGGTGGAAAATAGTCAATGGACACTGTTGAACGGCAACTCTGAAAACCAATGGGTAATAGACAATGCAATTGGTTATGGTGGTGGCAATGCGCTCTACATCTCCAACGACAGCGGTGCAACCCATGCTTATTCTATTAATTCTTCATCATCAGTATGGGCCTATCGCGATGTCTGTTTTGACGATAATCATCTGGCATATCAGTTGTCTTTTGACTTTAAAGGTATGGGACAAAATGCCGCTGACTACATGCAAGCATATATCGGCAAACCTGCTGCTCCGTCAGGCACAGCTACTCCAAATTCAGCCGTGAAATTGGGCGGACAGTTATCCAATGCAAATGACTGGACCCATTACTCTTTCATTCTGGACTCTACCTGTGTTGGGATTCAACGAATCTATTTCTTATGGACCAATAATAATTCCGTTGGCGTCCAGCCACCCGCAGCAGTGGATAATCTCTTCGTACGCGGAGTAGATTGCATTAACCCCTCAAATTTGGCAATTGAGCACAAGACCGACAGAGATCTCACTCTTTCCTGGTCTCCTCCTACCCTTTGTACCCCTGCTTTCTATACGGTAAGTATACGGGAAGCGGGAAGCACTATAACCACTGAGTTCAACACATCAGACACTTTCTTGGTCTTGAATGGTCTTACCTCCTCCATGACCTACTATTGCAAGGTACGCTCCAATTGTTCTGTTAATGCCCAAAGCGACTGGAGCAGTGATATATGTGTCAAAATGTTGACGGGATTGCCTTACATTTGTGATTTTGAAGACGCGAATGAAAACAGCCAATGGTCTATTGTCAATAGTAGTAATAATACCAACAATAAGTGGTATATCGGTAATGCAGTAAATTATGGTGGTTCCCTATCATTGTATGTTTCCAACGACAACGGTGTCAGCAACGCCTATACAACCGACAATCACACCTATGATGTGATATGGGCTTATCGCGATATTTATGTGGATTCCAATTATACCGACCTTGTAATTTCCTTTGATTGCAGAGCATACGGGGAACTTCGCATTTTTTCTGGAGAAACTTATCCTTATGATTTTGCCAAAGTATTCATGGGACCTCCTACCACACCGACGTCAGCCTATATTGATGGCCCTGATGGCTCAACACAGATTGGCGACATCATCTGTCTGGATTCCAACTGGCATAATGTTTCCGTCCATTATAACTCACCCTATTCGGGTCTGCAACGGATATATTTTATGTGGCGCAACGATGGAACCGCTGGAACCAACCCACCTGCTGCTTTTGACAACATCATGATTTACAGTGATTATTGTGCTGCCCCGAACTCTATCGCAGTGGATTCAACATCCACAAACAGCATTAGCATTAGTTTTATCCCTGTAAACACAATTAACCAAAGCTGGGAGGCAGCAATCACCGAAAACTATCAGCCAATAGATACTACACAAATAGTCACACTAACAAGTCCCTTATACACATTCTCCAATTTGTTGGAAGATACTCCATACACTATTTACATTCGGACCAATTGCGGAGACACCAATAGTTTCTGGATAAGCATTAACCAACGAACAGATTGTGCTCCAGTGAGTGATCTTCCTTACACTGAGGATTTTGACTCGTATGGTACCGACAACGATTCAGCTTTCCCATCCTGTTGGAACAGATACTTGTCCTCCTATCCTATCCCTGTCATTTCATCTGAAGTATCCTCTAGTAATATCGGTTCGTTGATGTTCACAGCCAACTCCTTTTATGATAGTTGGATTACCACTCCCGCTTTTGATCAAGAGATACCCTTCGACAGTCTTCAATTGGATTTTAAAATCTACAAAGAAGATGGTGCTTTTGATTGGGAAACCTTGCATGTGGGCGTAATGACCAATCCTTACGATGAAAACTCTTTCGTGCCCGTTGATACCTTTATGCTTTCGTTTAATACACCGCGTGCATGGGTATCCTATACTATTCTTTTCGATACTTATCATGGAGAAGGACGGTACGTGGCGTTCAAGTATCATTGCCCTGCCTATGAGGGAACTGTGTTCATTGATGATGTGGTATTTTCGAAAAGATCTAATATTGGTATTCCTAGCCATTCTCAAGATTGCCATCTATATATCTACCCCAACCCTACAACTGGAAAATGTACAATCCGTAGCGAACAATATATCTTGAAAAAAATAGAGGTATATGATATATACGGTAAACCTTTGGAAATACTTCAAATTAATGATTATCAAACTGATATAGATTTATCCTCTTTTTCTTCCGGCGTTTACCTTGTACGGGTTGCCACCGAGCAAGGAATGGTTACTAAACGGATTGTGAAGAAGTAGTGTATAGTCAAAAAAATTCTTTGGAAATATTGTCATCATTTTTTGAGTATCTTTGCGCCTGCAAACGCATGGTTTGTAACATATCTCTAAACGAGGAAATTTTAGCATTTTATGGAAAAACAGAAGATTGACATTTTACTCGGTTTGCAATGGGGCGACGAGGGCAAAGGCAAAATTGTGGATGTGGTAACCCCGAAATACGATGTGGTGGCCCGCTTCCAGGGCGGCCCCAACGCCGGCCACTCGCTGGAATTCAACGGCATCCGCCACGTGCTCCATATCATCCCCTCCGGCATCTTCCACAAAGAGAAAACCAACATCATCGGCAACGGCGTCGTCATCGACCCCATCACCTTTGAGGAGGAAATCAACGCCCTGAAAAACATGGGACTCACCCCGACCGACAATCTCTTTATCTCCAAAAAAGCACACCTCATCCTGCCCACACACAGACTGCTGGATGCCGCCTACGAGTCCCAGAAGGGCGACAAGAAAATAGGCTCCACCCTCAAGGGCATCGGACCCACCTACACCGACAAGACCGCCCGCACAGGCCTCCGCGTGTGCGACCTCGTCTCGCCCAACTTCGCAGAGAAATACAGCCAAGCCATCACCCAACATCTCAAAATCCTGGATGGCTTGGGGTTCGACTACAAAACAACTCTGCCCGAGTTGGAGCACAAGTGGAGAGCTTCGCTCAACACGCTCAAATCTTTCAAGTTCATTGACAGCGAATATGAAGTGTACGACTACCTCCAATCCGGCAAGTCCGTGCTGGCAGAAGGTGCGCAAGGCACCATGCTGGACCTCGAGTTCGGTGCGTACCCGTTCGTAACCTCTTCCAACACCATCGCCGCCGGCGCATTCACCGGCCTCGGCCTCGACCCGCACCTCGCTGGCAAGGTCATCGGCATTGTGAAGGCTTACTGCACCCGCGTGGGCAGCGGCCCCTTCCCCACGGAGCTCTTCGACGCCACCGGTGAACAACTGCGCAAGCAAGGCAACGAATACGGCGCCACCACCGGCCGTCCCCGCCGCTGCGGCTGGCTTGACCTCGTGGCCCTCAAATACGCCCTCATGATCAACGGCGTCACCGACATCGCCCTCACCAAGGCCGACGTGATGGACAACTTCGAGACTATCAACATCTGTACCGCCTACAAGGTCAACGGCGAGCTTACCACCAAGATGCCTACCGAAAACGACGTGACCATTGAGCCTGTCTATACCCCGCTGAAAGGCTGGATGCAGGACATCAGCACCTGCAAAACCTACGATGAACTGCCGCAAGCGTTCAAAGACTACATCCGCTTCATCGAAGAGGAAACCCACGTGAAAGTCTCCATCGTCTCCGTCGGCCCCGACCGCGACGCCACCATCTTCAGAGATTAGCATATTATGCGCCGAACCCTTCTTCTCCCCATCCTGCTTTTGTGCTGTTTTTTCTTCCAAACAAACAGCCAAGCGCAGACATTGGCGGATGAAAAGAGATTTATGGACACACTGCAAGCACAACTGCAAGAGCAATACCAGCTCTACCGCAACCGCAATGTGCCCATCTGTGAGCTCCGTCTTTCTGTTGAGAACACAGAAACTTATCTTCTGGAATCCTCCATGGGCAGCCTGTCTCGCAATGAACACCACTCCGAGTGCACACTCGTGATTGACCTCATCGTCGGCGACCTCCCAAAAGGCGATATCACCACTGGCACTTCCGCACCGAAGCGGATTCTGCTCCCCATTGACCACAACCCCCAAGCCCTGCGCCAAATCCTCACCCGCGAGGTTCAGCTGGTGTATGCGCAAGCGGAACGGGAACAGCAAGAACGGAATTTAGCCGAACAACTCGGCGCAAAACCCTATCGGCAATTTCTTCCTCTAAATTCCGATTCGCCAAACTCGGAACCCACCACCCTTTCCGTTTCGGAATTCTCTATTCCCAACTGCATCCAGAAACTGAACGCATGCACTGACCTCTGGAACACCTTCGGGAAAAAAATAATTGGCCAAGCCACTCTTCTCCACTCACTCACCCGCCGCTACATTCTGTCTTCAGATGGCCTGGCTCAGACTTTGCCACGCACTAACACATTACTAACCCTCAGCGCCAGCACCCCGGACCAAGAGGGTCACACGCTCCATTTCGAGCAAGATCTCCTGACCGAACAACTGGACGAACTGCCCGATATCTCCTCCATCATCAAAATGGAGACGAAACTATTCGAACAACTCACCCAGGCGTCTGAAACTCCCACTGCTAACTCCGGATTCCATCCCGTTCTCTTCTCCAATGAGGCGGCCGCACCACTACTCTACCAAGCCTGGCAACAATCTGAAAAAAACAACAACACGTTTCTTTCAGTACAAGAGGATGATACTCGGTTCAGCATATCTGCCACCGCATCTTACAGCGATGCCGAGCTCATCGAGCAGCTGAGACAGGCTGCCCGCCAGCAACACAATGAATATGGTTATTGGGTAAAATCACTCCATTTCTCTGAAAAAGAGGGATTTATGTTGCAAGAAGTGTACCGCATCTACGCTGATGGCCGAACGGATGAGCAAGTGCACGGGCTTGCTATCGGCAGCACGCCTGCCGCCCTATGGGCCAGCATCATTTCCTGCGGCCAAAATGCCGATTGCAACATAGCACCGCCCGCCCTGACACACGCACAACCCGTCACGTGCTGCACTCCGGCTGTGCTTTGCTATCTGGTTGAGCTGAAAAACAACCTTGTCTCGTCTCAACCTGTGATTCTGTCGCCCATCACCGACAGCAATCAACCCGCCCAAGATGTCCCGTTCTCATCTTTGGCTTCCCACGTGATGCAAGACGAAATTCAGCGTTTTTTCGAAGATTCTGTGTTGATTGCCGACCCCCAACCCTACAATTTGGAGATACTGATGACCGATGCCACGTCTTATTCGGTGCGCAGCTCCATGGGAAGCATCATCTTCTCCGAAGAGAAACCCGTCCGCTCGGTTTGCACACGCGTGCTGGTGGGCAATGACAACCTTAACAATGAAAACCTGACCACGCCTACCTTGGCAAAGGACTATCCCCTGCCACTGGACAACCATTACCACAACACACTCCAAGCGCTGCACCAGTCCGTAAACGACAATTATCACCAAGCCATCATTGATTATCGGCAGAAGGAGGAAATACCGTTTGACCTCACTATCCTGAGCAAAAACCGGCTCAAGGACCGCTCCGAAGCCTATTGTCGTTCCTCTTTTGAAGACACCCCCGACCCTGACTGCAGTATCAGCCAACTCCAGGATTGGGCCAATGCGCTTTCGGCGACCTTCACTCAGGACAAAACCCCGATGCAGGAGCTCTGCAATTCCGGCGTGGACATTTACCTGTATCAAGCGAAAGCCTACTTCACATCCGCACAAAACGTGCAATATGTCAAGCCATTCCAACTTTGTTATGTGATGCTTTATGTCGAGGCGAAAGACAAAGACGGGGAACTGCTCCGCGATGAAAAGCATCTGCTATGCCGTGATCTCAACGAACTGCCCGACCCCAACAAATTCCAAGACGAGGCATTACGCATGGCCGAGCGACTGGCTCTTCTGAAAAAGGCGCCAAAAGTGACGGAATACTATGACGGACCCGTGATGATTTCCGGAGATGCGGTGGCAACACTATTTGCCCGGACTTTGTTAGAGGACACACCCTCGCTCATCGCAGACCGCATGCCAGCCGACAAGAACAAGGCATCCTTCAATTATTGGGAAACCCTCAAGGAAAAATCCGTCATGCACCCCACGTTGAGTGTGCGGGCGAGATATGACATGGACCGCTTTGATAACATTCCGCTGCTCGGCTATCACGAAGTGGATGCCGAGGGCGTGCCCGCGGACAAAAGCACGGATTTGATTGTAAACGGGACCTTGGAGTCTTTGCTTTCCAACCGCATACCTACCAACGCCAACCGTTTCTCCAACGGGCATCAGCAGTTGGCCTTGGAGAATTTGAGGTTAGTGCCCACGCGCGGTGCGGGCGTGCTGGAACTCAGCTGCCGCCGCGCACTGAACGACAAAGCGCTGGAAAAAGAGCTGCTCAAGGAGGCGCGAGCTGCGGGAGAAAAGTATGTTTACCAGATTGTGAGCTGCCCGCGCCGGCATACAGATGGAACCAACGCCTCCATCATCGCCTACCGAATCAAAGTCTCCAATGGCGAAAAAACCTTGGTACGCATCGGGCAGACTGAACAGCTATCAGCTGAGATATGGCAACGGGTCTGTGCAGCTTCTTCTGCTAAGACAGCGCACAATATATTGGTAAACAGTCAGATACAATCATCTACTAAAGACCTTTCTCCTTTGACAGGCATTCCAACGAGCCTGATATTACCGGCTCAAATCTTGATAAAGAGTTTGAAGATCATCCCTTAAAAACAAAAATGTTGAAAAAAAAGGAAAAAAAATTTAGGGAGAAAAAACTATTTCCATTATTTTTGCAAGTTGTAAAGAACGGGGTAGGAGTTACGCGACAATTATTTATTCATTAAAACATATAGGAGGATTTATTTTGTTAAAAAACAGATGCTTAATAGACCCGGCCGACTTCACACGCGAAGAATTTCGCGAAATCTTCGATTTGGCACATCAGATTATTGCGGATCCGGAAAAGTACAGTAAGAGTTGTGAGGGAAAAATCCTGGCAACTCTTTTTTATGAACCGAGCACGCGTACGCGTTTCAGCTTTGAGGCAGCCATGTTGCGCTTGGGTGGCAAGGTGATTGGCTTCTCCGAGCCCAACTCCAGCTCCACCGCCAAGGGCGAGAGCATTGCCGACACGCTGCGCACCATCGAATGCTATGCGGACATCGCGGCAATGCGTCATCCCAAGGAGGGTGCTCCGCGCATGGCCAGCCACTACATCCAGATGCCGCTCATCAATGCCGGCGACGGCGGCCACCAGCACCCCACCCAGACGCTGACCGACATCCTGACCATTGAGCGTCTCCGCGGCGGCGTGGAGAACAAGACCTACGGCTTCTGCGGTGACCTCAAGTTCGGCCGCACCGTGCACTCTTTGGTCAAGTTCCTCAGCAACTACGAGGGCGTGAAGTTCATCTTCATCTCCCCCGAAGAGCTCCGCGTGCCCGAATACATCCGCGAGGAGGTGGTGAAGAAGAAGGGGATCCCGTTCCAGGAAGTGGATCAGATGGAGCCTTACATGGGCCAGCTTGACTTCTTGTACATGACCCGTGTACAGCGTGAGCGTTTCTTCAATGAAGAGGACTACATCCGCTTGAAAGACCGTTTCATTCTGGATACCGAAAAGATGACCTACGCACGTCCCGACACCTACATCCTGCACCCGCTGCCGCGCGTGAACGAAATCAGCCCTGAAGTCGATAGCGACCCGCGCGCGCAATACTTCAACCAGGCCCGCAACGGCATGTACGTGCGCATGGCCCTCATCTGCAAACTTTTAGGAATCTATTAAAATCATCGACTATGTTAGAAATCAACAGTATAGAAAGAGGAATCGTCATCGACCACATCAAAGCCGGATATGGCATGACCGTTTTCAAATATCTGCATCTGGACAATGCGGAATACAATGTGGCCCTCATCATGAACGCCTTCAGCCTCAAGATGGGCAAGAAGGACATCATCAAAATCAATGAGGTTATCGACATCAACTACGACTTTCTCGGCCTCATCGACCCGAATGCCACCGTCAACATCATTGAGAATGGCAAGACGGTCAAGAAGGTGAAGCTGGAAGTGCCCGAGACGGTCACCAACATCATCCACTGCAAGAACCCGCGTTGCGTCACTTCTGTGGAGCACTATTTCGACCACGTATTCCATCTGGTCGATAAGGAAAAACGCTCCTACCGCTGCGAGTACTGCGATGATATTGTGATTCCGTACCCCAACAAATAAAAATATTTGGACGTTTCAAAAAAAATTGTATTTTTGCAGCGTCTAACAGGGTCTCTTGGCCGAGTGGTTAGGTACCGGTCTGCAAAACCGTTGACTCCAGTTCGAATCTGGAAGAGACCTCAAACAAAAAAGGCTACCAATCGGTAGCCTTTTTTCGTACCTTTGCAGCCCAATATCATTCTACAATGAAAAAGTATTTCTGGATTATCGCCGTGCTGCTCCTGCTGGGCACCTCCTGTTCCCGGAAGATTGTCGGAGCCAGACCGCACCGCAAGGAACGCAACTGCGGCTGCGAATACCCTACCACACCCGCACCCGCCGATTCACTGCTCACCTACCATTGTCGCTAAATCATGAAAAAGCTCCTCTTCGCCCTCCTACCCCTCTGCCTGCTCCTCTCCTGCCAACATAAAAAATCACTCATCGTGATTGAGGGAGACATCGCCGGCGCGTCCAACAACAAAATCACGCTGGCCCTGATCACCAACGATGGTCTGGAAACACTGGACTCCATGAAAATGAAAAACGGACACTTTTGCTTTGAACTGAAAGCCAACGACAAAGCAGCCCAAACCCGCGCGGCCTCTCCCATGATGTACCAAATCATGCTTTCGCCCTATAACACCCTCACCACCATGGCCAAAGGCGGCGACCATATCCTCATCCACGCCAATGCGGAAAACCTCATTGAGAATTATCATGTTTCCGGCGGCGAGGAAGCCGTGCTCATGGGCCAACTCGACAGCGCCCTTCACGCCTTCGCACAACCCGCAGATTCCCTCTACCGAATCTACAGCTATGATATTTACAATGACTCGCTGGGCGAAGCCGTCGAACAACAGTATCTCCAAATGGTAAATCATCACAAACAATACCTGAAACAATTCATCCAGCAACATCCCGACAAGATGGCCTCCTTCGTGGCCTTCTATCAAAGCTACAACCGCAGATGCTTTTTCAACGTTCAGGAAGACAAAGCGCTGCTGCGCCAGATAACCCAATCATTAAAAAAACAATATCCAGACAATCCATACGTCCAAAACATGCAACACAAGCTGGAGATGATGGATTTGATGGAAGCTAAAAGGAATACTGAATATGATACTTATTAACATCGGGGACGAACTGCTCATCGGGCAGGTCGTCAATACCAACGCTGCCTTCATCGGACAGCAAATGTCAGCGGCCGGATTCGAACTCACGGATGTCGTCACCATCGGCGACGATAGCCAAGCCATCCGCGACACCATAACCACGTCCCTCGCCAAAACGGATGTGGTGATCATGACCGGCGGCCTCGGTCCCACCAAAGACGACATCACCAAAAAGATTATCTGCGACATCTTCCAACGCGAGCTGGTCATGGACGAGCCCACATTAAAGCACGTCACCGAAATCTTCGCTTCCCGTGGCATGGATTTGACGGAAACCAACCGCCAGCAGGCTTTGGTTCCGCAAGGCTGCACCGTGCTCTCCAACCCGTTAGGCACCGCCCCCGGCCTGTGGATAGAACAGGATGACAAAGTGCTCATCGCCCTGCCCGGCGTGCCTTTTGAGATGGAAAAACTGATCAGAGACGAGGTCATGCCGCGCCTGCAGGCACAAAAGAAAGACCAGCACGCCATCCTGTACCGTGTGCTCCAGTGCACCAACATCTCTGAAAGCGGACTCTCCGACCTGCTGGAAAACTTTGAGAAACAACTGCCTCCGGAGCTGAAACTCGCCTACCTGCCCAAGCCGGGCATCATCCGCCTGCGCCTCACCGCCCGCGGCGACAACAAAGAATCCCTGAAAGCCCTTCTTGACCAGCATTTTAACGAGCTGAAGAGACTTACCACCGAGTACGCCTTCACGGATGAAGATATTGAGATTGAAGAAGTTGTAGGACGACTACTGACCAAGGCCGGCAAGACTTTGGCCACGGCGGAAAGCTGTACCGGCGGCTACGTCGCGCACCTCATCACCTCCGTGCCCGGTAGCTCGCGCTACTTCCAAGGCTCGCTTGTATCTTACAGCAACGACATCAAGCGCGACTTGCTGAACGTGCGCGAGGACAACCTTAAGCGCCGTGGCGCCGTGAGCGAACCAGTGGTCAGCGACATGGCCCTCAACGCCATGGGACTCTTCGATGTAGATTATACCATTGCCACCTCTGGCATCGCCGGCCCCGACGGTGGCACAAAGGATAAGCCCGTGGGCACCGTTTGGATTGCCGTGGCCACCCCTGTGCGCCTCACCACCCACGAATTCCACTTCGGCAGCCGCACCGGCCGCAAGCAGATCATCGAGCGCGCCGCCCGCGCCGCCTTGAATATGCTGCGCATTGAGATTGAAAAAGACATAAAATAAGTAGAGACGCGGCATGCCGCGTCTCTACTTTCACCTCTTCCTGCACCTCCTTCACCCCTTGTACTCCATTCACCCCATTTACCCCTTTTACCTCTTTCACCCCCTCATGTCCCCTCTCATCGCCCAATTCAAACAATACCTGCTGCTTGAGAAGAGCCTCTCTCCCAAGACGGTGGAGGCATATTTGCATGATGTGGCTATGCTGGAGGATTTCTTGGAAGGTAATGATTTAAAGAAGGTTACACTGGAAGATCTCCAACATTTCGTACAAAAATTGGTAGAAGATGGCATTGCCACGCGCTCGCAGGCCCGCATCGTGTCTGGCATCAAAGCCTTTTACCGTTTCCTGGTTTACGACGGCACTCTGCAAGATGACCCTGCCGAATTATTGAGCGCCCCGAAGATTGGCATGCATCTCCCCGATGTGCTGTCGGTGCCCGAAATTGAGGCCATCATCGCCGTCATTGACCTCAGCACGCCCGAAGGCCATCGCAACCGTGCCCTAGTGGAGGTGATGTATGGCTGCGGCCTGCGCGTGAGCGAAGTCGTGTCCCTGAAACTGTCACACCTCTTCTTCGATGAAGGCTTCATCAAAGTCTTAGGCAAGGGCAACAAAGAGCGCTTTGTACCCATCGGAAATATGGCCCAAAAGATGATTAAGCTGTACGTGGAAGGCGCCCGCAAGAAGGTGAAAGTGAAAAAAGGAGAGGAAGACTACCTTTTCCTGAACCGACGAGGCCGCCACCTGAGCCGCGAGATGGTGTTCATGTTAGTGAAAAAATGGGCGGCGGAAGCAGGCATCGAAAAGTCCATCAGTCCGCACACCTTCCGACACTCTTTTGCTACGCACCTAGTAGAGGGCGGTGCCGACCTGCGCGCCGTTCAACAGATGTTAGGACACGAAAGTATCACTACCACTGAGATTTATACGCATCTCGACAAGGATTATATCCGGAGCAACATGGCACAGTTCCATCCCAGATTCTAAAATAGGGTATTCCCTTTTTTCGTATTTTTGCAACCCTTAAAATTTATGAGATGAACAAGAAACGCATTTATATCATTTTGTCCGGACTGCTGTTGCTGGTATGTCTGATTCTCATTCTGTTCAAAACCGGTGTGATCCATACGGCCAACAGCGTTCCCAAATCCGATGTCTTTGCCGTCAAGGATACCTCAACGGTGACCAAGATTTTCATCGCCGACATGAACGGCGAATACGTCCTGCTGAACCGCCGCGACGGAGCCTGGTACGTGGAGGATTCCATCCTCGCTCAGTCATACAAAGTCAACGATTTGTTGGGGGTTATTCGCAATGTGACACTGCAGCAAACTGTGGCCAAAACCGCCCAGTCCAACATCAACAAAATGATGTCCGTGAACGCCATCAAGGTGGAAATCTACCAAAAAGCCCCGAAATTCACCCTGTTTGGCATCAAGTTCTTTGACAAAGAAAGAAAAGTGAAAACCTACTATATGGGCCCTGCAACTATGGACAATCTGGCCAACTTCGCCATTCTGGAAGGCTACGATGAACCTTGCATCGTCTATATCCCCGGCTTCAGAGGTTTCCTCACTCCATTTTACTCCTTCAAGCCCATTGATTGGTACAACTGCGACCTTTTCAGCACCAAGATTACCCGTATCAAAACGCTGACTGTTCAAGATTTTGAACATCCTGAAGAATCCTTTATTGTGGAAAAATCCGGCGCTCGTTTCTTCAACCTGTTCGATGGCCAGCACCAGCCCATTCCCCATTACGACACCGTCAGACTGTTGGATATGCTGTCCGTGTACAGAAACCTGAACTACGAGTATTTCATCAACTCCATGGAACTGGAAAAGAAGGATTCTATCTTGAAATTCAACAAGTTCAAAACCATCACTTTGGTAGATATAAACGGTCAGGAAACCCGTCTGGACATGTATCGAAAGCTGGATCCCGATGCCATGTATCTGGATGACATTCTGGAAGGTAGTGCGCCTGTAGAAGATTTACCGTACAACAGGGATAATTTCTATGCCATTCTGAACGGCAACACCAAGAATCTTCTGCAATGCCAATATTTCCATTTCGACCGTGCCAATCAACCTCTGTCTTACTTTTTGAGAAAACAATAGGCTTGTATGACCCGCGATGAGATGTACATGCGCCGGTGCTTGCAACTGGCAAGTCTAGGATTAGGCAAAGTGCAGCCCAACCCCATGGTGGGTGCGGTAATTGTGCATCAAAATCAGATTATCGGGGAAGGTTATCATCACCAATATGGCCAGCCGCACGCGGAAGTCAATGCCTTTAACTCAGTATCTGACAAATCGTTACTGAAGGAATCCACGCTGTATGTATCGTTGGAACCGTGTTCTCACTATGGCAAGACGCCGCCATGTGCCGAGGCCATCATCCGCTACGGCGTCCCGAAAGTGATTGTCGGCATCACCGACCCGCACGACAAAGTGAACGGCAACGGCATCCGCATGCTGCAAGAGGCAGGCATTGAAGTTGTACAGCATGTGTGCGAATCCGAATGCCGGGAGCTGAACCGCCGCTTCTTCACTTACCATCAGCACCAGCGGCCCTACATCATCCTCAAATGGGCGCAAACCGCTGACGGATTCATGGATATTGACCGAAGCAACGCGTCTGACATTCAAGATTATTGGATTACCAATCAAGCACTTAAGGTAATTGTCCACAAATGGCGAAGCGAAGAAGATGCCATTTTGATTGGTTATAACACGATGGTGAACGACAAGCCGCAACTCACCAACAGACTATATCCGGGCAAAAGCCCTCAACGATATGTGCTGTGCCGCGAACACAGTGAAATGGACAACACGTATTACCATTCATTGCCCACTGACTTATCGGCTGCCATGCACGAGCTTTACGAGCAGCGCATCCAATCAGTGATCGTGGAGGGCGGTCGGAAGACCTTGGACGCCTTCATCGCTGCCGGTCTCTGGGACGAGGCACGCATTCTGGTCGGGGTGCAGCGTTGGGGCAATGGCACACCAGCCCCCGCACTGCCCTGCGCGCCGGAGCAATTACAACACATTGACGATAATCAGATTCTCTATGTTCGAAGACACCTATAAAACGATTTCTGCACCCGCCACGGGCAGCTACAGCGAAAAGCGCAGCAAGTTTCTGGCCTACGCCTTCCCGGTGCAGACGGAAGCGCAGGTGAAAGAACGGCTGACCGAAATCCAGAAGAAGCACAACGATGCCCGCCATCATTGCTATGCCTACATTCTGGGACCTAACAAAGACGCCTACCGCATGAACGACAATGGGGAACCTTCGGGCACGGCAGGCCGCCCTATCCACGGGCAACTGATGTCCAAAGACCTCACCAACACACTGGTTATTGTGGTGCGCTATTTCGGTGGTATCAAATTGGGTGTCAGTGGATTGCAAAATGCCTACAAGATTGCTGCCAAGGATGCCCTGGATGCAGCCAATATCATTGAAAAGACCATAGACGAAACCTACGAGGTGACCTTCGAATATCTGCAAATGAACAATGTGATGCAGTTGATGAAAGACCCCTTCGTCACCATCATCAGCCAACAAAGCGACCTAAACTGCACAATACGCTTTTCCGTGCGCCGGCGCGAGGCCGAGCGCATCGTGACAGCCCTGAAAAAAGTGGGCCAAGTACAATATTTCTGTTAGAAATCCAATCCCGCCATCTCGCCGTGCGGGTGGAAAATGGTGTATCGGGTAAACCGCTCGTCCGCCTCAAAACCATCCCCGTAGTTAACGGAGCCGTCCGCTTTCTTCTGCTTGACCAGCGCATTGGAATAGATGGTCCGCCGACGCTGATCCCAGATAATCTCCTCCGTTTCCAGAGTATCATGTTTGATAAGATCGATAATCACTACATTTTTGGAAGCCCTGTACATAGTGTTATTGATGTTGCAGGCATAGTCGGCGGTGAGAATAGCCTGCTTTTGGCCATACTCGGTGTATGAAATAGCGGTGATGCCTTCGGGATAATCCGTATAAAGCGAATCTGTATGATAGGTATTGAAGATGGGGGCTTTCACGATAAAACTGACCACACCGGAATCGCTGACGGTCAGTTCTATGTTTTCCGCATACTCGTCCGGAAACTTCCCCTTATACTCCAACAACCCCGTCTCTTTGTCTTTGTTGTGACAGGAAACAAAAAACATCATAAGGCACAAGGCCGTTATGATGTTTTTTGCAATATATGTCTTTGGAATAGACATGTAAGAATGTTGTTTTTATCTTACAGTCGTATTTTCCTGAATCCAGCAACCTACGTGATAGGAGGAACCGGAGCTCAAACCGCGTTTGAACAAGTCATCTTTGGAGGGGTATCTGAGTTTAGCGCGTTGAGCGTTTGCCTTGTCAGCGCAGCTCGGATCCACAGCAACAGCCTTTGCATATTTGTCGGCGGCAGCCCAAGCGCATGCCATCGGGATGTCATCGCCAGAGCATCTGCCCACAGAGTTAGCGTAGAGGTCGCCAATCAGGATATAAGCCTTGCCCATGCTCGGCTGATATTTCAGCGCAGCGTATGCGGCACTACGAGCTTCAGCGTAGGAGCCTTTGGTGTAGTAAGCCAAAGCCAGCATGTAGTTGGCGTCAGCTTTCTGCTCGTTGGTCTCGCTCAAAGAAACGGCCTCGTTGAAATAGCTGATGGATCTGTCCATTTCGGCATTGTCATGCGTGTTGACGAAGCTCTTCAAAGAGAGGTTACCCATCCAGTAAGCAGAGTTGCGGTTCGGATTAGCTCTATGCAGGATTTCCAAAGCATCCTTGAACACAGGGCTGGTGACACAGCCGCCTTTTGACATGGTCATGACCATCTTGTTGATAGCGGAGATATCGTCCTTGTTGCTGGCCAGTTTCTCGGAATAGAGTTCTTCCAACACTTCGCAAGATGCGTACGGAGCCACAGCTTTCTCGATTTTGGCGAGAGTTTTGCGGTAGTTGACCACCAACTTCATCTGACGGGCAGTGTCAGCGGCAGGTTTCTTGCAAAGCTCAATGAGATAGTTGGTATCGATAGTACCTTGTTTGTACACATCATACAGGCTATCCATCACAGCCACTTGTTTTTCATACTGAACCAGAGAGTTGTTGATGGAGATGTCCAGATAGTCGGTAGCACGACCGTAGGCCTCAATCACTACGCTAGTATCCTTGCTAGCCTTGGTGATGCTTTCAGACAATTGGAAATACTTGTCCCAAATAGCAGGCTGAGTTTTCTCTTTCTCCATTTCCACAGACTGGATAAACCAGTTTTCCACTTCCTTGATCTGGTCAAAATCCATGGATTTTGCACGGTAAAGCAGGGCGTTGTAAGCCTTGAATCCCAAGCAGTAACCCTTGCTGAATTTGTCAGGGAAGTACAAGTTACGCACCTCGTAGGAATAGATAAGCGTATCGATGAGGTGTTCTCTTCTCAAGGAATCCTTTTCAGCTTTGATTAAAGCGGCGAACATGTTTTGGGCATTGGTGTAAATACCATCCCAGCAGCAAGGGCTGTTGGCAACAAGATAACGCCATGCTTCGTAAGCATCAACGTAATTCTTGCTTTTGTAAAACATGTTGAAATTGGTGATTTGCTCCAAGCTTTTCAAAGAGTCTTCTTCGGTTGCACCGTATTTGAACGGGCAGTTACTATTCTGGGCGAAAAGGAAAGAGCCCGATAACAGTAAAAGTGTTGCGATGAATAACTTTTTCATTTCTTTTATTGTTTTTAAGAGTTTTTTATTCTTTAGACTATTCAAGTTTCATTCGTTGATACCATTTTTCCTGCAAGGTGAAGTTGATGGTGAATCTGAAGTAGTTCTGTCTGACCAAGTCATTGACGAGAGTTCCCATTTTTCCGTATTCAAAGACCACGTTGATAGAAGAGTGAGTGTTGAATGAGCTCAATGGAATACCAACGCCTAAACAGACACCAAACTCGTCAATAGGTTTAGAGTGCAGGAATAATTCGCCGGTAGAATAACGGGCACCCACACGGAAGTTCATTCTTTTCACAAACTTGTTGGAATTCGGATCGGGAATAAACTGGGCTCCAACTGAGGCTGTGATAGAATTGATCATAGAGTCGCCCTGCCCGAAGGATCTGTATTTGGCCCAGTTGTTCCAAGTGACATCGGCAGCCACTGTAACTTTGTCCTTGAACGTGTAGCTTACACCACCACCCACAGATTGCGGAATCTGGAGATTGCCGCGCGTTTTGTCATTGTAATAAACTGTATCGTAAGTGGTTACAAGACTGTATGCACCTTGATAATAGCTGATTAACAACTTCTCCTTCGCCCAGATGTAAGCCGTATTGCTATACACCAAGCCCAATCCTATCTTGTGATTCTCCTTGACATTGAACATGTACTGCAAGCCGCCGGTAAGGTGGATACCATCCAGATGATAGGAAGCGTTGATGTAGGAATTGTAAAAGTTGGAACCGTCGAAAGAGGTGTTCCGTAAGTAGTACACGGTGCCGAACATGTAGGAGGCGTTCAAGCCGATGGACAATCCTTTGCAGATTTTAAAAGCATTGCCCCAATACAACTGATTCAGTCCGCCCTTGGCCGAATAGGCATACGTGACATTTCCTATGTTTTCGATTTCACCTGTGTTCTCAACATCATATCCTACAGAGCTATAGGGAACAATACCCACGCTCGTGCGCCAATGGCGGGTGACAGGAAGTCCGATGGTAATATATCCGGGACGTGCAAAGGAGTTTTTCTGCACCAATGCACCCGAGGCCAACGTGGAGACATAGATGGAAGCCGCTGCATCCGCCACAAACGACAGGGAATCGAAAGCCGCGTATGAGGCAGGGTTTCGGAAATTGACGTAATAGGGATTCTGGAGCGCATAGGAAGTGCTGCCCATTCCGTCCAAAATGCCATTCGAGTATTTGTTGACAATTCCCATGCCGAAAGCTGAGTATGGATTGCTAATCTCATTCTGGGCCTGAGAACTGAATGTTCCCAGGAGAATCATGCATAACAACACTATCCAGTTGAGATTTCTATTCGACATTAGACCTTAAAATTTTATACAATCCCTCCAAAACCAAATTTTGGGCGGCAAATATACGATTTTTTATGTAATCTTTCAGGAAGTCAGCATCTCCACCTGTTAAAATAATGTGAATTTCCGGATAAAGTGTTTTATAATGGTTGATAATGCCGTCAATTTCGCAAGCCATGCCATAAATAACGCCTGACAAGATGGATTCTTGGGTAGATTTTCCCGTGAAGGAAGCCAGATGTTGCGGTTCCAACAGGGGCAAATGCGCCGTATGGTCGTGCAAAGATTGGAAGCGCAAACGCAATCCGGGGGCGATGGAGCCGCCTTGGTAGGTGCCCTGTTCATCCACGAAGTCGGTTACGAGGCACGTGCCTGCCTGTATCGCCAGCGTGGGGCGGGCGGGGAAGAGTGCACTTGCGCCGACAGCGCTGGCAATGCGGTCGGTGCCCAACGTGCCGATGGTATTGTAGTTAAGCTTAATGGGCAGGCACAGCGCGGGGGAGAACTCCACCAATTGGGTGTGTTGCTTCAGCCAGACCACAACCTCTGGACTTACTTTGCCCACGGAGGACAACAAGGCTGCCCGAATGTCATACTGTGCGAAGATATCCTTCAACGCGCAAACATCCAGCTCGGGCTGCCGGACCAGTGCAACCTGATACCCGGACTCGTCATAGACGGCCAACTTTTGCGAGGTATTTCCTATGTCAATTACCAAATACATAATACTGTAAAACGAACAACTATCCGTTTTATTTTATAGTTCAATGACTGATTTTACTATTTTTGCGGCCTCAAAAAAAAACGAATGGGATTTTTCTCTTTATTTCTGTTAGCATTAAGTTTGGCCATGGACTGCTTTGCCGTAAGTTGCTCCGCCGGAGCCCTGCAGCCCAACCTGAAAGCACGGAACGTTTTGGCTTTTGCTTTCAGTTTCGGATTCTTCCAAGCTCTCATGCCCTTTTTGGGTTGGCTAGGCGGCGAAATGGTAGTCAGCTATTTGAGCCGCTTCACCAACTGGATCGCTTTCGGCATTCTGGCCTTCATCGGCGGCAAGATGATTATTGAAGGCATACGCAATAATGAAGAAGATTCCAAAACAGACATGACCCGCATCGGCACGGTACTGTTGCTTTCCATCGCCACCAGCATTGACGCATTAGCGGTGGGTTTCGGATTCTCCATGATGCAAGATGTGCACATCGGGTTGGCCCTCTTCTTGATCGGCATCGTCTCCTTTATCGTCTCACTTATAGGCTATTACCTGACCCGACGGCTACATAAACTGGTCAAGGCCAACATTGCCGAAATCATCGGCGGCCTTGTGCTCATCGCCCTTGGCGTGAAAATTCTGTTAGGATTCTGAAACTACCGACGGATTCTTTTCTCTTCTGCAGCAGGATAATACTCGTATGCTCCGATATCGGGATTGCCGTTGCGCAGGCGGCCCAAGATATCTGTCGTGATGCCCAAACCTGTCATTCCCGCATCGATGGCCGGGGAAGACTCCTTCAAATTGTAATTTTGACTGTAATTGGACACAAATTGAGGATCTTTGAGGTGAATGCAATTCGTGAAATGATTGTCTAAAGTCTCCTTTTTGATTAAGCAGTTATTGAAGTGGTAATTCAAATCCGCGCCGCTGTGTGTTGCCGCAACAAACTCATCTTCACACTCATCGTCACTATAATTGCCATAAATAATGGAATTGTTACAAACTAAATTTGTGTTGCCCAAATAACGGACATCGCCTTTGTCATAGTAACAGCTGACGGCCAATGCCGGCTCCTTGCGCGCAGACTGGGAGAAAAAGTCGGCGATGGTCACGTGGTTCAGGGAAAAATCACCCACCTGCAGCACCACGCTGTAGCTGCCGGTGTTGCTAATCTGGCAGTTGTTCATCTCCACATCGGCCCCTTGCGCCACCAAACCGTAGTATTTGTTGTTATGGATGACCGTATTATTGATAATGGTTTTATTTCCAAGATACTCCATAAGGGAAGAAACCTCCACACCCGTAGCAGAATTGGTGATGATGGCGTTGTTGATGATGTTGTCGTGCGTGCCTTCATTGATGAGAATCCGGTTCCATTGCTCATAATCGGTGGCGTAGAACGGCTCAAGGCGGTCGCCGGCAAACAGAACAGGATCATCATACGTGCCGTTCACATGGATGTTGCCATAGCGATATACCCAGATGCCACCGCCATGGTGAATATAGACTTTCGTGCCCGGGTCAATGGTGAGCTTGCCTAACGAGTCAACCACGGCCCAGCCATAGATTACCCAAGGCTTGTCATTGGTCCAGTGGACATCTTCGTGCTCGTGCGCCACGATATTGTAAGACATGGAAGAGCCTATGTGGTCAGGCACGATGAAGTGAGCATCCTGCCCAAACGCCACCAGCTGCACCGACTGCTTGCGTTGTGTGTTGTAAAACAGCACCGAATCGGTAACCAAATAAGGATTGTTCTGGTTGGTAGGGTTTATGGTGACTTTGACGAAAACGAAAATGCTGTCCTTAGCGGGAATCTCCACATCGTGGAACTCCTTGCCCGCCACGCCGTCCACGTTGATGCTGTAGTAGGACTGGTCGCCGCCAGCCAGATAAATATCCAGCTTTACAGGATCCGGACTGGGGTTATAGACCGTGAAACTGCGGGTAATAGAAGACACCGTGGTAAACAGTGTATCAAACATCAACGTATCGGTAGAGAACACCAGCTTCACACTCTCGTCGTATCCCCCATGACGGCATCCGGAGAATGTCAACGTGCCCGCCAACAAGGGGACTATCAGCAGCGTGAGAATCCAGTTATTTTTCAATTTCATCATCATTTTTCAAAATATCGTGTTCGTTATAACGAACATCTGTCAAAAATAGTGCATGGGCAGGAACAGAAGTGCCAGCTTCGCACCGATCTTTCTGATCCAAGACCTTTTGAAAATCCTGCACAGACATTCTTCCCAACCCCACTTCCAGCAAAGTGCCCACGATGGCCCGTACCATATTGCGCAAAAAGCGGTTGGCGGTAATCGTGAAGACCAAATCATCGCCCTTTTTCTCCCAGAAAGCCTCGGACACATGGCAAATAAAGTTGTTGACTTGAGTATGCACCTTGGAAAAACTGGTGAAATCCTCGATTTTTCTCAACAACTCCGCTGCTTGATTCATCAAATCCACATCTAAAGGACGATGGAAAAACAGGCGTTGCGGATATGTGAAAGGATTTTTTATCGTAGAGATAAAATATTGATACGTACGGCTTTCGGCATCAAAGCGGGCGTGGGCATCATCTTTTACGGCAAACAGTCGGTAAATGACAATGTCTTTGGGCAGGAAATTGTTCAGTTGGTCCTTGATTCGCTCGCAAGCCTCCTGGTCAAAGTGCTGATCAATGTCAAAATGGGCATAGTAGCAGGAGGCGTGCACACCTGTGTCGGTGCGACCGCAGCCCGTAATGGGAATCCGCTCCTGATGCAGCAGAAGGGAGAGGCATTTCTCCAAAGTATCCTGCACCGACGGGTGGTCGGGCTGAATCTGCCAGCCGAAAAAAGGGGTTCCGTTGTATGCCAAATGGAGAAAATAGCGCATGATATCCGATAAGATTCCGTTGTCTCTGTTTTTACAGGCGCAAAAATACACATTTTTGAGATTTTTGCTATCTTTGCGGCTCATTTCAAAACCCATTTGCAAAACATTGAATTATGAAAAATATAGCCCGTTACACGATAACTTCCGCTCTACCCTACGCCAACGGCCCGGTCCATATCGGCCACCTCGCCGGCGTCTATATTCCTGCTGACATCTACGCGCGCTACCTGCGCAACAACGGCAAGGAGGTGCTCTTCATTGGCGGCTCCGATGAGCACGGCGTGCCCATCACCATCAAGGCCCGCAAGGAAGGCGTGACCCCGCAAGATATCGTGGACCGCTATCACAACATCATCAAGAAGTCATTCGAAGACCTCGGCATCTCGTTCGACATCTACTCGCGGACTTCCAACCCCACGCACCACGAGACCGCCGCGGCCTATTTCAAAAAATTATACGACGAGGGCAAACTCATCGAGAAGACCTCCATGCAGTACTACGATGAGGAAGCCAAGCAGTTCCTCGCCGACCGCTACATCACTGGCACGTGCCCGCACTGCAAGAACGAGCACGCCTATGGCGACCAGTGCGAAGTTTGTGGCACGTCGCTCAACGCCACCGACCTCATCAATCCCCGGTCGGCGCTCAGCGGCAACACCCCCGTGCTCAAGGAGACCAAACATTGGTACTTGCCGCTGGATCAGTACGATCCGTGGCTGCGCGAGTGGATCTTGAAAGGGCACAAGGACGACTGGCGTCCCACTGTGTATGGCCAGTGCAAGTCTTGGATTGACCAAGGTCTGCAGCCCCGCGCCGTCACCCGCGACCTCAACTGGGGCGTGAAAGTGCCGCTGGCTGATGCCGAAGGCAAAGTGCTCTACGTCTGGTTCGACGCGCCCATCGGCTATATTTCTGCTACCAAGGAGTGGGCCGCTGCACACAACGCTGAATGGGAAAAATGGTGGAAGAGCGAGGATTCCAAGCTGGTGCACTTCATCGGCAAGGACAACATCGTGTTCCACTGTATCATCTTCCCCTGTATGTTGAAGGCCGACGGTTCCTACATCCTGCCCGACAACGTGCCCGCCAACGAGTTCCTGAACCTCGAAGGTGACAAGATCTCCACCTCCCGCAACTGGGCGGTGTGGGCACACGAGTATGTAGAGGACTTCCCGGGCAAGCAAGACGTGCTGCGCTACACGCTCACAGCCATTGCACCGGAGACCAAGGATGCCGACTTCACGTGGGCCGACTTCCAGGCACGCAACAACAACGAGCTGCTGGCCATCTTCGGCAACTTCGTGAACAGAACCGTGGTTCTTACTCACAAATATTACGGCGGCATCGTGCCCGAGCACGGCGAATATTCTGACTATGAAAAAGAGATTGTGGCCAAGATGGCCGAATTTCCGAAGATTATTGGCGACTCCATCGAGCATTACCGCTTCCGCGAGGCTTTGCAGGAGTTCATGAACCTGGCCCGTATCGGTAACAAATACCTCACCGACACCGAGCCATGGAAGAAACAAAAAGAAGACCCGGAGGCCGTGAAGACCATTTTGCACTTGTCATTGCAGATTTGCGCTTCACTTTCCGTGCTGTGCGAACCGTTCTTGCCCTTCACCGCCAAGAAATTGCAACAAATCTTGAATATCGACAATAAAAACTGGCAGGATGGCGGTCGCGCCGACCTGTTGCAAGTGGGTAGCCAGCTCAACCCCGCCGAGTACTTATTCGAGAAAATTGACGACGAGACTATCGCCAAACAAGTGCAGAAACTTCAAGACACTAAGAAAGCCAACGAGATAGCCACCGCCGAGGCCACCCCCGCAAAGGAGGATGTCTCCTTCGACGATTTCCAGAAAATGGATTTGCGCGTGGTTACCGTGTTGGAAGCTGAAAAGGTGGCCAAGACCAAGAAGTTGCTGAAACTGAAAGTGAACACCGGCGTAGATGTGCGCGAGATCGTGTCCGGAATTGCCGAGTTCTACGAGCCGCAAGACCTCATCGGCAAGCAAGTGCTGATGCTCATCAACCTCGCCCCGAAGAACATCAAGGGCGTGGATTCGCACGGCATGGTGCTCATGGCCGAAAACGCCGACGGCAGTCTCAGCCTCATGCAGCCGCAAAAGCTGCTGAAAGAAGGTAGCACGGTGAAATAGTTTAGAGATTAGAGATTAGAGTTTAGAGATTTTGTTTGCGATCTGATGAATATGCTTCTGGAAATATCGGATTTGTCGTTGGATCTCAAACAGGATGGGGAATGGAAATCCATTCTGCATGAGGTGAGTTTTTGCCTTGGCAAGGGCGAAACCATGGGTATTGTGGGCGAATCGGGATCCGGCAAGTCGGTGACGGCCCTATCCGTGATGCGGCTGCTGAACGAGCGAATCGCACGATACCCTCAAGGCGAAATACGCTTCACAGAGGACGACCAGCCTGTCAACCTGCTCACTTGCCCAGAGACGACCATGCAGCACCTGCGTGGCAACCGCATCGCTATGATTTTCCAGGAGCCGATGACCTCGCTGAATCCTGTTATCAAGTGCGGGGAACAGATCACCGAACAGATATTGCTGCACAAAAAGCAGACCAAGGAAGAAGCCAAACAGCACGTGATTGAGTTATTCAAGGAGGTGATGTTGCCGAGACCCGAGCAGATTTTCAACTCCTACCCGCACGAGTTATCGGGCGGGCAAAAGCAGCGGGTGATGATTGCTATGGCCATGAGTTGCCAGCCCGACCTGCTGATTGCCGACGAACCTACCACCGCGTTGGACGTGACGGTGCAGAAGGGCATTCTGGAACTGATCCGGAAACTGCAACAGAAGCATGGCATGAGTGTGCTGTTCATCACCCACGACCTTGGCGTGGTGGCCGAAATTGCCGACAAGGTGTTGGTGCTGTACAAAGGCCAGGTGGTGGAGCACGGCAATATCCGCGATATCTTCCTGCATCCGCAACATCCATACACCCAGGGCTTGTTAGCGTGCCGGCCATCCATGACCGTGCGCCTGCGCAAGTTGCCCACCGTGGACGACTTCATGCGCGACCATGCGCAGGGAGCGCACACGGACGTGACAGCACTATCGGTTGCGCCGGAGGAGCGCGCCGTTTTCCATCAGCAGTTGTACGCCGGAGAACCGCTCATCTCTATCCGCAACTTGAATAAATTATATCCGCTTCGCAAGCGCAAACTCTTTGAGAAACAACAATATTTACACGCCCTGCGCGACATCAACTTAGAGGTGTACGAGGGCGAGACTTTGGGACTGGTGGGCGAGTCCGGGTGTGGCAAGACCACTCTGGGGCGCAGCATGATACGGCTCATAGAGCCCTCTTCCGGTCAGATATTCTATCGGGGCACGGATTTGACTAGTCTGTCGGCTCGCGCCATGCGTGCAATGCGCAAGGATCTGCAGATTATCCTGCAGGACCCCTACTCTTCCCTGAATCAGCGGCTCACCATCGGCGATGCGCTGATGGAGCCCATGCGCGTGCACGGCATCGGACGCAACGACAGCGAGCGCAAGCAGAAAGCCTTGGCGCTGTTGGAGCGCGTGAGCCTCAACGAAACACACTTCTACCGCTATCCGCACGAGTTCTCCGGAGGTCAGCGTCAGCGTATCTCCATTGCGCGCGCCCTGGCGGTGAACCCCAAGTTCATCATCTGCGACGAGTCCGTGTCGGCCCTTGACGTGTCGGTGCAGGCGCAGGTACTCAACTTGCTCAACGAGCTGAAACAGGAGTATCATTTCACCTACATCTTCATCTCCCACGATCTGTCGGTGGTGCGGTTCATGTCGGACCGCATTGCCGTGATGCAGAACGGCACCATCGTGGAACTGGGCGATGCGGATGCCATCTGCGACCACCCACAAACCGACTACACCCGCAAACTGATTGCCGCCTTACCGAAGGGGATACAATAGTTTTTTTAGGTGAATGGGGTAAATGAGGAATGAACGCATAAAAAGCGTATTATTGCAGCCCGATTTTCAACACTTATGGAAGAAAGAATTAAAGAAACCCGGTTTTCCGCTTTTAATATCGTGAAATTCATTCTCCGAATACTCATCGGGGCATTTTTTATCACTACAGCAATATTGAAACTGCTATCTTTGGACAGTTTCGAGATTTACATCTACAGTTTCAATTTGTTCAGCTTCAACCTGTGCGGCATCATTGCCCGGCTGGTAATTGCCGGCGAAATGCTGTTGGGCGCACTGCTCATCGCCAAAATCCTATACAAACAGGCCTGGTGGCTCACCATGCTGATGCTGACGGGCTTCACTCTATTTCTCATCTATGTGGCCATATTCCGCCACGATGCCAATTGCCATTGCATGGGCGAGCTTGTCCAACTGAATCCAGTCTGGTCTATTGTCAAAAACGTGATTACCATGGCCTTGCTGCTGCTGATACGGAAAGAAGAGGATTATCATTTCCGCGGGAAAGTGGCAGTGGGCATCATCCTGCTGGTAGCTTCTTTAGGTGTGCCTTTTATTCTTTTCCCAACAGACGCTGCCTATAACCTCATCCTCAAAAAGGACAATGCCGTGGATGAAAAACGTTTCGAACAATTTATGCAAGACTCGCTTGCGCAAACCCTGCATATAGAACAGGGCAATTATGTGCTTGGCTATCTCTCCGCCGGCTGCAAATACTGCAAAATCAGCGGCCAGAAAATCAATACTATGGTGGAGAATAACCAACTGGATACCAACAAGATCATCATCCTCATCTGGGGTTCCGATAAATCCATTGAAGAATTCAAAAAAGAGACTGGCGCCACCCATTTCCGCTATGCCAAGATCAACCCCGTAGAGGCTGTCCAGATGGTAAATGGGCAGTTCCCCACGTACGTATTCGTAAAGGATGGCAAACCTGTGGAATCTGCCGACCTCCGCGGTTTGAATGACCAACAACTCAAAAAATTCCTTTCCGAATAAACATCTCTCCCGTCATGCCAATAACCAAGAAGAAAATAGAGGACCTAGCTCAATACTACCTGCGAAACGGGTTCGACCATTCTACGGATGAAATAGTGGAGGGGATGAACATCAGCCGCAAGACTTTTTTCAACCGGTACAAAAGCAAAGAGAACTCTGTGCAGATGGTGCTGGATGCGTGGTACGACAACATCCGCGAGCGTTTTCAGGAGAAGGCTGCCCAGTGCAACCATGCAGTGGAGGAACTAGTTCAATTCGGCTACGAAATGCATTACATCCGACATACAGAACATATTTTCTACCAATATGTTAAGGCGCACTATCTCCTTCTTCGGGAGGATTTACCCTTTGTGCAAATCTTAGCCGGTATTCTTCGCAATGGTATTAACCATTATCAATTCAAAGAGGAACTGAACGAAGTGGTGTATGCCAAATATGTAATGAACAATATCTCCAACTACAACTACACGGAGGCAGAGAGAGAAGAGGTTATACGTTACCTGCTGGCGCCCATCCTGACCGAACGGACAACCATGTTGCTAAAAGAGTTGGATTTTGTCAATTTTATATAGCTGACAACTGTTTTTTAGCTATTTGCAATGATATTCATAACTTCGGCTACTGCGTCGGGAACGCCGGCGGGGTTCTTGCCGCCTGCCGTGGAGAGTGAGGGCTGACCGCCGCCACCGCCCTGGATGAGCTTGCCCGCCGCACGTACAATCTTGGGTGCCTCGAAGCGATCCAAAAGATCATCGGAGACCGCTACCACGAGATTGGGTTTGCCGTCGAACACACTGGCCAACACCACAATACGGTTTGTGGCATTGCGCAGTTGGAATGCTGCATTGCGCAAGATATCCGGACCAAACTCCGTGATTTGCGAGATGACCTGCACACCGTTGACATCCTGAGCCTTTTGTTCCACTTCCTTGCAGAAGTTCACTACTTGCTGTTTTTCAAATTCCTCGATTTTCTTGCGATAAGATGAATTATCCTCATTGAGTTTTTGAATAGCTTGGAGCAAATTGTTGGAGCCCAAGGTCTCTTTCATCTGCTTGATGAGATCCTGCTGGGCATACATCACATCTTCGGCAGCCAGTCCTGTGACGGCTTCAATACGACGCACGCCAGCTGCCACTGCTCCCTCGGAGATGATCTTGAACAAACCGATGTTGCCGGTAGCGGAAGTGTGTGTACCGCCGCAAAGTTCTATGGCATCGCCGAACTGGATGACGCGCACCAAATTGCCGTACTTCTCGCCGAACAGAGCAATAGCTCCCTTCTCACGGGCCTCCTCAATAGGCATATCCACAAACTCCTGCAACGGAAGATTCTGGCGGATCATGTCATTGACCATCCGTTCCGTCTTGACAATTTCCTCTTCACTCATCTTGGCGAAGTGGGAGAAGTCGAAACGCAGGCGGTCGGAGGCCACCATGGAGCCTTTTTGCTCCACGTGCGTGCCGAGCACGGCGCGCAACGCGTGGTCCAGCAAGTGCGTGGCCGAGTGATTGTTGGCCGTCATCTGGCGCTTGACTGTGTCAATCTTGGCCGTAAACTCCGCACTGGGGTTCTCGGGCATCGTAGCCGCATGATGGATAGTCAGATTGTTCTCCTTGGTAGTGTTGTAGATGGCAATTTTCTCATTGATGCTCTCCAACACACCCGTATCGCCCACCTGGCCGCCCGACTCGGCGTAGAACGGCGTGGTATCCAACACAATCTGATAGAAAGTCTTGTTCTTGGCTGTTACCTTTCTGTATTTCACAATCTTACAAGCGCACTCTGTCTCGTGATAGCCCACAAATTGTGTGGGTGTTTCCTGATGAATCAGCTCTACCCAGTCGTCAGTAGCTACCGCAGCGGCAGCACGCGAGCGCTCTTTCTGCTGCTGCAAACCCTGGTGGAAACCATCCATGTCCACGGTGAGATTCTTCTCGGAAGCCAACAGTTGGGTCAAGTCTATCGGGAAGCCGTAAGTATCGAAAAGTTCGAAGGCAAAGTCACCGTCCACTACACCTTTTCCGGCATTTTTGGCCACATAATCATCGAAACGGGCGATGCCTTTGGCCAATGTTTTGAGGAAGGATTGTTCTTCTTCCAAGATGATGCGCTCGATGAGCGTCTGTTGTTTGTTCAGTTCGGGGAACTGTTGTCCCATCTGGGCCACGAGGTCGGCCACGAGCGTATGCATAAACGGTTCCTTGAAGTTGAGGAAGGTGAAGCCGTAGCGGATAGCGCGGCGCAGGATGCGACGGATGACATAGCCCGCTCCCGTGTTGGAGGGCAGTTGGCCGTCAGCAATGGCAAAGGAGATAGCACGCAAGTGGTCGGCCACCACGCGCAAAGCGATATCCACCTCATGGTTTTGCCCATATTGCACACCAGCATTCTGAGCAATCTTTTGGATGATGGGTTGGAAGACATCCGTGTCGTAGTTGGATTTCTTGTTCTGCACGGCCATGCAGAGGCGTTCGAAGCCCATGCCGGTATCTACATGCTTATTAGCCAACAACTTAAGCTCACCAGAGGCTATTCTATTGTACTGCATGAACACGAGGTTCCAAATCTCAATCACCAGCGGATTGTCCTTGTTCACCAACTCACAGCCGGGCACTTGGGCGCGCTCGGCATCATCGCGCAGGTCGATATGGATTTCGGAGCAAGGACCGCAAGGACCGGTCTCGCCCATCTCCCAGAAATTGTCTTTCTTGTTGCCTTTCAGTATGCGATCTTCGGGAAGATAAGCCTTCCAAAAATCGTAAGCCTCCTGGTCAAAGTCGGTGCCATCCTTCTCGTCGCCTTGGAAAACGGTGGCATAAAGGCGGTTTTTGTCCAATTTCATGACTTCAGTGAGAAATTCCCACGCGAAAGCAATGGCTTCTTTCTTAAAGTAGTCGCCAAACGACCAGTTGCCGAGCATCTCGAACATGGTGTGGTGGTACGTGTCGCGGCCCACCTCTTCGAGGTCGTTGTGTTTGCCCGACACGCGCAAGCATTTTTGCGAGTCGGCCACGCGCGGGAACTCGGCGGGGTTGTTGCCCAAGAAGATGTCCTTGAACTGGTTCATACCCGCATTGGTAAACATGAGAGTAGGATCGTTTTTGATCACCATCGGCGCAGATGGCACTATATGATGTCCTTTGGATTCAAAGAATTTTAAAAAAGCGGTGCGAATTTCGGTTGAAGTCATAATATGATTGTTTTTTGAGGGCGCAAAGGTACAAAAGAATTAAGAATTGAGAATTGAAAATTGAGAATTATTTATCGTTTATAGAAGATTAAAGATGTGAAGATTCGATAATCATTCAGAATTTGAAAATTTCCATCAATTCAGGATAGGCTTTGATGTCAGAGCAGAAGATGATCGGCGGGAAGAGGGGCAGGTCGTGGCGACGGCCTTGCGTGAGGTCCACATCCAAGCTTTTTCTGTATAGAAACCATACGAGCTCTGAGCAATAGAACTCGGTGGAGTCCTGGTCGTCAAAGGCTTTGTCAAAAAGCAGATGTCGCTGATAGAGTGCTTTGCCCTCCTGCAGCAATTTCATGGTATCTGCTGGGGTCAGTTCCATGCGGCAGATGCAGCCATGTGCAGCTCTGTCGGAGCGGAAAAACACGCCAATTGGCTCCAACTTCACGCTATCCTTCTCACTTTTTGTAGTGCGCTCGTTGGGCACAGCGTGCAATACACACCATTGGCCGTCGTGCCAGAGTACCATTCCCACATGGGAGTAGATGCTTTTCTTGTCAACGGAGGTGACGGTCTTGCTCTCCAGACTTTCCCCTGTACGGAAAATGATATCTCCCGTTTGCAGGGCCAGCGTGTCGGGCACCTGAAACAGCGTGTAGTCGGGCGCGTGCCGGCAAGCCGACAGCATCAACAGCGTACAAATGAAAAAGGTAGAAGCAAGAACCACCCTGCCTCTACCTTTTAGTAATGACTGAATCGGATCAGCCGTTGATTTTCCATTTTCCATCCTGCTTAACCAGCTTGACTTTTTTAGTTTTTTCTTCCGGCTGGGAATTGAAAGAGGATGTAAAAGAGTACTTCACTTCCACTACCGCTGTCTGGCCATCTTCGGAAATCTCTTCGGAAAGGATTTCATATTCAGGGATTTTAAGATCCAGACCCTGCATTTTTTCAATGTCCTTTTGGATTTCTTCCTTGTCTTCCGACGTGGTCGTATAGCTTAATGCTTTTTCAAAATCGCCTTTTTGCAGGGCTTTATAGTAGCTGTTAGTCACATCTTTTGGGCTTGGAGAACCGCAGGAGGCCATCAGCAGAGCGGCTATGACAACGCTCATGATTGTGAGAAGTTTTTTCATAATGATTGTGTTTTTAATTAATAATGGCGCAAAGATAGCATAAAAATCTTATCTGCCATCCTTGCGCCACAAAAAATCACCGAGGAAATGTTATTTGATTGTGTATCGTGCACCGAAGTATAAACCCCAATCAAAATAAGTTGCATTATAATGATTGTTGAAAAGCAAACCAAAGCCAGGTCTAATATCAGCCTGGAGCGTGAGAGGAAAATTGAACTTATATTCCACGCCTCCGATGGCGTTCACACCAAGTTTGCCATAAAAAGATTTATAGATTCCCCACTCATTTGAGTAAGTAACCCATGCATATCCGGCACTGACACCACCGCCGACCAGCCAATGCAGACCGTTAACATTGGTACCACGCTCATACATCAGGTTAGGATTCACTTCGATGGCCATCGGGAACAAGAATCTGTTCCAAACGTAACTGGTTTGTTTCTCATGGAATGTAACAAGTGTCGGCGTCCACTTGTAACCGGCATCTACGCTCAAAGCCAGATGGTCTGTGAAGAAGGTTTTGTAGGATAACGCAAACATATTTAAACCAGCAGTCCCGCCAATGCTATGACGATAGGGAGCCTGTGCGTTAAGAGCCACAACAAGGCCCAACAACAATAATAAAGCACTCAATTTTTTCATAATTCCAGTATTTAATGTTATTGTTATTTTTTTGGCAAAAGTATTAAAAACAAAATTGCGAAATTGACGTTTACCCATAAATAAAAAACAGAATCTTGTTGATAAAAATACTACTTTTGTCCCCTGTTTTATGAAAAGAACCCTCTTGTATATTGCCTTTTGTCTGATGTGCTTTTCTGGCTATGGTCAGAAAGATAAAAGCATGGGATTCCGTATATGGGAGGATTCGCTCATCCAACTTCGTGCGCAGGTGATGGACGAACCGGATGAAACTACCCGCCTGGCCCTGAATGAGGATTTCATGACCCTGCTGGAAGAGGTGTTGCAAATGCCCAATTCTTTCAAATTCGCTTGGGATTCCGTCAAAAACTTCTCTGTTTTAACCTCTCCCGACAATAATTTCAAGATTTTCACCTGGTATGTGGTAAAAAAAGACTATTCTGTCGAGAATTTCGGTTTTATCCAGGTGTATAATGAAGGAAGAAAAAAATATGTGCTGTTTCCTTTGTACGACAAACGAAGCACCCTTGACTACCCCAAAACCGTCATCGGCAACCACAACCGATGGTACGGGGCAGTCTATTACACCATCATCCCTCTCCGGGCAAAGGATTTTACCTACTACACGCTGTTAGGTTGGAACGGCAACGACATCTTCACCAACCAGAAGCTCATTGAGGTGCTTCATTTCAACAAGGAGACCGTGCCCGTATTCGGGGCGCGCATCTTCAAAAACTTTCCCGAGCGGGTGAGTCGCGTGATTTTCGAATACTCCAAAAATGCTGTGCTCCACCTCAACTACGAGCACCAGCAGTACGCCGTGAGCACCGGCAAGATGAACCCCAAGACTCGCCAGCCGGAATATCGTAGTGTGAACTGCCCGATGATTATCTTCGACGAGCTGATTCCGATGGAGGACAACATGCGGAACGTGCCCGCTTACATGGTGCCGGAATCCAGCCTGAATCAGGGTTTTATCGAAGACAACGGCAAATGGCTGTTCATGAAAAGCGTGCGCGGAGCCAATCCCGACAAAGTGAGACCCGACTACCAGCATAAAAACCGAAACTATTACAATCCAAACAAGAACAAATAATGGAAACTTCTTTATATCCCCTGAAATTCGAGCCCATACTGAAAGATAAAATCTGGGGTGGAACCCGATTGAAAACCATGTTGTACAAAGAAATCAGCGACGCCAACTGCTGTGGCGAAAGCTGGGAAGTGTCGGGCCTCGTGGGCGACGAGTCCATGATCATCAACGGCTTTTTGGCCGAGAATAACCTCAACGAGTTGCTGGAAATCTACATGACCGAACTGGTTGGTGAGAAAAACTACGAAAAATACGGACTGGGCTTCCCACTGCTGATCAAGTTCATCGATGCGCAGGACAACCTGTCGGTGCAAGTGCACCCTGACGATGAGCTGGCACAGCGCAAATACGGACAGAGCGGCAAGACGGAGATGTGGCACGTGATTGCTTCGGAGCCCGGGAGCGGCCTCTATGTGGGCTTCAACAAGACTGTCAGCAAAGCCCAGTTTGAGGAGGCCATAGCCAACGGCACCGTGGAAGAAGTGTTGCAATTCTATCCTGTGCAACCCGGCGACACATTCATGATTCCTGCGGGCACGGTACACGCCATTGGCAAAGGCGTGCTGCTGGCCGAAATCCAACAACCCTCGGACATCACTTTCCGTGTGTTCGACTGGAATCGCGTGGACGACGAAGGCAATTCCCGCGAACTGCACGTACAGGAGGCCTTGGAGGCCATCGACTTTGAGCATCAAACCGATAATTTCAAGGTGGAATACCAGCCGCAACTGAACAAGACGGTGCGCTTGGTTCGCTCCCAATATTTCAACACCAGCCTGCTGGAGTTCGACCAGCCACTGAACAAATCCTTTGTGGAGATTGACTCTTTCGTCATTTACATGTGCCTGGACGGACAAATCCTGTTGGCATACGGCGACGAGCGCGAGCGGTTGGAGACGGGCGAGGTGGTGCTCATTCCCGCCGAGATGGAGGAAGTGCAGCTGCTCCCGGCCCGCAAATCCAAACTTCTGGAAGTTTATTGCTAATGGCCCCGTTTCATTTTAAGAAATTTTCACTTCAACATGATAACAGTACCTTGAAAATAGGTACCGATGCGGTATTGTTGGCCGCGCTCACCGACGTGGAGGAGGCGCAATCCGTGTTGGACATCGGCTGTGGCTGCGGCGTCATCGCCTTTTGTCTGGCGCAGCAATTGGCTCATACACAGATATATCCATTGATTTGCGGCATCGATCCTGACGAGGCTTCGGTATTGGAAGCGCGGCAAAACGCTGCCGCCTATCCCCTGCTCCCCGCCGACGCATTCCGCTTCGTGCAGGGGCGTGTGCAGGACATGGCCGCCGCCGACCAGCCGCAACAATTCGACCTCATTGTCACCAACCCGCCCTTTTACGGCCATGACTTGAAGCCCGTGCACGAAAAGAGGCTCCGGAGCAAGCACCGCGACGACCAGCTCCCCTTCGAGGAGTTATTGCAGAGTGTGTTAAAACTATTGAAAGAAGACGGTCGCTTTGCGCTGATCCTGCCTCCCGTGGAAGGCGCCCAGTTTCACACCCTGACGGAAGGCCTCTTGCATTGCCGCAAACGGGTGTACATCCAGCCCACCGCCAAGAAACCCGTCCATCGCGTAATCCTGGAATATGGCCACGCAGATGGCCCCTGCGTGGAACATCATCTAATCATCCGCAACGACCAAAACGAATATACGGAGGAATACCGAACCGTTACGAAACCGTATTTGTTGTAACCACCATTCCGCCGCTTTGCGGCGGAATCTCCAACGTTACCCCTGTTTCACTAGCTGTCCGCACGCCGCCGCGATGTCTTGCCCACGGCTCTGGCGCACATTCACCACCATGTTGCAACTCTTGAGGTAATCAATAAACTCCTCACGCTGATTGGGATAAGAACGGTGATAGAGGCCGCCTTCGGTCTCGTTGTACTCGATAATATTGATTTTCACAGGGAAAGGTCGGCAATAGCGGGCCAGCTTCTCAGCAGCTTGACGTGTGTCGTTCACCTTGGACAGCAACAAATACTCGAACGTGATGCGCGCGCCGGTTTTCTGGTGGTAATAGACCAAGGCGGCCTGCAGGTCGTGGAGACTGTTGTGGTCTGTGACCGGCATGATAACCTGACGCACAGCGGGGTCGGCGCTGTGCAGGGAGATGGCCAACCCGCATGGGAAGTTGCGGTCAGCCAATGCTTTGATACCCTTCACGATACCGGCGGTGGAAAGCGTGATGCGCGTGGGCGACAACCCAAATCCATCCTTGGCGGTGAGCTTGTCGATGGCTGTCATCACGTTGTTGAAATTCAACAGCGGCTCGCCCATGCCCATAAACACGATGTTGGAGATGCCATTGCCGTACAACTCGCGCGCACGGCGGTCCATAAGCACGTACTCGTCCACAATCTCGCTGTAGTGCATGTTGCGGATGAAACCCATTGTGCCCGTGGCACAGAAGGTGCAACCCAACGGACAGCCCACTTGTGAGGAAATGCACGCCGTGACTCGATCACCGGAAGGAATGAGCACACCCTCTACGTACTTATCATCGTGCAGACGAAAAGCAAATTTGGCAGTTTTATCCTTACTGTGCGCCTCCTGGGCTATGACGGTCCGATGAAAAGTGAAACTGGCGGCCAACTGTTGCCGCAGGGCAGCGGAAATGTTAGTCATCTCGTCAAAACTGCCGGCGCCTTTTTGCCATAGCCACGACCAGATTTGCTTGGCACGGAATTTCTTCTCCCCGATAGATACCAAGAAATCCTCTAACTGTTCGATGGAAATGTTGCGGATATCTTCCATAATGAGAAAAAAAGGCTGCCCTGCGGCAGCCTTTACAGGGTTATGTTAAAAAACTTATTTTGCCAGTTTGTAAGTATCCATAGCCATCACCAACTCTTCGTTGGTGGTTACGGAGACCAACTTCACCTTGGAGTCGGGCGTGGAGATGATGCCGTCTTCGCCAGCATATTTCTGGTTGGCCTCTTTGTCGAGTTTGGTGCCGAGGAATTCGAGACCTTCGCATATGGCTTCGCGTTGGAACCAAGCGTTCTCGCCAATACCGCCCGTGAACAGAATCACATCCACACCACCCATAGCGGCAGCGTATGCACCGATGTATTTCTTCACGCGGTAAGCGAACATGTTGAACGCGTAAGTAGAACGCTCATCACCGGCATCGCGGCCCGCGCGGATGTCGCGCATATCCACACTTTTGCCAGAGATACCCAGCAAACCGCATTTCTTGTTGATGAAGGTGTTGAGTTGCTTGGTGTCCATCTTCTCGGAATCCATGATGTAGAGCAGCGCGCCAGCGTCAATGTCGCCGCAGCGGGTACCCATCATCAAACCCTCAACCGGAGTGAAGCCCATGGAGTTGTCTATGGATTTTCCGTTTTTGATAGCCGTGATGGAAGCGCCGTTGCCAAGGTGGCAGCTCACAATCTTGCAGTTATTGTAGTCGAGACCCACCATTTCAGCGGCTTTCGGGCCCACATATTTGTGGCTGGTGCCGTGGAAGCCATAGCGGCGGATTTTCTTCTCGGTGTAATATTCGTAAGGCAATGCGTACAAGAAAGCCTCCGGCGGCATGGTCTGATGGAAGGAGGTATCGAAGATGCCCACGTGTTTCACGTTGGGGAGCAATTTCTTCATCACATCAATACCGAGCAGAGATGCCGGGTTGTGCAGCGGAGCCAATTCGCAGAGTTTGGCAATTTCCTCGCGCTCTTTGTCACCGATCACCATGCTCTGTTTGAAATACTCACCGCCGTGTGCCACGCGATGACCCACTGCATTGATCTCGTCCAGGGATTTAATCACGCCATGTTGCGGATCCATCAAAGCTTCAAGCACCAATTTCACGCCCACCTCATGGTTGGCAATAGGAGTTTGTACATAATATTTTTCTTTACCGACCGGTTTGTGGGTAAACTCGCCCATTTCCAAACCTACGCGTTCCACAAGACCTTTGGCCAACAATTCGGGTTGCGGTTCCATTTCCAACAATTGGTATTTGATGGAGGAACTGCCACAGTTTAAAACTAAAACTTTCATATTGGATTGATTATTAGATAATTTTAATAGTGAAAAAATTTTTTATGCGGGGCAAATATACAAAAAATGCGGACAAGACAAGCTTAATCCGCATACAATATATATAATTCAACAACGTATTCTAGAAATAGAGGTCGCGCTCGCCGGCCTTGATGCGCTCAATGCGCTTCAGCAGCTCGTCGCGGAACTTTTCATCCACATTCACGAGGTTGTTCTCGATGACCTTCCATCCTTTGGCGGCCACTTCGGGTGTGGCATAATCCACCAGATACTCGCTCAGCGTGAGAATGGCGTTGGGTGTACAGTAGCGCTTGATGAAACCCGGCACACTGAACTCCATAAAGTGCTCGCCCGTGCGGCCCAAACGGTAGCACGCCGTGCAGAAGCTCGGGATGAAGTTACCATCCAACAGCTCCTCGATGATGTCGCCAAGATTACGGTCGTCGCCAATCTTGAACTGCTCACGGTGCAGGTTCTGATCCTCTACCTTGTCGCTGTTTTTCTCGGTCTCTTCGTGATGGTATTTGTAGTCGCCAATTTGCAGGTTGGTACCGCCGTCAATCTGGGAAATACCGTATTGGATAGCCTTGGCGCGGAACTCGGGCGTCTCGCGGGCGGTGAGAATCAAACCGGTGTAAGGCACAGCCAAACGGAAGATGGCGATGATTTTCTCAAAGGTGTCGTCATCCACGAAATATTTCTTGTCAATATCCAAACCGGAAGCATCCTTGATACGCGGGAAGGAGATAGTGTGCGGTCCCACGTTGAAGCAGGCTTCCAAGTGGTTAGTATGGCGAATCATGGCCATTACCTCGAAACGCCAGTCATAAAGGCCGAAAAGGATGCCGAGACCGTTGTCATCGATGCCGGCTTGTTGTGCGCGGTCCATGGAGGTGAGGCGCCACTCGAAATTGCCCTTGATGGTGTTGGCGGGATGATACCACGAATAAGCCTCCGGATGGTAGGTCTCTTGGAAAATCTGGTACGTGCCGATGCCGGCCTCTTTCACAATGCGGAAACCTTCCACATCCAGCGGGGCGGCGTTGATGTTGACACGGCGGATGGAGCCGTTGCCCTTCTTAACCGAGTAAGCCAGCTTGGTGGTGTGCGCGATGAACTCAGGTGAATATTTCGGAGACTCGCCATAGACGAGGATCAGACGTTTCTGGCCATCATCTTCCAGTGCCTCGATGTTGCGCACGAACTCCTCATCGGTCAGCGTGGTACGCACCTGCTCGTGGTTGGAGGAACGGAAACCACAGTATTTGCAGTTGTTGACGCAATAGTTGCCCACATAGAGCGGCGCGAAAAGCACGATACGGTTGCCATAGACGCGGCGTTTCAGCTCGCGGGCGCCCTCTTTGATCTCTTCCACCAAAGCAGGTTCAGTGGTGTTGATGAGCACGGCTGTCTCTTCCAGGGTCAGGCGATTCTTGTCCAGCGATTTTTGGATGATTTCGCGCACGCGTTCCGGTGTGCTTTTCGTGTTGTTAATGAAATCCCATAATTCATCAGCATCGATGAAGGGTTTCCCTATTTCGTCGGGAATTCTACATTTTTCGGGGTGAAATTGCATATTGTTGTGGTTTTAATTATTTGATTTTTTATTGATTATTGGCATTTTTTCTGTAGAGACGCGCCATGGCACGTCTCTACGATGAACGTGCGATAACGTATCACGCGGATTTCGTCACCACGGCCTTGGCCTCGATGTTGTCAATGCGCCCCAATTTTCCGGACAGGGCGTTGATTTCGTTGGTGTCGCCTTCGACAATGAGGGATATGACCGAGACAGAACTGTCGCGGAACGGCAGACCCTGTCGGGCCAGAATGATGTCGGCATATTGGGAAATCACCGCGTTTACCTGCGGTGCAACGGCGCGGTCCTTGACCAGCACCGTAACGGTTCCAATTCTCTTTTCCATCAGTGCAACTTTTGGATTAGGTGATTGTTTGAATTACGGCGGCAAAAATAATAAAAAGTTTAGAGTTTAGAGAGGAGAGATTAGAGATTTTTTATTTGTAAAATATCGTTAGGATATTTAATAATCATGTCCGCTTTCGCCTCCTCCAGTTCGCTGAGCGGGCGGTAGCCCCAGAGCACGCCCACGGCTTTCAGGCCTGCACTGTGCGCGGTGTCCATATCCACTGCGGTGTCGCCAAAATAAAGGGATTCCTCTTTCGTGCAGCCTGTGGCCGCCAGGATGTCGTACACCACCTGTGGGTCGGGTTTCACAGGCACGCCATTGCGCTGACCGAACAGCGCATCCCAATGCACCGTGGGGAAGAAGTTGGCCATCAACGGAGCCAATGCGCTGTGCACCTTGTTGGTTGCTACCGCCAACTTGACACCTTGACTTTGCAATTGTTCCAAAACCTCCGTCAGTCCCTCATACACTGTAGTCTTGTCGTGCATGTGGATGGTGTAGTATTCCAAAAACTCGTGTAAGCAAGTATTAAAAGTCTCTTCGTCGCGATGATTTTCAGGCAATATACGAATGATAAGCGTGGGCATTCCGTTGCCCACAAAATAACGGTAGGCATCCACCGGATGCGTGGGGAAATGATGCTGTGCTAAAACATGATTGGCGGCATCGGCAAGGTCCTCCAACGTATTGAGCAGCGTGCCATCCAGGTCGAAAATACAGAGTTTGATCATCTTTTAGAATACAAACGGCGAATCAAAATCCTTCAAATACGGTCCTTCCATATCTTTCTCCGAAGTCAAGGGATGCTCCACTTGCCAATCGATGTTGAGGTCGGGATCATCATAGCGGATGCTGCCTTCGGAGGCCTTGTTATAGAAATTGGAGCACTTGTAGAAAAAGACAGTGTCGTCCTCCAAAGCAGAAAAGCCGTGTGCAAAGCCTGCGGGAATGTAGAACTGGCGGAAGTTGTCGGCGGTGAGCAGCACAGAATAGTATTGTCCATACGTTGGACTGCCCTTGCGGATGTCCACGGCAAAGTCAAGAGCGGCCCCGCGCAAGATGCGTACCAGCTTGGCCTGCGCAAATGGCGGCTTCTGGAAATGCAGCCCACGCACCACGCCCTTCTGCGAGCACGACTGGTTGTCCTGCACCCAATGCTCTTGAATGCCGATTTCTTCCAATCGTTTTTCATTATAGCTTTCAAAAAAATAACCCCTGGCGTCCTTGTAAACATCAGGCTCTATCACCAATAAACCAGGAATAGGAGTTTCAAGAATATTCATAGTTCAAAATTCAAAGTTCAAAAAAAATTTAACCTCATCCACCAACTTCACCCCTTGTACCCCATGTACCTTTCAATCGTCCGATTCTTCCGCCACAAACGCCTGATATTTAGTCAGAAATTTAGCGCGAGAAAGGAATCCGATATATAGTCTGTCGTGCGTGATGATGGGCATGTTGAAATTGCCGGTTTTCTTGAATTTATCCAAAACCACGGCGCCTGTATCATCGTCGTAGATAAAATCCTCCGGTTCAATCATCAGATCTTCCACACGAACCAAATCATAAAGATCCTGATTGAAAATAACTTCGCGATGGTCGTCCATGACGAGCAGTCCTTGGAAGACGTTTTGCTCATTGATGACCACAAAGAGATTGCGTTTGCTCTGGGCAATGATATCCACGTAGGTGCGCAGGGTGCTGTGCGCGGGCACGGTCTTGATATCAGTATCAATAAACTGGTCCCATTGCAATTTGCGCAGCGCGAACTTGTTCTTGTTGTGGGTTTTCAGATTGCCCTTGTCTGCCAAAGGTTTGGTATAAACGGAATATTTTTCGAACGGATAGACGCTGAGATAGGAGCAGGCTGCAGTGATCATCAGCGGGATGAGCAGAGTGTAGCCGCCCGAAAGCTCGGCAATGAGGAACATGGCCGTCATGGGCGCCTGCATCACGCCCGTCATCACGCCGGCCATGCCTGCGAGGATGAAGTTGACGTATGGCAGATGCAAACCCAACAGGTTGTTGGATACAGCAGCCACGAAGAAGCCCGTGAACGCGCCAATGAACAATGTGGGGGCAAACACACCGCCAATACCGCCAGCGGAAGTAGTAAGCGAAGTGGCGAACACCTTCAGCAAAATAATACCCGCAACTCCAGCAAGCATTATCCAAACGCTGGACCCAAACATCCGCAACGGAGAGTTGGCAAACAGAGATGTGTAATCTCCGTTGATGAGCACGTTAATGTTTCCATAACCTTCACCATAGAAAACCGGAAAGAGATAGATGAGCCCGCTGAGCAGCAAACCGCCGAAGACAGCTTTAACGTAGGGTTTCCGTATCCGCCGCATCTGCTTTTCCACCCATCTCGACAGGCGTAGAAAATAGACAGACAACAAACCTGTCAGCAATCCGAGGATGATATAGAAGGGAATGTTGGAAAGCCAAAATTCTTGGGTACTGCCGATGGAAAACATCACATTGCGACCTAAGAACAGCATGGACATCACCGTTCCAGTTGCGGCAGAGATGAGCAAAGGCAGGATGGCGCTTCCGGTGAGGTCGAGCATGAGTACCTCGAAGGTGAAGACGATGGCGGCGATGGGAGCCTTGAAGATGGCAGCCATGGCAGCGGTGGAGCCGCATGCCAACAACAGGGTGGTCTGCTTGGGCTTAAGGTGGAAGAATCGTCCCAGATTGGAACCGATGGCGGAACCGGTGAGCACCATGGGGGCTTCCAAACCGACGGAGCCACCGAAACCCACGGTAATCGCACTGGATACCATGGAGGAATACACATTGTGGAATCGCAACTTGCCGTCGCTCTTGCAAATGGACTTGAGTACAATGCTCACTCCGTGCCCGATATTGTCTTTTACCACCCGCCTTACGAAAATCAGGGTGAGGATGATGCCGATGGGCGGAAAGATGAGGTACAAGTAGTTGACCTCCTCCACGGGAAATGCGCTACTGAGCACCTTGGTGGTGATATAGACCAGGTTTTTGATGATAATGGCTGCCAATGCACCCAGCATGCCAATCAGCACACTGAGAATCAACACCAAAGCCCGCTGGCTCAGATGCTGCTTCATGTAGCGTCTGATCCGAGCCAAAGTGTAGAGGTGATTCCGCTTGATAAGCCGTTTTTTCATCGGCGGCAAATATACAAAATAATCAAAACTGAATGAATTTAAAATCCCGTATCTTTGCAGCCCTTTAGAAAGAGTATGCTTTCCATTCGTAGAAAAATTTTGGACAACGGCTTGCGCGTAATCGTACACGAGGACCACACCACACCCTTGGCGGCCTGCAACATTGTCTATAACGTGGGCTCCCGCGACGAGCACCCCGACCATACCGGCTTCGCACACTTGATGGAGCATTTCATGTTCACCGGTTCCAAAAATGTGCCCGATTTTGACAAAGTATTGCAAAAAGTGGGCGCCATCAACAACGCTTACACTTCGCAAGATATCACCCATTACTACGAGGTGCTGCCCGCTAACAATCTGGAAACAGCCCTGTGGATAGAATCTGATCGAATGCTGGAGCTGGCCTTCCGACAGGAGTCGCTGGATATTCAGAAGCAGGTGGTGATTGAGGAATTCAAAGAGAATTACCTCAACCGTCCGTATGGGGATTTGATGATGTTGTTCAACCAGATGGCCTACGAGCGACATCCGTATCAATGGCTACCTATCGGCAAGAAACCCGAACATATTGCGGAGGTGGATATGTCGATAATCAAGAATTTCTACTATCGCTTTTACCGCCCGAACAATGCTGTGCTTGTGGTAGCTGGCAATGTGCATTACGATGAGGTTATCGAATTGGTAGAGAAGTGGTTCGGCGATATTCCCGCAGGTGCCCCGGTTTGCAAAGAATACCCGCAGGAGTTGCCACAGACTGCGGCACGCATCCAGATAGTGGAACGGCCCGTGCCCTCCGACGTGCTGATGAAGGGCTGGCACATGTGCAACCGTATGCATCCCGACTATTACGCCTGCGACTTGCTTTCAGATATGTTCGGCACGGGCCAGTCATCGTATCTGTATCAAAAACTAGTGACGGAAAAGAAACTCTTCACCGACATTTCTGCTTCCATCATGGGAACCACGGACAATGGACTATTCCTGATCAGCGGCCGGCCCGTGGAGGGCGTTTCCATTGAAGATGCTGATGCTGTCTTGTGTGCATATCTGTATGATTTCATGCCTGATAAAAACTTTACGCACGATTTGCGGAAGGTGCAAAACCGCGCCGAAGCGGTGCTGCTGAACAATGACATCAAGATTGACGACAGGGCCACCAATATAGCAGTAGGCGAGACCATCTCTGATGCAGAATATTTTCTCAACGAGCGCCAGCACTATTTTGACGTTACCGAAGAGCAAATGCTACGCCTCATCTCGGAGACGCTGACCGAGAATAAATGCAACACATTGTATTACAAAGCAATAAAGTAAGATTATTTATTTTTGCTGCGCGGCTTTCCAAGCGTAATATTCCTCGCGGAGGAGACTGTAAATCACCACATCCTTGAATTTTCCCTGGTGGAAATAATGCTGTTTCAGCCGTCCTTCTTCTTTGAATCCCATTTTTTTCAGCAAAGCAATGATGCCCTCATTATCAGGGAAGACATCATTGGTGATTTTATTAAGATTCAAAGTGTTGAATCCGTAATCGATGAGCATGACGGATGCTTCGAAAGCCAATCCGAGGCCTTGGTATTTCTTGGGGATGCGCAATGTTTTCCAGGTGGCCCGCTGATGACGCATGTTGAAATCATAAAGTCCCACCGCGCCTAGCAACACCGGCTTCTCATTCGGTTTTTCCTTATAGAAAATTGACAACGCCACATCGCCATTGCGGCAGATTTTCTCGTACCACTGCTGCTGGTTGTAAGAGGAAATGGGGTTGTGGATGATATAGTCGGTGAGTTCAGCGTCCCAGCGTTGTTCCATCAGGTAGTTGAGGTCTTCCGGTTCTACGGGTTTCAAAATAATGCGTTCGCTTTCTAATATTCTCATAATCAGTTTGTTATTCAATAGTTTTTTGATGTATTTCATCCAAGGACAAAATGGGTGCTTGGATTTTCTGTGACAAATTGATAATTTCCATTACCAAATCAAAAGCGCCTTTTTCGCGGTTTCTCATCTTCTCAATCATCTCTGAACTGATATTGTTGAATTCTTCTCTGGAAAGAGAATCTTTAATCTGTCGCATCCAGGCGATGTATGGGGTGTTGAAGGCCATGTTGATGGGGTGGAAACTGATGACTTTCAGACCGGGAGAGGTGAAATGTTTCAGATAGGGTTGGATAGACAAACCGAGTTGGTTATAAAGAAAACTGCCTTCTTCAAAGAAGACGGGTATTTGCAACAGCTTGGATTCCAGCCAATAAGGTGTGATTTTCTTGGCCAGCGTCGTGATGGTATTGGAACAGCACTTGAAATGGAATTCGTTCTTGAGCATGTGTGCCGTGTCGGTCACATCGAAGGCGCGGTGCGAGCGCGTGCAGGTAGCCTCCGGAGCAAATGAGACGCAAGTTTCAATCACTTCGCGAAACGAATTGCCGTGCGAGGAGCCGGGGAGAAAATTGGGATGAATACCGCGTGAAATACGGCCTTTCTCGAAATTCTCACGGATAATTTGGGAGTCATGAGTGACAAAAGTGGTGAGTTTGAGCAGGTCCAGCGGAAGTCTTCCAAAATAATCCGCAATAACGTCCTCTGAAGCCCAGTCAATATCGGACGTGAAACAGAAAACCGGCTGCTCATCCCACAAATGGGGTTCAGCAATCTTGTCCACCAAAGCAGCCATCTCGTTATCTATATCGGGTTGAAACATATTCAAAATCAATCAAATAGAAAGTTCAAAAGGATGCTACAAAAATACACTTTTATTCATAATAATTCACAATTCTTTTCTTCCACTTTTTTTGTACATTTGCACGCTTTTTAGCGATATCTGAAAAATCACATAATAATCAAAAAATTAACAACTTATGGCAGAAAAGAAATTTATGACATGTGACGGTAACTGCGCTGCTGCGCACGTGGCCTACATGTTCAGCGAAGTGGCCGCTATCTATCCTATCACTCCTTCTTCTCCGATGGCAGAGTACATCGACGAGTGGAGTGCTGGCGGCAGAAAGAACATTTTCGGTGAGACCGTGAAAGTGGTCGAGATGCAATCCGAGGCCGGTGCCGCTGGCGCTGTGCACGGTTCTTTGCAGGCTGGTGCCCTGACCACCACTTACACCGCATCACAAGGTCTCTTGCTGATGATCCCCAACATGTACAAGATTGCCGGCGAATTGCTGCCCGGCGTTTTCCACGTCTCCGCACGTGCCCTCGCCGCCCAGGCTTTGTCCATCTTCGGTGACCACGCCGACGTGATGAGCGCCCGCCAGACCGGTTTCGCCATGCTGGCCACCGGTTCCGTGCAAGAGATCATGGACCTCGCACCGGTTGCCCACTTGGCCGCTATCGAAGGTCGTGTCCCGTTCTTGCACTTCTTCGACGGTTTCCGTACTTCCCACGAAATCCAGAAAGTGGAAGCTACCGACCAAGCCAAGGTTGAAAAACTCGTGAACTGGAAAGCCCTCAAAGAGTATCGCGACCGTGCCTTGAATCCGGAACACCCCGTGACTCGCGGTACCGCCCAGAACCCTGATATCTACTTCCAGACCAGAGAGTTGCAAAACAAATACTACGATGCTCTTCCCGACATCGTGGCCAAATACATGAAGAAGATGAGCAAAATCACGGGTCGTGAGTACGCTCCCTTCACTTTCTACGGTGCAAAAGACGCCACCGACATCATCGTCGCTATGGGCTCCATCACCGATGTCATCAAGACTGTCATCGACAAGGAGAACAAAGCCGGTAAGAAACTCGGTCTCGTCAGCGTCCACCTCTATCGTCCGTTCAGCGTGAAATACCTCATGGCTGTGATGCCGAAGAGTGTGAAGAGAATCTGCGTTCTTGACAGAACGAAAGAACCCGGAGCCAACGGCGATCCGTTGTACCTCGACGTTGTGGAAGCATTCAAGGATATGAAGAAACAACCGATGATCATTGGCGGCCGTTTCGGTCTCTCCTCCAAGGACACCACCCCGGCTCAGGTGCTCGCTATTTACAAGAACCTCGCCGCTCCCAAGCCGATGAACCAGTTCACGGTGGGTATCAAGGACGATGTCACACACAAATCCCTCAAGGTTGGCAAGGAAATCTCCATCCTGCCTAAGGGCACTTTTGAAGCCAAGTTCTACGGCCTCGGTGCTGACGGTACTGTGGGTGCCAACAAGAACTCCATCAAGATTATCGGTGACAACACCAACAAATACAGCCAGGCATACTTCGACTATGACTCCAAGAAGTCCGGCGGTTATACCTGCTCCCACCTCCGTTTCGGCGACCAACCCATCTTGGCTCCGTACTTGGTAGGTACTCCTGATTTCGTGGCTGTCCACGTTCCTTCTTATCTGAAGAAATACGACTGTCTGCGCGGTCTGAAGAAGAACGGTACGTTCCTCTACAACTCTCCGTGGAGCGTGGCCGACACCAAGAAACATCTTCCCGATTTCGTGAAGAAATACTTGGCCCTCAACAACATCAACATGTACATCATCGACGCTACGAAGATCGCTGGTGAGATTGGTCTGGGCAACCGTACCAACACCATCCTGCAAAGCGCCTTCTTCAAAATTTCCGGTGTCATTCCTTACGACCTCGCTGTGGAGCAGATGAAGAAATTCATCGTGAAATCTTACGGCAAGAAGGGTGAGGATATCGTGAAGATGAACTATGCGGCTGTTGACCGTGGCGGTGAAATCACCAAGGTTGACATTCCTGCTAGTTGGGCTAAATTGGAGTGCAGCACCGACTTCGTGTTCGAGAGCAACCCCAACGATCCCGAATTCATCAACAAGGTGATGCGCCCGATGGTGGCACAGTGCGGTAACGACCTGCCTGTCAGCGCATTCAAAGAAATCGTCGATGGTACATTCCCGGCTGGTACGACCGCTTACGAGAAACGCGGTGTCGCTACCGTTGTTCCGGAATGGGATCCCACCAAATGTATCCAATGTAACCAATGTTCTCTCGTTTGTCCTCACGCTGCCATCCGTCCCGTGGTGATGACCGACGCTGAATTGAAGAAAGCGCCGAAGTCCATGAAGACTGTGGATGTGAAGGCCCCGAAGGAACTCGCCGGCATGCACTTCCGTATGCAGGTTTCCGTTATGGACTGTACAGGTTGCGGCAACTGTGCCGATGTATGTCCTGCCAAGGAGAAGGCCCTGACGATGAAACCGTTCGAAAGCCAACTCGAAGAAGCTAAGAACTGGGAATTCGGTCAGAAGAAGGTTACCTACAAGGACAACCTCATCGACAAATATGCTAATGTCAAGAACAGCCAGTTCGCACAACCTCTGTTTGAGTTCAGCGGCGCTTGTGCCGGTTGCGGTGAGACTCCGTACATCAAGACCATCACGCAACTCTTCGGCGAGCGCATGATCGTGGCCAACGCTACGGGTTGTTCCTCCATCTACGGTGGTTCTGCTCCCGCTACTCCGTACTGCAAGAACTGCAGAAGCGGCAAGGGTGTGGCATGGGCCAACAGCTTGTTCGAGGACAACGCCGAGTTCGGTCTCGGTATGGCTACCGCTACCCGTCAGATGCGCGACCGCGTGGAGCGTATCATGAAGGAAGCCATCGCCAACTGCGACTGCTGCGACAAGAAACTCAAAGCTCTGTTCCAAGAGTGGATCGACAACCGCGAGTGCGGTATCAAGACCGCTGAGTTGGCCGACAAGATTGTCGCCGCTTGCGAAAAATGCGGTTGCGACTACTGCAAGCAAATCGTTGACCTGAAGGATCACTTGGTGAAGAAGAGCCAGTGGATCTTCGGTGGTGACGGTTGGGCTTACGACATCGGTTTCGGCGGTCTGGACCATGTGTTGGCCAGCGGCGAGGATGTCAACGTGCTCGTGCTCGACACCGAGGTTTACTCCAACACCGGCGGTCAGTCCAGTAAGGCT